>Ga0157375_10000680_pt1 | contig 30126 bp, 27 predicted proteins | sample M35metaG_FD_115311 | JGI IMG/M metagenome (GOLD analysis project Ga0157375, IMG submission 115311) | Miscanthus rhizosphere microbial communities from Kellogg Biological Station, Michigan, USA - M3-5 metaG | ecosystem: Host-associated > Plants > Roots > Rhizosphere > Soil | place: USA: Michigan... | reverse complement strand
GGGTGAGCTTGCGTCGAGTTGCCGTGTCGAGAAGGCTATCGAGTTGGTCACGGATGGCCGTCAACTTCAGTCGCGTCAGCATCCGCGTCAGCGCATCCGGGTCGGAGGTCGGGGGCTTCACCAGGCACCTCCCGTAAGCGCTTCATACTCCTGCAGCGGACGCTGCAGCTCCGGCCACGCCGTGGACAGCGTATCGACAGCGCTCGGCTTCGGCCGTACCTCAGTGCCGACGATGCCGAGTAGATGCTCGCGCTGGATCGAGGCACGGCGCTGACCCGCCATCCGGGCATGCACGGCGACTTCCTGGCCCGCGTGCGTAATGCGCACCTGTTCATTGACCAACACCGTGACCCATTCTCCGATCAGTCGCCACGGCACGCTGTAGCGGTTGGTTTCCAGTTCAACGCAGGCATCGGCATGCACGCGGCGCACGCATTCGCGCAGCGGTTGGAAGGTGGTGCGTCCCTCCAGAGCTCGCAACGCCGCCGCTTCCTTCGCTCGAAAGCGCTCGATCGGAATGTCACCGGTGGTTCCGTGCACGCGGGCGTCGGCTACCTCGCGCATCCACCAGGCAAGGTGCGCCTCCAACGCGGCCAGCGAGTCGAAGGCATGACCGGCGATCGCATTGCGCTTCACATAACCCACGCCGCGTTCATCCTTGCCCTTGGTACGCGCCCGGTACGGTGCACACGCCTTCGGCAGCACGTCCCAGTAGCGACAAAACGCGTGGAAGCGCTCGTTGAAGCGAACTTCGCGCGTCTGTGCGTCATGGAAGTTGACCAGCGGCTTAGCGTTGTCGATCAGCAACTCGCGCGTACGACCGCCGAAGTGGTGAAAGGCTCCCTCGATGCCCTGCCACCATGCCAACTGCCGCTCATGACTGAACACCGCGACGTAGGGCCGCCGCGAATAGCCAAGGGTCGCCACAAACAAATGCACCCTCACGCGCTCGCCGGCGATCGCCACGCTCGTTTCGCCGAAGTCGATCTGCAGCTGCTCGCCAGGAGCCGTTTCGAAGCGCACCGTCGCCAGCTCCGCCGCGCGCAGCTCGCGGCGAAACGGCGCCACTGCTCGCTCCACAGTACGCAGCGACACCGCGACGCCGAGTTCGCGCTCCAGATCCTGGCGCACCACATCCGCGTTGCCGCCATGCTGTTGCAACCGCTGCGCCAACCAAGGTTCGAGGCCGCGCAACGCACCTGCCCGTTGCGGCACCTTGTACGCCACCCAGCCACCGCCGCGCAGATAGCGGCGCACCGTGTTCTTCGAACAACCCATCTTGCGCGCGATGTGCTTGATCCCTAGTCCGGCAGCCTTCAGCCGCAGCATCTGCGCCACGTCCTCCGGCGTTTGCATGGTCTGCCTCCCCGTCGTATCGATGACGGGGAGAGCTTGCACGACTCCATCCATCTGGAATGTCCCTCCGGGTTCGGGGGGTCACTTCTTGATGTCGTTCAGGGGTCAATTTATGCTGTCGCCTGACAGCGGCAAGCAGCCGCTCGCCGAGAGATATTCCTGGAGTTTCAATGTATCGGTACGTAAAACTCGCTACCAGCAGGACAATGGCGATTCCGAGCAAGCCGGTGAAATAGCCATATTCGAATACACCTGTTCTTGCCACGAGCGTCAATACCCACATGTGTACGAGGTAGAGGCTATAGCTGATCCGCCCCAGGTAACGTGACATCGCGTTGTCGATCCATCCGGGCAACCCGGAATGGGCACATACCACCCAGAGACCGCAGACAAACGCAAACAGGATGAGGAAGTTTAGCGACAATGTATAGCGATTGAGAACTATCACGCCGATCGAACCCGCGATAAGCCACCCTGATTTCTTCTGCAATTTGCCGAGATCTGCTCTAACGGCAAACGAATACGCAAGTACGCCCGCTTGGAAAAACATGGTGTGGTTCAGCACGCTAAGATAAGAGTAGTTTGCACCGTACATGTCGGTCGCAATCGCGAAGACCGCAAGCGAAAGCAATATGCAGACGCCAAACGCGGCGGCACTGGCAACTGAGCTTCTCGCCAGCAGCGCGAAGATCGGAAAGATAAGGTAAAACATCCACTCATTTCCGAGTGACCACCCCGCAGATACCAAGCTGTCGTGCTTGCCCGGCAAGAGTGGGTACAGAAACAGCATATTGAGAAGGATCTCGGCTCGAGACGTCCATACCCCGTCGAAGTGACGCACGGTCTGCCACAGCGCGAGCATTAGATAGAACAGAGGGAAGATACGGAACACTCGGCGCACATAGAAGCGCAGCAGGGACTGCTGATCGAAAATCCGGGACGAGTAACCGTATAGGAGAGAATAAGCACTTAGCGCAAAAAAAAGCGGCACGGCCGCACTGAAAATCTCAATGGTGCTCTTTAAGGCGCCAGCAGGTAGCGGGAGATATAACGCTTCGATGTGAAAAAGCAGCACCGCGAACGCGGCATATCCTCGAAGCACTTCGAGACCGGAGATCCGACGCCGTTTCGCCGTTTCCACAGTGTCAGCCATGCGATGATGCTAATAGAGCATATGCGGCTCCGCATCTTTGTATGACCCAGTGCGTGGTGTCGACTACCGATGCTCACAAGTCGGTGCGTCGGATGCTGGCATCCTCAGAACCCGATTGGCGCCTTGTTCCAGCGTGTTTCGCACAGCCCAGCGCTTCGCGTTCCTTCCTTGAATGTGCGCCACGTCGCCGCCGGACTTGCGCTGCAGGTACGCGACCCATCCGGCGAGGGCCGCGGTCTTCTCCGCCATATAGTCGTGGCGATCGTAGTGCTTGGCCTGGATGCCTCCCAGCCCATGCGATTGAATCTATGCGCAGTCGGTCGCGCGACACACCCAGTTCGGCCAACCGCGTTTCGCAGATGCGCCGAATGTCGCGCAACTGGAACGGGTCTTTGATGACACGATCGGCCTTGGGCTTCGCACGCAGGGCAGCCGCGATTTTGGTCGCCGCATTGGTCGTGGTTTCGGGCCGTGGGATGACTGCCGGTTGCCTGCAGCCAAGGTGTCAGCGCACAGCAGCGCGTAGTCCCACCCGGACAGGTAGGGCCTCGGCCAAACGCCGCCTTGCCGGCGGGATTATCATTTTCGGATGCTCGACCCCACCGCCGCGCCAGACCCGGACCGCGTCTATCTCGAGTACGTTGAATCATGCCAGCGCCTGGGCATTGAGCCGATGGCACGCGAGCGCGCCTTGGTCTTGATCAAAGAGTGGGGCGAAGCGCTCTCGGGCCGACCGGAATCAACGCAGCGTTAGCGGTGCTGGAAGCGCAGGGTCACGGGAATTGCGCAGACCGTTACGCGGTCTTCACTTTCCGGCCGCGCTTGGCTTTCGTCCCCGCCGGAACCTCTCCGCCAGCTGGAGTGATGTTCGCGGTGAGCGACGCGTTGAGTGCCGTCGCTAGCGCGGCCTCGCCGCTCACTAAATCCGCCCAACGGATCTCCAGTCCCTTGCGCCGGCCCTTGAGCGCCAACACGAACTTGTCGGGCGCGATGGTCAGGGTGTACGGCGCCCCTTTGATCAGGACCTCTCGTTTCAGTTCGCCGTCAAGTTTCGTGGTCATGTCAAAAATGAAAATGAGTCGGTTAGCGGTGTGCCGCGAGCGTGACGAATAGCTGTCAAGGCAGCCGTGCAAGGATCGATTTCATCAGCGATTCGAGCGCTGGCCGCATCGATTCCGCGGACTTCCCCATAGGTGCGTCGAGCGACAGAGCGACCGTATGGTTACCCGATTTCGCCACCAGGAACGCGATCACATCTTGCGACCGGTTATCCGGCTTCGGGTAAAGAAAGTAGGCGCGCTCGCCGAAGCCCGGGGCCGGCGTCTGCGGTTCCTTATCCATCTTGAAGCTCTTTAGCGTGGACTCCCACGCTTCCCATGAACTCGGGCCTGAATACACCTTCAGTTCGCCGCTGCCAACGTTGCAGATCCAACCACCTTGACCACTCGGCTCAGGATCGACGAGCGGGTCGCTACCGGTAGCTTTCTTGACGTCAGCACGAGTTATGAGTGAACAGGCTTGAACGCCCCCCGTGGGAACCTTTCGCGCCAGTTCCTTCTCGGCTTGCTGGCGCGGCGTCTGGGCCGCTGCGGGCGCCAGACCCATACAAAGGACAACGAGCACCGCAGGGGCGAACATGAGTTGGACCTTCACGGCATCTCCTTCCGGTTTATCTCGTCAGCTCCGACACGCTAGCGGGGCACGAACCCAGTTGCCGGCTCGTGTGTCGCGGTAGCGGAAGGCGAACATTTCAACGCGCGGTGCCATGCGGAATTATTGCGCGCACGCAGTCCGAATCACTATCCCAGTCGGCGACGCAATGACACGCGACGTAGGCATCCACGCGCTGTTGAGATCGGCTCGGCAAGCGATCGAGCCGGATGGTCGCGTTAAGATAATCCAAAGCGCACCGGCGCTACAACACGGATCAGGACGGTCCGCGCAATTCAACCCAGTCGGGCCCGCTCCCTATACGGATCGCACGCGCCGCGGCTCGCGGCAGCTCGAAAGCGCCCAGAGCCGCGTTGATTCGCGCGCCCACCGCTCCACCTCGCCCACAGGCAGAGGCCGGCTCACGTGGAACCCCTGGATCATGTCGCAGCCGAGTGCGCGGAGACGTTCGAGCGTCGAGGCGTCTTCGACGCCTTCGGCGACCACGACGAGCCCCATGTTGTGCCCGAGATCGATCGTCGAGCGCACGATGATCTCGTTGTTCGCATCCTCCGCGAGCCCGAGCACGAACAGCTTGTCGATCTTGAGCTCGTGCACCGGCAGGCGCCGGAGGTACGCCAGCGACGAATAGCCCGTTCCGTAATCGTCGATCGCGAGCCTGCAGCCGAGAGCCGCGAGGCGCTCCAGATTACGGATCGCGCGGCCGGGGTCGTCCAGGATCGCGCTCTCCTTGATCTCGAACGAGATCCACTGTGCGGCGCACCGCTCGCGCCGCAGCAGCGCGACGAGATGCTCGGGCAGATCGACGTCGCAGAGGTCGCGCGCCGACAGATTGATCGACACGTTGATGGCGAACCCGCCGCTGCGCCATGCGGCGCATTGCGCGACGGCATGACTGATGACCCATCGCGTGATGACGCGGATGTACCCGGTCTGCTCCGCGAACGGGATGAACTCCGATGGCGGCACCAGCCCGCGACTGGGGTGCTGCCACCGCACCAGCGCCTCGACATGGTGCTCGACGGAGGTCTGCAGTCCAACCTTCGGCTGGTAGACAAGCGCCAGCTCGTCGTTGTCGACGGCCTTCCGCAGATCGCTCATCAGCGACAGCCGCTCTACGCTATGCTGGTAGTAACGGTCGTCCCACACGGCGAGGCCGCAGTTGCTGCGCTTCGTCTCGTACATCGCGACGTCGGCGCAGCGAAGAAGCTTCAACGACTCGCTCGCATGCTCGGGACAGCTCGACAAGCCGATGCTGGCGTGAATGTCCACGACGTGGCCCTCGAGCGTCATCGGGGCCTCGAGCACGCGCAGGATGGCATCGGCAGCGCGCTGCGCATCGGTGACGGTCACGTTGGGCAGCAGGATCGCGAACTCGTCTCCGCCTAGACGGGCGACCGTGTCCGTCGCCCGCTGAACGACCGCCTGCAGGCGTGCCGCGACCTCGCGCAACAAGAGATCGCCTATCGGGTGCCCGAGCGTGTCGTTGACGTAACGGAAGCGGTCGAGGTCTATCAGCAGCACGGAAAGCGGCGCGCCGGCGCGCGTCGAGAACGCCAGCGCCTGGTCGAGCCGGTCCGCGAACAGCGCGCGATTCGGCAGGCCGGTGAGCGCATCGCGATAGGCGAGATCGGTGATTCGCGATTCGCGGGACAGGATGCCTTCCTGCATGGTGCGGAACGCGACCGCGAGATCGCCGATCTCGTCGTTGTGGATCCGCTTCGGAGCAGTCGAGTAGTCGCCCGCGGCGATGCGCCGCGCGACGTCGGCCAGCTCTCGCACTGGCCGGCCGATGCTGCGCGCGATCGCGACGCTCGCGATGATGGAGATGACCACGCCGATCAGCGAGATCAGCATGAGTCGGCGCTGCAGCTGCCAGTACGGCTCGAGCGCGACTGCCAGGGGTTGCTGCAGCACGGCGACGACGCTCCGGTCGGAGCGCAGCGAAAGATCCAAGACGCGCGTGATCGCCTCGTCGCCTTCCAGAGCGTCGTGCTCGCGGTCGACGTCCGCAATGCGAGCGTGCTCCATCTGCAGCGAGAGAACCGCTCGCTCGGCCTCCGAGAGCGTGCTAGCCTGCGTGCGCCAGGACTGCCCCTTCTCGTGTGTCAGCAGCGAGACTTGCAGACGCGTCAGCCGGCGAAGGTCGCGCGCAAGGGCGTCGTCGACGCGAAAGCCGACGGCGAGCCACGCCACGGGGAGCGGAGCAAGGACCGGCACGATCACTAGCTGGTACAACTCGCCGTTGTGCACGACCATCGCGATGGCCTGCTGCGTATCGCCGGCCCGGTCGAAGACGTCAGGAAAGGGAAATCGCCGGCCCGGCGGTTCTCCCGCCGTTTCGGCCAGGAGCGTTCGATCGAGATCGATCAGCATCATCAGCGCGGCATCGATCCGGCGGCCGTGATTGGCGTGGACCGAGGTCATGGTGCCGCGATCGCGCGTGGCGACCGTCTCGCGAAACGCGTAGTCGGCGGTCAGGAGCCGCGCTCCCTGGACCATCCGCTCCGCATCCTGCTTGAGGAACCGGTCGAAGACTCGCGTGCCCGCACGACCTCCGCACTGACGGACTTGCGGGCGGCGGTGACGCCGATCGTATTGATGAGGAGGTAGCCGCCCACCTGGACGAGCACGACGACCAGTATGAACGGCGCGAGTATTCGCGCCTGCAGGCTGCGCACAGGAAGCTGCCGTCGTCGTGGCTGTCCCCGCCGATGGCGCCCCGCCGCCGCCGCGGCCACGCGAGGACAGCGTGGATCAGGTGGACAAGCAATTCGTGCCGAAGGTGATGCCCGTCTTCGTCGGCACGTCCGTTTCGTTCCCGAACAACGACAACGTTCGTCACCAGGTGTACTCGTTCTCGCCGGCCAAGCGCTTCGAATTGCAGCTGTACGCCGGCGTGCCCGCGCAGCCGATCGTCTTCGACAAGCCCGGTGTGGTGGTGCTCGGCTGCAACATCCACGACTGGATGATCGGCTACGTCTACGTCTCGGAATCGCCGTATTTCGCCAAGACGGGGGCGAACGGCAAGGCGAGGATCACGAACCTGCCCCCGCGCGCTTATATCGTGCGGGTGTGGCACCCTCAGGCGGAAACGCAGGAGGAGGCGACGCGAAAGACCATCGATGCCGCCGCGCGCACCGTCGAGGTCGAATGGATGTTGAAGGTGAAGCCGGAGGCGCGGGTGCGCCGTGCGCCGAGCGCCGACCGGGGCTAGCGCTATTGATCCAATCGCCGTCGCTGCCGACGGCGCTGCTCAAGGCCGCCGACATGGCGGGCCACGCGCCCAAGCGCAACGGCCGCAATCGCGCGACGATGGCGGCGCCGCCCGGCAGCGCATCGCCGGCCGGGTGACGCTGCTTTCTGCGACCGCTACTTGCTCGCGGTGCAGCTGCCGATGCGCTGGCCCGAGTACGTCATCTGCATCGACTCGTTCGTCTTCGTCATCGTCATCCGCATCTTGCCTTCGTAGGCGCTCGGACCGAAGACCACCTCGCCGTCCATCGTCGCGGGCTCGCTGCCGCCGCAGGCCATCTTGTACGTGAACTTGTTGCCGGTGCGTTTGCTGTCCACCATCTTGCAATCGGACTTCCGCGGGATGAACGCGTCGTCCTTTCCGTTCTTGGCGACGCACAGCTTGACCACCTGAGCGGGAACGGACAGCGCCATGCCGGGCATCTCCATCCGCGAAGTGATCTCGTACAGGTCGTCCGCGCCCTGGGCCAGCGCGGGCTCGGCTGGAACGAGCGCGACGCCAAAGCCAAGCGCGAGCGGGAGAACGAGCGCGCGTGCAGCGTTGCGGGTGCAGGAAATCATCGGTCGTCTCCTTGTGGGACCATGCTGAGTGCCCGCCTGTGCGAGCAGAGTTCCGGGGCTCAAAATTGTACCGCGCTCACCTCGCGCCAGTACCGCGCCATTCTCATCACGCCAACAGCCGCCCGATGCGATCGGCCGTCTTGACAACGATGCGGCAACGCCGCCTCCGCGCTACGCCGCGGTGACGAATGCCCTTATCTCCTTCGCCATTCGCGCAAGCGACGGCTGGTGGATGTACATCATGTGGCCTGCCTCGAAATAGCTGACGGTGACGTTCTTGCGCAAAGTTTCGCGCAGGCCCAGGTGGTTCACCGTGAAGTCGCCGGCGGCGTGCGGGGTGCCGAGGTCGTACACTCCGCTCGCAACGTACACGCGCATATGCGGATTGGCGTGGATTGCCCGCCGCAGGCTCTCCCCCACATTGACGTATTTGTTGGCGAAGCCCGTCCACGCCCACTTCTCCCAGAGCGGCGCGTGCACGAGGTACGGCGCGTCGCTGTCGAACTGGAGCTTATCCTTGAGCAGGCGGTTGATGCCGGCGGCGTAGGCGCCGATCAGGTTGTTCATCGCGGGATCGTCATCGGGCTTCTCGCCGGCGTCGTCGCGATCGAGGCCGAGGAAGCGGGTGTCGAGACGCCCGACCGTCTGCCCGCGGTCGCGCAGAAGCTCCTTGAAGAACCGCCATTCGTTCGGGCGGAGGTCGCAGCGCTCGACGAACTCCACGGACAGGCCGGAAAAGCGCGCCACCTGCCGCGCTATGTGCTTCCGCTTGTCGGCAGGAAGCCGCGAGCCTTGCAAGAGCGCCACGCTGTACTCTTCGGTCGCGAACGTTTCCGCGGCCGCGATCACCTGCCGCAGTGGCTTCCGCTGCAGGTCGGGCGCCAGCGCCTTGTGGTACCACGCCGTGGCCGCATAAGTGGGCAGGAACAGCGGATAGGGGAGGTCGTTGCCGGGATCGAACGACAACGTCTGCAGATCGACGGCAAGCGACACCAGCATGATGCCGTTGAGGTAGATGTCGTGCTTCTGCTGCAGATGCAGCGAAAGCCCCGAAGCGCGCGTCGTGCCGTAGCTCTCGCCGATCAGGTATTTCGGGCTCCCCCACCGGCCGTACCGCGCGAGGTACAAGCGGATGAACTCGCCGACCGCGTCGAGATCGCGCTGGTACTCGTGGAACTCGGCGACCTTCTCGCCCTCGACCATCCGGGAGTGACCCGTGCCCACCGGATCGATGAAGACAAGGTCGGCCTCGGCGAGCAGCGTGTGCTCGTTGTCGACCAGCGCATACGGCGGCGGCGGCGCGTTGCCCATTTCATCGGTCGCGACGCGGTGCGGTCCAAGGATGCCTAGGTGCAGCCAGACGCTGCTCGAACCGGGGCCGCCGTTGAAGCTGAAAACGACGGGTCGGCTCTCCGGCTTGCGCACGCCGTTGAGCGTGTATGCGGTGAAGAAGAGCGTGGCGCGCGGCTTGTCGCTGCGGCGCTTGCCGTCGCTGTCGCGGCCGTCGCCGTCGTAGTCGCGGAGCACCACCGTGCCGCATGTTGCGGTGTAGTCGAGCTTCTTCTTGCCGACCGAGTACGTGTGCTCGGTGGTGACGATTCGCTCCTTCGGCTCCGCAGTCGCCGGCAACGCAGGCGCAACGGTGGTTTCCTTCGTATCGTTCATGGAGGCCCTGGGCTGGGGTACGGAGAGACTGCGGCGCAACGGATTGGCAGGGACACATCAGCCGTCGTTGCCAGCCGGCGCGGCGTGCACGATAAACTTTGTTGCCACCCGATGTAAAGGTTGGCGACGACGCCTGGTGCCCTCCAATCGCCACTAGCGATGGCGATGGCCCCACGGCGCGGCAGGCAGCGGCGTCTCACGCCGGAGGATCGCAAGGCGGTCGAGCACTTCCGCGGTGCGCGTCGTTGTCTCTTCAGTGCCGAGCCAGCGCACGCGCAGATACCCGTCGCGGTCGATGAGGAATTCGGCGTGCGCGGGTGTCGCCGCGGGTTTTGCCATCTCGACGGCGGATCGGCGGGTGAAGAGCGCGTACGCTGCAGCCACACTCGCGTCCGCGGTGGAGAGCGCAGTGCCGACATCGTCCGGGAGGCGGACGTCAGCGCCGGCGTCGTCGACGAACGGGGCCACGATCACACGCGCGCCCGCCGCTGCATAAGCGCGCGCCTCCGCGGCGAGCTGTTGCAGCCGCTGCGTCGACTGTGGCAGCGTGTACAGCACGAGCAGCGCGGCCGCTTGGCCGCGAAGCTGACGCATCGATTCCTGCGGCCGGTCTGCGCTCTCGAAGGCGAAATCCGGCGCGACGATCGCACGCAGCGGCTTGATGCGGTCCGTCATCCTAATCGCCTCGTCCGCTTCGACTTGCGCGTTGAGATACTCGACCACGTTCCAGATGTCCTCATCGGAGAGGCGCGATCCGAAGGCCGGCATCGACGTTCCGGGAATGCCATGCGCGATCCACCAGTAATGCTCGCCGTCGCGGTGCCGCAACGCGTGCTCGTTCGGGTCGCCCTGCCCGACGGGCTGTTGGGCAAGACCCGCACCGTCGAGGCCATAGAGTCCGTGGCATTCGCGGCAATTCGCAGCATAGAGCCTCGCGCCGGCAACGATCGCGTCGGTCGAGTACGGAATCGGCGAAACCCAGTACGTGCTGGGATACGCGCGCGTTGCAAGCAAAGGCAGGAAGATCGCAGCCAGCACGACGATCGCGGCGAGGCTGCCGAGCGATTGCCGCATCCGGTGGAGGCGAATTGCAGCAACCATCACGCCTGCGCACACGACAGCCATCAGGCCGGCAGCGACCAGCGCCATCAGCAGCCACAGTGACTGCTCGGCGGGCGCGAAGCTCAGCGTGTGCGCAAATGGCCACATCGGCGTCTCATGAATCGCAGGAGGCGTCACACCGAGGACGCCGACGATTGCGAGGATGACGAGGCCGACGAGGATCTCGGCGCTGGCGTTGCGCCGGATCAGTCGCGAGGCGTCGGCATCGCCTTCGGCGAGCCTGCGCGCGAGATACCAGCGGTTCGCGATCGCGAGCGCCAGCATGAGGACGAAGAGCGCAAGCTTCGCAAGCAGCAGCCGGCCATAGAGCGTGCCGACGAGCGCAGGCACAGCGCCCACCAGGAACCACGCGTTCGCGACACCGCTCGCCGTCAGCAGCGCGATGCAAGCCGCACCGAGCGCCGAGAAGCGGCGCGTGGCCGCGAGCGCTTCGGTGACAATGTGCGTCCGGCGGAGCAGGAACACGAAGCCGGGCAGCGCGCCGAGCCAGGCGCCGGCCGCGAGCAGGTGCGCAACGTCCGCCAGGATCGCGAGGCTGCTTTCAGTCGCGACAATGGCGGCCGCATGCCCAGCCCATGCCAGCGACGCGACATAGGCAGCGGCGACTGCGAGCATTACGACGGCAGCGCTCGAGCGCACGCCGGGACGCGGCGCCGTGACGAAAACTGCGAGCAGTATGCCAAGCGCCACGGCCAGGCCGAAACGCAGCGCGAAGATGTGGCCGAATTCGGTTTCGGCCAGGACTTGCGCCATCGTCCCGCCATCGAGTGCGCCGATGGGCGAACCGCTCATGACCGAGGCTGCAACCGCAAACCACGCGAGGCCCGACGCAAGGCTGCCGATAACGCTCCAGCGCGCGACCTTCCGGAAGCGCCGCACCAGGGGGCCGCCTTCTCCTGTAGACAGTGCGCCGCGACGTCCTGCGGCGAATACAAGCAGGAACACGAGCTCGCCCAGGATCAGCAGCGTCGACGCATAGTGGACGCTCCGTACGGCCGCGAACAACCCGGTCATGACCGCGCCAGGCGAGAGTGCGCCCGCCGCCGCCGTCTACGGTGCGACATCGAACGTGAACTCGCCTTTGGTCACGTGCGCGTCGATCGATAGCACCCGCCAGATCACGCGGTACCGGCCCGCGGCAAGCGCGCGCAAGGTCACGTGGAGCGACGTCGCGTCTGCGCTAGCGATTCGCGCATCGCCGTTGTCGACCTGCTTGCCCTTCGCATCGAGTACGCGAACGCTGCTGAAAGCCGGCTCGAGCCGCTCGGTGAACGTGAGTGTGATCTCGTTCGGCGCGACGCGCACCGTGCTGCGTGCCGCGGGGACGGAGTAGTCGAGGACCGCGTGCGCGCCGGCCGGCGCAACCAGCCACACCGCGAGCAAGAGAAGCGAGAATCGTTCGAGCCGTCTCATCGCCGCGCCGAGGATAGCACCCGTACCGCTGCGACGCGAACGTGCGGGCGTGGTCGCGGGAACACGGTATCATTTTGAACGACGGCTCGAAGCCGCGATCAGCGCCAACCCATCGAGGACCCAACATGTACAAGAATCTGCTGGTGGCAACGGACGGCTCGAAGCTCTCCGACAAGGCGGTCGCGCACGGAATTTCGCTTGCGCAGGCCCTCGGCGCCTCGCTGACCGCCTTCTACGCCGCGCCGGAATATCCGATGCCGGCGTATGCGGACGGTGTGGTGTACGAACCTTTGCCGCGCAAGGAATACGCGAAGCTCGCCGCCGAGGATGCGGACAAGATCCTCCAGGCCGCCGCGACCAAGGCGGAAGCGGCCGGCGTGCCGTGCAAGACCCTCTACGCGATCGCGGCCGCACCATGGGAAGCGATCCTTGCCGCGGCGAGGAAGAACAAGTGCGACGCCATCGTCATGGCCTCCCACGGCCGGCGGGGCATCTCGGCGGTATTGTTGGGAAGCGAGACGCAGAAGGTGCTGACCCACACCAAGCTCCCCGTCATCGTCGTCCACTAGCCGCTCGCACCCATGCGCGTATCGCGGTTCCTGCTCTCGACGTTGAAGGAGGCACCCGCCGAGGCGGAGCTCGCGAGCCATCGGCTCATGCTTCGCGCGGGGATGATCAAGCGCCTGGCCGCCGGGATCTACACCTGGATGCCGCTCGGCCTGCGCGTGCTGCGCAAGGTCGAGGCGATCGTCCGCGACGAGATGAATCGCGCCGGCGCGATCGAGCTCCTGATGCCCGTGCTGCAACCGGCGGAGCTGTGGCAGGAGACCGGTCGCTGGGACAAGTACGGTCCCGAGCTCCTGCGCTTCAAGGATCGGCATGAGCGCGACTTCATCGTGCAGCCGACCTCCGAAGAAGTCGTCACCGAGATCGCCCGCAAGGAGCTGCGGAGCTACAAGCAGCTGCCGCTCAATCTGTATCACATCCAGACCAAGTTCCGCGACGAGGTGCGTCCCCGCTTCGGCGTGATGCGGTCGCGCGAGTTCATCATGAAGGACGCGTACTCGTTCGACGTCGACAAGGAGGCGATGTTGCGGTCGTACCAGGCGATGTACGACGCGTACGCGCGCATCTTCATCCGGATGGGGCTCAGGTTTCGCGCCGTCGCCGCCGACACGGGACAGATCGGCGGCAGCGCGTCGCACGAGTTCCAGGTGCTCGCCGATTCCGGCGAGGATACAATCGCCTGGTGTCCGGCCTCGGACTATGCGGCGAACATCGAGCTCGCGGAGGCGGTCGCACTCGCGCCCTCGCGGCCGGCGCCGTCCGAGACGATGGAGAAGGTCCCGACGCCGGGGCAGGAAACGTGCGAGGACGTCGCGAAGCTCCTTTCGCTGCCGCTTGCCCGAACCGTCAAGTGCATCATGCTCGCGGCGGAAGTCGCGGACGCGCCGGCCCGCATTCATATGCTGTTGATCCGCGGCGATCACGGGTTGAACGAGGTCAAGGTCACGAAGGTGCCGGGCCTCGCGAAATTCCGCTGGGCGAGCGAGGCGGAAGTGGTCGCCGCGACCGGCTGCATGCCCGGCTATATCGGGCCGGTCGGAATCGCCGCCGACTTGCCGCTCATTGTCGATCGGTCGGTGGCTGTGATGGCGGACTTCGTCTGCGGCGCGAACGAGCCCGGCTACCACCTCCGCGGCGTCAATTTCGGGCGTGACTGCCGGGAGCCCGACCGGGTGGCCGACCTCCGGAACGTGGTCGCCGGCGACCCCTCCCCCGACGGCAAGGGCACGCTCGAAATCCTGCGCGGCATCGAGGTCGGGCACGTTTTCGCGCTGGGCGACCTCTACTCGAAGGCGATGGGTGCAACTTATCTCGACGCCGGCGGTCAATCGCGGGCCATGGAGATGGGGTGCTACGGCATCGGGATCACCCGGGTCGTCGCCGCCGCCATCGAGCAGAACCATGACGCCAAAGGTATAATCTGGCCGCTCCCGTTGGCACCCTTCGCCGTCGCGATTGCCCCCGTGGGGTACGATCGCACCGAGGGGGTCAGGGCGCTCGCGGACTCGCTCCACGACGCGCTTGAAGCGGCCGGCATCGACGTGCTTCTGGACGACCGGGGCGAGCGTCCTGGCGTGATGTTTGCTGATCTCGAGCTGATCGGCATTCCGCACCGCGTCACCATCGGTGACCGGGGCTTGAAGGAAGGGAAAGTCGAGTATCAGGCCAGGCGCGGGGAGGAGTTGGCCCTCACCGCCGTCCCCGCAGGGGAGATTGCGGCCTTCATCAAGAGGAAACTGGAAGCGTAGTGAAACACAGCAGAAACTCCATCTCCGGGCCGGCGCTTGCGTTTGCTGCGGTTTGCGCCTTCGCTCCCGCATTTCTGTCGGCGCCCGCGCATGCCGGCCAGCAGGCCGAGGAGCGGCTCGCCCCGTCGGTCGTCGCCGGCCTGCAGCGGGCGATCGCCGACAGCCCCGTCCCTGCGGATTACGTGAAAAACGCCGGCGTGCGCGGCTGGCTCGACGAGATGTCGAAGCGGCTCGCGCCCAAGGTGCCCGACGGGCAGTCACGCGACGAGTTCATGGCGACGGTCCACTACGAATCGGCACGCGCGGGCCTCGATCCGCAGCTCGTCCTGGGCGTCATCCAGCTCGAAAGCAACTTCCGCAAGTACGCGATCTCGTCCGCCGACGCCCGGGGCTACATGCAGGTGATGCCGTTCTGGACGAGGCTTATCGGCGCCACCGACCACAATCTCTTTCACCTGCGCACGAACCTTCGTTACGGCTGCGTCATCCTGCGTCACTATCTCGACGCTGAAAACGGCGACGTCTACCGCGCGCTGGGGCGCTACAACGGCAGCCTGGGGCGACCCGAATACCCGACTGCAGTGCTCGACATCATGACCCGCAACTGGCTGTACCCCCCCGCTTCGGCGGCGCCGAACGATGGCGGCAAGCGCAGTAGTCCAGCCGGAGTGATTCCCGCCTCTTACACGGCGCGGTGAACGCCGCCGCCGGTTCACCCTCACCGCGCCATCGCGGTGGTTCACCCCCGCCGCGATATCGCGGGCGTTACGCACCCTCGCCCACAGGCCCGCTGCACTTCGGTTCGCTCGTCGCTGCCGTCGCCAGTTACTGCGACGCGAAAGCCGCACAAGGCGAGTGGGTCGTGCGCATCGAGGATGTCGATCTGCCGCGCGCGCAGCGTGGGGCGGACGACGCGATCCTCACGACGCTGGAGCGCTACGGCTTCACGTGGGACGGCCCCGTCGTTCGGCAAGCCGCGCGCACGGATCTCTACGCCGCGGCCGTCGAGCGACTCCGCGCGATCGGCGAGATTTACGAATGCGCCTGCTCCCGGCGCGAGCTTGAAACCGCTGCGACGGGCCCGGGCGGTGAGCGCGTCTACCCCGGCACGTGCCGTGACGGCATCCCGGTCAACCTGCGCGGTCGGAAGCAGCGCGCTTTGCGGGTCAAAGTTGGCGAGGCCCGCGTCGAATTCCGGGACCGGCTACAGGGTGCGCGCTCGCAGGATCTCCGCCGCGACGTCGGGGATTTCGTTGTCCGTCGCGCCGACGGCCTCTACGCCTATCAGCTCGCGGTGGTGGTCGACGATGCGTTGCAGGGCGTCACGCACGTCGTTCGGGGCGCGGATCTCCTGGCCTCCACGCCACGCCAGTTGTACCTGCAACGCTGCCTGGGTTATCCGGCGCTTTCTTACCTGCACGTGCCGGTCGCCATCATGGCAAGCGGCGAAAAGCTCTCTAAGCAGACCGGCGCGCCCCCGCTGCCCGACGATCCGGGCCCGGCGCTGGTCGCCGCATGGCGCTTCCTGGGCCAGGACTGCCCGGATGCCGACAGCGCGCCGGTGCGCGCAAGCGACTTCTGGGCGTGGGCTCTGCGGCGATGGAATCCGGCCCGCCTTCCACCTGTGGCGATGCTTCCGGCGCCCCGGCGAGTCTCGGCGGAAGGGTCCGGAAAGGTATAATCACAGGTTCGCTCCTCTTCGCATTCGGCCTCGACCAAACCTCCAGGGCCGCCACCGATGACCACGCTCGTTGCCGTTCGCAAGAACGACGAAATCGCCATTGCCGCCGACTCGCTGACCACGTTCGGCGACACGCGGCTCTCCGCCGAGTTCGATCGCACGTCCGAAAAGATCGTCCAGTACAAGGGCACCTACATCGGCCTGTGCGGCAGCGCCGCCCACCAGCTCGTGTTCGAGAGCCTGCTCGCCTCGCACAGCGAGCTCGACTTCTCCAACAAGGCGGCCATCTTCGAGACGTTCCGCAAGCTGCATCCGATCCTGAAAGAGCAGCACTTCCTCAATCCGAAGGAGGAAGAGGACGATCCCTACGAGTCGACGCAGGTGACGGCGCTCGTCGCGAACGAGAACGGCATCTTCGGCGTCTACTCGATGCGCGAGGTGTTCGAATACAGCCGTTACTGGTCGGTCGGCTCGGGCCGCGAGTTCGCGCTGGGCGCCATGCATGCCGAATATCCGAAGCGCAAAGGCGCGGCGGCGATCGCCCGCGCCGGCATCGCGGCCGGCGCCGCGTTCGACCGCAACTCGGGCCTGCCAATGACGATCTTCACCCTCAAGGCCAAGACGCTCTGAAGATGAATCGCGGCCGCGCACAGCTGGCGCGGCCGTCCTGATCCCGTGGCCGCCCAGACGTCCTTCGCCGACACCGTCACCCGGTTTCACTTCGAGCGCGCGGCAGTGCGCGGCGCGGTCGTGAGCCTCGACGACGCCGGCCGTGAGATTCTCGCCCAGCACGCGTATCCGCCGGCGCTCCGGCGCGCGCTGGCCGAGCTTCTGGCCGCTTCCGCGCTTCTCGCGTCGGCGCTCGCCTTCAAGGGCACGCTGATCGTGCAGCTGCAGGGTACCGGACCGGTCACGCTGCTGGTCGTCGAATGCACGGCCGACCTCGGGCTCCGTGCGACCGCCCAGTGGCGCGACGCCGCAACGACGTTGCCGGAAGACGCATCGCTGCGCGCGCTCGCCGGGGACCCGCAAACGAGCCGGCTCGCCATCATGCTGGACCCGAAGGATGGCGGTCCGGTCTACCAGGGGATCGTCGCCCTCGAAGCCACGTCGATCGCCGCGCTGATCGAGCATTACCTCACGACGTCCGAGCAGGTCGACAGCCGCCTGGCACTCGCGACCGACGGCGCGCGCACGCGCGGGATCCTTCTGCAGCGAATGCCGAGCGCCGGCGCCGAGGACGACGCCACGTGGCGGCGCGCCGCGGCCGGCACCGACATCGACGAAGCCGACCTCCTCGGCGCGAGCAGCGTCGAAGCAGTGCTCACCGCCCGATTTCCTAACGACGACATTCGCCTGATGAAGGGACGGCCGCTGCGCTTCTACTGCGCCTGCTCGAAGGAGCGCGTGTCGAATGCGCTGCGAATGCTGGGGCGCGGCGAGATCGAAAGCATCCTCGCCGAGCAGGGAATGATCGGCGTCACGTGCGAGTTTTGCGGCCGCGGCTACAGCTTCGTCGCCGCCGATGCGCTCGCGCTGTTCGCACAGGGCGGCGCCGGCGGCCCGAGCGCGGACGCGTCGCCGGAAGTCGACGCCAAAAGCGGAGGGTCCTCGAATTGAGTATCTACATTCCCCCGCACTTCGCGAGTCGCGACGACGCAACGGCGGCGCGGTTCCTGCACGACTATCCGTTCGCCACGCTGATCACGCCGGCCGACCCGGAGCCGCTCGTCACGCACCTGCCGCTTCTGCTCGTCGCGGACCGCGAGCCGTATGGCACGCTGTTTGGTCACTTCGCGCGCGCCAATCCGCACGCGCGCAGCAAAGCGACCGGCGAGTCCGTCGCGATCTTTCACGGTCCCCACGCGTACGTCACGCCGTCGTGGTACGCCGACCCGGCCGGCGCAGTGCCAACGTGGAACTATGCCGTCGCTCACGTGCACGGCGTCATCGAGCTCGCGACCGATCCCGCGGAGACCCGCGCAGTGCTCGATCTCCTGGTCGAGCGTTTCGAGTCGCACCGCGTGGCGCCCTGGCGACTCGGGCTCGCGCCGGACCGCCTCGCGGCGATGGTCAATGCCATCGTCGGGTTCAAGATGCGCGTGACGCGCATCGAGCCGAAATTCAAGCTGTCGCAGAACCGCTCGGCCGAAGACCAGCGCCGCGTGGCAGCGGGTCTTGCCGCCGAAGGCTACCCCGAGGCGACCGCGACGGCGGAATGGATGCGGGAAGTCAACCAGCCGAAGTAGCGACCGGGCAGAAAGCGCGCCGGCAAGCGACGGAGCGTTGTCCGGATCGCCGGAAGGAATCGTCGGGCGCGTCAGCAGAGCCGAAGCGCCGAAAGATCGAGCAGCAGGTCCGGATTCTGATAGCCGCGCCAGATCGCGTACGCGAGCAGCGCCGCGACGATCAGGCCGAGCGTATGCCAGGTCGCGCGCTTGAAGCCAAGCCGCACCGAAGGTGGCGGAAATGTGGGAGTTGCGGTGCCGGTACCCATGGCGCGAGCTTACGCTCCCGCGGCGGGCTTCCGCAACGAATGGCGACGGAGGCTCGTCAGCCTGCGAGCATCGACACCGGCGCTGGCGCAGGTGGCGGAGGCTGCGGCGCAGCAACGGAGGTCACTCCGAGGTCCTTCATCATGGACATGATCGTGCTGAAATCAGCCGCGGTCTTGACGCTCGCAATCGGCTTCGCCAGCAGATTCACCGCGCGCCCGCTCACCACGAGCGGAAATTCCGGCGGCAACTCGGCACGCAACGCCCTGATCTCCTGGCCCGCGATCTTGCCCGAGATGCCGCGATCGAACAGCAGCACGACGAGGCTCGTCTTATACGCGGCGGCGGCGCCCGCGATCTCCTGCGCGGGCACACCCGCACCCAGCGTGAGGCAGTTGACGCCTTCGGTGAACAGCAGCAATTCGAGAATGGCGAGACCAAGCTGATTCGGATCGTTCGGCGGGGTCGCGAGAAGCACGTGCTGCGCTTCGCGCTGCGGACGAACGAGCCGGGTGACGTCGCGCAGCAGGCGCTGGACGAGATCGCCGAAGCGCAACTCCTGGAAATTCTCCATCTCGCCGCGCACGACTCTCTCATGCACGGCTTCGTTGAGCGGAATAAGCGTCGCCTCGAGGAATTTGCGCATCCCCTGGCTCGCCAGTAGCTTCGAAAGGTGCTGCTGCAGCTCGCCGACGCGGTGCTGCGCAAGCAGCTTGACGGCAGTCTCGATCTCCATTGGAAGAGGCGCGGGATCCTCGACCGTGAGGCCGAGCATCGATTGCAGCACCGACTCGGTCAGCGGCACGACGGCGCCGGCGCGCCAGCCTTCGGAAAGGAGTTGCTTGATGAGCTTGAGCCGTGCAACCTGGTCAGGCGGGTAGACGCGGTCGCCGAACCCATCGCGCAGCGGTGACGGAAACTTGTAGCGGCGCTGCCACATGTACAGCTGCTCCCGGCGCAGTCCGGTGATTCGGACGACCTCCCGAATGTGCAGCGAGTTGCGCGCGTCGCCCGGGGCGGTCACTTCGGCCATCTCCACCGGCGTCTCGCGCCGTCTGGCCGGCGCAGTTATCAGGATGCCCATCGTCGTCGTTCCTTAGCGTTTTGCGTCACTCGCGTGGCGCGGTATGTGCTGCACAAGTTTGCAAATACTCGCTTGCGTTCGGAAGGCCCGGCCACCGCTCCGAAGGCCCCCCGCACCTGCTTACCTGCAGGCTGTGGATCACGGTCGGTACCATGCACGATGTGTGCCAGGGAACTGTGCTGGCCTTGCCCGCCCCCGGCCTTTCGGCCATCATCTGAGCAAAAAGCAAACCGCCAAGGAGGAGGACAGAATGACGCACGACGGGGGCGGCGCTCGGGGCGTCGATTCGTGCAGTACAACCGGACGTCGGCGCCGCATTGGCTGGCACTTGCACGACCGGAACGCGCTCGTCACACTCCCAACCGCCTGATGCTTCGATTCCGCAACGACTCGTCCGACCCGCTCAAGGACGCCCGCTCCGTCGAGCGCTGGCTCGCCTCGCTGCCCGCGAACGACCCGCTTGCCGCGCAGCGCGTCATCGTCGCCGAGATTCACAAGCTGGCGGCGCGCACCGCGCGGCGTACGCCTTCGGTGCTGGCAGCGGTCTTCGCAGCGGACAGGCACGCGAGCGCAATCATCCGCAACCTGACCGCGCAGTACATCGAGCATTGCGAGCGGTCACCGAAGCTCGAAACGCAGTTGTGGCAGGCGCTCGATGCGCTCGCGCAGTCCTTCGAAGGTTGCTACGCGACGTTTGCGCGCGAGATCTCGGACCCTATCCCCCGCAACAAATGGGTCGCCTTGCTGCCGGAGCTCATCGCTCGCCAGATCGTGCATCTCGCGCGCGACGCGAAGCTCAGGCTGTATCGCTGCGAGCGCTGGTCGCCGGCAAAATGGACGGCGCTTCACGCACCCTTCGCGCGCGCGTGCGCTCTGCGCTTCGAGCGCGAGCCGGTGCGGCTCGACATCACGGGCGCACCCACGACGATCGAGCGCCAGTTCCTCATGCTGCTCGTGCTGAAGCTCGCCGACCCAGGCAACCTCGCCCCGAAGGACATCGAGTGGGTCGCCGGCCAGCTCGACGAGTGGTGCCAGCCGCTGCGCCTGACGCTCAAGCCGGCGACCGCCAACTCGTTCTATGTCGATCTCGCCGGCAGCACCGGCTTCCAGCGCCGTGCGCTTCATCCGCTCGAAGGGAGCGTGCTGTTCTGCGACCTGCGGCCGCTGCTTGCACTGATGCAGCAGAACCGCGTGGTTCTGGACGAAGCGGTTAGGAACGAGCCGCGCACCCGCAGGAAATCGAAACATCGCGCTGAGCTCGAGCTTTTCGTCAAGCTCGCAAGCCGCATCGATCCCGAATTCAAGCCCTTGGCCCGGCGCGGGGAGCGCAGGCCGGCGAGCGGGTCCGCCGATGCCGTTGTCGGCTTCGCCAACATCTGCTCTTACGTGCGATCTGACATGGCGCGGCCGCGGGCCGTCGACCAGAGCGCCGGCCGCAATTTCGGAACGACGATGGAGCTCGCCGTGTTCGGGCGCTCGCGGGTCGAGTCGGAGCTTCATCGCGAGCTCCAGGCGGGACGCGTGTCGACATTCGACATGGCTGGCGGATCGTGGGAGATCAAGGACATCAGCGCTTCGGGCCTCCGGCTGATCGCACCGATGAGCATCGCCGGCGAGTTGACGCTCGGCATGCTGGTGGCGATCCGCCGCCACGGCGCGGACACGTGGGTAATGGGCATCATCCGCCGCATCCGCAGGTTGACGATGAAGGACGCCGAGATCGGCTTGCAGCTCATTGCCGATTCGCTCGCGAGTGCGGAGCTCACCGAGCAGAAGAAGTCGCCGGACGCCAGCTATTCGGTGAATGGCGAGAACCATGTCCTCAACGGACGGAAATTCCATGGCCTGTACCTGTCGTTCCGACGGCGGCCAGATGAAGCGCCGGTCCAGTCGCTGGTCGTGCCCGCCGGCGAATACCATGCGTCGCGCCGGTACACGCTTCGCGCGGCTGGGGCCGTGCGAACGATCCGGCATGGGCGCCTGCTCGAGGAGCACGCGGGCTGGGTCTGGACGGTGATCGACAACGTGGCGCCGGAATTGGGCGAGGGCGGCTCGCAGCCGCCGGCGTGAAACGCACGCAATGACGGCGGACCGCTACGCCGAGATCTACGCGGCGCACCGCTGGGACGTGCCGGCACGGTTCAGCATCGCGCACGCGTGCTGCGGGCGCTGGGCCGCGGATCGTTCCCGGTTCGCGCTTTACTGGGAAGACGAGTCGGGAGCGACAGCGGCCTTCACGTTCTGGGATTTGCAGCAGCAGGCGAACCGCTTGTCGAACGCGCTGGCCGCGCTTGGCATCACGCGCGGCGACAAGATCGCGCTGATCCTTCCGCAGCGGCCGGAAACGGTCGTCGCGCACATCGCCGCTTATCAGCTCGGCGCCGTCGCCGTTCCGCTGTCGTTCCTGTTCGGCCCGGAAGCGCTTTCGTACCGGCTGACGGATTCCGGCGCCCGCGTCGCGTTCGTGGATCCGCAGTCGCTGCCGAACCTCGCGCTCGTTCGCGATGCATGTCCGGGTGTCGAGCACGTCGTGGGCGTCGCCGGCGCGAGCGAGGCATGGGTCGCGTCGTACGGGTCTCTGCTCGAGCGCGCGTCCACGCACTATTCGCCGGCTGCTACGGCCGCAGACGATGCGGCCCTCCTCATTTACACGAGCGGCACCACCGGACCGCCGAAGGGCGCGCTGATGCCGCAGCGTTGCCTGCTCGGGAATCTGTCCGGGTTCGTCCACTCGCACGACGGCTACCCGCGCGAAGGCGATCTCTTCTGGTCACCCGCGGACTGGGCATGGACCGGCGGCTTGATGGACGCGCTCCTGCCTGCGCTGTATTTCGGCCAGCCGATCGTCGGTTACCGCGGGCGCTTCGACCCGGACCGCGCGCTCGCGCTGATGGCGAAGTACGGCGTCCGCAACTCATTCCTGTTCCCGACCGCGCTCAAGCTCATGATGAAGGCGCACCCGCGACCGAAGGAGCGGTTCGATCTTCGGCTGCGCACGATCATGAGCGCGGGCGAAGCGGTGGGCACGACGGTGTTCGATTGGGCGCGCGACGCGCTCGGCGTCACTATCAACGAGATGTTCGGCCAGACGGAGATGAACTACATCGTCGGCAACTCGCAGGCGTTGTGGCCCGCGAAGCCCGGCTCGATGGGCCGCCCATATCCCGGACACCGGATCGAGGTCATCGACGACGACGGAAGCATTGTGTCCGACGACCAGATTGGCGAAGTCGCCGTCCATCGCACGGCACCGGACGGTACGGAAGACCCCGTGTTCTTCCTCGAGTACTTCAGGAATCCGGAGGCCACGGCGAAGAAATTCACCGGCGACTGGTGTCGCACCGGCGATTTGGCAAAACGCGACGCGGACGGATATCTCTGGTACCAGGGACGCGCCGACGACATGTTCAAGGCCGCAGGCTATCGAATCGGGCCGTCGGAGATCGAAAACTGCCTGGTGGGACACAAGGCGGTTGCGAACGCCGCCGTCGTCCCTTCGCCGGACGAGACGCGCGGCAACGTCGTCAAGGCATTCATCGTGCTCGCTCCCGGGATCGTGGCGTCGCCGGCGATCGAAGCCGAGATCCGCCAGCACGTGCGGAGTCATCTCGCGCCGTACGAGTATCCGAAGGAGATCGAGTTCATCGATGCCTTGCCGATGACGACGACGGGCAAGGTGCAGCGTCGCGTGCTGCGCGAGCGCGAGCGGGCGCGCAAGGCGGAACGAGCGGAAGGCGGTTGAGCCTGCCGGCAGCGCGGTCCTGCTTTCGCGCGAGGCGCGCCGTCAGGCCGCGCCCGGCCGCGAGCGCAAACGCTCGAGCAGCGCCCGGTGCGTCACCACCCATGCGACGAGCGGCACCACCGTCGGCAGGATCAGCGCGCCGAACTGATACGAAAAAGCGATCGCTTCGCGCTGCCACGCGACGAATCCCGTTTGCGACGCGATCTGCGGTCCCATCGTGATCGCGATGCTCTTCAGGAAGTCCGCGAGCGCTCCCCACGCGACGAACGGCATCAGCACGGCATAGCCAGCGAAAAGGCGTCTGGGCCACCCGGGCTCCTTTGCGGCGAGCACGAGCGCCGCATAGAGCGGCAAGCCGAACGAATACAGGAGAAGATCTACGCCGACGACGATCTCGCCGCCCTGCGCGCCGGCCGACCCCGCCTTGAGCGTCGTCGCGAACGTAAGCTCCGCGCGCGCCTGCTCGACGCCGCGGATGATGTCCGCCCAGGTCACCCGGCCGATGAGCTCGGCCAGAAACGCTGCCGGCCACAGCAGGATCGGCGCGGTGACGTACCAGATCGCGAAGGTCACCGGCAACCAGGCGAAGACCCGTATGAGGAGTCCCGCAAGCGAGCTCTGGGACCGGCCCGTCACGCCGGACCCGCCCGTCACGCCGACGCGGGTGCCGGCGATCCGGCCGCCGGTCCGCTCCGGCCGCCCCCGGCCACGTCGGCGCGCGGCAGCATCCGCACCCAGACGAGCCAGACGACGAGAACGTCGAGCATGATCAGCGCCTGCCACACGTAGAGGTGCGCCCAATCGAACGCCTTCATGCTCCACTGCCCGAGGTAGAAGAGACTGATGACGCGGACGAGGTTGAGGCCCTGCACCGCGGCGATGCCGGCGCCGAGGCCGACGAGACGGTCGCGCCACAGCGCCGGAAACGCGCAGATCGCCGCGACGAGCGCGATGGTCGCCTCGATCCCGTTGCATCCGGCCTCGATGGAGACCGCGAAACCGTTCACCGTGCTGCGCAGCACCTTGCCTGACGCGGCGACGTTGGGATCGAACAGTGTGAGGAGCCATGCGCTGATCGTCGCAAGCGCGTCGGTCCACGGCACGACGAAGTACTGCTGGGCCCACGGCGTCAGCTCGGCGGCAAACAGCGCCACCTGCAGCACGATGAACGTGACGAAGAAGCGAAGCATCGGCCGATTCTACCGAAACGCGCCACCTGACTCGGAGGCGGATGGGTACTACGATTAGCCGGTGCCCGCCTTCGCGCGCGCGAGCGGCGGATTCGCGGCGAAGTAACGGCGGATGCCCTCGCCCATCGACTCGGCGAACTTCGTCTGGTGGCGGTCGCTGCGCAGCTTCTGCTCTTCTTCGGGATTCGAGATGAACGCCGTTTCGACGAGGACCGACGGAATGTCGGGCGCTTTGAGAACGGCGAACCCGGCCTGCTCGACGGAGCCCTTGTGCAGCGCGTTGATCGTGCCGATGCTATCGAGCATGTGCCGTCCGACCTTGAGACTGTCGCTGATCTGCGCCGTCTGCGAGAGGTCGAGGAGCGTACGCGCGAGCACGGGGTCCCGCGCGTCGAGATTCACCCCCCCGATGAGATCGGCCGCGTTCTCGCTCTGGGCGAGCCAGCGCGCGGCCGAGCTCGTGGCGCCGCTTTCCGACAGCGCGAAAACCGACGAGCCGCGGGCGTTGGGCTCGCGGAACGCATCGGCATGGATCGATACGAAAAGGTCCGCCTCGACCCGCCGCGCCTTCTGCACGCGCGCCGCGAGCGGCACGTAGTAGTCGGCGTCGCGAGTCAGCATCGCGCGCATTCCGGGCTCGGCATCGAGCATTCGCTTGAGCTTCCGGCCGATGGCGAGCGTCACGTCCTTCTCGTGCGTTCCGAGTCGGCCGATCGCGCCGGGATCCTCGCCGCCGTGACCCGGATCGAGCGCCACGGTGATCACACGCCGCCGGCTCGCCGGGCCGCGGGTGTCCGGCTTTGCGGAAGGTGCGCGCTCCGGCGATTGGACCGGCGGCCTTGCTTCGACGTCGGCGGGCTCGCCGCGCTCCTTGAGCAACGCCATCATGGGATCGAGCGGTATCAGCGGATAGAGATCGAGGACGACGCGATGCCCGAACTCGGCAACCGGCTTGAGCCCGAAGACCTGCGTGCGCGTTTCCGACTTCAAATCGAACACGATGCGCAGCGTGTCCCCTCTCGTGCCGAAGCGGACCGATGCGATGTACGGATCGGACGCCTCGATCCGCGTCGGCAGTTGCGCGAGCTCGGTGGTGAGACGCATGTTGTCGAGCTCGAGGATCACGCGATGCGGCTCGGTAAGCGTCTGGAGGCGATACGCGATCGGCGCCGGTGCCTCGAACACGACGCGGGTGTATTCCTGCGCGGGCCACACGCGCGCGGACTGGACGTGTCCGATATTGGCCCACGTGAGCGCCGGCGCAACAAGCTGCGCCGCGGGCACGACCAGCCATTGGCACACACGACGACGCGCCAGCGAAACCGCGATCACGGTGCCCGTCCCGGGCTGGTTCCAATCATCCCGGCCGCGCATGTCTCACCCCGCTTCGTGTACGCAGCAAGCGCGAGCTCGCGCCCCGGCAGCGACGCGTCCGCCGGATACGCGAGGGTCAGCGCAAGATCGGGCACCGGCAGCCGCCCCGCGACCCGCTCCGGCCATTCGATCAAGCACGCCGACCCCGCGTGGAAGCAATCGGAGAACCCCGCTGTTTCCCATTCGTTTGGATCGGCGAACCGATAAAAATCAAAGTGATAGAAGTATATGCTCGGAAATGGATAATGCTCAACCAGCGGATAGCTGGGACTTTTGACCGATCCCTGCCAGCCGAGCGCGCGCAAGACGCCGCGCACGAGTGTCGTCTTGCCCGCACCGAGGTCGCCTGACAGGGTTACGACCATCCCGCCCTCGAGCGTCGGCGCGAGCCGCGCGCCGGTCGCTTCGGTCGCGTCGGCATCAGCAAGATGAAACGTCGCCGTGGACGTGGGGTTGACGCGGCGTTGCGGTAGGCTTGGGTCCATGTCCACGCTTCGCGCCGAACCCCGCCCTTCGTCCGCCGGGCCCGACTGGGCCGCGCTGGCCGCGGACATTCGCGACTGGGGCAAGGCGATCGGGTTTCAGGAGGTCGGCATCGCTGACACCGAACTTGACGTTGCGGAACGGCGTCTCGTCGAATGGCTGGGCGCAGGCCGCCACGGCGCCATGGATTATATGGCACGCCACGGCGCGACCCGCGCGCGGCCCGCGGCGCTCGTCCCCGGCACATTGCGCGTGATCACGGCGCGAATGAACTATCGCCCGCCGGCAGCGCGCGCAAGCGACGACATTCTCGCCGATCCCACGAAGGCGTTCATTGCGCGATACGCACTCGGCCGCGATTACCACAAGGTGCTGCGCGGCAGGCTGCAGCGGCTCGCGGACCGGATCCGCGAGTCGATCGGCGACTTCGGCTATCGCGTTTTCACCGACACCGCCCCGGTGCTCGAAGTCGCGCTCGCGGCGAAATCCGGAATCGGCTGGCAAGGAAAGCACACGTTGCTCCTGACGCGAGACGCCGGCTCGTGGTTCTTCCTGGGCGAGATCTACACGGACCTGCCGCTTCCCGTCACGCCGCCCCAAGCGGCGCACTGCGGCAGTTGCCGAACGTGCATCGACGTCTGCCCGACCGGCGCCATCGTTGCGCCTTACGAGCTAGACGCGCGCCGCTGCATCTCGTATCTCACGATCGAGCTTCCGGGCAGCATTCCCGAGGCGCTGCGCCCGCTGATCGGGAACCGCGTCTATGGCTGCGACGATTGCCAGCTCCATTGCCCGTGGAACCGCTTTGCGCAGGACACCGACGAAGACGACTTTGCCGTGCGCAACGGCCTCGACGCTGCGGATCTCGTCATGCTGTTCGCGTGGACGGAAGCGGAATTCGGTTCGCGGCTCGAAGGCAGCGCCATCCGGCGAATCGGCTACGAGCGGTGGCTGCGCAATCTCGCCGTCGGCCTCGGCAACGCGCCGAGCCGGCCGGACATCACCGCTGCGCTCGAGGCGCGCGCGAACGATCCCTCGGCGCTGGTGCGCGAGCATGTCGCATGGGCACTCGCCCAGCATCGAGCTCGTCAACGCGAGCGTCGCGATCAGCCCACGTAGCCGATCGTCGCGATGACTGCCGGAAAACTGCGTCCGCACGACCGCAAACGATTGCGATCGAGTGCGGGCTAGCGGATCAGCTGATTCATCGACACGATCGGCAGCATTACGGCCAGCACGAGGATGAGCACGATCGCGCCCATCGTCACGATCAGCGCCGGCTGCAGCAACGCGGCGAACCAGTTGATGCGGCGCGCGGCTTCGCGCTCGAGCTCCGTAGCCGCGCGCTCGAGCATGGGCGCGAGCTGGCCGCTCGCTTCGCCGTTGGCGGTGAGGTGAACGAGCACCGGCGGGAACACCTTCTGCTCCTTGAGGCCTCGCGCCAGCGAAACGCCTTCCCGCACGAGCGCAGCGGCCCGCGCGGCCGCGGCCTTGAGCGGCAAGGCCCAGACGACGTCGCGTGCGGCATCGAGCGAGCGCAGCAACGGTGCTCCGCTGCCGGTCAGGATCGCGAGCGTGCTCGCAAAGCGCGCGGTGTCGATGGCGACGACGAGACGGCCAACGACCGGGACGCGCATGAGCGCCCGTTGCCAGCGCGCGCGAAACGCTTCGTTGCGGTTGAGAAGCGTCCACCCGAAGATGACCGCAGCGAACCCGGCAAGCCACATCCACGCCGTGCCGCGCAGAAAGGCCGATGTCGCGATGAGCGCGCGCGTTAAGAACGGGAGCGTCTGCCGGCTCTGCTCGTAGACGGCGACGATCTGCGGCACGACGTAGACGAGGAGGACCGCGATCACCGCCGACGCGATGATCGTCACGAGCGCTGGGTAGATGAGCGCCAGCATGAACTGCTGCTTCTGCGCCTGCCGCGCCTCGAGATAATCGGCGAGACGCGTGAGCACGTCCGGCAGGTTGCCGGTCTCCGCAGCGACGGCGACGAGGCCGCGATAGAGATCGGAGAACGTTCGCGGCCAGCGGGACAGCGCTCCGGCGAGCGGCTCGCCCGCCGCGACCAATCCACGAGCCTGCTCGAACACCTTCGCCGCGCGCGCATCGTCGGCCTGCTCGGCGACTGCCGCCAGCGCGTGGTCGAGCGGCATGCCCGAGCGCACGAGCGTTGCAAGCTGGCGCGTCGACAGTGCGACCTGCGCAGCGGGCAACCGCAACCGCTCGACGGGTCGGGCCTCTCCCGCGGTGCCGTCGTTGGCGGCGTCTTCTGCGTCGATTGCCGTCGGGAAGAGCCCTTCGGCGCGCAACTGGTCGCGCACCTGCCGCGCAGTTTCCGCGTCGACCCATCCGCGCCGGAGCTTGCCGAGCGCGTCGACGGCTTCGTAGCGGAACGCGCGCACGTCAGCGAGCGGCGGAACGCCCCGGGCGGACGTCGAGCGGCGCGCGACGCGCTTGCGCATGGAGCTTCGGCATCACGCCTCGCGCGAAACGCGGACGAGCTCGGCGAGCGAAGTGGTGCCGTCGGCGAGCCAGCGCGCGCCATCGCGCCGCAGCGACGTCGTTCCCGCTTGCAGCGCGGCTGCCCGCAGGGCGTGCTCTGGCGCGCGGTCGTGGATGAGCCGCCGCAAAGCGTCGTCCACGACGATGAGCTCGTAGATGCCGGAGCGGCCTAGGTAGCCCGTGTCACGGCATTCGCTGCAGCCTTCGGGCGCGTGAAGCGGAAGGTCGCGCGGCAAACCGAGCTCCGACAAGAGCGCCGCTTCGCCCGGCGTCGCGGGCGCGCGCTTGCGGCAAGCGAGGCAGAGGGTACGCACCAGCCGTTGCGCGAGCACGCCGAGAAGGCTCGAAGCCAGCAGATACGGCTCGACGCCCATGTCCGCGAGGCGCGTCACCGCGCTCGCCGCGTCGTTGGTGTGGAGCGTGGCCAGCACGAGATGGCCGGTCAGCGACGCCTGCACGGCGATCTGCGCCGTCTCGAGGTCGCGGATCTCGCCGATCATGATGATGTCCGGATCCTGGCGCAGGATGGCGCGGAGGGCGCGCGCGAAATCGAGGTCGATCTTCGCGTTGACCTGCGTCTGGCCGACGCCGTCGAGCGCGTATTCGATCGGGTCCTCGACCGTCATCATGTTGAGCGTGCCGCGGGGCAGTCGCGACAGCGCCGCATACAGGGTCGTCGTTTTGCCGGACCCGGTCGGGCCCGTGACGAGAACGATGCCGTGCGGCTCGCGGATCAGGCGATCGACGGCATCGAGCGTTGCCGCGCTCATGCCGAGCGCCGTCAGATCGAGCTGTGCTGCATCCTTGTCGCGCAGGCGCAGCACGACGCGCTCCCCGGGTCCCGTCGGCAGCGTCGATACGCGCACGTCCACGAGCTTGTCGCCGAGCTTGAGCGCGAGGCGCCCATCCTGCGGCAGCCGCTTCTCGGCGATGTCGAGGCTCGCCATGATCTTGACACGCGAGACGAGCGCCGCATGCAGCGCGCGCGGCGGCTCGAGAACGTCGCGCAGCACGCCGTCGATGCGAAAGCGCACGACCGAGCGCGCTTCGTACGGCTC
>Ga0157375_10000677_pt1 | contig 30168 bp, 31 predicted proteins | sample M35metaG_FD_115311 | JGI IMG/M metagenome (GOLD analysis project Ga0157375, IMG submission 115311) | Miscanthus rhizosphere microbial communities from Kellogg Biological Station, Michigan, USA - M3-5 metaG | ecosystem: Host-associated > Plants > Roots > Rhizosphere > Soil | place: USA: Michigan... | reverse complement strand
CGGATCGCGTCGCGCATGTCCTCCGGCCCGGTCGAGCAGTTGAGCCCGATCACGTCGACGTCGAGCGCCCGCAGCGTCGTCAGCACCGCCTGGATGTCCGTCCCCAGCAGCATCTTGCCGCCGTTGGGGAGCAGCGAGACGCTGGTCTGGATCGGCAGCGTGCGGCCGGTCGCGGCGAAGGCCTCGCGGGCGCCGAAGATCGCCGCCTTGACCTCGAGGATGTCCTGGGCGGTCTCGACGATGATCAGGTCGGCGCCGCCTTCGACCAGGCCGCGCGCCTGCTCGGCGAACACCTCGACCAGGGTGGCGAAGGAGATGTCGCCGAGGGTCGGGTCGGTCGAGGCCGGCAGGAACCCGGTCGGTCCGATCGAGCCGGCGACGAAGCGGTCCGGGCCCGCCGCCCGGCGGGCGATCTCCGCCGCCTTGACGTTGATCTCCAGCGTGTGCTCGCCGAGGCCCCACTCCTCGAGCTTCAGCCGCGAACCCTGGAAGCTGTCGGTCTCGACCACCTCCGCCCCGGCGTCCAGCATCGAGGCGTGGACGCCCTCGATCACGTCGGGGCGGTTGAGGACCAGGGCCTCGTGGCATTTGCCCTGCAGGCCGCCGTAGTCCTCCTGGGTCAGCTCGAACTGCTCCAGGGTCGCGCCCATGCCGCCGTCGAAGACGACGACGCGCTCCTTGACTGCGGCTATGAAATCGCGCTCGGCCATGAACCTTAAGAGGCTACCGGGGCCCGACGCGATGGCCCCGGGCCCGGCGGCCCAGGGCCGTTTTTTCAGCGTGGGCGCTGCCAGTTCATGCTGCGGCAGGCGGGCACGAACCCCGCCCGCAGGAGGTTGCGGCCGGCAACCGCGACGCCCTCGGAGCCGCTCTCGTCGAGCTCCGCGAACATCGTGTGGCAGCCGGCCTCGATCGCGGTCAGGATCCGCCGCCGCAGCAGCGCCAGGTTGCAGCCGCGGCCTCGGTACTCCTCGACCGTGCCGTCGAGGCCGAGCAGGCCGACGCCGTCCTGGAGCAGCATCGAGCCGCAGGAGACCACCCCGCCCTCCAGCTCCACCGTGTAGGTGCGCCAGTGCTGCTGGTTCGGCAGCGCGAAGAGCAGGTGCGAGGCCGGAAACGGCAGCTTCATCGCCCGCTCGGCGGCATCGGTCATCGTCTCCCCGTGCCAGACCTCCTGGCCGATCTCCCAGACGTCCATCTCGCGGTTGATCGGCAGATCGGTCGGCGAGGAGTCGCGGATGAACTTGACCCGGCCGCGCCGCTGCTCGAAGCCGTTCCAGTTCAGCCAGCGCTCGGCCAGCGCCGTGCCGGGCCGGTCGTGGGCCACCGTCACCCGGTAGTCGACGCCGAACTGGTCGGCCCAGAGAACCGCCTCGGCCAGGTGGCCGTCCTCCACCGCCCCGGGTTCGGCCGCCCCCAGCACCAGGTTGAGCGCCGGCCAGTCCGGCATCGCCTCGAAGATCGTGACCTGAACCGGCCCGAACCAGGCCTCGAGGATCCCGCACTCGTCGACCGCGTCCTCGCAGACCGTCCGCCACATATCGGATCGCAGTGTCTTGGTGACGCGCTCAAGCGTCACCACGTCGTACCCCATATTGCCGCCCCCTTCTCTCCCAAGGTTGCGATTTGCCCCTTTCAGGCGCTGACTCTATGAGGAAGGCGCGTACTTATCAACAAGTTTGCGTATATCCGAAGATTTCACACGAAACGGCGGCCTACCCGCGCATGCCCAGCCGCCGCCTGAGGTCGCGGGCGTTGAAGGCGCGGGCGACCCGGCCCACCAGCCCGCGGCGACCGCGGGTGTACGGGTACCAGGAGGGCTCGCGCTTGGCGCCGAAGCGGGTGATCACGACCGACTCGGTGCGGCAGTACTTCTTGATCCCCGGCTCCCCGTGCCGGTAGCCGATCCCGGACTCCTTCCAGCCCCCCATCGGCACGTCCGAGGCGAGGTAGTTGACCAGCACGTCGTTGACGTTGACGGCGCCGCACTCGACCCGGCGGGCTATTCCCTCGGCCCGCTCCTTCTCGCCGAAGACCGAGCCGGAGAGCCCGTAGCGGCTGTCGTTGGCCAGCCGCAGCGCCTCCTCGGCGTCGCGCACCTTCATCACCCCGACCACCGGCCCGAAGGTCTCGTCGCGCATCACCTTCATCGAGTGGTCGACGTCGACCAGGACCGTCGGCTCGAAGTAGTCGCCGGGGCCGGGGACCCGCTTGCCCCCGGTCAGCGCCCGGGCGCCGGCGGCGAGGGCGTCGTCGACGTGGTCCTCGACGATCCCGATCTGGTTCGGCGAGGTCATCGCGCCGACGTCCTTGGGGGCGCGGGCGTCGTCGGCGCCCTGGCTCAGCTTGCCGACCTCGCCGGCGAGCTTGGCGACGAACTCGTCGTAGGCCGGCTCCTCGACGTAGATCCGCTCGACCGAGATGCAGATCTGGCCGGAGTTCATCATCCCGCCCCAGGCCGCGGCGTTGGCGGCGCGGTCGAGGTCGGCGTCGGCGAGGACGATCATCGGGTCCTTGCCGCCGAGCTCGAGGCTGACCGGGGTCAGCGTCTCCGCCGCCCGCGCCATCACCTTGCGGCCGGTCCGGTCGGAGCCGGTGAACTGGATGAAGTCGACGGCGTCGACGAGGGCGCCGCCGGTCTCCCCCACGCCCTGCACGCAGTCGAGCACGTCGGGGCCGCCGATCTCCCGCTTCCAGGCGGCGACGACCTCGGCCAGGCCGAGGGGCGTGAACTCGGAGGGCTTGATCACGACCGCGGCGCCGGCCTGCAGGGCCGGGATCGCGTCGCCGAGCGCGAGGATCAGGGGGAAGTTCCAGGGGCTGATGATTCCGACCACGGGGTGCGGCCGGTACTGCACCCGCAGCTTCTTGCTCGCCAGCAGCGGCGAGTGCGGCCGCACGCTCTCCTCACCGATGAACTTGGCCGCCTTGGCGCCGTAGAAGTTGATCAGGTCGACCAGGTAGGCCGGCTCGTTGGAGGCGTCGGCACGGACCTTGCCGGTTTCGCGCTGCATCGTGTCGAGCACCCGCTCCTGGTTGTCGAGCAGCCAGTCGCGCAGCTGGGCGAGCCAGTGGTGGCGCCCCTCGATCCCCAGCGCCTCCCACTCGGCCTGGTTGGCGCGGACCCGGGCGACGGTCTCGGCGACCGCCTGCGGCGAGTCGATCGCGACCGTGGCGATCAGCTCGCCGGTCGCCGGATTGTGGACTTCGAAGCTGCCGGCGGCGGCCCCGTCCCCGTTCGTGCCGCTTGACCCTGCGCGCGTCTCGGCGGTGCCGCTCTCCACTTGTGCTCCCCTCGTCGACCCTTTGGCTGGTCAGCCAAGAGTAACCGGCTTTGGCCGGTCCTCCTAAGGAATGCCCTGGGTGTCGGCGCGGGCGCGGGGCTTGGGGTCGAGCCTGACCGGCGCCGCCGAGAGCGCCTGCACGCGCAGGTCGCTCCAGGTCAGCCCCTCGCGGACCAGGGCCGGCAGCCCGAGGGCGACGGCGGTCGCGATCTCCACCGCCTGCAGGATCACGCCGTAGGCGAGGGCGTCGGCGGTGCCGACCCCGAAGCCGGAGTGGAGGACGCTGATCACCGCCAGCTGGAAGACGCCGATGTTCGACGGCGTCGCCGGCACCACGGCGGTGACGTTGACGGCGAAGAGGACCGCGGCGGCGGCGCCGATGCCGGCCTTGTCGTCGAGGCCGAGGGCGTAGAGCAGCGCCCAGCAGGCGGCCAGCTGGATCGCCCAGGCGCCCAGCTGCGCGGCCGCGGCGGCGGCGCCGCGGCGCGGTTCGCGGAAGATCGCGAGCCCGGCGCGGACCTGGATCAGGGCGCGGTGGATGGCGGCGCCGAGGCGGGCCAGGCGGCCGTTGCCGTTGCGCCGCATCAGCACCGGCGCGACGAGCACGACCAGCAGCAGGATCAGCGGCACCAGGCTGAAGGCGAAGAGCTGCTTGGTGCCGGAGTGGAAGAGCGGCGTGGTCGAGACGATGATCACGCCGAGCAGGGCCAGCGCGACCAGGTTCAGCATCGTCTGCGAGACCAGGGTGCCGAGCAGGACCGGGAAGGTCTCGCGCATGCGGCCGGTGCGGCGGGCGAGGGCGAGGGCGCGCGCCGGCTCGCCGAGGCGGGCCGGGAGCGTCGCCGACATCAGCACCCCGATCATCGTCGCCGAGGTGACGTCGCGGCGCCGGATCGGGCGGTTCGGCAGCGCCGCGCGGGCGATCCAGTACCAGGAGGCGGCGCGGAAGAAGAGCGACAGCGCCATCAGCCCGCAGGCGATCAGGACCCAGGTGAGGTTGGAGCGGACGATGCTTTCGACCACGTTGTCGACGCCGATCTTCTGCGCCGCCAGGACGGTCAGGCCGATGCCGAGGACGCCGGCGATCCCGAGCCCGGCGCGGCGGGCGATGCGGCGCCCGCGGCGCCCTCCCTGGGCCGGTGCCGGATCCAGGGAGGGCAGCTTCTGGGGTGGCCGGCGCGGGCCGCCGTCGGCGGCCCGCAGCCCGGCCCAGTGCGCCGCCCGCTCGCCGGCGCCCTGCGGGCGCGGTGCCGCGATCGCGCGCTCGTAGACCTCGGTGACGCGGTCGGCGACCCGCGGCCAGGCGTAGCGCTGGGCGCTGTGACGGGCCGCCAGCCCCATCGCCCGCAGGCGCTCGGGTTCGTGGTGGGCGCGCTGCAGCTCCTCGGCCAGCCGCTGCGGGTCGCCGGGCGGCACCAGCAGGCCGTCGACGCCGTCGCTGACGACGTCGCTGTAGCCGGCGATGTTGGAGGCGATCACCGGGGTGCCGGCGGCGAAGGCCTCGGTCAGCACCATCCCGAAGCTCTCGCCGGAGAGCGAGGGGGCGCAGAGGATGTCGGCGGCGTGCAGCTCGGCCCAGAGGCTCTCGCCGGAGACGCGGCCGCGGATGTCGATCCAGCGCAGCAGCTCGGGGTCGGCGAGGTAGCGGAGGACGTCCTCGCGCTCGGCCCCGATCAGGGTCAGCCGGCAGGGAACGTGCTCGACCAGGGCGCCGAAAGCGGTGAGCAGGATCGGCAGCCCCTTGCGCTCCTCCGGGCGGCCGACGAAGAGCAGCCGCAGCTCCTCGGAGGCCGGGACCGGGTCGCGCGGGGCGGCGTCGATGTCGACCCCGTTGGGGACGATCGTGTAGTCGCCGCCGTACCAGCGGCGGCCGGTCCAGGCGGCCGCCTCGGAGACGGCGATGCGGGCGGAGAGGCGGTTGAAGACACGGCGGGCGCCGAGGGCGTTGGCGATGTGGTTCGGCATCGGCTTGGTCGAGTAGGCGTGGAAGGTGCCGACGACCGGGGTCCTCGCTCCCAGGGTCGCGTTCCAGCCGACCAGCGGCGCCACCGGCTCGTGCACGTGGATCACGTCGAACTCGCCCCGGCGCACCTCGCGGCGGGGGGCCAGCACGCCGCCGGCGGGGAACGGCGCCAGGTTGCCAACGGACCCGTTGACGCCGAACCCCATCGTCCGCCCCAGCGGCGTCAGGTAGTCCGGCGGCTGGCGCGGTTCGGGCGCGGCCCGGTGCAGGACCCGACTGACCCGGCCAGGCGGGTCGTAGGGGGCAAGCACGCGAACGTCGTGGCCACGGCCGAGGAACTCCTCGGCAAGCGCTTCCACATGCCGGTTCACGCCCCCCTGGTAAGACCAGGAATATGGCGAGACGAGAGCTATGCGCACAGGGGAATCAAGGGTAGATCATCGACCGGCCTCAGCCCAGGCGAAGCCGGCGAAGACCAGCAGGTAGGCGGCGCCGATCTCAAGCACCAGCGCGCCGGAGTCGTTGGCGAGGGTGCCGACCACGGTCGCGACGAGGGCGCCGGCGAGCCCGGCGCCGAGCGCGGGGCGACCGTCGAGCCAGGCGCGCAGGCGATCGCGCCGAGCCACGGCCAGCGCGGCCAGGATCGCGATCAGCGGCAGGAAGACGAAGACGATCGGTCGCGAGAAGCTGTGCGCGGAGAGCTGCAGGCGGCGCTGGGCGACGTCGGCGAGGTCGCCGAGGCCGCCGGCGTCGAGGACCGAGCGGGTGAGGTGGGCGTTGGCGCCGGAGAGGAGGTCGATCAGGGCGAGGAGGGCGAGCACGGCCAGCGGCAGGGCGACGACGAGCAGCGGCGCCCGCCGGCGCTGACCGGTCACCAGCGCCGCCGCCACCGCGGCCCCGACCGGGAGCACGATCGCGGCGCCGACGTCGGCGCCGAAGCGCCCGGCGGCGAAGACGAAGGCGGCGAGGAGACCGACCGCTAGGAAGGCGACGGCGCAGCGGCGGGGCGCCAGCCGGGGCGCGAAACCGCTCAGCCAGGCCCCGGTGCCGGCGACGACCAGCACCGTCAGCAGCGCCTCCAGCTCGTTGCCGATGCCGTAGAAGCGGACCCCGAGGCCGGGGTTGGGACCGAGCAGCGAGAGCGCGGTCAGCGGCGAGCCGGCGACGGCGTCGACCGCGTAGGCGAGCACCGTCAGCGCCGCGGCGACGGCGAGGGCCCGGTAGCCGCCGGCCAGAGCCAGGGTCAGCGCCGCCAGCGCCGGCGCCAGCAGCATCGTCGCCAGCATTTCCACCGTCTGCCCCGGCTGGGGAAGGGCGAGGGCGAGGAGGACCAGCGGCAGGTAGACGATCGCGAGGCCGACGACCCGGACCCCCGGCCGCGCCAGGGCGCCCCGGCTCAGCGCCGCCGTCAGCCCCAGGACCAGGAGCCAGGCCAGGAGGCTGAGGCCGATCACCGGCCCCCGCCGCTCCGAGACGACCGCCAGCCGCTCACCGAGGTCGACGACCGCGGCGGGGTCGACGCTGCCCTCGGAGCGGATCGGCTGCCCCGACATCGACGCCGGGATCGCCAGCCCGAGCCGCCGCAGGATCGTCGGCGCCACGTCGGTCGAGAGCACGTAGCCGTCGAGCCTGGTGCTGTCGGAGGTGAGGTTGCCGCCGAACCCGCGACCGGCGATCCCGATCGCCAGGGCACCTCCCTTGGCCGGCGGCGGCCGCTCGATCGCGATCAGCAGGTCCCCGCCCCGGAGCCCGGCGACGAGGGCGGGCAGGCGCCCCGGCGCCGGGGCGCGAACGGCGAAGGACCTGTGCCCCGCGGCCAGGGTCGCGGCCAGCAGCCCCGGCTCGATCTCGGCCGGCGCCGAGCGCCCGCGCTCGATCAGGCCGCGGTCGCGCAGCGGCCGGTTCAGCGGCACCGGCGCCGGCGTCAGCGGGGCGTCGTAGAGGGAGTCGAAGACGCGGTTGCCCTGGCCGATGTCGAGATAGGTCTGCTCGGCCGGGACCGAGCCGAGACCGGCGCTCATCAGGCCCGGCGAGAGCCCGGCCGCCGCCAGCTCCTCGACCGAGGTGCCCGGCGGCAGCAGGGCCAGGGTCACCTTGGCGCTGGCCGGGGAGGCGCCGAGCACCAGCGCGGCGAGCGCTATCGTCAGCGCCGCGATGGCCGCCGACCGCACGTTCGCCAAGTTCACGTTTTTCAAGGTTGATCCAGCCTGGCGCCGTCGGGATCCGGAGTCGCGCGCCGCCGACAAGCGCGAGTTCCTCGCCGCCTGCGAGGACTTCGCCGTCGACCGCTCGCTGCGCGCCTACTCAACCATAGGCACGCGCGGCGACGTCGACCTGGTCCTGCTCAGCCAGAGCCCCAACCTCGACGACCTCCACACCTTCCACGTCGTGCTCGGCCAGAGCGGCCTGGCCCGGTGGGCCCAGACGCCCCACTCGTTCCTCTCGATGACCAAACCGTCGCCCTACTCCGAGGAGCGGGCGCGAACCGAGATCTGCGTCTCCGAGCGCAAGTACCTCTTCCTCTACCCGATGGTCAAGCAGCGGCGCTGGTACGGCCTGGCCCCGGAGGAGCGCGGCCGGATCATGAAAAGCCACATCGAGGTCGGCCGCCGCTACCCGGAGATCACGATCAACACCACCTACTCGTTCGGGCTCGACGACCAGGAGTTCGTCGTCTGCTTCGAGGGCGACGACCCGGGGATGTTCCTCGACCTCGTCAACGAGCTGCGCCCGACCGAGTCGAGCGAGTACACCGAGCGGGAGACGCCGATCTTCACCTGCCTTGCGATGTCGACCGGCAAAGCGCTCGACGCGCTCGGTTGAAACTAAACGCTTAATAGATATGAATTAATCGGCAGTTTGGATTAGCCTGTGCGGCCAACAAACTCTGATGTGTGCCGACACAAGGGAAGTCGAGGTGGCGGGAGCCGGCAGCAGCGTCCTGGCGCTGTTCGCGAACTCGCTGAACGCTGAGGTCCTGCGCGTTCACGCCGAGGCGCCGCAGCGCGTCTCGAAGCTGCACGGGCGGATCGGCTGGGCGGCGGAGACGACGCTGCGGGCGGCGGTCGCGACGCTGGTCGAGGCCGGCGCCCTGGCCAACGCCGAAGGCTCGTTCTACGCGGTCGAGCACCGCCTCACGCCGGCCGGCGAGGAGATGCTGTTCGTCGCCGAGGTCCTCGAGGCATGGCTGGCAAAGGCGCCCGGGGGCCCGATCGCACCGAACTCGAAGGCGGCCCGCAGCGCCGTCAAATCGCTCACCGAAGGCTGGAACTCGACCCTGGTGCCGACCCTCGCCTCGCGGCCACACTCGCTGCGGGAGCTCGACGACCTCATCCCCGAGGTCGACTCGCCGGCGCTGGCGCGGCAGCTGACGAAGATGCGCAGCAGCCGCCAGATCGACCGGCCGCGCGGCGCCGGCAGCACCACTCCCTACGAGGTGACCGAGTGGCTGCGCCGGGCGATCGCGCCGCTGGCCGCCGCCGCCCGCTGCGAGCGCCGGCACCTGCGGGCGGAGACGGCGCCGATCAACGGCGTCGAGGTCGAGGGCGCCTTCCTGCTCACCCTGCCCCTGGTGACGCTGCCCGCCACCGCCGGCGGCTCCTGCGTCCTCGCCGCGCACACCGGCGCCGCCGAGCCGAGCGGTAGCCGCCAGGACCCGCTGGCCGGGGTCACGGCCAGGGTGGAGCGGGGCCGGGTCGCGGCCTGCGCCTCGGACGTCGGCGAGCAGCCGGAGACCTGGGCCCTGGGCACCCCGGAAGCGTGGCTCGAAGCCGTCATCGACGGCAACCGGGAGACCCTGCGCTTCGGCGGCGCGATGCCGCAGCTTCCGCTGGCGCTGGCCAAAGGGCTGCATCGCGAGCTGTTCGGCGGGTAGCGGCCGGGCGGCGGAGCGGCGCCCTCCCCGGCGCCCTCCATTCCCTATTCTTCCGCGTCCAATGAGCAAGATCGGCAGCCCAGAGAACCCACTTCGCGTCGCCATCGTCGGCGCCGGCCCGTCCGGCTTCTACGCCGCCGAGCACATCCTCAAGGGCGAGGACCTGCACGCCCAGGTCGACCTCTTCGACCGCCTCCCGACCCCCTTCGGCCTGGTCCGCGGCGGTGTCGCCCCGGACCATCCGAAGATCAAGTCGGTCACCCGGGTCTACGAAAAAACCGCAGCGCGCGAGGGCTTCCGCTTCTTCGGCAACGTCAAGATCGGCCAGGACCTGGAGGTCGAAGACCTCGAACGGCTCTACCACGCGATCGTCTTCACGGTCGGGTGCGAGACCGACCGCCAGCTCGGCGTCCCCGGCGAGGACCTGCCCGGCAGCGCCGCGGCCACGGCCTTCGTCGGCTGGTACAACGCCCACCCCGACTACGCCGACCACGATTTCGACCTCTCCAGCGAGCGGGCGGTGGTGATCGGCAACGGCAACGTGGCGATGGACGTCGCCCGGATGCTGGCCCTGACCGACCACGAGCTGCGCCAGACCGACACCGCCGACCACGCGATCGAGCTGCTCGACGCGAAGCAGATCCGCGAGATCGTCGTGCTCGGTCGCCGCGGACCGGTCCAGGCCGCCTTCACCAACCCGGAGATCAAGGAGCTGGGAGAGATGGAGGACGCCGACGTCGTCGTCGACCCGGCCGACGTCGAGCTGGACGCCGCGAGCGCCGCCTTCCTCGAGTCCGACGAGGTCGACAAGACCACCCGCGTCAACGTCGAGACCCTGCGCGAGTTCTCCCAGCGCACGCCGGAGGGCAAGAAGCAGCGGATCGTGCTCCGCTTCCTCGCCTCGCCGATCGAGATCAAGGGCGACGGCAAGGTGGAGAGCATCGTCATCGGCCGCAACGAGCTGGTCGAGGAGAACGGCAGCCTGCGGGCCCGGGACACCGGCGAGCGCGAAGAGCTCGAGTGCGGCCTGGTCCTGCGCTCGGTCGGCTACACCGGGATCCCGATCGAGGGCGTCCCCTTCGACCACAAGCGCGGGCTGATCCTCAACGAGGGCGGCCGCGTGCTCGACTCCCACGACTCCGGCCACAAGGTCGGCCACTACACCGCGGGCTGGATCAAGCGCGGGCCCTCCGGCGTCATCGGGACCAACAAGAAAGACGCATTGGAGACGGTCACCCACCTGCTGGCCGACGTCGAGGCGCAGACCCTGCTGGCGCCGGCGAGCCCGGAGCCGGGCGCGGTCGAGGCGCTGCTGGCCGAGCGCGGCGTGCGCTACATCAGCTTCGAGGACTGGCAGGCGATCGACCAGGCCGAGGTCGGCCGCGGCGAGCCGCACGGCCGCCCCCGCGTCAAGTTCGTGCGGGTCGAGGAGATGCTCGACACCGTCGGCAACGGCGTCGGCAGCTGAGCGGATGGCCGTCGACCTGGCCGAGCTGAAGGCGATGGTCGAGGCGGCCCTGCCGGGAGCCTCGGTGGAGGTCCTCGACGAAGACGGCGGCGGCCAGCACCTGCGCGCCGTCGTCAGCGCCAGCCAGTTCGAGGGCCTCTCCCGCATCGACCAGCACCGGCTGGTCAAGGCGGCCGTGAAGGAGCGCTTCGACGACGGCACGATCCACGCGCTGTCCGTGAAGACCTCGGTTCCCGGCTGAGCCGCACACCGCGCTGGCTCAGACAAAAAGTTACACTCTGGTTTACCACCCGTGTGAACTCGAGGCCTAGCCTGGGAGCATGGAGTCGATGCGATCTACCTGGACCGATTCCCGCCTGGACGACCTGAACGATCGGGTCAGCGAGCTGAGCGCGCGCGTCGACGGGCTCAGCGGCAGGATCGACGGCCTCCAGCACACGATGATCCAGGGCTTCATCGCCCTGACCGTGGCCATGTTCACCGGCTTCGTCGCCCTCGCCGGACTGATCGTCACTCAGCTCTAGTCGCGGCGCGCGGGCCGAGCGCCTCGCCTCCCTACAATGCGGCCATGGCCGACCCAGAGCTGAAGTCCAAAGTCCAGGAGCTGATCGGCGCCAACCCGATCCTGCTCTTCATGAAAGGGACGCCCGACGCCCCGCGCTGCGGCTTCTCGATGCGGGTCGTGCAGGTGCTCGACCAGCTCGACGTCGAGTACGGCGCGATCGACGTGCTGCCGGCGCTGCAGCCGCTGCGCGAGGTGACCGCCGAGATCTCCGACTGGCAGACCTTCCCGCAGCTCTACGTCAACGGCGAGCTGCTCGGCGGCGCCGACATCGTCGAGGAGATGTTCGACTCCGGCGAGCTGGCCGAGGCGCTTGGGGTCGAGCAGCCCGAGGCGGCGCCGGTCGCCGAGGCATCCCTCCCCGCGCAGTCCCCCCCGCTGCAGATCGAATAGCGCTTCTCGCCTGCGGCCGTGCTCCTCAAAGCACGGGCGGCGAAATCAGCAGGCGTGGGACGCAGGGAGCGAGACGAGGGAGCGCACTGACGTGCGTGACCCGATTCGAGCGACCGAAGACCGGCGAGATGCGCCGATTTGCAGCGCCCGCCTAGACGGCAGCAGCGGTCTCGGCGTCCTCTTTGACCTGGAAAGAGGAGCCGCAGCCGCAGGCGGCGACGACGTTCGGGTTGTTGACCTGGAAGCCCGCGCCCTGCAGGCCTTCCACGTAGTCGACCTCGGAGCCGAAGACGAACTGCATGCTGACCTTGTCGACGATGACGGCGACGCCGTCGACCTCGAAGACGTTGTCGTCCTCCTTCGGCTGGTCGAAGGCGAGCGCGTACTGGAAGCCGGAGCAGCCGCCGCCGCGAACGGCGACGCGAAGCGCCTGCTGACCGGCCTCGGCCTGCCCCCCGAGCAGCTCGCCGATCTTCTCGGCGGCCTTGTCGGTGAGGGTGATGGCTGCGTTTGGCGTCTCAGTCACTTCACAAAGTGTAGCGGGGACGGCGACGGGCAGTGGGTCAGTTTGAATCGAAGCGCCGAGTGCCCTAGCTTCGCCTCCACATAAGTCGAACGGCCGGGGCAGCCGCGCTAACGGCCCCCCGGCCCGGCACGAGGAGGGATGCTCCCCATGCAGGCCAATCGTAGGCCGGAAGAGTCAAGCGAGGACGTAGACATCCAGCGGGCGGTCCTCGCCCTGGTTCTGGCCGTCCATCCGCACCACCGCACGATGGCCGAAGTAGGCCGGGAAATCGGCAATAAGGAAGCCGTCGAACGGGCGGTTAGAAAGCTGAGCGACTACGGCCTGATCAGGCTCCACGGGACCACCCTGCTCGTGACCGACGCGGCCTATCACTGCCACCGCCTCGACCACTGGTGATGCCCGTGGAGGGCGCTAGCCTCTGCTCAATGGCTAAGCGCTCCAAGAAGCCTGCGGACCTGAACCGCCTTGCTGCCGCCATCGTTGGCGACGCGACCGATGAGATATTGGAGGCTGGTAACGGCGGTAAAGATCCTGCTGCCGTGGCATTGGGGCGCAAAGGCGGCAAGAAAGGCGGCAAGGCCCGGGCGTCCAACATGACGGCCGAGCAGCGCAGTGAGGCGGCCAGGAAGGCTGCCCAGGCCCGTTGGGGAAAGCCCTCCTAGCTGTCCCGCGCCATGACCTCGCGCAGCTTGCGCGCTGCGTTGACGAAATCCTGGGTCTTCTCGGCAGACCACGAGTCACCATTGTCGAGCAGCGTTAGCCACAAATCGGGAAGCGGGACGCCAATCGAGTTTGACTGCGACACGGGGGCGACCTCCTCTTGTTTAGGAGCCGACGAGTTCCCGGAGTCTTTCGCGGTCGCCGGTCGGATTAGGCGACCTGGAGTCGTGTCGAAGAACCCAGCTCGCTTCGCGGATGCCAGAAGCGCCTGACGAGCCTTCGCCGTCTGTTTGACGCTTACACCGAGATCGGCGATCTTCTGCTCAAGCCCCTTGTCGGGAGGGAGACTGCGGCCCTCGTACTCGTCGTAGATCTCAGAAAACAGCGGCACCGTCATAAAGGCCTCGACTCTGGCCGCGCTGCTTGACTCAGGGTCGGCCAGGCGATGGCCCAGATCGGTCAAGGTCACCTTGCCGCGGGTGACCTCAACGACTCCAAAGATGCGGGTTGCACCGAGCTTCGTACGGAAGGTGCCACTGCGGGGGCTGGTGCCGAGGCCGCCCGCCAACTGATCCTGAGAGGCGGAGCCACCCCACGAACGTAAAAGCGCGGAGGCGATGGTCTCGGCCTCTACCAGGGAGCTATAGGGGAAGGCGATAGTGGATCGCAGCCGGTCTTTGGCCGACTCTTGACCCTGGGTCTCGGTGGCGCTCTCAGTGCTGCTCGTCTCGATCATGGGCGGGACTTTAGGGGGTTTTGTCTGCGAAGTCAACCAGAAAAGCAGAAGCTCTCAGTCAGATGCCGTCTGAGTCGTTATACTCGGCGCAGACCAAGGAGGTCGAGAGTGATAGATGACTCACCCCGGGACCTATAACGGGTCCTCTGCAAGGTCCAAGGCCCCGGGGCAAATCGGTCGAAGGGGGCGGGTTGCAGCCCGCCCCCTTCAACTGCGTCGGCCATAAGGCACCGGCGCTAAAGACGTGGGAACGGATGCTCAATTCCCCTGCTTCTGCCGTGGATTCTAGCGAATCCCTGTCGATTCTACCTTGACATGCCTAACCGCTTATGCATTATGGTCATTACGAACAGGCTCTCCACTGACAAACGCGCCCAGATCATCGGCTGCCTGGTCGAGGGTGATTCGATCCGGGCAACCGTTCGAATGACCGGCGCCGCCAAGAACACGATCACGAAGCTGCTGGGTGACCTCGGGGAAGCCTGCGCCGAGTATCAGGACAGCGCCTTTCAGAGCCTCCCCTGCAAGGTGGTCGAGGCTGACGAGATCTGGGCCTACTGCTACGCCAAGAACAAGAACGTCCCGGAGCAGTTCAAGGGGACGCCCGGCTACGGCGATGTCTGGACGTTTACGGCGATCTGCGCGGACACGAAGCTGGTCCCGTCCTGGCTGGTCGGCGAGCGCACCAGCGACGACGCCTACGTCTTCCTTCAGGACTTGGCAGGTCGGATGGCTGGGCGCATCCAGCTATCGACCGACGGCCACAAGATGTACGAAGGCACGGTTGGGCCGGCGTTCAGCCAAAACGTCGATTGGGCGCAGATTCACAAGACCTACGCCTCGGCTCGGGAGCCGGGCAAATACAGCCCGGCAGTCTGCATCGGGACCAAGAAGCTGACCCGGAAGGGCGACCCCGACCCGGACCGGATCTCAACCAGCTACGTCGAGCGCCAGAACCTGACGATGCGGATGGGGATGAGGCGCTTCACGCGGCTGACCAACGGGTTCAGCCGCAAGGTCGAGAACTTGGCTCACGCGGTCTCGCTGCACTTCATGCACTACAACTTCGCGCGCTCGCATCAGACGCTCCAGATGACCCCGGCGATGGCTGCTGGGGTGGCGGATAACCGCTGGAGCTTGGAAGAGATTGCCGCGTTGTTGGACTAGTCAGGGTAGGTTGGGCGACCGATGAAGTACCCAAAGGATCGTGTCTTCGTCTACATCGACGGCTTCAATCTTTACTACGGCTCCCTCAGGGACCAGCCCTATCGATGGCTAGACCTCGAAGCGCTTAGCGGAGCGTTGCTGTCGAAGCGGCAAGAACTGGTTGCCGTCAAATACTTCACCGCCAAAGTCAAAGAGACGCCGGATAAGCCTGGGCAGCGCATCCGGCAAGAGAAGTACCTCCGTGCCTTGGGCACCTTGCCGAAGGTCGAAATCCATTACGGCCACTTTCAAGCCAGGACCGCAATCCGGCTTCTTGAGCACCCGCCCAAGAATCGAAGGAAGGGAGATATCGGGTTGCGGTCAGTCTGGGTGCAGGAGGAGAAGGGCTCAGACGTGAACCTCGCCACGCAACTCATCGCCGATCATCTGCGGGGGCGGTATGAGCTAGCCATCGTGATCTCAAACGACGGAGATTTGAAGATGCCGGTTGAACTCGTACGAGAGAAACTGAATCCAGTCGGTGTAATCAATCCCCATCCCAATCGCCAGCGCAGCTACGCGCTCTCGCCCCGCGATCTACCGACTGGGTCGTTCTACCGGTGCCTCAAGCCAAGGCTGCTTCGGAACTCCCAGCTGCCGCTCCGCCTGAAAGACGACCGAGGCGTCATCAAGTGTCCGCAAGGTTGGGCACCCGAGAAATAGCAAGAGCCGCCCGAAGACGGCTCTGCGCTCAGGCCACCGGCAAGCCAGCAACCTGAGGGGGTACGGACAGGGTACCGGGCACCCTGGAGGTAGTCAATGGGTATCGGAATGTGGTTCTGGCCGCCCAGGCGCGCCGTAGCCCCGACAGAGGCCATTTTAGAACCTAGTCCTCGTCACGCCGCTTCCGCTGCCGTTCCTCGTCCTCGTCTATCCGCCAGCCGGTCGCTAGCACCCCATCCCGGAACCAGATCAAGAGTCGAGAGCAGCCCGGGCACTCGCGGTGCGTGTGCATCGTCATCCCGCTGGTACCTCCGCCGTGGAACATCCCCGGTATGCCGATGCGCTTACCGCAGTTCGGACAGTCCTCGTTCGGGGCGGCAGTTCCCTCCATCGCTCGACCCTAAAGCCGCTTCCTGGTGCGAGCAACCTCAAACTGACCCACTGCCCGGCGACGGGCTCCGCGGGCCAGCGCGTCTGCGAGAATCGCTGGGTTGAACGCGAGTGCCGAGACCGCCGTCGTCTGCGACACCACCGCCTACCTTCCCTGCGATCTGGTGAAGGAGCGGGGCATCGAGACGATCAGCCTCTACGTCTCGGTCGACGGCCACCAGGAGCGCGAGCTCGAGATCTCCGACTACGCCGGCTTCTACGAGCGCCTGCGCGCCTCCGAGAGCGGCGCCACCACCTCGCAGCCGTCGATCGGGGACTTCATCTCCGTCTACGAGCCGCTGCTCGAGGCCGGCAGGGAGATCGTCTCGATCCACATCTCCGCCGGCATCTCCGGGACCTTCGAGGCGGCCGGCCAGGCCCGCCAGCGGCTGATCGACGAGGGCAGGGGCGGCGAGCGGATCCGGGTGATGGACTCGCGCTCGGCCGCCGGCGGGATGGGGCTGACGGTGCTCGGCGCCTCGGCGGCGGCGCTGGCCGGGGGCGACGCCGACGCCTGCGTCGCCCGGGCCGAGGAAACGCGTAAGGCACTGAAGATGTGGTTCGCGATCGACACCCTCGAGTACCTGCGCCGCGGCGGCCGCATCGGCGGCGCCCGGGCCTGGATCGGCGGCGCCCTGAAGATCAAGCCGATCCTGACGCTGGAGGAGGAGATCACCCCGGTCGAGCGCGTCCGCACCCGGGCCCGCTCCCTGGAGCGGCTGCGCGACTACGCGCGCCAGCGCCACGAGCAGGGGCTCGACGGCTGGGTCGTCCAGTACATCCAGGACGAGGAGACGGCCGCGACCCTGATCGACGAGGCCCGCGAGATCTTCGGCTGCGAGCCGGTCTTCACCTCCGAGATCGGCGCCGTCCTCGGCGCCCACGTCGGCCCCGGCCTGCTCGGGATCGGCAGCGTGCCGACCGAGCTCGTCGTCCCCTCCTGAGGCGCCCGCAGCGCTAGCGGCGGCGGCGCAGCATCGCGCGGACGCCGATCGCAAAGCCCACGACCGCGGCGGCGGCGACCAGCTGGCCGCGATGCTCGTCGACCTGGCGGCGCCAGTCGGTGAGCTCGGTGACGCGGCCGCGCAGGGCCTCGACCGAGCCGCTCAGCTGGCGGCGCTGGATGTCGATGTCGCGACGGATCTCGGCGGCGCTGCGGCCGGGGGTTCCGGGAGCCGGGGGCCGGGTCGGGTCGGCGCTCATTTCCCGCCTCCTTTGACGACGCTGTGCTCGACGTTCTCGACGGCGCTGTCGGCCTCGCGTTCGAACATCGCTTTGGTCAGCTTCGCCTCCTCGATCGCCTGCTCCGGGACCGGCGGCGAGCCGGCGCGCACGGCGCGGTAGGCGATCAGGCCGGCGAGCGCGGCGACGAGCAGGAAGACCGCCGCCTCGATGAAGAAGCCCGGCCAGGTCTTGCCGTCGAAGACCTCTTCGTTGAGCAGCCAGGCGACGCCCTCCATGACCAGGATCAGGGCGAGGAAGGCGAAGACGCCGGCGGCGACGCCGACGACGGAGCCGCGCAGCAGCTTCGCGAGTTTCTCGCTGACCTCGGCCTTGGCGAGCTCGAACTCCTCGCGGATCAGCGACGAGGTGCCCTCGGTGACGTCGAAGACGAGGTCGCCGACCGACTTCTTCTCGGCGTTGAACTCCGGCGGCGGGGTCGCGGGCGGCGTCACCGGCGGCGGCGTGCCGGGCGAGCTCGGGGTCTGGTCTGCCATCGCTTCCTCCTACTCGGGCGGATCTTCGTCGAAGACACGGCGCCAGACGATCGCGGCGAGGCGGGTCGCGGCGATGCTGGCGAGGGCACTGCTGGCGGCGAGCACGCCGCTCCACAGCAATCTTCTGACCATCTCGTTGTCCATACCCGCAAGCGACCTTATCTATCGCGGCTCGAGGCCGTCGCAGATCGTCATCACGACAAGTTCCTTGGCCTCGTCGAAGTCGGTGTCGGAGGCGGGGATGACGTCGAAGATCCAGCCCGAGAGCAGCTGCTCGATCGCCCCGTAGAAGGACATCGAGGCGAACATCGGCGCGACGTCGTCGCGGAAGGCGCCGGCCTTCTGGCCGTCCTCGACGATCTTGGCGATCGACTGGTAGGCGCGGCGGATCTCCGGCAGGTGGGTGCGGCCGAAGGAGTTGGCGGCGCGGGTGACCTCGACGATGATCACCTTCATCAGCTCCGGGTCGTGGCGGTAGGAGTCGACGATGAAGGAGGCGACCGCGGCCAGCTTCTGGCGCGGCGTCTCCCCCGTCCGGTCGGTCTCCTCGATCGCGCTCAGCAGCAGCGACCAGCGCTCGACGAAGAGCTCGTTCAGCACCTCGTCCTTGGAGCGGAAGTAGTGGTAGACGAGGCCGTAGGCGACCCCCGCCTCGTCGGCGATGTCGGAGACGCGGGTGGCGTGGAAGCCCTGGCGGGCGAAGACGCGCACGGCGGCGTCGAGGATCTGGCGGCGCTTGTCGACCGGCGGCGCTTTCGCCATCAGGCCCGCGCCTCCGTCAGCTGCGGCCAGGCGTAGGACCGGGGGCGGCGGTTGGCGAGCGCGGGCAGCGAATCCCGCACCCGCTCCAGCGCCGCCGGGTCGAGCTCGGCGGCGACGAAGCACTCGCCCTCCGGAGCGCTGGCGAGCAGGTCGCCCCAGGGGTCGACGATCGCCGAGTGCCCGTAGGAGTCGAAGTGCGGCGGCGCCGCCCCGACCTGGTTGGGAGCGAGGACGAAGGCCTGGTTCTCGATCGCCCGCGCCCGCAGCAGCACCTCCCAGTGATCGCGGCCGGTGGCGCTGGTGAAGGCCGAGGGCGCGAGCAGCAGGCGGGCCCCGCGCAGGGCGAGGATGCGGAAGAGCTCCGGGAAGCGCAGGTCGTAACAGACGCTGAGGCCGACCGGGAGCTCGTCGACCGCGGCGACGACGATCTCCTCGCCGGGCTGCTCGTGCTCGGACTCGCGGTAGGCGACGCCGCCGGCGTCGACGTCGAACATGTGGATCTTGCGGTAGACCGCCAGGTCCTCGCCGTCAGGGCCGATCAGGACCGAGGTGTTGAAGGCCTTCTCCCCTTCGCCGCGCTCGGCGACGCTGCCGGCCAGGAGGTGGATGCCGAGGCTGCGGGCCCAGCCGCGGGCGGCGGTGAGGCTGGGGCCGTCGAGCCGCTCGGACCCGGCCAGCAGCTCGTCCCCCGCCGCCAGCAGGTTCCACTTCTCCGGCAGCGCCACCAGCTCCGCCCCGTCGGCGGCGGCAGCGCGCACCAGCCGCTCGGCCGCGGCGAGGTTCCGGGCCTTGTCGCCATTCGAGTTGAGCTGTACCGCGGCTGCTCGCACGCCCTCGCGTCCTCCGTAGGGAATCTCCGTTGCCGCTTGGCTGACTGACCAGTCAATCGGCCCGCTCAGTATAGGTGGAGAAATCCCCTCCGGCGCTCGACCGGATCAGTCGAGATGCATCATGCGGGCGACGATGCGATCGAAGGTCCGCGCCGGGACGATCACTTTCAGCCGGGCCTGCAGCTTCGCGTCGAGGCCGACCAGGTAGCGGGTCCGGGGGCGGCTCGCCTCGAGCGCGTGGGCGATCGCCTTCGCCACCTTCTCCGGCGGGATCCCGCGGGCGGCGAGCTCCTCGACGACGCCGCGGAAGCTCTCGATCGCCTTGCCGTAGAGCGCCTCCTGGTTCGGGTGCGCGCGCGCTTCGATCTCGTCGGCGTTGCGGGCGCCGCGTTCCCAGATCGGGGTGTCGATCGAGCCCGGCTCGACGATCGAGACCGAGATCCCCCAGGGGCGCAGCTCCTGGCGGAAGACGTCGCCGACCGCCTCCACCCCGAACTTGGCCGCGTGGTAGGCGCCGTTGAGCGGGAAGGCGATGCGGCCGCCGATCGAGGCGATGAAGACGATGCGGCCGCGGGCGGACCTGATCAGCGGCAGCACCGCCTGGGTGACGGCGACCTGGGCGGTCAGGTTGACCTCGACCTGGCGGCGGAAGTCCTCCAGCGGCAGCGTCTCCAGCGGCCCCGGCACGGCGATCCCGGCGTTGTTGACGAGGCCGTCGAGGCCGCGACCCTCAGACTCGGCCTCGATCCGCCCGGCCGCGGCGGCGATCTGGCCGGCGTCGGTGACGTCGAGGATCAGCGGCACGAGGCGCTCCGAGGCGGCCTCTCCCAGCGCCTCCGCGTCCTCCCGCCTGCGGACGCCGGCGTAGACGCGCCAGCCGGCGGCGTCGAGGCGCAGCGCCGTGGCGCGGCCGATGCCGGTCGATGCTCCAGTGATCAGGGCGGAGCGCATCTGCGCAGGCTACTGCGGCGGACGCGGCGTAACCTGAACCTGTGAACGCGACGACCAGGGACGACGCCGAGCGCAAGCAGGTGACCGTGCTGTTCGCCGACGTCAGCGGCTCGATGGACCTGGCCGAGCAGCAGGACCCGGAGGAGTGGCGCAAGGTCATGCAGCGCTTCTTCTCGCTGCTGGCCAACACCGTGACCAAGTTCGAGGGCACGGTCGACAAGTTCACCGGCGACGGGATCATGGCCGTCTTCGGGGCGCCGGTGGCGCACGAGGACCACGCGCGGCGCGCCTGCTACGCCGCCCTGCGGATGCTCGACGACGTCTCCGAGTACGCGGCCGAGCTGCGGCGCACGCTCGGGCTCAACTTCTCGACCCGGATCGGGATCAACTCGGGCGAGGTGGTGGCCGGGGCGATCGGCCAGGGCGGCGAGGGCGAGTACACGGCGATCGGCCACACCGTCGGCCTGGCGCAGCGGATGGAGGCGCTGGCCGAGCCCGGCAAGGCCTACCTGACCGAACACGCCGCCGAGCTCGCCGCCGGGTTCCTCGACCTCGACGACCTCGGCGAGTTCGAGATCAAGGGGGCGAGCCGGCCGGTGCGGGTCTTCGAGCTGGCCGGCGTCGGACAGGCGCGCTCCCGCCTCGACCTCTCGCGCGAGCGGGGCTTCACCAGCTTCGTCGGCCGCGACCAGGAGCTGGGAGCGCTGCAGGCGGCGCTCGCGGAGGCGCAGGCCGGCCGCGGCGGCGTCGTCGGCTTCGTCGCCGAACCGGGCGTCGGCAAGAGCAGGCTCTGCCACGAGTTCGTCCAGCGCTGCCGGGCCGAAGGCCTCGAGGTGTTCGAGGCGCAGGGGCAGGCGCACGGGACCTCGATCCCGTTCATGCCGGTGCTGCAGATGCTGCGGGCCTTCTTCGGGATCGGCGAGCGCGAACCCGAGCAGACCGCGCGCGAGAAGATCGCCGGACGGGCGCTGCTGCTCGACCCCGGCTTCGCCGACGACCTGCCGCTGCTGTTCGACTTCCTCGGCGTCCCCGACCCCGAGCGCCCGGCGGCGCAGATGAGCCCGGACGCGCGGCAGCGCGCGCTGGGCGGGATCGTCTGCCGGCTGGCCAATTCCCCCGGCCGCAAGAAGACGCTGGTCCTGGTGATCGAGGACCTGCACTGGATCGACGAGGGCAGCAACGTGATGCTGGCCGACCTGGTCTCCTCGATCGCCGGCACCAACACCCTCGTCGTCGTCAACTTCCGGCCCGAGTACACGCCGCCGTGGCGGAGCTCGACCGCCTACCGGGGCCTCTCCCTCGGCCCGCTGCAGCGGGAGCACACGCGCGAGCTGCTGCTCGACCTCGCCGGCGGGGACCCGTCGCTGGACGGCATCGACGAGCCGATCCACGAGCGCACCCAGGGCAACCCCTTCTTCATCGAGGAGATCGTCCGCGAGCTGGCCGAGGCCGGCTACCTCGAGGGCGGGCGCGGCGCCTACCGGCTGGCGCGGCCGATCGAGGACGCCGGCGTGCCGGTCACCGTCCAGGCCGTCCTCGGCGCCCGTATCGACCGCCTCGACCCGGCCGCCAAGCACCTGCTGCAGGTCGCCTCGGTGGTCGGCAAGGAGGTCAGCGGGCGGGCGCTGGGGATGACCGCCGGGATCGACTCGGACCGGATCGAGCCGGTCCTCCACGAGCTGATCGAGGCCGGCTTCCTCTACGAGGCGGAGCTCTACCCCGAGCGGGTGCTGGCCTTCCGCCACCCACTGACCCGCGAGGTCGCCTACGGCACCCAGCTGGCCGACGGCCGCGCCGCCACGCACGCGGCGGCGGCGCGGGCGCTGATCGAGCTCGAGCCCGACCGCCACGACGAGCTGGCGGCGCTGATCGCGCGCCACATGGAGCGGGGCGGCGAGACACTCGAGGCCGCGCGCTGGTCGGCCCGCGCCGCCTACTGGGCCGGCAGCAGCCGCCCCGGCGACGCGATGCGGCTGTGGCGGCGCGTGATGGAGCTGGCCGAGGACCTCGACGAGAACGACGAGACCACGGCGCTGGCCGTGATGTCGCGGCTGCTGCAGCTCGACTTCGCCTGGCGCCTGGGCATGGACAGCGAGGAGGAGGCGCGGCTCGCGGCGGAGGCGGAGGCGATCGCGACCCGGACCGGCGACCTGCACTCGCTGGCGCTGCTGCGGATCGCGACCTCGGCCCGGCCGGGCAGGCCGCACGTGGCGGCGGACTGGCTGGCCGAGGTGGCGGAGACGAACCGGCTCGCCGACGAATCGGGCGACTTGCACCTGCGGATCGCGGTGCGGGCGGCCGGCGTCTACGCCCACCTCTGCGCCGCCGACTTCGACGGCTACGAAGCGGCGCTGGAGGAGGTGATCGAGCTCTGCGGGGACGATCGCCGCGCCGGCGCCGGGATCGTGATCGGCAACCCGCTCGCCTGGGCGATCATGTCGAAGGGGCTGGCCTGCCGCGAGCGCGGGCGCCCCGATGAGGCCGAAGAGCTGTTCGACCGGGCGCTGCGGCTCGCAACCGAGGAGGGCGACCCCGAGATCGCCAGCTGGACCCGCAGCAACCAGGCGCTGATGCTGGCCACCCGCGGCGAGACGGCAGCGGCGATAGCGCTCGCCCGGCGCAACTGCGAGCTGACCGAACGTCTCGGCGACGTCTTCTCGCGCAGCCTGGCGCTGTCGAACCTGGGCGCGACCCAGCTCGCGGCCGGCGAACCCGAGCTGGCGCTGGAAGACCTGGAAGAGGCGGAGCGCCTCTACCGCGAGGCGATCCCCGGCGGCGACGAGATGGAGTGCTGGCGCGCCGGGCTGCGAGCCGAAGCGCTGCTCGGGGTCGGCCGGGTCGAGGAGGCGATCGAGCTGGCCGAGTGGGCGAGCGACGTGGCGCGCGAGCGGGGGATGCTGTGGTCGCTGCCGCTGGCCCTGCAGGCCCTGGGCCTGGCCCGCGGCGCCGCCGGGCGGGACGGTGCCGAGGCGGCGCTGGACGAGGCGGCGGCGGTCGCCGCGCGGACCGGAGCGATGGTCAGCGTCGAAGCCGTGGAGGCGGCGCGGCGCTCGCTCGGGGCCGGCGCGCGCTGAGGCGGGCCGGCGCCGCGCTCACTTGACGGCGGCTTCCTTTTCGAGCTCGGCCGCCGCCTTTTCGGAGGCCGCCTTCTCTTCTTCGGTTTCTTCTTCTTCGGGGCTTTCCACCTTGCCGGCGCCGGCGCAGATCGCGTAGGCCGTGTAGCGCCCGGCGCTGGCCTTGACCCGCCAGCCGGTCGGAACCTGGCCGTCGGCCGAGAGATCCCCCTTGCTTATCGGCGCCGAGATTTCGAGCAGGCCACCCTTGTCCTCGACGGAACCGCCGCCGCCGATCGCGTGCGGGGCCTGCTTCGGGCAGATCGCATCGGCCGGCTCGCCTTCGCCACCGCGGGCGGTGACCACGAACACGCCGCCGATGCCGCCGCTCGGACCGCGGGGGCCTTCGGGGCCAGGTTCGCCTTCGGGCCCCCTTTCGCCTTCCGGGCCGGCGGGTCCTTCGGCGCCGACTGGGCCTTCGGGGCCGGAGGGTCCTTCGGCGCCGGGTTCGCCAGCGGGGCCTTCGGGGCCGGGCGGACCTTCGGCCCCGGCAGCGCCTTCGGGGCCCGTCGGGCCTTCCGCGCCGGCGGGGCCTTCGGGGCCGGGCGGGCCGACGGCGCCTTCCGGACCTTCCAGGCCAGGCGTCCCCGCCGGGCCTTCCGGTCCTTCGGGGCCCGCGGACCCGGGCGGTCCCTGCGGCCCTTCGGGGCCGGTGAGGCCAATCGGGCCGATCAAGCCGATCGGCCCCTGCGGCCCTTCGGCGCCCGCGGGTCCTTCCGGGCCGACGGGGCCTTCGGGCCCGGCCGGACCCACCGGGCCGATCGGGCCTTCGGGTCCTTCAAGTCCATTGGCGCCGGGGGTTCCAGCCTGGCCGCTGGGCCCGGGCGTCCCCGCAGAGCCCGGGGCACCCGGGGCTCCGGCTTCCCCGGGCGCACCGGCGGCACCGGCAGCGCCGGGGTCGCCCGCGGTGCCGGGGGCGCCGGGGGCGCCGGCCTCGCCCGGGTCGCCGACGGGACCGCGCGGTCCCGGCACGCCCGGGTCGGCGGCGGCGGCGACGCCGCGCGGCTCGCCGGACTCGCTGGACCAGCTCAGGCGCCGCTCCGACGGCAGGCAGACCGCCGACTTGCGAACCAGGCGCATCGCCGCTTTGGCCCGGTGGGTGGTGCTCCCGTGCTTCTGAACGCAGGCGTAGATGATGCGGGCTTCGGCGCTGCCGGCCGCCAGGGCCATGCCGAGGCCCAGCAGCACCAGGCAGGCGAGCAGCGACGGGAGGCGCAGGGAGCGGGGCTGGGAGGCGGGCATGGAGCTGCCTCGGCCAGAAGCGCCGCCGCCCTTAGCGGCGCCGCGGATCTTGCGCTAGCCGCGGCGGCCGCGCTCGCGTTCGAGCTCGGCGACCATCAGCTTCGTGTGCAGGGCGGCGATCAGGTCCTTGAGCGGCTGGGCGCCGGCTTCGAGCATCTCGACCACGCGCTCGGGGGGCACCTCGCCGGCGAGCCGGGTCATCACCACCTCGACCTCCTGGCGGACCAGCTCTTCGATCGCCGTCTTGTAGCGCAGGGTGTCGTACACGGTGAAGCCGATCTGCTCGTCGTAGCCGCCGGCGCGGAAGCGGCTTATCGCCTCGATGATCTGCACGTCGGAGGGCGAGTAACCGCGGCTGTTGGGCGTCAGCACCTCGAGCTCGGCGAGGCGGTCGAGCACCTCCTTCGGCAGGCCGTAGCGCTTGCGCACCTCGGCGGCGCTGGTCCGCGAGCGCTCGCCCGCCAGCGCCCGGTCGAGGATCCGGTCCTCCAGCTCCAGCATCGCGCCGGCCCGCTCCGGCCCCTCATCGAGCACCGACTTGATCGCCTTCAGCGGCATGAAGCGCTCCTCCTGCAGGCGCTTGATCAGCTTGATCCGGTCGACGAACTCAGGCGGGTAGTAGGCCATGTTGCGGCTGGTCTTGACCGGCTCCGGCAGCAGCCCCTCGCGCAGGTAGTGCTTGATCGTCGGCGCCGGCACGCCGGAGGCCTCCGCCAGCTCCCCCATCCGCAGCAGCTCCGCCGGGGTCGTGCTCACGCGCGGAACTCCGTCGGCTCGGCGCCGGCCGTGACCCCCGCGGCGGCGCCGGACTCGAGCATCGCCGCGATCTCCTCGGCCGAGTAGCCGGCCTCGTCGAGGACCTCCTCGGTGTGCTCGCCGAAGGCCGGCGCCGGCCGGCCTGGGTCGCCCGGGGTGCGGCTCATCTTCACCGGCACGCCGAGCTGGCGCACGGTGCCGAGCTGCGGCTGCTCCAGCTCGACGACCATCTTCCGCGCCCGCACCAGCTCCGAGTCGAGCGCCTCGTCGAGGTCGAGGATCGGCTCGATGCAGCAGTCGTGCTCGTCGTTGAAGGCGAGCCACTCGGCCCGGGTGCGGGCGCGGAAGATCGCCGCGACCTCGCCCCAGGCCTCGGAGCCGGGAGCCTCGAACTGCTTCTCGATCAGGTCCGGGCGGCCGGCGCCGTTGCAGAGCGCGGCCCAGAACTTCGGCTCCAGCGCCCCGCAGCTGACCCAGCCGTCGGCCGCCTCGTAGGGCAGGTAACAGACCAGCCCGCCGGCCAGCTGCTGCTCGCCGCGCCGCGGCACCTCGCCGTCGCAGAAGTAGCGGCCGGCGACCATCGCCAGCCAGGAGAGGGCGCCGTCGGCCATCGAGACGTCGACCATCTGGCCCAGGCCCGAGCGACGGCGCTCGTGCAGCGCCGCCATCACCCCGAAGGCGGCCATCAGAGCGCCGCCGCCGAGGTCGGCGATCTGCCCGGCCGACTGGACCGGGGGGCCGTCCTTGGCGCCGGTCAGGCCGAGCAGCCCGACCAGGCCCAAGTAGTTCATGTCGTGCCCGGCGCGCTGCGCGTAGGGGCCGTCCTGGCCGTAGCCGGTGATCGCGCAGAAGACGATCCGCGGATTCGCCTCGCGCATCCGCTCGTAGCCGACGCCGAGCCGGTCGAGCACGCCGGGGCGAAAGCCGTCGAGGACGACGTCGTGGTCGGCGACCAGCCGCAGCAGCGCCTCCCTCCCCTGCTCGTTCTTGAGGTCGAGCCGGACGGAGCGCTTGCCGCGATTGAGCGAGAGGTAGAGCGAGGAGCGGGTGCCGAGCGCCTGCTGCTCGTCGGTCCCGTAATAGGGCGGCGCCCAGCGGATGTAGTCGCCCATGCCGGTGTCCTCGACCTTCAGCACCTCGGCGCCGAGGTCGGCGAGCAGCAGCGAGCAGAAGCCGCCCGGCAGCAGCCGGGTGAGGTCGAGGACCTTGACGTCGCTGAGAGGGAGGTCCGCCATCGGGCGGTCCGCCTAGGCCGCTGCCCGTTTGGGGACGCCCAGCAGCTCCCGCGCCTCGGCGACGCTGGCCGGTCGCCGGCCGACGTCTTCGGCCATCTGCCGCGCCTTGGCGATCAGGTCGCCGTTGGAGCGGCACATCTCGCCGTCCGGCAGGTAGAGGTTGTCCTCGACCCCGGCGCGGACGTTGCCGCCCAGCAGCAAAGCGGCGGCGAGCAGCTTCCACTGGTCGCGGGAGATGCCGATCGTCTGCCACTGGTTCGGGCCCTCCGGGCCGCCGGGGATCTGGTCGGACATCAGGGTGACGTTGCGCGGCGTCGGCCGGATGCCGCCGGTCACCCCCATCACCAGCGAGATCTGCAGCGGCGGCTCCAGCAGCCCCATGTCGATCAGCGGGTCGAGGTTGGCGACGTGGCCGGAGTCGAAGCACTCGTGCTCGGGCTTGATCCCCAGCGCTTTCATCTCGGTCAGGAACTCGACGATCGTGTCGAAGCTGTTCTCGAAGACGGCTTTGAAGACGAAGTCCTTGCGCCGCTTGGAGTACTTGGCGTAGTTCATCGAGCTCATGTTCAGCGCCGCCACGTCGGGCTTGCAGGCGCGCAGGTACTCGAGCCGCTTCTCGATCGGGATCCCGATCGCCCCGGTCGAGTAGTTGACGATGACGTCGCCGACCTCGGCCAGGATCGCCTCGGTGATCGCCTGGAAGTCCTCGATCTCGTAGGAGGGCGTGCCGTCCGGGGTACGGGCGTGGATGTGGATCTGCGAGGCGCCCTCGTCGACCGCCCGCCGCGCCTCCGCCGCGTACTCCGCCGGCGTGTAGGGGATCGCCGGGCACTGGTCGCGGTTGGCGATCACGCCGCTGATCGAGCAGCTGATCACCACCGGGTCCTCGAAGCGGCTCATCCCGGGCTCCTTATGTCGAGTTTCGGGTCCATAGGACCCGTAAGGCGACACGGGAGGCTCATACCGGCATCACCCCGTGGCGTTTCTTCGGCTTGCGGACCCGCTTGCCCTTGGCCATGCGGAGCGCCCTGACGATCGTCGGGCGGGTCTCCCGCGGGTCGATGATGTCGTCGATAACGGCGTTGCCGGCGGCGATGTAGGGGTCGATCTGCTGGCGCACCGCGTTCAGCATCGCCTCGCGGGTGGCTTCCGGGTCCTCGGCGGCCTCGATCGCCGAGCGGCCGATGATTTCGACCGCGCCCTCGGCGCCCATGACCGAGATCTCGGCCCCGGGCCAGGCGACGATCAGGTCCGGCTCGTAGGCCTTGCCGCACATCACGTAGTAGCCGGCCCCGTAGGCCTTGCGGACGATCACCGTCACCTTCGGCACCGTGGCGCGGCTGACCGCGTAGAGCATCTTCGCCCCGTGGCGGATGATCCCGGTGTGCTCGACCTTCGAGCCGACCATGAAGCCGGGCACGTCCTGGAGGAAGACCAGGGGGATGTTGAAGGCGTCGCAGAGGTTGATGAAGCGGGCCGCCTTGTCGGCGGAGTCGTTGTCGAGGATCCCGGCCAGCTGCTTCGGCTGGTTGGCGACGATCCCGACCGGCTGGCCGCCGAAGCGGGCGAAGCAGGTGATCAGGGTCTTGGCGAACTTCGGCTTCAGGTCGAACCACTCGCCGTCGTCGACGATCTCGCGGATCACGTCGTACATGTCGTAGGGCTGGCGCGAGGAGTCGGGGACGATCTCCAGCAGCTTCTCCGAGACGCGGTCGTCGAGGTCGGAGCTCTCGCGGACCGGCGGCTTCTGCTCGCAGTCGGAGGGGAAGTAGGAGAGGTACTTCTTGATCGCCTCGATGCACTCGGCGTCGTCCTTGACCTCGAGGTCCCCCACCCCCGACTTGCGGCAGTGGACTTTGGCGCCGCCGAGGTCCTCCATCGAGATGTCCTCGCCGGTCACGGCTTTGACCAGGTGCGGCCCGGCCAGCGCCATCGCCCCCTGGCCGGAGACCATCGGCACGAAGTCGGCGAGGGCCGGGATGTAGGCGGTGCCCGCCGCGCAGGGACCCATCATCGCCGCCACCATCGGGATCACGCCCGACATTTCGACCTCCTCGCGGAAGAGGAAGCCGGAGCCGGCGAAGAGCGACCCGGTCGCCTCCTGGATGCGGGCGCCGGCCGAGTCGAGCAGCCAGACGAACGGCATCCGCTTCGAGAGCGCCATCTCGCGCAGGCGGGTGACCTTGAGCTCGCCGGTCATCCCCATCGAGCCGGCCATCACCGTGAAGTCATAGGCGGCGATGCAGCAGGGGCGGCCGTCGACGTCGCCCCAGCCGGTGACGACCCCGTCGGCCGGCGCCTCCACCCCGTCCATCGCCCGCTGGGCGAAGTGGGGGCGGCCGTGGATGCCGAGCTCGACGAAGGTGCCCTCGTCGACCAGCAGCTCGAGCCGCTCGCGCGCGGTCAGCTTGCCGCGCTCGTGCTGCTTGGCGATCTTCTCCTCGCCGCCGCCCAGCCTCGCCTTGGCGCGGCGCTCGTGCAGCTGCTCGTTCAAGTCCGCCAGCGGGGCGGTCCCGGGAAGGAGGTTCTTCTCCCCCTGCTCCTGCTCGGTGCCTGCCACTCCTACCGTCCCTTCCACTGCGGGTCGCGCTTCTCGAAGAACGCGGTCACGCCCTCGACGATGTCCTCGGTGCTGAAGGTGAGCGAGAGCTGGGAGCGCAGGAACTCGAGCGCGTCGTCGACGTCCATGTCCTGCTGGCGGTACATCGCGTCGTGGCCGAGCCGCATCAGCACCGGGCTCTTGGACGCGAGCTTGCCGGCCCAATCGGCGACCGCGGCGTCGAACTCGCCCGCCGGGACCACCTTGTTGGCGAGCCCGTACTCGACCGCCTGCTCGGCGCTGAGCCGCTCGCCCAGCAGCATCATCTCGTTGACCTTCTTGCGCGGGACGTTGCGGTAGATGATCGACATGATCATGTAGGGGAAGGCGCCGACGTTGATCTCCGGCGTGCCGAAGGTCGCCCCCTCTTTGGCGATCACCAGGTCGCAGGAGAGGGCCAGGCCCATCCCCCCGGCCAACACGTGGCCGTTGGCGGCGCAGATCGAGGGCTTGCCGAGCCGCGGCATCAGCCGGAAGAACTCGAGGAAGAGGTCGGAGGCGAAGTGTTTCTGGACCAGCGAGGCGTCGGCCGCGAAGCCACCGAGGTCGGCGCCGGCGCAGAAGACCTTGTCGCCGGCCCCGGTGAGGACGACGGCGCGGACCTCCTCGGCGGCCTTCGCCGCCTTCATCGCGTCGACCAGCTCGGCCAGCATCTGGCCGGAGAGCATGTTGCGCTTCTCCGGGTTGTTCAAGGTCACCGTGGCGACGCCGTCGGCGACCTCGTAGGCGACCAGCTCGTAGTTCCCCGCGCTCATTCGAGCCGGGACCATACCCCACTTTGTTGAAAGTGGGAAGTGCTACTGTCTACTCGCTTTTGCGGCGGCCCCGCCGCCTCCGAACCCACGAACGAGGAGAGAGACCAGTGGCGACCGCGACCAACGGCTCCAGCGTCATCAAGCCCGACCACGCAGCCGGGCGCAAGCACTTCATCTTCAGCCAGGAGCACGAAGACCTGCGCGAGTCGATGGAGTCGTGGGTGAAGAAGGAGCTGTGGCCGCACCGCAACGAGTGGGAGGACACCTACTGGCCGACCTCGGCGATGCAGCGGGCGGGCGAGCTCGGCTTCCTCGGCCTCTGCTTCCCGGAGGAGTACGGCGGCCAGGGCGGCGACTACTTCTACTCGCTGGTCCGCGCCGAGTGCATGAGCTACTCCGGCTCCGGCGGCACCAACATGGGCTTCGCGGTCCAGACCGACATG
>Ga0157375_10000675_pt1 | contig 30223 bp, 28 predicted proteins | sample M35metaG_FD_115311 | JGI IMG/M metagenome (GOLD analysis project Ga0157375, IMG submission 115311) | Miscanthus rhizosphere microbial communities from Kellogg Biological Station, Michigan, USA - M3-5 metaG | ecosystem: Host-associated > Plants > Roots > Rhizosphere > Soil | place: USA: Michigan... | reverse complement strand
CTGACCGGCCATCTGGTGCTGTCGACGCTGCACACGAACAACGCCGCCGGCGCGATCACGCGCATGCTCGACATGGGCGTCGAAGATTATCTGCTGACCTCCACGGTCAACGGCGTGCTCGCCCAGCGCCTGGTGCGGCGCCTGGACCGCGATCACGCTGAACGTTACGAGGCTCTGCCCGAGGTCGTCGAGGAATTCGGCCTGCGCCGCTTTCAACCGGATGGAAAAATCCAGTTGTATAAACCGATACCGTCGCCGCTCACCACGACCGGCTATCACGGGCGCACGACGATCATGGAGTTCCTGGTCATGACCGATCCGCTGCGGCGCATGGTCATGCAGCACGCCGACATGGGCAAGATCGAGGAGCTGGGGCGCAGCGAAGGCATGCGCACGATGTACGAGGACGGCCTGGTCAAGTCGCTCGCCGGCGTGACGACGATCGAAGAAGTCCTGCGCGTCACCCAGGAAACCTGATGAAGACGCGAATCGGGAGTCGGGAATCGGGAATCGGTAGAAGCAAGAGCCTGATCGCGCACGCATCCTTCGATACGCGGATCATGGCTCGCGCGTTTCGTGCTGGATTCGCGGGTCCGATCCCGGGCTCTCACGATTTCCGATTTCCGATGTCCGATTTCCCGCCCTTGCGATTCCCGATTCCCGCTTCCCGGCTCTGATATGGCTCTCTACCGCTACAAAGCCGTCACCGCCACGGGCGAGGTCCTCGAGGGCCAGTTCGACGTCGCTTCGAACGATGAGGCCGTGGCCAAGATCCAGGACGCCGGCAACATTCCGCTCGAGGTGCATGCCGCCGATGGCGGTGAAAGCGGCAGCCTTTTCGGCCGGCTGTCCAAACGCAAGGCGATCAACCAGACGCAAGTGCTCCAGTTCACGCAGCAGCTGGCGACTCTGCTCGGCGCCGGCCAGCCGCTCGATCGCGCGCTGCAGATCCTGCTCGAGCTGCCTGAGAGTGACAAGGCCAAGCGCATCATCGAGCGCGTACGCGATCACGTGCGCGGCGGCGGTGCGCTGTCGGACGCGCTGGAAGCCGAGCCCGGCGTGTTTTCGCGCCTGTACGTGAACATGGTTCGCGCCGGCGAGGTCGGCGGCTCGCTCGATGTGACCCTCGCGCGCCTGAGCAACTATCTCGAACGCGCCAAGGCACTGCGCGAGAGTGTAATCAACGCGCTGATTTATCCCGCGATCCTGGTTGTGATGGTCTTTGCCGCCCTGTTCGTGTTGCTGATCTTCGTCATTCCGCAATTCATGCCGATGTTCAAGGATATGAACGTCGAATTGCCATTCATTACGAAGGTGGTGCTGTTCATCGGCATGACGCTGCAGGATTGGTGGTGGGCGTTGCTGATACTTTCCGTGCTCGCTGTCGGCTACGTACGCCGCCGCCTTGCCGATCCGCAGGTGCGCCTGGCGTGGGATGCGCGCATGTTGACGATGCGCGTCTCCGGGCCGCTGATTGCAAGGCTCGAGACGGCTCGCCTCGCGCGTACGCTGGGAACTTTGCTGAAGAATGGTGTTCCATTACTGACCGCGCTCGGCATCGGCCGCAACGTGCTCGGCAACACGGCACTTGCGGACGCGGTCGACAAGGCCAGCGAAGAGGTCAAGACCGGAGGCGGTCTCGCTTTCGCGCTGGGCCAGAGCAAGCGCTTTCCGCGCCTGGCTTTGCAGATGATCAGCGTCGGCGAGGAATCCGGAGCGCTCGACGACATGTTGCTGAAGGTGGCCGATACCTTCGATACGGAAGCCAAGAACACCGTCGATCGGCTGCTTGGCGCGCTGGTGCCGGTGCTGACGCTGGTGATGACCGGCGTTGTGGGTGTCATCATGATGGCCATCCTGCTACCGATTCTGAGCATCACAGGTTCAATCCAATGAGGCAGATATGACAAACCGGAATTTCAGGACACTGGCCTGGCGGCGCGCCGGCCAGGCTGCTTCGGCGAGCGCCGCGCGTTCGGCGGGATTCACGTTGATCGAAATGATGATGGTGATCGGCTTGATCAGCATCGTTGGTGCGATCGTGATCGGCAAGGTCTATGACAATTTCAACAAGGGCAAATACGGTGCCGGAAAAGCCGCGGTGCATTCGATGGAGATGAAGGTGCAGGCGTATATCCTGGACAATGGCTCTCCGCCACAGAGCCTCAACGATCTCATCAATCGTCCCGGCAATGCGGCCAACTGGACCGGCCCGTATGCCAAACCCGGTGACCTGGTAGATCCGTTTGGCCATCAATTCCAGTACAAGGCGCCCGGCGACCATGGCGACTTCGACATCATCTTCCTCGGCAAGGACGGAGCGCCCGGTGGCGACGGGCTGAACAAGGACGTAGGCAACTGGGAGTGACCTCCGGGGAGGCACGCTCCGATTCCCGATAGTCCGCGTTTCCGCCATGGCGCCGTACCCCCACAACCGCGCAAACCACAGCTTGAGCGGGCTCAAGGCAGTGCCTCGCGTCGGCGGCTTCAGTCTGATCGAGATGGTTGCGGTCATGGTGCTGATCGCGCTGATGTTCGCACTGGTGTCGCTGTCATTTTCCAAGACCATTTCCAGCGCGAAGGTGCAGGCCGCCAGCCGCGGCCTCGTCGCCGCGCTGCGCTACACGCGCGGTCAGGCGATCGTGAAGGGAAAATCAACATCGCTTGAACTCGACATCGAGAACAATCGCTACATGGTGCCCGGACCGCGCGTGGTGAATCTGCCGAAGAACATGCGCATGACGATGCTCACGGCAGACAACGAGCAGACCGGACAGAACTCCGGCCGCATCCGCTTCTTCCCCGATGGCGCCTCCACCGGCGGGCACATCTCGGTGTTCTTCGGCAACGAAGAGTGGCGCATCAATGTCGACTGGCTGACCGGTGCGATCACGCGCGAGGAGCTGAAGCGGTGAATGTCGGGAATCGGGAATTGGGAAGCGGAAATCGGAAGAGCGGCGCGGCAACGCGGGCACCCCGCTTTTCCCATTCCCGATTTCCGCTTCCCGTTTCCCGTGGCTTTACCCTGATCGAACTCGTCGCCGCGTTCGTCGTGTTCGCGCTCGGCTTCGGCGTCCTGCTGCAGATTCTCGGCGGCGCGTTGCACACTACGGCACAGTCCGCCGAATACACACGCGCGGCGCTTTGGGCGCAGACGCTGCTCGATACGCAAGGCATCGGCGAACCGTTGCAGGAGGGCAGCAGCAGTGGCCGCTTCGACGACCGCTACAGCTGGGAGCTGAATATCCAGAAATACGATCCGCCACCGGTCACGACAACGACGACTGCCACGACCCTGACGACTTCGAATGCCGGCGGCCTGATCACGTCGCCGATCACGCCGCTCGACCTGTTCCGCATGGAACTCGTCGTGAACTGGGGCACGCAGTACCTGACCCACCACGCGCGCTTCTCTACCGTGCGCGTAATGAACCCGCCGTTGCAGGCGGGCAACAACATCCCGCCGCCGCAGCCGATCCGGAGCCGCCAATGAACGCCCGCATGACAGGCGGCAAGCGCGGCGTACATGGCTTCACGCTGCTCGAAGTGCTGATGGCGGTGGCGTTGCTGGCGCTGCTGCTGGCCGGTGCCTACGGCGGCATCCAGACCTCCGTGCGCGCCATGCATGCCGGCGAGCGCGTCATCGAGCGCGTCGACCGCGTACGCACGGTGCAGGAATTCCTGCGCCATCAGCTCAGCCGCATCCTGCCGCTGCCATATGAGCAGGCGACGACCGGCAACTACGTGTTCGAGGGCGACCGCGGACTGATGCGCTTCGTCGCACCGATGCCGGGATACCTCAGTCACGGCGGTCCCTATGTGCAGACATTGGCGCTGACCTCGGGCGACGGCGGCATGCGCCTGGTGTTCAGCGGCGCCATGCTCAACGGCTACGACGCAAAACTGGAGAAGACTGCCGAACGCGACCCGGTCGTGCTGCTCGATCACATTCGCGACGGAGCGTTCGCCTACCGCGCGCTCGACGATCAGGGCCAGCTCGCGCCATGGAGCAGCACCTGGGACGACCCGAACCTCACGCCGTTGATGATCCAGATCCAGCTGGTGATGCAGGACGGCGAACGCGTCGACTGGCCCACGCTGGCCGTCGCGCTGATGCTCGACTCAGGCGCGACGCGCGTGCAGATGGCGGCCCCCAAGCTGGTGCCCAACCCGGGCGGAATCGTGCGATGAGGCATTTGCGGGCAGGCCCCAAGGCGATGCGCGGCGTTGCGCTGGTGCTCGTGATGTGGGCGATCGCGCTGATGGCCGTGCTGCTCGGCAGTTTTGCCATGATCGCGCACACGGAGAACCTCGAATCGCGGCACGTGTTCGATACGGTGACGGCGCGCTACGACGCCGAAACCGGACTCGAGCGTGCGGTATTCGAGTTGCGCAATGTCGATCCGGCGCAGCGCTGGATCGCCGACGGCCGCCCATACGAATTCGAATTCGACGGTGCGCTCGTGAGCGTCGAGATCACCGATGAGTCCGGCAAGATCGACCTGAATACCGCCGATCCGATCATGCTGACGTCGCTGTTCATTTCCGTCGGCGTCGATCTGAATCGGGCGCAGGCCCTTGCCGACGCGATTGCCGACTGGCGCGATCCGGACGATGTGCCGCGCGAGCAGGGCGCCGAAGTGAACGAATACAAGGCGGCCGGCTTCAGTTACGCACCGCGCAACGCGCCGTTCCAGACCGTGTCCGAGGTTCAGCAGGTATTCGGCATGGACTACGATCTCTATCAGAAGATCGAACCGGCCGTGACGATCTATTCCAGCAACGCCACGCCGAATGCGGCCTATGCCCCCCTCGAAGCGCTGCGCGCGCTGCCGAACATGACCGACGATCTGGCCCAGCAGATCATCGCGATGCGCCAGTCGATAATACCGGGGCAGCCCGGGGCGCAGCCCCTGGTTCTGCCGGATGGCACCCCCGTCGTGGCCAACGGCGGCGGCCTCACGTATAGTGTGAAATCCCGCGCCGTGCTCCCGAACGGCGTCAGTACCGTGCTCGATGCCAGCATCCGCCTCGGCGGAGTCGGCACTTCGGGGCGACCCTACACCGTGCTGCGCTGGCGCGACGGTGAAGCGTCGTGATACTTGCGCAGGTCCGCCCGATTGCGAAGATTCACCAGGCCCGAGTGCCGGTCGTCTCGCGATTCCTGCGTGCGTCGACGAGAGCGCGCGGACCAACGGTGGCCTTCGCTGGCCGCACCATTGACCATGAACGTTAGTTTTTCAAGATGACGTTGACACAAGCGATCGACAATCAGCTTGCCCGCCTGCGGACGCGCTATGCGAGAACGCCGCTGCCGCGCTTTTTCGCCTGGTGGGGACGAGAACTGGTTGCGCTTTTGCCGGCGCGCTGGCGCGGGTTGCTCGCCGAGCGTGCCGAGGCGTTGCTGCTGGAGATCCGCGCGGATCAGCTGGCGATCTGGCGGCAGACCGGAAATGCGTGTGTCGAGGCGACCGTCGTCGCGGCCGACGCCGGCGACGGCGAACGCAAGGCGGCGATCGAACACGTGCGCGCTCAGGTCGACGATCCGAATCTGCGCACGTTCTATTGCATCGCGCCAGGGCGAGCGCTGCGCCGCGAATTCACGCTGCCGGTCGCCGCCGAAAGCAATCTGCGTCAGGTGCTCGCGTTCGAAATGGATCGGCAGACGCCGTTCAAGGCCGACCAGGTCTATTTCGACTACCGCGTCGGTGCGCGCGATCCGGCGGCGCGGAATCTGCAGATCACGCTGATGGTCGTGCCGCGTGCGCCGCTGGATGCCGACCTGGCAAGACTCTCCGCATTGCAGCTCGACGGCGTCGACTGTTGGCGGGACGGACCGGGCAGCGCGCGCATGGGCCTGAACCTGTTGCCGGCAGAGCGGCGTCCGCGCCGTGTCAATCCGCGCCTGCGCCTCAACCTCGGCCTCGCTGCAGGTGCGGTGGTGCTGTTGATCACGGTCATGCTCCTGTCGCTGGCAAACCGCGAGGCCGCGCTGGCGGCGATGACTGCACAAGTGGAAAAAGCGCAAAATGCAGCAAAGCAGGTCAGCGCCCTGAAGAAGACGCTGACCGATTCGATCGCCGCGGCGAATTTCCTCAACTGCCGCAAACACGAAACGCCGGTCATGGTCGCGCTCGTTGCCGACCTTTCGCAGCGGTTGCCGGACGACACCTATCTCGAGCGCTTGGCGATCGACGAGAAGAGCAAGATCGACGTGCAGGGCCTCAGTGACAACACGGCGAAGCTGACCGAAGGCCTGGCGCAGTCCGAGATCGTCGAGAATCCGAGTTTCCAGGGCACGATCCAGCAGGATCCGCGCACGCACAAGGATCGCTTCAACATGAGCCTGGAATTCCGCCACAAGGGCGACGCGGACTGCGGAAAGGACCACAAACAGGGCAAGGATCCGGGTTCGCGCAAAGACGGAGGAAGCGGCCATGCGCCTGCTGCCGGAAGCCCGTAACAGCCGTTTCCTCGCGCTGGTGCTGCTGCTGATCGCGGTGCTGCTGGTGTACGCGCTTGGCGTGCACTGGTGGTTCGTCGCGCCGCATCTTGCAATCGGCGAGCAGATGGAAGATCTGCGCGATCAGGAAAACCGTTTCAGCCAGATCGTCGCGCAGCGCCCGCAGATCGAGCGGCGCCTGGCCGAGGCGCGCGCCTTCGAGCAGAACAACCAGGCCTTCCTGACCGATCCGGACCCGAACAGCGCGTTTTCCGACATCGTCCAGCGCCTCAAGCAGGCGATCACCGCGCATGCCGGGGAGAACACCACCTGCCAGCCCGTCAGCACGTCGCCGTTCAAGAATGTCGAGGAGGAGCTGTATCAGCGTGTCAGCGCGCAGGTGCGCATGCGCTGCAGTCTCGAGCGCTTTTCCGACATCGTCTACGACCTGGAAAGCGGCAATCCGTACCTGTTCGTCGATCGCATGACCATCTATCGCCAGCTCGGCGGTTACGTGCCGCCCGGCGGAAAGAAACCGCCGGCGAGCGCACTCGAGATCCAGTTCAACCTGTCCGGCTACCTGCGCCAATCCGGCAGCAAGGCCGCGTCGCCATGACGCGCGCCGGAGAAAAAATGCTGACCACCGTCCTTGCCGCAACCTGCGGCGTGCTCTTCGTGCTCGCCATGGCGATGCAGTTCGGCCTGGGCCGCGGTTATCACTGGCTCGATGCAGACAAAGACGCGACCGACACCGCGGGCAACGCGCCAATCGACCGCGACCCGTTCCAGCTGCCGCCGCAATCGAACTTTGCCGCGACCGATCAGCACCCGCTGTTCAACGACGATCGCAAGCCGACCAAGGAAGAAGATGCCGGTACTACACCCGATGTGCCGCCGCCGAGCCCGTTGAACATCAGCCTGACCGGCACGCTGCTGGTGGGCAAGCCGTCGATACGCACGGCGATGGTCAGGGAGAATGGCAAGGCTCAGACGATCGCGCTGAAGGAAGGCATGCCGTTGCCCGGTGATCAGGGCGCGTGGACGCTGAGCCATGTCAAAAACCGCAGCGCGGTCTTCAAGAGCAGTGGCGGTGAGGAAGTCGAAGTGGAACTGGCAGTGGCCAGCGCGAGTCAGAAGCCGAACCCGCCGCCGCGAACGGGCGGGGCCGCGGCGGCGGCGCCGAATCGTGCCGTCAATCCTGCACAGGCCGGACCGGTTCCTGCACAGGGCGATGAATTGCAGCGCCGCATCGAAGAGCGCCGCAAGCAGATGCGCGAGGCGGCCGAACGCATGAAGACCGAACGGCAGAACGATCAGCAGACACCACAACCTCCGCCACCGGCGCAGCCACAACAACAATGAATCGATACCGCGACAGCAATAATTACGGAGCGAATCACGTGTCCCCAACTCTTCGAGTACTGATTGCGTCCGTTGCGCTGGGCCTGATTGCCGGCTGCTCCAGCATGCCCTTCACGACGCGCCAGGATGCTCTGGAGGTGGAATTGGCGACGCCGGCGCCGGTCACCTCGACGCCGGCCAAGCCGGCGACCGGGAACGATGAAATGCCGATCACGATCAGACACGACGACAAGGCGCATGCCGCGGCCAAAGCCGAGATCCAGCCTGGCAGCGGCCGCCTGGTCAACGAGGACGCGGCGCGCGCACCATTGCGCAGCCCGCCCGCGGCTGAAGGCCAGATCACGCTGAATTTCGAAAGCATGCCGATCCAGGCCGCGGTGCAGCAGATCCTCGGCGGCCTGCTGCAGGAGAACTACACGATTGCTCCGAGCGTCACCGGCAACGTTACTTTCTCGACGGCCAAGCCGATCACCGCGGATCAGGCCATGCCGATCCTCGAGATGCTGCTGGCGTGGACCAACAACACGCTGATCCGCAAGGAAGGCCGCTACGAAGTCGTGCCGATCAAGGATGCGATTGCCGGCAACCTGACGCCGCGCATGACGCCGCCGCGCGTGGCGCAGGGCTACGAGGTGCGCGTGTTCCCGCTGCGCTACATCTCGGCAACGGAAATGCAGAAGTTGTTGAAGCCCTACGCGAAGACCGAGGCGGTCATCTCCGCCGACAACGCGCGCGCGATGATCGTGATGGCTGGCACGGCCTCGGAGCTGGAAAATTATCAGCGCACGATAGACGTATTCGACGTCGACTGGCTCAAGGGCATGTCGGTAGGCGTGTACAGCCTGCGCAACATGGACATCACCAAGGTCATGCCCGAGCTGGACAAGATCTTCGGCGCCACCGGCGAGTCGCCGCTCGCCGGCATGTTCCGTTTCGTGCCGATGGAAACGACCAACTCGGTCATCGTCATCACGGCGCAGCGCAGCTACCTTGAACAGGCCGAGCAGTGGCTCTACCGCCTCGACATGGGCGCCGGCGAGAACGGCACGCAGCTATATGTATACGATGTAAAAAATGCAAAAGCGACGGATCTGTCGGACCACCTGAATGCGATCTTCACCGGCCGCACCAGCGGGACCGGCGCGTCCGGCGGCGGCAATGTCGCGCCCGGGCTGCGCCCGGTGACGATCGGTGCGCTTGGCGGTTCGGGTGTCGGCGGCGGCGTGGGCAGCACCGGCGGCATGAGCAGCAACAGCCGCCTGGGCAGCAGCAGCTACAACCAGCAGAACCGCAGCGGAACGACGGCGACGGGCGGCACCGGCGGCGCCGCCGGTTCGAATGTTTCGACCACCGGCGCCGGCGCCGGTGCAGCCGGCGCGGCCGGCAAGACCGAAATCGACATCCGCATCACGCCGATCGAGGAGAACAATCAGCTTCTGATCATGGCCACGCCGGGCGAGTGGGATTCGATCCTCGCCGCGATCAAGCGGCTGGACATCCCGCAGCTGCAGGTGCAGCTCGAGGTCAAGATTCTCGAGATCACGCTGACCGGCAACCTGCAGTTCGGACTGCAGTGGTACCTGGCCGGCCTGATCGGCACCGGCACCGGTTCGGCGCAGGCCAATGGCAACTATCAGCCGCCGTTCACCGGCAACCTGTGGGATCGCCATCGTGCCGAACTCGGCGCCACCGGCAATGTCGGTCCGACCAACGACGGCGGGTTCTTCTATTCGTTCCTGAACAAGAACTTCGAAGTCGCCATCAACGCCCTGCAGCAGAACGGCCAGGCGCGCACGTTGTCGGCGCCGTCGATGGTTGTCCTGAACAACCAGGAAGCGCAGATCAACGTCGGCACGCAGATTCCGGTCGTGCAGACCTACTACAACGGCCTGAGCACCGGCGTCGTCACGCCGACCACCGGCACCGGCACCGGCACCGGCAACGCGCTCGGCACGTCGGCATACGGCGGCACGACGGGCAGCGTTCAATACCTGAACACCGGCGTCGTGCTCGACGTCAAGCCGCGTGTGAACCCGGGCGGCCTGGTCTATCTCGAAGTGCAGCAGGAAGTCAGCAACCCCGAGGCGGCGCCGGCCGGCACCAATCCGCCGATCGACCAGCGCCAGCTGTCGACCCAGGTTGCGGTGCAGAGCGGGCGCACGGTGCTGCTCGGCGGCCTGATCCGCGATCTTGGCACGGTCAGCGATACCGGCATTCCGTTGTTGAGCAGCATTCCGGTGATCGGCCACCTGTTCGGCAACACCACGCATACCACCACGCGCACCGAACTGATCGTGCTGATTACGCCGCAAGTCATCAACAATGCCGACGATGCCGACCGCATCACGGCCGAATACCAGAGCCGGTTCAAGTCGCTTGCGCCGCTGCACCCCAGCTCCGCCGAAAAGATCGAAGTGCCGGCGCAGCCGGCTGCGTTGCCGCAGAATCCGCCGCCGCCGCCGCCGGCGTCCGAGCAGCCCTCGAAATCGAACAAGGAATGAACCGCAAATGAGAAATGAACAAGTATACTTTTCCCGGGCGTGCGTGCTGCTCGCCGCGGCCACGTTGGCGGCCTGCGGCGGCACCGCGTTTAAGAAGGACGAAGGCTCGATCGTCGAGGCGCGGGCATTGGAACGCTGGAATTTCCTGATCGCGCATCAGGCGGAGAAAGCCTACGATTACCTGACGCCGGGATTCCGCCAGACCATCACGCGGGACAAGTACGCCGAGCAGAAAAATGACGTGGCGGTGCGCTGGAAGGCAGCCCACGTCAGCAGCCACAGCTGCGAAACCGACAACTGCACCGTGACGGTCATGGTCGACACGCAAGTGCCGATGCCCGGCCTCGGCAGGGCCCAGCCGGCGACCCTGCCCACGGAGGAGCATTGGATCAAGGTGGACCGCACCTGGTATTACCTGCCCGACAGCCGTATCCGGGCGGTTCCCGTGGCCCCGGACAGCCAGGCGCAGCCGGCCAGCCCGCCCGACGCCGCGAAGCACCCGAATTGACGGTCTGACAGCCTCTCGGCGAGGCGCCATCAGGCCTTCCAAAACCGCATTGGCCGGCCATTTCCGCAGGTGTTGCTTTGGTTAAGGCTTTGTCGTAGCATGCCAGCGCTGTTGCCGAACCCTACCGGGTCAAGGCGGGTGTGTACCGCGAGTTCGGGCGGTGGCGACGCATAAAACAAAGCCCTGTGGTCGATCTAGGAGTGTTGAAATGAAAAGAACCAGCATGACTGCTGCCATCCTTGCCGGTATCGCCGGCGTGGCAGGAATCTCCAACATGGCGAACGCCGTATACCTGAACCCCGATGGGTTGGGCTCGGTGCTCGTCTATCCGTATTACACCGTCAATGGCGGCAATGTCACCCTGATTTCCGTGGTCAATACCACGGACCAGGGCAAGGCCGTCAAGGTCCGCTTCCTCGAAGCCTACAACAGCCGTGAAGTCCTCGACTTCAACCTGTACATGTCGCCGTTCGACGTGTGGGTTGCTGCCGTTGCGCCGCTTGCCACGGGCGCTGAGGTTCTGACCAACGACAACAGCTGCACGGTTCCGCCGATTCCGGCGGCCGGCGTGGCGTTCCGTACCGGCGCGTTCGATGGCAGCATTGCCGGACAGCCGAAAGACGGCGGTCCGACCAGCCTCGTGCGTACGCGCGAAGGTTATGTCGAACTGATCGAAATGGGCACCGTGACCAACGAGTCGCAGAGCACCCTCAACGCCATCACGCACGGTTCGTCCGGCGTGCCGTCGAGCTGCCCGCAGGTCAAGAACGCGTGGAGCGGTGGCGGTTACTGGACGCAGAACGCGCTGACCGACATCAGCGATCCGAGCGGCGGTCTGTTCGGTTCGGGCAGTGTCATCAACGTTGCGGAAGGCACGATCGCGGGCTACAACGCCGAAGCGATCGACGCGTTCTACGCTGCTGCCACGACGGCCACGCACACGGCGCCGGGCTCCCTGGCTCCGTCGATCAAGAGCGCGACCAATACGACCAGCAACGTGTTTGCCAACGGTGCGCTCGTGACGACGTCCTACACGGACGGCGTGAATGCTGTCAGCTCGCTGTTCATGGTCGACAATCTGTACAACGAGTACAACGTCGAATCGAGCACCAACGCATCGACCGAGTGGGTCATTACGTTCCCGACCAAGCGCTTCTATGTCGACAAGCCGAACCTGTACGCCGGTACCGCCGCACTGAAGCCGTTCGACGTGCTGTTCTCCAGCGCCAACGGCGGCTCGTCTTGCTCGCCGGTCGGCCTGCAGTTCTGGAACCGCGAGGAAGCAACCACGACGACTGGTGTGGACTTCTCGCCGGCGCCGACCGCTGCCGGTACGGCGCTGTGCTGGGAAGCGCAGGTCGTGACGTTTGACGAAGGTGGCCTCTCTGCCACTCCGACATCGGGCCCGTCGACGATCCTCGGCTCGGCGCTCACGGCGAACATCGACACCTCCGGTGTCGGCTTCTCCAGCGGCTGGGCGCGGATCGACTTCCAGAACGACAGCTCCGGCACGGCGCAGTTCAACCACGAACTGCCGATCGCAGCCGAAGTCGCCAACGGCGCGCCGACGACCCAGACCGGCAACCTGTTCTTTGGCTTGCCGGCGACCGGTTTCTCGGTGGTCGAGTACGTCAACGGCAACGTCGGCGGCGCACTGTCGAACTACACGGGTCTGTATCGTCACAAGTTCCACCGTTCGTGCACCAGCTCCGGCGGTACTTGCTCCTGATCCGCTGAGTGGTAATAAGAAGACCAAGAGAGGCCCGCAAGGGCCTCTCTTTTTTGCCGAGCGCCGAAACCATCCGAATCGGGGCGCCGCTCGTCGCATACTCGGCGCCGGCCAGCGATTTTTCGCGACCCCGTCACATCGTTCGGACGGGCCATGACGTATGATTCCGTCGCCGAATTCGATCGCGAACTCTTCAGCGCCGCGTGCGGCCGCAACGGTTCTTAACTTTTCCGTAGCATGATCTTAATTCGGCCGTTGTATATTTGTTCAGTTTTTTGCCCAGCAGGACTCGCGCAATGATTCGAAACCACGTTTTCTCCGCCGCCCTGGCGATCGCCACCTTGGTTATCGCGCCCGGCATGACTGCCGCCCAACCCGTGGTCAGAATCAATGATGGCCAAACCAACTCCTGCGTCGTCACGCCGTCGAGCGGCACCGTGTTCACGCTCAGCGCGGCTGGTGATGTGCTGATCAATGGCACTTACACCTCGGGTACCTGCAGCACCGGAAGCACCGGCGGCGGTGGTGGCGATCCGACCTTCGCACCGTTCAGTCCCGCGCCAGCCGACTTGACCGTGCTGCCGAGCACGTTGTCGTCCGCTGGCGGTAACGTGACGCCGGCACTTGTTGCGTATTACGCGAACACCTGCACGGGCAAGGTGACGGCGACGGCGGGCTGCCCGGCCGTACCTGCGCCCTGGGGCACCGGCGGAACCGTTTGCACAGGCACCACGAACGCCAAGGGCCAGACCTACTGCTCGCCGAGCGGCACGGTGGCCGTGCCGAACAATCCGTCGACCTCCAACGCCTGCGTCTACACGTTCCAGGCCATCAACTGCACCAACGGTTCAACGTCGGTCAACAGCCAGCTTGCAACAGTAACGGTGCCCGCATTGATAATCGGCACCTGCGCCGACGGCCCTTCCGGCGACCTGGGCGCCCTAGGCTACTCGAGGCAGTGCACGGGCGCCGTGCACAGCTTCAACATCAGCCTGAGCCCGCACTGGGCTACCAATACCATCGCGGATATCCTGTCGGCGTCGTGGCCGGGCTCGCCGGCGCAGTACGGCCAAGGCCTTTCGATCACCGTCAATCAGTGGGGCTTCGGTTCGTTCAAGTTCAACACCGGGAGCACAGCTGCCGGCGTTCATTTTGAATCAAACAGCAGCTATGGCACGATGGGTTTGATGTCCGTGAGCACCATGCCGGGAGACTCCTTCCCCGGCAGCACGTCCCTGTGCGTCGGCTCGACGTTGAACATCTCCAGCAAGGCGGGCACGCTGGCCCAATGCAAGTTGAGTCTGAATACCGACTATTACCTCAACGTGTCAAATGCAGATCAGTTGCAGACAGGGCACCCCACCACCTGTGGAACCTCGGCGTGCACGACCGGCTGGACCGTGTATGGATACGGCAATTGATGGATGGGTCCATGGCGAAACACCTTGGATGGATTCTTCTCGCGGCTGCAGGCACGATTCAGGCACAAACCGGCTCCAGTGATGTTGTCGTCAGCCGCGGCGGCATCGCGATAACGTTGCAGGACATCGATACCTATCTCTCGCGCGTTCCGAAGGAGCAGCGCGAGAAGTTCATCGACAGTCCGCAGCGCATTCGCGACATGCTCAACAACCTGATGCTGACGAAGCAGATGGCCGAGCAGGCGCGTGCGGCACATCTGGACCAGAAGCCCGAAATCCAAAGCCAACTGCGTGCGGCGGACGACGACGTCCTTGCGCGCGCTCGCATGAACGAGTTCATGGCGTCGATCAAGGTTCCCGATCTGACAGAGTTGGCGCGCGAGCAATATCTCACGCACAAGGACTTGTACAAGGTTCCAGTCAAGACGGATGTGTACCATCTGCTGATCTCCACGGAGAAGCATTCCGACGACGAGGCCAAGGCGTTGGCGGAAAAGGCGCGGGCTGAAGTGCTGGCGGATCCGAAGAAATTCGCGGCCTTGGTCGAGAAGTATTCGGAAGACACCTCCAAAGCGACCAACAAGGGCCTGATAAAGGATGCCGGCAGTACTTCGTTCGTCGTGGAATTCCGGGAGGCCGCGAGTGCGCTCACACGCATAGGGGAAATCTCACCGGTCATCCATACGAGTTATGGCTACCACGTCCTCCAGCTCGTTGCGCGTTCGCCCGAGCGGCAGCAGTCTTTCGACGAAGTGCGTGAACAGCTCACGGCGTCGGTACGCGAACAGTACATCGCCGCGCAGAGGCGCGACTACGTCAATGGGTTGAACAACCAGAAGCTCGACATCAACTCAGCCACGCTCGATACGCTGCGTGATCGCTACGATGAGGCAGGCAATGTAAAGGTCGCTGCCACACCGGCAAAGGGCTCTGGTACACCGCCGGCGACGCCGCAGAAGCCATAGGGCAGTCTGGAAGGATCACGCAGAATCCGGCGCAAGCCGGATTTTGCGTTTTGGCCGCGAAGAATTGCTGCACAAGCCTTACAATAGCTGCACGCTTTGCCGCAGTGGCGCTGTGTTGCGGAGGCAAGCCGGGACGCCGCGCAAGCGTGGGTCCTCTGCACACAGGCGGGCGTCCGCACGCACTGGCCGCCCGCGACGCAGCACCATGGGATTTGCACGACTACGATCGCCGTCATTGCCGCACGTGCGACGGATGACGAAATTAGCAGGCTTCCAAAATTGTCGACGCCGATGTCCGCTCTGGCCCTGACCTCCCATTTCGTCCGCCGCGAGATTCGCAACCGCTATCTCGGCAGCTTCAGCGGCGGCCTGTGGGCCCTGATCCAGCCCCTGATCCAGCTCGCCGTGTACGGCTTTGTCTGGAAGTACGTTTTCCGCATGTCCGCGCCGGGCGGCGCCGACGGGCCGGGCATCGTCGCGTTCCTGGCGATGGGCGTGTGGCCGTGGAACGCGTTCTCCGAATCCCTGGTACGCGCCACCACGGCGATGCAGGACAACGCCGCGCTGATCGGCAAGATTGCACTGCCGCGCGAAATCCTGGTGCTTTCCTCGGTCGCCTCGAGCTTCCTGCTGCATGCGCTGGGCTTTTGCGTGATCGTGATCGTTTTCCGAGCTTCCGGCACGCCGATCCAGCTGCTCGGCCTGCCACTGGCCGCCTTCGCCTTCGTGCAATTGTTCGTTCTCGCACTGGGCCTTGCACTGCTGTTTTCGGCGATACAGGTATTCGTGCGCGACCTCGGTCAGACGCTGACGCAACTGATGCCGCTGTGGATGTTCGCCGGTCCCGTGTTGTATCCGCGGGATTACCTGCCGGAACGTTTTCGCGCGTGGCTCGACCTCAATCCCTTCACGTTCTATCCGGAATATCTGCGCGAAGCGTTACTCGGCTACGGCACGACCGGCACGCCGTGGCTCGTCGCGACAATCGTCGCGCTGGCCGTGCTGGCTATCGGCTACACGGTGTTTCGCCGATTGTCCGCGCACTTCGAGGACTTCCTGTGACGGCCGAAGTACTGGTCAGCGCGCGCAGTCTCGGCAAGGCCTACCCGCAGGTATTCCGGCCGCGCGATCGCCTGAGCGCGCTCTGGCGCCTGCTGCGCGGCGTGCCGGATAGCAACGCGACCGTCGTGCTGCATGACGTTGACCTCGAGGTGCGCCGCGGCGAATCGCTCGGCCTGATCGGCGAAAACGGCGCCGGCAAATCGACCCTGCTCAAGCTCCTCACCGGCGTGCTGACGCCGACGACTGGAGCAGTCTCGATCAGTGGCCGCGTCGGCGCGCTGCTCGAACTCGGCGCCGGATTCCATCCGGAGTATTCCGGACGCGACAACATCGCGATGTCGGCCGCCCTCTACGGGCTCACTGCGCGCGAGATGCGCGAGCGGCTTGCCGAGATCATCGAATTCGCCGACATCGGCCATTACATCGACGAGCCGGTCAAGCACTATTCCTCCGGCATGGTCGTACGTCTCGGCTTCGCCGTGGTCGCCGCACTGCGGCCGGACGTACTGATCACCGACGAAGTGCTCGCCGTCGGCGACGAATCCTTCCAGAAGAAATGCGTGCGCTGGATGGAGGAGTATCTCGACGGCGGCGGTACGCTGATTCTCGTCTCGCACAGCATGTACCACGTGCAGAAGCTGTGCCGCCATGCCTGCTGGCTGCGCCACGGCGAAGTCACCGCGTACGGCGATGTGTTCGAGGTCACGCAGAAATACCTTGCATATCACGAGGCCAAGCTCGCCGCGCCGTCGCCGCGTGCCGAATCGGCTGCGCACGGCGCGGAGTTTCAGCTGCTCGAGCTTCGCCTCAACGGCCAGGAGGAGGACACACCGCTGCTGCTCGAGTCTGAAGGCACCCTGCGCGTCGATGTGGGCGTGCACTCGCGCGATGGCCGCGTGCCGGTCGTCGTGATCGGCATTGCGCGCATCGACGGCACGCCGGTGTATGGCGTCAGCACGGAGATGGACGGCGTGCAGCCGGAGGCCGAAGACGCGAACACGTTCCGCGTCGAGGTCGAATTCCCGCAACTGTGCCTTTTGCCGGGCTCCTACGTCGTCAAGGCACATCCGCTCGATTCCGAGGGCGTGCGCCTGTTCGATACGATCGAGCGCCAGCTCACGATTCGCGGCAACTCGCGCGAATTCGGCCTGGTGCGCCTGAGCCATAGCTGGAAACGCGTGGCGACGCCGGCCGGCGCGCGCCTGCGCGGCGTTTCCGGCGTCTGATTCTCGAAGATGCGATTGTCATGACTGCGCGCGAAACCGATCTCGTCAAGGATCAACCCGGCACGGATGCCGGACCGGCGCTGGAATTCACCGGCGAGCGCTTCACGCCCGAGTGCGCGCGCGAGATCTGGTACGAGCATTGGCATCGCTATCAGTTCGTGCAGAAGCTCGCCTCCGGAAAGCGCGTGCTCGATGCGGCCTGCGGCGAAGGCTACGGCAGTGCCCTGCTTGCGGCCACGGCAACGTCGGTCGTCGGCATGGACATCGCCGAAAGCGCCGTGGAACACGCGCGGCGGCGCTACGGCCGGCTGGCCAACCTCACTTTCGAACAGGGCGATTGCACGGCGCTTGCGCCGGTCGACAAACCCTTCGACCTCATCGTCTCGTTCGAGACGCTGGAACACGTTGCGGCACAGGAAGCGCTCGTCGCCGGATTCGCCCGCGCCCTCGCCGACGGCGGCCTGCTGGTCATCTCCTCGCCGGACAAGCGCACCTATAGCGACCAGCGTGGGTTTCACAACGAGTTTCACGTGCGCGAGTTGTATCGAGATGAATTGCTGGCGCTGCTGAAAACGCATTTCCCGGTCGTGCAACTGTATGCGCAGAAGCTGCTGTTCCAGTCGGTGGTCTGGCGCGAGGACGCATCCGCCGATGGTCCGGCGACGGCCGCGACGGCCACGGCGCAGGGTGTCGCGGACGGCCTGCGCTACGAACCGCTTTACTTCATTGCCGTCTGCTCGAAGCGGCCGCCCGGCCCGGGGCTGCCGCAGATTGCCCTGTTCGGCGATAGCGAAGAATCCGTCTATCGCCATTACAATGGCGAGGTTCGCAAGAACATGGCAGCCGGTGCGCGCATCGCAGAACTCGAAGCGGGACTGGATACCGCCCTGCGCGAGCGCGACAGGCTTGCCGCGGCGCTCGAACATACGACCACTGCCTTGCCGCAGCGCTCCTGGTGGCGCCGCTGGTTCGGCCCTGCGCGCTGAAGGCGCCAGCTCATTGTCTCTTGGAATACCCGATGGAAAATACGCTCAACTATCAGTTCAACTACGGCGCGCAGGCTGCACCGCCCATACCGCTGCGCATCGACCCGTCCGCGCCGCTATTCGCCTCCGAAGACGGCATGGTCGCTTCGCTGTCGAGTCACGAGTGCATTTTCGTCGCCAAGCGCACCGGCGAACCGCATGTCATGACGTTTCAGGTGCTGCAGGCATTGGACCAATGCCGCGAGTTCCGCACGCTCGACGAGCACATCGCCCGCATCCAGTCGACCATATCCGGACTCAGCGGCAAGCGCGACGAGATCAAGCGCGTGCTCGACAGCCTCGCCCAGCGTGAATTGCTCGTCTCCGACCAGCAGTTCTTCGAACGCATACGCAGCGCGCCGGCGACACCGCCGAAGATGCGCGCGGTGTTCATCCGCGCCTGCGATCGTCCGGCGCAGATCGGGCAACTGTTGCGCTCGCTCACCGACCACGAGCGCCGCTTTCGCGCAGGCCGCCATTACATCGTCCTCGACGATTCGGTGTTGCCGGCGCATGTCGACGAACAACGCGACCTGCTGCGCGAATTCGCCCGCACCACCGGCTGCAAGGCCAGCTATATCGGACAAGCCGAGCGCACCCGGCTCGTCGAAAAACTGGCCAAGGCGCGGCCGCAGAGCAAGAACGTCATCGCACGATTGCTGACGCGCGAAGCGCATAAACACGCGCAGCGTTTCGGCGGAGGCCGCGGCATCAATCTGTCCCTGCTGCTTGGTGCCGGCGCCCGCTTTGCCCTGCTCGACGACGACCTGCGCCTGCCGCTGAAACGGCCGGACTATGCACGACCGGGCCTCGATGCCAACCCTGGAGCGATCCAGGTCGCCCGCTTCTATCCGAGCATGGAAGAGGCGTTGCGCGACGGCAATGAAATCGAGCAGGACCCGTTCGAACTGCACCTGGAAGTCTGCGGTCAACCTCTCGGCGCGCTCGCGCAATATCCGCTGGAGCGCTCGGCGTTGCGCGGCATGAACATGCAGCGCCTGGACCTTCTCTCCAACGGTTCGCGCGCCGTGACGACGCACCAGGGCACCTACGGCAGCTCGCGCACTGAAGTGGCGACGTGGCTCTACTCGCTCGATGACGAGAGCCGTGCGCGGTTCTGGCAGGACCGTGCCAGCTACCTGCGCAACATCGAGGCCCAATTCGTCTGGCAGGGCGTGGCCCAGGCGCGTGCTCTCGAAGTCGCGGGCTTCACCCCGTTCATGCTGGACAACAGCCAGCTGTTGCCGTGCACGAATCCGGTCGGCCGCGGCGAAGACAGTCTGGCCAGTGCGCTGACACGCTACTGCCATCCGGATGCGGTGGCGTTCGAGATGCCCGAAGCCATTGGGCACGCACAGGAAACCGCGCGCAAGCGTTCGGAAAAGACCCAATCGGCCGACATGCCACGCGTCAACCACTTCCTGCGCGACTACGTGCAGCGCCAGTTCGGCTTGTTCAAGGCGGCCGACACTGCGCAGCGCCTTGGCCTTCTCGCCGACGTCCTGCGCGACCTCGCCGGAGCGAGCAGCGACGACCGCATTGCGCATCTGCGCGAATATCTGGGCTATGTGCGCGCCAATACGATCGACCGGCTGCAGCATCAGCTCGAGGCGGCAACCTCGGCACCGATCTATTGGCAGGCCGACGTGCGTTCCATCGTTCAGGCCAATGCCAAGGTATTGCTCAGCAACGCATCACCGCGGCTCGGCGACTGGTCCGAGGATCTCGACGACGCCGGCTGCGCCGCGGCGCTGGCCGACGAGCTGACCGACATGGCGGACGCGCTCGAGCACTGGCCGGGCCTGTGGCAGCACGCGGCCGAGCAGGGCGAGAAGCTGCTCACCGGCCTGTGAGCGACGCCGCGGCACCGGCTGTGCCGGACGCAGGACCTGCGCCTCAGTCCGGCCTGACCAGCGTCGTCATCGTTGCCGCCGACAGCGGCCCTGCGCTCGCAGAATGCGTTGCCGGAGTGCTAGCCGGCAACGCACCGGTTGAAGTGATCGTCGTCGACAATGCTTCGCGCGACGCATCGGTCGACGAGGTCGCATCACGCCATTCCGGCGAGGAGCGCGTGCGCGTGCTGCGCCACGCACACAATCTCGGATTCGGCAGTGGCTGCAATCGCGGCGCCGCGGTCGCGGCGGGCGACGCGCTGCTGTTCCTCAATCCCGATTGCGAAATCGCGGCAGACGTCGTCCAGCGCCTGCGCGCGCAACTGAATGCCGACATCGGCGTGCTCGGCGTCGGCATCATCAATGCTGACGGCACGCCCGAACCGGCGAGCCGCCGCCGCGATCCGACCTTGCGTCGATCGCTGATGACCTTGACGGGGCTTGCGCGCTTCGAATCGCGCTCGCCGCTATTCGCGGGTGTGACATTGCCGCCGCCGGGCGACGGGCTGGAGTCCGTCGACGCCATATCGGGCGCGCTGATGCTCGTTCCGCGTGCCGTGTTCGATCGGCTCGGCGGTTTCGACGAAGGTTATTTCCTGCACGCCGAGGACTTCGACCTGTGCCGGCGCGTGCGCGACTTGGGCTATCGAGTCGTCTGCGACAACTCGATCGCGGCGAAGCACGGCAAGGGCGGGTCGAGCCGGCACCGGCCGTTGTTCGTCGCGCGGCACAAGCATCGCGGCATGTGGCGCTGGTTCGCCAAATTCGATCCCGCAGCACGCAATCCGTTGCTGCGCGCCATCGTCTGGGCCGGTCTGTGGCTGCACTTCGTCATGCAGGCGCCATTCCTGGCGTGGCGCCAGTGGCGCGCCGCCCTCAGCGGTAGCGGTTGATTTCGTCGCGCAACGCCTGCGTTGCCCGCCGCGCCGCCCCGGCGAAGTCGCCGTCGGCGCCGGCGTACAGAATCGCGCGCGACGAGCTGACGATCAGCCCGGTTCCGGCTGAATTTTTCCCGTTCTGCACCACGGCGGCGACGTCGCCGCCCTGCGCACCGACGCCCGGCACCAGTAGCGGCATGGCGCCGACGATCTCGCGCACCTCGGCCAGTTCGCGCGGGTAGGTTGCGCCGACGACGAGCGCGCAGTTGCCGTTCGCGTTCCAGTCGCGCGCGACGAGCATCGCGACGTGGCGATAGAGCGGCTCGCCCGTGCCGCCGGCATTGGCAACGACGAGGTCCTGCAGGTCGCGCGCGCCGGAGTTCGACGTCCGGCACAGCAGAACGACGCCGCGATCGGCGCGATCGAGGAACGGCTGCACCGAATCGCGACCGAGATACGGACTCGCTGTGAGCGCATCGGCAGCGTAGCGGTCGAATGCCTCGATCGCGTAGTTCTGCGCCGTGCTGCCGATGTCGCCGCGCTTGGCGTCCAGGATCACCGGAATACCCGGATGTTGCGCGTGGATGTGCGCAATCAGGCGTTCGAGAGCATCTTCGGCGCGCAGCGCGGCGAAGTGCGCGATCTGCGGCTTGAAGCAGCAAACCAGATCAGCCGTGGCGTCGACGATCTCGCGACAGAACGCGAAGATCGCGTCCGGCGCGTCGCGCATCCCGGCAGGAAAGCGCGCCGGCTCCGGATCGAGGCCGACGCAGACCAGCGACCCGTTGCGCCGCCATGCCTGCTCCAGTTGTGTGACGAATGCCATCGTGCACTCCCGGCTCGGGTTATTCGCCGCCAGTCAACCCAGTTTCTTGTAACGCACGCGGTGCGGCCTGGCCGCTTCTTCGCCGAGGCGCGCCTTCTTGTCGGCTTCGTATTCCTGGTAGTTGCCGGTGAAGAACTCGACGTGCGAATCGTCCTCGAAGGCGAGGATGTGCGTGGCGATGCGGTCGAGGAACCAGCGATCGTGCGATATGACCATGGCGCAGCCCGGGAATTCGAGCAGCGCTTCCTCGAGCGCGCGCAGCGTTTCGATGTCCAGGTCGTTCGACGGCTCGTCGAGCAGCAGCACGTTGCCGCCATCCATCAACGTCTTGGCCAGATGCAGGCGCCCGCGCTCGCCGCCGGACAACTGGCCGACGATCTTCTGCTGGTCGGCACCCTTGAAATTGAAACGGCCGATGTAGGCGCGCGACGGCGTCTCGTACTTGCCGATCGTGATGATGTCGGCGCCGCCGGAAATCTCCTGCCAGACGCTCTTGCTGCCGTCGAGCGCATCGCGCGACTGGTCGACGAACGCGAGCTTCACCGTCTTGCCCAGGACGATTTCGCCGGCATCGGGTTTCTCCCGTCCGGTGATCATCTTGAACAGCGTCGACTTGCCGGCGCCGTTCGGCCCGATGATGCCGACGATGGCGCCGGGCGGAATCTTCAACGACAGGTCGTCGATCAGCACGCGATCGCCAAACGCCTTCGACACGTTCTTGAACTCGATGACCGAGTCGCCGAGACGCTCCCCCGGCGGAATGTAGATTTCGTTGGTCTCGTTGCGCTTCTGGTATTCGACCGAATTCAGTTCCTCGAAGCGGTTCAGGCGCGCCTTGCCCTTGGACTGGCGGCCTTTGGCGCCCTGACGTACCCACTCGAGTTCGCGCTGGATTGCTTTCAGGCGCGCCTTTTCGCCGGATTCTTCCTGGCGCAGCCGCGCGTCCTTCTGCTCCAGCCACGACGAGTAGTTACCCTTCCACGGGATGCCGCGGCCGCGGTCGAGTTCGAGGATCCACTCGGCCGCGTTGTCCAGGAAGTAGCGGTCGTGCGTGACCGCGACGACGGTGCCGGGGAAGTCCTGCAGGAAGTGTTCGAGCCACTCGACCGACTCGGCGTCCAGATGGTTGGTCGGCTCGTCGAGCAGCAACATGTCGGGCTTGGACAGCAGCAGCCGGCACAAGGCGACGCGGCGCTTTTCGCCGCCGGACAAGGTCTTGATCTTCGCCTCCCAGGCCGGCAGCCGCAGCGCGTCGGCGGCAACCTCGAGCGTGCGCTCCAACGCGTGGCCATCGTTCGTGGCGATGATCGCTTCGAGCCGCGCCTGTTCGGCGGCGAGCTTGTCGAAATCGGCGCCTTCCTCGGCGTACGCGGCATATACGGCGTCGAGCTGCGTCTGCGCATCGGTGATCTCCGACACGCCTTCCTCGACGCTTTCGCGCACGGTTTTTTCCGGATCGAGCTGCGGCTCCTGGGCGAGATAGCCGATCTTGATGCCCGGCTGCGGCCGCGCCTCGCCGTTGTACTCGGTGTCGACGCCGGCCATGATCCGCAGCACGGTCGATTTGCCGGCGCCGTTCAGGCCGAGCAGGCCGATCTTCGCGCCCGGGAAAAAGCTCAGCGAGATGTCCTTGATGATCGCGCGCTTGGGCGGCACGATCTTCGACACGCCGATCATGGTGTAGATGTATTGCATGGTGTCCTGAAGGCCTGGGTTTTGGAAAGCCGCGCATTATCGCCGATCGGCGTGGACGTGGCATCCATTTTTTGTGCCGAAGGGACATGTTTTCGCCCGCCATCTCGTCGTCGGTGGCAACCCGGTGCGGGCCTTGCAACGCTTGAGTCTCCGGGGCACGACGCCACGCGGCAAAAGCGGCAAGCCTGACAAGTTATACTATCGGCTCAGTCCCTGAGCGGAGATGGCGGCGAAATGTTCCCGAGCGAAATGAAGATCGACGGCTACGATCCCGAACTGGCCAATGCCATTGCGGCCGAGCGCCAGCGCCAGGAAGATCACGTCGAGCTGATCGCTTCGGAAAACTATGCCAGTCCGCGCGTGCTCGAGGCCCAGGGCTCGGTGCTGACGAACAAGTATGCCGAAGGCTATCCCGGCAAGCGCTACTACGGCGGTTGCGAATTCGTGGACATCGCCGAAAAACTCGCGATCGAGCGCATCAAGCGGCTGTTCGACGCGGATTACGCCAACGTGCAGCCGCACTCCGGCTCGCAGGCAAATCAGGCCGTCTACTTTGCTCTGCTCAATCCCGGCGACACGATCCTCGGCATGTCGCTTGCGCACGGTGGCCATCTGACGCATGGCGCGAAGGTCAACCTGTCCGGCAAGATCCTCCACGCGGTGCAGTACGGCGTGAACGTCGACGGCTTCATCGACTACGACGACGTCGAGAAGCTGGCGCTCGAACACAAGCCGAAGATGGTCGTCGCCGGATTCTCCGCATATTCGCAGGTCGTCGACTGGGCGCGCATGCGCGCGATCGCCGACAAGGTCGGCGCGTACCTGTTCGTCGACATGGCGCATGTCGCCGGCTTGATCGCTGCGGGTGTCTACCCGAGTCCGCTGCCGCACGCGCATGTCGTCACGTCGACGACGCACAAGACACTGCGCGGCCCGCGCGGCGGCATCATCGTGGCGAAGCAAGCCGCAATGGGCCCGGCTGCCGAAGAAATCGAGAAGAAACTGCAGTCGATCGTGTTCCCCGGCATCCAGGGCGGGCCGCTGATGCACGTGATCGCGGCCAAGGCGGTGGCGTTCAAGGAGGCGCTCGATCCGGAGTTCAAGGCCTACCAGCAACAGGTCGTGAAGAACGCGCAGGCGATGGCGGCTACGATCATCGCGCGCGGCTACAAGATCGTTTCCGGCGGGACGAAGAACCACTTGATGCTGGTCGACATGATCGGCAAGGGCATCACCGGCAAGGATGCCGAGGCGGCGCTCGGCAAGGCGCATATCACGGTCAACAAGAACGCCGTGCCGAACGATCCGCAGAAACCGTTCGTCACGTCGGGCCTGCGCATCGGCACGCCGGCGATCACGACGCGCGGCTACGGCGAGGCCGAGGCGATCGAACTGGCCGGCTGGATCTGCGATGTGCTCGACAAACCAGCCGACGCGGCAGTCATCGGCGCGGTGCGCGAGAAAGTGACTGCGCAATGCCGCAAGTTTCCGGTGTATGGGTAGAAAGCCGGGAATCGGGAAGCGGGAATCGGGAATCGTCAAACGAGGTTCCAGCAACCTGTACGCACAGACGCTAACGGCAGCGAAGGCAAAGCGCTCTATTGCGTGTCCGCCATTGTTGCTCTCCCGATTCTCCATTCCCGATTCTCCATTCCCGGTTCTCTGATGCATTGCCCCTTTTGCCAGTTCGAAGACACTCGCGTGATCGACTCGCGCGTGGCCGAGGACGGCAGCACGATCCGGCGGCGGCGCGAGTGCGAGCGTTGCCACGAGCGCTTCAACACGTTCGAGACAGTCGAAATCAAATTGCCGGCGATCGTGAAGAGCGATGGACGGCGTGAGGCGTTCGATGAGCGCAAGCTGCGCACTGGGGTCGAACGCGCGCTGCAAAAGCGGCCGGTAGCGAGCGACGCCGTCGACAACGTCGTGCGCGAAGTCGTGCGCCAGCTGCGCGCAGTCAACGAACGCGAAGTATTTTCGCGTCTGATCGGAGAATGGGTCATGACCGAGTTGAAGCGGCTCGATCAGGTCGCTTATGTGCGCTTCGCCTCGGTGTATCGGCGCTTCGAGGATGTGCAGGCGTTCCGCGAGGAGATCGAACGCCTCGAACGCGACCTGCCTGAACTCGAAGGACTGCAGCTGCCGTTGCTCGGTGAACTGAAATCGCCGCGAAAGAAAGCCTGATTTGCTGATTCATCGTCGGTCAATGATGACCAGCCCTCAGCATCCTCCGCAACGCGAGTACCTGCTGCGAATTCCCCAAGAGCCATCCATGGCGCGCCTTTCGATCGACATCCCTGTCTCACCCCCGCTTGGCGCACGCGATGCGGTAACTGGCGCCATCCATGGCGCTCGCCCTCCGCGCCGGCTACGCTGTTCGCGCGCCGCTCCCGGCGCGCGCAGTCAGCGCTTCGCGTAGACGCGCCATGCACGGCCTCAGCCCTCAGCTCTTTAGCGCAGCCGACCACGCGCACATGGCGCATGCGGTGCGCCTTGCCGAGCTGGGTATGTACACGACGCAACCGAACCCGCGCGTCGGCTGCGTCATCGCACAAGGTGAGGCCGTTGTCGGCGCGGGCTGGCATCAGCGTGCCGGCGAGCCGCATGCCGAAGTGTTCGCCCTGCGAGAGGCGGGAACGCGCGCGCGCGGCGCAACGGCCTACGTGACGCTCGAACCGTGCTCGCATTTCGGCCGCACGCCACCGTGCGCCGATGCACTGATCGCGGCGGGCATAGCGCGCGTCGTAGCCGCGTGCGAAGACCCGAATCCGAAAGTCGCCGGCGCAGGCCTGCAGCGATTGCGCGACGCCGGCATCGTGGTCGAAACGGGCCTGTTGGGCATGGCCACGCGCGAACTCAACCGCGGCTTCTTCTGCCGCATCGAGCGGCAGCGCCCGTGGGTGCGCGTGAAGCTGGCCATGAGCCTGGATGGCCGTACCGCGCTGGCCGACGGCGCGTCGAAGTGGATCACCGGCGAAGCAGCGCGTGCCGACGTGCAGCGCTGGCGAGCCCGCAGCTCGGCGATCCTGACGGGAATCGGTACGGTTCTCGTCGACGATCCCCGATTGACCGTGCGCCTGGATCAACACCGTCCCCACCCCAGCCATCCCGTTGAAGGGGAGGGAGTGAAGCCGGTTCGCGTCGTGCTCGATCGCGAACTGCGCACGCCGAGTGGCGCGCTGGTGCTCGACGGGTCTGCGCCGACGTTGATCGTGCACGGCGACGGATCGCGAACGCAGGACCAACGCTTCGCCAGCGTCGAACTGGCAGCAACGCCGTTGCGCGACGGTCGTCTCGACCTTGCCGCCGTTCTCGCGCTGCTCGGCACGCGCGGCGCCAACGAACTGCAAGTCGAGGCCGGACCGACGTTGTGCGGCGCATTGTTCGCGATGGGTCTGGTCGATGAGCTCCTGCTGTACGTTGCGCCCGTGCTGCTCGGCGACAAGGCGCGTCCTTTGCTGACGTTTCCGGGCATCGACACGATTGCGGCGGCTCGCCGGCTGCGCATTGTCGATCAGCGCCGGATCGGCGAGGATCAGCGCCTGTTGCTGCGCGAGTAGGGCGATGTTCACTGGAATCGTACAAGGCATTGGCGTTGTCGCGCGGACCGAAGCGCGCGGCGGCGACACGCGTCTCGTGGTCGACGCGCGCGGCCTCGACATAAGTGATGTCGCCGTCGGCGACAGCATCTGTGTTTCCGGCGTCTGCCTCACCGCCGTCATGTTCGACGGCGCTCGCTTCGCGGCCGACGTGTCGGTGGAAACGCTGTCATGCACGACCATCGGCATGCTGCGCACCGGCGGCCGGGTCAACCTCGAAAAATCGTTGCGCCTTGCCGACCGTCTCGGCGGCCACCTCGTCTCCGGCCACGTCGATGGCGTTGGCCGCGTCGTCGCAGTGGAAGCGGACGCGCGCTCGCAGCGTTGGCAGTTCGATGTGCCCGCCGCATTGTCGCGCTATATCGCGGCGAAAGGATCGGTGTGCATCGACGGGGTCAGCCTCACCGTCAACACCGTTGCGGAGAATGCCTTCGCCGTCAATCTGATTCCGCATACAATCGACGCGACCACGTTCCGGTACAAGGGTGTCGGCGATGCGGTCAACATCGAAGTCGACGTGATCGCGCGGTATGTGGAACGCCTGTTCGCAGGGCGTGAAAGTGCATGAAGGTCAAAGTCACTCACGCCGCGCTACAAATTGACTCTTGATCCTTGACCCCTTGACCCTCAGTCCCATGTCCTTTGCCACCATACCCGACATCGTCGCCGAGATCCGCGCCGGCCGCATGGTCGTGATCGTCGACGATGAGGATCGTGAAAACGAGGGCGACCTGATCATGGCCGCCGAGCATGCGACCGCGGAAGCGATCGCATTCATGATCCGTCATACCAGCGGCATCCTGTGCGTGCCGATGGAAGAGCCGCGGCTGGCCCAGCTCGACCTGCCGCAGATGGTGCCCAACAACGAGGAGGTACACCGCACCGCATTCACGGTCTCCGTCGATTACCGGTTCGGCACGACTACCGGTGTCTCTTCCGACGATCGTGCGGCAACGATCCGCGCGCTTGCCGCTCCGGCGTCGGTGGCCCAGGATTTCGTCCGCCCCGGGCACATCTTTCCACTGCGGGCCCAGCCCGGCGGCGTGCTCACACGTGCCGGCCACACCGAGGCTGCTGTCGACCTGGCGCGCCTTGCCGGCCTGCAGACGGCCAGTGTGCTGTGCGAGATCATGAATGCGGACGGCAGCATGTCGCGGCGTCCGCAACTGGAAGAGTTCGCAGGTTTGCACGGACTGCGCATCGGCTCCATCGCCGACCTGATCCGCTACCGCCTCGCTACCGAGAAAACGGTGATGCGCACGTTCGACCGCGATGTCGACACCGACTTCGGTCGCTTCCGCATGCTCGGCTATCGCGACACGATCACGCGCCTGCCGCACTTCGCGCTCGTGCTTGGTCCCGTCGACGACGGCGCACCGGTGCTGACGCGTGTGCATGTGCGCGATAGCTTGTCCGACGTGCTGCATATCACGCGCGCGGACGGCGCCCTCTCGCTCGCTGGGGCGTTGCGCCATGTCGCCGCTGCGCAGCGTGGTGTGGTCGTCGTGCTGAGCGACGCCGATGAGTCTCGCACGGCGCTCGACCGTCTCGACCGTCTCGGCGCACCGCGCGAGGGCGATGCTGCGCTCGAATGGCGCCGTCATGGCGTCGGTGCGCAGATCCTTGCCGATCTCGGCGTGCATCGCCTGCGTGTGCTGGGGACGCCGCGACGTTTTCTTGGTTTGAGTGGCTTTGGTCTTGAGATTTTCGGTTATGAGGAAGCAGGGCCGAGGGCTGAGAGCTGAGGGCTGTCGCGCCCGGACATACTGGAAGATCCCGATCGCGCGACGGTTCTCGCCTCGCAGCATCTACGTTTCGTGTCTTCCGCGATAGCTTGTAGACTCTCAGCCCTCAGCCCCTAGCCCTCTGCATCAGCCATGCCTGAATTCATCGGTGAAGTCCGCGCTCACGCCGGTGCTCGCTTCGCCGTCGTCGCCAGCCGCTGGAATCCGCGCATCGTCGAAGCGCTGATCGAAGGTGCGCGGCATGCATTCACCGGGCACGGCGTCAGTACCGTGGACGTCGACTTCGTGCGCGTGCCCGGCGCCTGGGAAATTCCGCTGGCGGCAGCGAAGCTGGCGCTGACGGATCGTTACGCGGCAATCATTGCGCTCGGCTGTGTCGTACGCGGCGAGACGCGCCACTACGAACATGTCGCCGACGGCTGCGCGCAGGGCTTGATGCGCGTCGCGCTCGATCACGGCCTGCCGGTGCTCAACGGCGTGCTCGCCGTCGAGCGCCACGAGGATGCGCAGGCGCGCGCCGGCGGCGCGCACGGCAACAAGGGCGAGGAGGCTGCGCTCGCCGCGCTTGAAATTGTAGATTTGTGGACGAAATTGTAGGTTGACGAATGATTGAATATCCGGTCGACCATTCGTGCATCGAGTCCGGCAGAGGCCGGGGCCCGGTTCCGCTTTGCCGGCAGCAAGCGCCGACACGGCGCGCGAACCTTCCGTGGTTCGCATCAGGAGCAAGATCATGACCCAGCATAGCCGCCCCGATGGTATCGACCTGGCCGCGCGTTCGCGCGCCCGCCGCCGCGCGACGCAGGCGCTGTATGCCTGGCAGATGAGCGGCAATCCGATGAGCCTCGTCATCGACGAATTCCGCCACGAGCAGGACATGGAAATTGCCGATCTGGACTACTTCGAGGACCTGCTGCGCGGCGTCGACCGGCATTGCGCGGAGCTCGACGTCGGCCTGGCACCGTTTCTGGACCGGGAAGTCAGCCAGCTCGATCCGATCGAGCGCGCCGTGTTGCGCCTCGCGGCCTATGAGCTGCGCCATCGTCCCGACGTGCCTTATCGCGTCGTCATCAACGAGGCGATAGAAGTGACCAAGCGCTTCGGTGCCGAGCACGGCCATACCTTTGTCAACGGCGTACTCGACAAGGCGGCGCGCGAGTGGCGTAGTGCGGAGGCGCGCAGCTAGGCGGAGCTTCTCTCGCGTGGGCGAATTCGATCTCATCAGGCTGATCCGGGAACGCTGCGCGATCCCGCGCGAGGACGTGCGCCTCGGCATCGGCGACGACGGCGCGCTGCTTGCCGTGCCGGCCGGGCAATTGCTCGTCGTCAGCACGGACACGCTGGTCG
>Ga0157375_10000671_pt1 | contig 30301 bp, 27 predicted proteins | sample M35metaG_FD_115311 | JGI IMG/M metagenome (GOLD analysis project Ga0157375, IMG submission 115311) | Miscanthus rhizosphere microbial communities from Kellogg Biological Station, Michigan, USA - M3-5 metaG | ecosystem: Host-associated > Plants > Roots > Rhizosphere > Soil | place: USA: Michigan... | reverse complement strand
GTAGAACAGCGAGGGCTGGAGAGGCTTCTGATGATCCATCATGAGGGCGCCACCTCGAAATGACGCTCATAATATAACCTCTTAATCATTCATGATAAAGAGCGGAGTTAGGCAACACGCCCTTTACCCGTGGGAAAAAGGCGATCCAACGATTCGGGAGCGCGCTTCAGCGCGCGAAAGAAACCGGTTCGCGCGAGATTTTCTATCGCCCGCCAAGGCGGGCTCACAATTTCAGGATGCTTGCTGACCCCACGGGTGAACCCGTGGGCTACGGTTCTTACGCCGGCATTCGCCGGCGCATGTTCGCGTGTAGTGCAGAACCTACCGCTGCTCGATCCCCTTGTAATCCCGCCGCGCTGCGCCCGTGAAAATCTGGCGCGGACGCGCGATCTTCTGGTCCGGATCGTTGAGCATCTCGCACCATTGCGCGAGCCAGCCGGAGACGCGGGGGATGGCGAAGAGGACCGGGAACATGTCCATCGGGAACTTCATCGCCTGGTAGATCAGGCCTGAGTAGAAGTCGACGTTCGGGTAGAGCTTGCGCTTGATGAAGTACTCGTCTTCGAGCGCGATCTTTTCCAGTTCGAGGGCGATGTCGAGGAGCGGGCTCGTGCCGGTGACCTTGAAAACGTCGTACGCGACCTTCTTGATGATCGTGGCGCGCGGGTCGTAATTCTTGTAAACGCGGTGGCCGAAGCCCATCAGCTTCACGCCTTCGCCCTTCTTCACTTTCTCGATGAAGCCGGGGATGTTCTGCTTCGATCCGATCTCCGTCAGCATGCGGATGACCTGCTCGTTCGCGCCGCCGTGCAGCGGTCCGTAAAGGGCGGCGCAGGCGGCGGCGACGGCCGAATACGGATCGACGTGCGAACTGCCGACGACGCGCATCGTGCTGGTCGAGCAGTTCTGTTCGTGGTCGGCGTGCAGGATGAAGAGCACGTCGAGCGCGCGCACGAGCGCCGGCTGCGGCTCGTAACGCAGCTCCGTCGTGCGGTACATCATGTTCAGGAAGTTGGCCGGATAGGACAGTTCGTTGTCGGGATAGACGTACGGCATCCCCACCATGTGGCGATAGCCGAAACCGGCGATGGTGATCATCTTGGCGATGAGCCGTTCGATCTGCCGCTTCCGCACGTCCTCATCAAAAATGTTTTTGGCCTCGGGATAGAACGTCCCGAGGGCGCTGATCATGGCGATGAGCATGCCCATCGGATGGGCGTTGTAGCGGAACGAGTCGAGGACGCCTTTGAGGTTCTCGTTGATGAACGTGTGGTAGGTGATCGTGTGCGTCCACGCGGCCAGCTCGTCCTTCGTCGGCAGCTCGCCGTTAAGCAGCAGCCAGGCGGTTTCCAGATACGTGCTCTGTTCCGCGAGCTGCTCGATCGGGTAGCCGCGGTATTCGAGGATGCCTTTGTCGCCGTCGATGAAGGTAATGGCGCTGCGGCAGGCGGCCGTGTTCATGAAGGCCGGGTCGTACGTCATCATCCCGAAGTCGTCGTCGCTGACTTTGATCTTGCGCAGATCGGTGGCGCGGATGGTCTCTTCGTTGATGGGAACTTCGTACGACTGGCCGGTACGGTTATCGGTGATGGTGAGGCTGTTGGTTGGCAAAAGACTCCTCCGGTGCAGATCGAGCGCGTCAATCTATCAAAAACTCGCCAGCGCGCGCAGCCACGAGCGCGGTGGCGACGATGGCTGCCGTTTCGGCGCGAAGGCGGCGGATGCCGAGGCGTTCGAACGCGCAGCCGTGCTCCCGGGCAAGTTGCAGTTCGCGTTCCGACCAGCCGCCCTCCGGTCCGATGAAGAGGATTGCCGCAGTGCCAACCTGCTGCGTCGTCGCCTCGGCGTCCGCATCGAAGACGATTTTTGTTCCTTCGCGCTTGACAATTTCGTCAAATGCTTGCGGCTCTTCGACGACCGGGATCACCGATCGTCCCGACTGCTTCACGGCCTCGAATACGATCTTCCGCCAGCGCTCCGCTTTGCCGCGATAGCGCTCGGCGCGGATTTCCACGCGGTCGGTGACGAGCGGAATGATCGACCGAACGCCGAGCTCCGTTGCCTTCTGCAGGACGACGTCGAACTTGTCGAGGTTGATGGTGGACATCGCCAGGTGGATTGCGGTGCGCGCTTCGCGATCGGGAGCCGCGCTCACAATCTGCAATCCCTCGGTCGTGTACTTCGCCACGAAGGCCGCGCCGCGTCCGTTGAACACCTCGACCTCTTCACCCTCGCGCACGCGCACCACACGCGCGTGATGCTGCTCGTCGTGACTGAGCGCGAGCGTGTTGCCGGCGGCGAGGTCGGCGTCGATGAAGAAACGGTGATGCATAGTGGATCAGTAGATTAGTAGATCAGTGGATCAGGACGAGAAGACCGTTGTGATCCTGACCTACTGATCACTGATCTACTGATCCACTAAGAATCCTCTCCTTCGCGAAGGGCACCAGCAGCAGGCCCGGGATTCCGAGCAGGACCGTGAGCCAGAAGTATGCCGCGTAGCCGTGGTTCTGCGCGATCCAGCCGCTCGGCGTGCCGATCACGACGCGCGTTAATCCGAAGGCGGCGGTCAGCATCGCGTATTCGGTCGCGGCGCGCTCGCGGTCGCAGATGGCCATGAGGAACGCCAGGAACGCTCCGGTGCCGAGGCCGTAGCCGATGTTCTCGACGATCGCGGCGGCGTAGATGGCCCAGCGTCCGGCGTGGGTCGTAGCCACGAGCGCGTAGCCGAGGTTGGAGGCGATCTGCGCGGCGCCGAGCCAGAGCATGGCGCGATACAAACCGATGCGCGCCACGATCGCGCCGCCCGCAATCGCGCCGAGGATGCTGACGATCACGCCGACGACCGCGGTGATCGTTCCGATCTCCGCGGGCGAGTAGCCGCGATCGACCCAGTACGGTTTGATCATGGCGTAGATGGCCAGTTCGCCCAGGCGATACAGCAGAACGATCGCGAGCAGCACGCCGGCGCGAGGACGCCGAAGCCATTCGCCGAGGCCGCGGAAAAGGTCGGTGATCGATTTGCGATCGTCCTGCGCTCCACGATCGTCAGGCAGCCGCAGAGCGACGATCAGGACGACGAGCGCGATGACGCCGCTCGCGGCGAAACTGCCGCGCCATCCGATGACGCCCGACGCCGCCACCAATCCTCCTCCGCCGACAATGAGCGCCGTGCGATACGCGGCCACGCGGATGGAGTTGACCGGTCCGACGAGTTCCGGCGGTGTCGCGCGGATCGTGAAGGCGTCGACGGCCAGATCCTGCGTTGCCGAGGCGATCGCGAAGATGGCGATGATCGTCCAGAACGCCGGACCGGCGGTCTCCGGCATCACCGCGAGCGTGGCCATGCAGATGGCCATGGCCAGGACAGCGGTTGCGATCCAGCGGCGATACGTTCCAAACGCGTCGACGAGCGGCGACCAGAAGACCTTGAGTGTCCATGCCGAGGCGACGGTGCTGAGGAATCCGATCGCCGTCAGCTCGACGTGATGCACGCGCAGATACACCGGCATCAAGTCGCTCACGATTCCGAACGGCAGCCCCTCGGAAAAGTAGAGAAGGGCAGCGACGGAAGCCGCGTACCACCGCGTTTGGCGCTGGGTCGGGTTCAAGAGGCGACATTATCGCCGTAGCGGTTGGAGCAGTGTCCGCGCAACGCTTCTGCGGCGAAGCCGCGCGTAGGCCTCCGGAGGAGGCCCGTACGGTAGCCGGTGGTCGCGCGCGAAGCGCGAGACCACCGGATCAAATGTGCGGGATGGAAGTTCGACCCCGGCTGGGGTCGCGTACCAAATACCAGGCGGCGTGAACTCCCTCCGCGACCGCTGCCGCGGTCGGAAAATCGGGACCGTCCGGTGTTCCGGTGGTCTCGCGCTTCGCGCGCGACCACCGGCTACCGTACGTGACGCCTACCGGCGTCGATTACGTCGGCTTTGCCGCCGCCTATCGCGAGTACAGCGTCAGCGGGAACCGCATCGGGCCGAGGGGCGTGTGGTAGTACGCGTTGCCGTGGATTGCGTACGTCGCGCGGTTGCCCTGCACCATGTCCGCGACCTGGCGGAACAGCGTCTTCAGGTTTTCGTAGCCGACTCGCGTGCGCAGGCGGACGTCGCCGATTCCGTGGGCCGGAATACTCACGCCTTGTTCGGCGCGGACGCTCGTCAGCACCGGCGTGTCGTTGACTGCGAGGTCGAAGTCGAGCCAGTCGAGGCGAAGGCCGACCGGATTGGGATTGTCGACTTCGATGTTGAAATCGAAATCGATCGCCGATTGCGACAGAGGCAGCGCGATGGCAACGTGCGGCACCACGCCGCGCAGCGCGTAGCGAGGATTGACTATGTTCAGCCCAGCCAGCGACCGGCATCCCGAAAGTGTCAGCGTGACCGCCGAGAGGATGAGGCAGAGTGCGGTCAGCAGCGTCGCGAAAATGAGGTTCCGTTTCATGGCAAACGGCAGCTTGTGCAAAGGTCTGGCCCGTCCGCTTGCACCGGCAGAAACGGCAAATCGCTGTGGTATGGTCTGCCGGTTGCAGACCAAAGGGCGACTTTAGGAGACATCATTGGGGATCTCGGCCATCATCGCGGCGTATAACGAAGAGAAGACCCTCGCCGAGGTTCTGACCGCGCTGACGAAGAGCGGGATGATCGACGAGATCATCGTGGTCAGCGACGGGTCGACCGACCGTACGGTCGAGATCGCGCGCTCCTTCGACGTCACCACGATCGCCCTGCGCGAAAATCGCGGCAAGGGCTACGCGATGCGCCTCGGTGTCGACTATGCGCGACACGATGTCCTCTTTTTCGTCGACGGTGACATGTTCAATCTCACCGACGAGCACATCGAATCGCTCCTCCGTCCGGTGGTGCGCGATGAATGCGACATGAACATCGGCGTCCGCAGCCGCGGTCCGATCCGGAACTTCTTCCATCTGCAGATGAAGGTCGGTCCGGTGCTGTCGGGCATTCGCGTGATGCGGCGCGCGGTGTGGGAGACGGTTCCGCTTCGCTATCAGGAACGCTTCAAGATCGAGGCAGCGCTCAACTTTTTCTGCTCGCGCGCCGGGTACCGGCAGCAGCAAACGATCATTTACGACCTGGGGCATCTGATCAAAGAGAACAAGCGCGGGATCGGCCCGGGGCTGACGGCACGGTGGGAGATGTCCAGGGAAGTTTTCCTGCTGCACTGGGATCTCTACCTCTTCGAAATGTGGCGTTCGGATGTCGAGCAGGAACCGCTTCCGGTCGCCGAATACGATCTGTTCGAGTAAGTGACCACGCGGCGAACGTTCGTCATTCTTCTCGCGGCGCTGGCACTGGCCGGTTGCACACTGTCCGGCTGCACGCGGCGCTCGCAGTTTCTGGAACGCGAGATCAAGGTCGGCGAGCACACCTACAAATATCGCGTCTGGCTTCCGCATCACTACACCAAGCTGCATCACTGGCCGGTCGTGCTTTATCTGCACGGCAGCGGCGAGCGCGGTTCCGACAATCTGCGGCAGGTGAGCATGGGGCTTGCGCCGGCGCTGGAGCGCTACGGCGAGCGATACAAGTCGATCGTCGTTTTCCCGCAGGCCGATTTCGGTCACGAGTGGTATGGCGAGGCGGAGACGATGGCGATGGCGGAACTGCAGGAAGCCATCCGCGAGTTTCACGGCGATCCGCGGCGCATCTACCTGACCGGCATCTCCATGGGCGGCGCGGGCGCGTGGTACATGGCCCGGCACAATCGCAAGTGGGCCGCGATCGTCCCTGTTTGCGGCGAGGTAGCGCGCCGCTCCGACGATCCGTTCCCAAGCGATCCGCCGCCAGATGTGGCGCGCATCGTCGGATCGCCCAATCCATACGCGACGCTGGCCGCGCAGATCGGACGCGCGCCGGTCTGGGCGTTTCACGGCGCAAAGGACGGCGTCGTGCCGGTCACGGAATCACGTTCGATGGTGGCCGCGCTGCGCCAGATCGGCGGCAACGTCCGCTACACGGAGTATCCCAATGGCGCGCACGACATCTGGGATGCCGCCTACGCCGATGCGGGGATGGTGCATTGGATGTTGCAGCAGAAAATGAAATGAAGAGTGGCTGTCATCCTGAGCCGCCGGAGGCGTCGGAGCCGAAGGCGGAGCGCCGCAGGACGGCGAAGGATCTCAAGCTTCCCAGCTCCGGCTGAAACCCGCTGGGATTCAACGCAGCTTGGGAAGCTTGAGATCCTTCGGCGTCCTCCGCCGTTCCGCTGCTTCGCAGCTCCCGGCTCCGGCAGCCTCAGGATGACAAGCTAGTCGTTCTGTCCCGGGTACTGACCGATCTCCTTCACGAAGACCTGGTTGTAGTAGCCGTTCGGCGTCTCGAAATAGAGCGTGCCGCGGACGGTGACAGGCTCGTTTTCGCGGGTGCCGCGGCCGTAGCCGTAGGCTTTCGCCCAGAAATCGATGCCCTTGTGTTCATGCGCGTTGATCACTTTGCGGAAGTAGTACGCGCGGTGCCTCGAATCGAGCGTGTACGCGCCGCCCTCGGGATTCACCGTCACGATTTCCAGCCGGCTCAGCGTGATGGGAACGTCGGAGCGGTTGCCGATTTCGAGGCGGTACTTCACCTCGATCGCGCCTTCCTCGTAGTTCAGCTCCGGCGGTCCGACCATTTGGCGGATCTCGAAATCCGGCTGCGGAATCTCGGCCTTCTGTTTCGGCGTGGCCGGCCCCGAGGAGGAACATGCGACTGCGGCGAGCGCGGCGGCGGCGAGGAAGATTCGCATGCGCCATAGTAAAACAGGACGCGATTTTGCTTGAATCCATGCCGTGACTTCCGTTGAAACCATCGACCGCATCGCTCCCACGCTGGAGCCCGATCAGCCTGCGCTCATGCGGCAGGACTGGCATCACCTCCTTTTTCTGCATTGGGAGATCCCGCCGCAGGAGTTGCAGGCGCTCGTTCCGCCGGAGCTGACCATCGACACATTCGACGGCAACGCATACGTTGGACTCATCCCGTTCACGATGACCGGAGTCCGTCCCGTCGGCGTGCCGCCGCTGCCGTGGGTGTCATCATTTCACGAGATCAACGTGCGCACGTACGTGCATCGCGACGGGCGCGATCCCGGCGTCTGGTTTTTCAGCCTCGACGCTTCGAGCGCGATTGCCGTGGCCGCGGCGCGCGCCGCCTACAAGCTGCCGTATTTTCACTCGCATGTGGAGTTCGTGGCATCGCACGAAGCGATCCCCGAGATCGATTTCACCTCGCAGCGCGACGATCCCCTCGGCGTGAAGCCCGCGAACGCGCACATTCGCTACAAAGCGATGGAAGGGATCATCACGCCGGCCGCGCCGGGATCGCTCGAACATTTCCTGATCGAGCGCTACATCCTCTACGCCGCCGATGACGAACACCGGCTTTACCGCGCCCGCGTCCATCATCAGCCGTATCCGGTCCAGCGCGCCGACCTGCTGGAACTCGACGAGACGCTCGTCTGGGCGGCCGGGATTCGGCGTTCCGAGGCCCATCCGCTGCGGCATTACGCACGCGAAGTGAACGTGAAGATCTACCCGATTGAGAAGTTATGATGGCTTCTTCGGGAGATCTGATTTGTCCGTGGCGAATGCTGACGAGGTGCGCCCTGACACGAGGCAGACGCAGGAACTGCTGGAGCATCGCCTTGCCTTCGAGAAGCTGATCTCCGGCATCTCCACGAACTTCATCAACGTCGCCGCCGCGGATGTCGATCGCGAGATCGCCGCCGCGCTGGAGAATGTCGGGCGTTTCGTCGGTGCCGACCGCGCCTACATCTACATGCGCAACGACGACGGGGAGACGGTGACGTTGACACACGAGTGGAATGCCGATCCGAAGGCGCGGCGCGGCGTCGGCGCAAACGTTCCGATGTCGGCGTTTCCCTGGACGAGCGAACAGCTGGTGAGGCTGCAGCAGGTCACGATCTCCATCGACGATCTGCCGCCGGAAGCGGCCACAGAGCGCGAAGCGTTCAAGCGCGCCGGCAATCACTCCATCGTTGTCGTGCCGATGATCTACAACCGCGAATTCCTCGGCGCGCTCGGCATCGCCAGCTGCGTTCCGCACACGTGGACCGAGGAGGCCGTCTCGCTGCTGCGCATCTGCGGCGAGATTTTCGTCAACGCCATCCAGCGTCATCGCGCCGAGGCCGCGCTGCGCGGCAGCGAGCAACGTCATCGCGTGTTGTTCGAGCGCAACCTGGCCGGCGTCTATCGCAACACGATCGACGGCCGCATCCTCGATTGCAACGACGCCATGGCCCGCATCCTCGGGTTCTCGTCGCGCGAGGAGTTGATGCAGCAGTCCGCCCCCGAGCTCTATCAGGATCCTTCACAACGCCACGATTTCATTGCCGAGCTTCGCCGCGAACGGATGATGATCGGCCGCGAAATTTCGCTGCGGCGCAAAGACGGCCGGCCGTGCTGGCTGATCGAAAGCGTCCATCTGCTCGACGGCGATCCCGAAATTCTGGAAGGGACGGTCATCGACATCACGGACCGCAAGCTCACCGAAAACGCGCTACGCGAAAGCGAGGAGCGCTATCGCCTGCTCGTCGAGCGCATGCGCGAAGGCCTCGTGCAGGCCGGCAACGACGGCGTGCTGCAGTTCGTCAACGACCGCTTCTGCGAGATGGTCGGCTACTCGCGCGAAGAGCTGGTTGGCCTGAAGGGCGATCTTCTGCTCGCCTATCCGGAAGACATCGAGATGATGCGCGAGAAGATCCGGCTGCGCATGCGCCACATCGCCGACCAGTATGAGATCCGCGTGCGCCGCAAGGACGGCACGGTGGTCTGGCTGGAGATCGGCGGCGCGCCGGTCACCGATGCGGACGGCAAGGTGGTCGGTTCGATCGGCGTGCACAACGACGTCACCGAGCGTCGCATGGCGGAGGAGGCGCTGCGGGAGAGCGAGGCGCGCTATCGGCTGATGGCCGAGAACTCGACCGACATGATCTCGCGCACGTCGACGAAGGGCATCATTCTCTACGCCTCCGACGCCTGCCGCCGTCTCGTCGGCTACGACCCCTCGGAGCTGGTCGGCCGCTCGTTCTACGACTTCATCTTCGAAGTCGATCGCGAGGAAGTTCGCTATCTCTCGTCGCTGATCCACGAATCCGGCCCGACCACGTTCGCGTATCGCGTCGAGAAAAAAGACGGCTCGCTGGTGTGGTTCGAAACGACCAGCCGCAGCGTCCGCGATGCGCTCACCGGAAAAATCCGCGAGATCGTTGGTGTCTCGCGCGACGTCACCGAGCGCAAGAGAGTTGAAGAGCAGATCGAGTATCAGGCCTATCACGACGCGCTGACCGGCCTGCCGAATCGCCGCCTGTTCCGCGACCGGCTCACGGTCGCACTCGCGCACGCGCGGCGCATGAAGCATCCGCTGGCGGTCATGTTTCTCGACCTCGATCGCTTCAAGGTCGTCAACGACACGCTCGGCCATTCGACCGGCGACGAGCTGCTCAAAGCGATCGCCGCGCGCCTGCAGGCGTCGCTGCGCGAAGAGGATTCGATCGCGCGCATGGGCGGCGACGAATTCACCGTCCTCCTGGCTGACCTCAAGACGCCCGACGCCGCCGCGAAGATCGCGCAGAAGGTGCTCGACACGATCGCGCTGCCGGTGCAGATCGAAGGGACGGAGTTGTTCATCACGACGAGCATCGGCATCGCACTTTTCCCGAGCGACGGCGACACGGCGGAGGTGCTGCTCGCCAACGCCGATCACGCGATGTACCGCGCCAAAGACGCGGGCCGCAATTCGTATCAGATGTTCACGCCGGCGATGAACAGCCGCGCGCTGGAACGGCTGTCGCTGGAGAACGATCTTCGCCACGCGCTCGACCGCGGCGAGCTCGAACTTCACTATCAGCCGCAGATCAACATCGCCTCGGGGCGCGTGACCGGCGTCGAAGCGCTGCTGCGCTGGAACCGTCCCGGTTTTGGGTTAGTCGGTCCGATGGATTTCATCCCGATCGCCGAGGAGACGCGGCTGATCGTGCCGATCGGCGAGTGGGTTCTGCGCGAAGCCTGCCGGCAGGCGAGGGAGTGGCAGGGCGATCGCGAATCGGGCTTCCGCATGGCCGTGAATCTTTCGCCGCGCCAGTTTCAGCACAGCGATCTTCCGCAAGTGATTGCCTCGGCGCTGGAGCTTTCAGGACTCACGCCGAGCGACCTCGAACTGGAGATCACCGAAAGCCTGGCCATGCAGAACACGTCGCGCACGATCGCCACGCTGCACCGCCTGCGCGAGATGGGCGTGCAGATCGCGATCGACGATTTCGGCACCGGCCATTCGTCCCTCAACTACCTGCGCAGTTTCCCGATCGACAGCGTGAAGATCGATCAGGAGTTCGTGCAGGAGATCGAAGCCAGCGCCCCCGACCGCGCCATCGTTTCCGCAGTCATTGGCATGGCGCGCGGACTCCGCCTCCGCGTGACGGCCGAGGGCGTCGAGACCCCAGAGCAACTCGAGTTCCTGCGCGAACAGGGATGCGAGGAAGTGCAGGGATTTTTGTTCGGCGAGCCGGTCCCCGCGACGGCCTTCCAGCCGGCGCGGCGAGGGTGAACTACGGCTTCAGCGGGTTGATGACGCTGACGCCGGCGAACTTGCCGAAGTCACTGTCTGCCGTAAAGACCGTGTAACCATGTTCGATCGCGAGCGCGGCGAGATGGGCGTCTGAAGTGCGATTGCCGCTCGTTCCGCTCACTTGAAGAAGATTCCGAAGAATGGACCAGCGCTGTTCGCCGGGCAGGACGAGTGAAACGTGCGGGATCGCCAGCCACGAATCGACGTACGCAATGGCACGTTCCGGGGACAACGGGTTGCGCATGAGCCGCGCGAGGGTTGTAATCCTCAAGAATGCAAGGACAGCGATCCAGGCGAGACCCACAGGAGCTGTATCCGAAAGGATCTGCTTAACCCATGCGTGCGCTTTCTCATGGTGAACGGACCCTTGGTCGATTGAGTAAATGAGGAGGTTGGCATCAACGAGGATCATTTCCCCATCTCGAGCTTTCGAGCAATTTCCTCATCTTCGAGCGCGTCGGCGATGTGGCGCGCCTTATCGATGTCTACTCCCGGCCGCACGCCGAGGGAGACAGTCTCTAACCGGTAAGGCTTCGGCGAGAGGGTACCTGAAGGATGAAGGCCCTTCCGAAGAGTTTCATTCACCACGTCTGTGAATGGTTTCCCCGCTCGATGAGCAACTTCCTCGAGCTCCTCCGCCAGCTCGTCGTCGAGAGTCAATGTGGTTTCCATCAGGTAATGATAAAGCTTCCGAGGATAGTGACGATGAGCAGGTTTTCCTTTTCGGCGAACCAGTCGCGCGACGCCTTCCAGCCGGCGCGGCGAAACTGACGTAACGATCAGTGATGTGCCGCGCGTGAGCGCCCCGCGAGATCCTCTCCGATGAAGCGGGAGAAGAGCATGCTCGTGCCTGCGAATTCGCCATCGTCGACTGCGCGCGCATACAGCATACGGACGGCTCCTCCTGGAAGACGGCCGAGCGCGACCGACGACAACGCTGCGGCTACGGGCACAGCGGCCAACAGGGGATTGCCTCGTTTGTCGAGGCGCAGAAGGTTGCCGGTTCCATCCAGTTGCACGTAGGCGCTCCAGTAGCCGGCTGCGTCACCAGACAAAGAGACGGCAAACGTCGCGTCGCTCGCGATGATGGTGCCTTGATCAGTCGCCGTCGCGCCATCGAGCTGGCCTTCGCGCAAGACGACTTTCGTCTCAATCGGAGCCGGCACACCGTACGTCAATTGGTTCAATTCGTACGCGATCAGGTAGTCACGCCCATCGCTCGCGATCGCCTCGAGCTGCTCTTCAGCCGGCCTGGTCGCAATCGGCAACGGCTCGGCGTCGACGGCTCCCCCGGCTGTGACGCGTGCTCCGAAGATGTCGAACCCAGGTGGGAGATCCCCGCGATAAACCCCTCTGTTCCAGGCCACGAAAAAATCGGTTCCGTTCGACGCCACCTGCGGAAAGTAGCCGCCGTCGCCGATCACGAGCGGATTCGTATCGATCTGCTGCCCCAGGCGGTCGAAGCGATATCCAAAGAGATGGCTGCCGACGAATACGACCAGTGCCGTGGAACCGTTCGATGCCGCGGCGACACCCCAACCGGCACCGAGCGCTATGCGCGGCCCGAGCGAGGCATCGACGCCGACACTCCTGGCCACCACGGTGGGGGAGTCGCCGCCTTCCTGCCATGCCACGACGTACACACCGCCGGCGAAGACCGCCGTGGCCTGAGAGACGCCCGTCGCGATCTCGAAGGGATCGCGGTCGACGAATGCACCCGCCGCGTCGGTACGCATTCCGAGAAGGTGGCCGCCCGAATAGCGATCCTCGATCCAGATGATCAGCGAGCCGGTCGTCGACGAAGCCATGACCGGCCGAAATTGGCGCGACCAGCCGAGCGAGAGGAGAGCCGGCGCATCAGCCGTGACTGGATGTGCCGCTCCACTGTCGAAAAGTGTCCCATAAACCTGCCGTACCGCTCCATATACAGCGCCTGTCTCCTGATTCCACGCGGCGAAGGCATGGTGACCGTTCGACAGCATCGACACTTCGAACGAAGCGGCGTTGCCGGTGAGCGAGGTCACTGGTGCCGGCGCGATGGATTCGTTCGCGCCGCTGAATGACAACGTCATGAGGGCGAATGATGCCGTCCCGTAGCGCATCCAAAAAGCGACAAACGTGCTGCCGCTCCAGAAGACATGGGAGTATGCGAGGTCGATGTCGACCGCCGGCATTCTGGCGACGCTGCCGCGGCGGGCATCAACCGAGAAGCGCACGAGCCGCGGCTGCGCGGAGCCTGGCTTGCTGATGTGAGGCTCGGTAGTCACGATTGCATACAGGCCGCCACCGAACGCAACGCTGAAGTCCGGTGTTTCGTCCGTACGGCCGATATCGATCCGAGAACCGATTACGCCACCATCTTCGCCAACGCGAATCAGGTGAAAGTCGTGTATGAGAACTAAGGGCGGTGGATCTGCCTGCGCACTGACGCCCGCCGCGAGCGGCACGTACGCGTTCGTTGGCCAGACCACTGCGAATTCCTCTCCGTCGCTGGCAACGCTCGGCACCGCAGATAGCTTGGGGCTTGTGGCAGTTCCGGGAGCGAGTATTGGCCGGTCTGTGGCGATCAGGTTGCCTCTCACGTCGAAGATGGCCGCTTCGACATCGCCCGGCGCGCTGTAGTTGTAGAGGTAGAGCAGCAGCGTTCGACGGCCGTTGCTGGCCAACGCTCCGGTACGCGTTTGCGCCCTTCCGGAGACGATGGCGATCGGCCCGGACAGCAGATCGCCGTTCGCGTTAAACGTGGCGGCAACCAGTGCGTTTTTCGCGGAGTCTCCCCAGGTTGCCAGATAAACGGCGCCTGTCCAGGTTGCGCTCAGTTGGTTTGCCCAGGGACTAACCAGCGCAAGGCGTGACGAGAGGAGGCGGCCGTCGGCAGCAACGTGCGCGACGCTCACTCCGTCGCGCGTGGTCCAGAAGAGCAGGAACTGATCACCGTCCGTCGCGACGACCGGCGCGGTCTCGTTGCCATCGAGAGGAGCGCGGACCGGGTCAACGATCCCGATTTCGGGACTCATACGAATCGCCGCGTGCGCCGAGGCGGCGATGAGCAGGATCAAGAACGTGGCGCGAAATGGTCGCACAGAGTTATTTTACGTTATCACGAATCACCGCCGCACCGCCCTGTGCCGCGGTCTTGATCCCCCCACCGCGAATAAATGTCCCGCGTTCTGCGCGTAAAGCCGGCCGTCGGGACCGATGGAGACGGGCGTGTAGCCGGCGCCGAGGGCGAGTTGCAGGAAGATCTTGTCCTCGACGGTGCCGCCCTGCGCGATCGCGTAGAGATTGCCGTCTTCGCTGTTCGCGTAGACCGTTCCTCGGATGTCGATGGCCGGCGCGTTCACGCACCATTCGAAGCCGTTCGGCTGTTCGTCGACGCACGTCACCACGCCGTCGGGGCCGCGGCCGCACGCGTGCGTCTCGGTGCTCTTGAACTGCCACTCCTTCTTCAGATTCGGATCGAGTTGCGTGATGTAGTAGGCCTGCGGCGCCGCGTAGTGATTCTCCTTCATCACGATCGAATATGTCCCGCCGTGCTCCCAGACCGCGGGCGTGGTGTCCCAGCCGAAATCGTAGTTGGCGATGATCGCGCCGGTGGACGCGAAGCGGATCAGGTGTCCGCGCGCGCCGTTGTAGTTGGTGTAAGCGCCGTAGAGGATGGAGCCATCCGGCAGGACCACTGGCGAGGAGGTGGAATCATCGATGACGGCGCCAGAACCCGGCTGGTTGGTGGCCGGATCGACGCCGAGGGTTGCACCGGCGCGGCAGGCGTTGTTGGCGGTTCCGTAGGGGACCAGCACGCCGCAGCCATCGTTGAAGATGTTGCGCATCGACGTGCTCCACTTCGGCGTCAGGTCGGGATTGACGGCGGCCACGAAGCCGTAGCTCGGAACAAAGTTCGAATGGCCGACGACGTAGATCGTTCCGTCGGCCGCGATCGCCGGCGCCGCGTTGATGCCGGGCCGGATGGAGCCGCAGGGAGCCGTCGGCGCGACGGACGTCGGCGTCGGTGGCCAGGGACGCGGCTGCGTCAGCTGGGAGAACGACGTCGTGCACTGATCGGTCGCATTCGGTGCATTCGGAACGATCGTCGCGAACGGCACGCTCGTGGCGCTGCCGTCCGGCTTCACGCGCACCAGCCATGCGCCGGTGATGTCTTTTGACGTCCCGGCGGCGTCGAAACGGAACGCGCCGTAGTAGATGTTGCCGGCCGCGTCGGCCGCGGGAACGCCGGAGACGTAGGTATTCGGATCGACGGTCGCGAAGGGATTGACGCGTTTGATCACGTGGCCGTCATTGCGATCGAGTTGCAGCAGCGTTCCGCCGGCTGCGGGCATGTAGACCGAGCCGTTTGCCAGCACGGCGTGGAACACCGGCTCGAAGAACGCCGGGCCGTTGGCGGGCACCGGCTTCCAATCGCTCACGGCGGTCCAGCGGTCGACGAGCGCGCCGTTCTGCCAGCGCAGGCCGTGGATGCTCCAGATCTGCGTCTCCCAATGCTCGGACGCCGTGAACTGGCCGGACTTGAACTCCATGTAGACGTCGTCGCCGTCGACGAGCGGGACCTGGTAGTGGACGAAAAGATCGCCGTGCGCCTGCGCCTGCTCCTGCGCGACGAACGGGTCGTAGGTGATGTCGGACAGCAGATGCAGCAGCGGCTGCGCCACCACCGGCACGCTGCCGGTGTGTTTCGGATTCGCGCCGATCTGCGACCACTGCGCATCGGCGTTGAACGCGGCGAGGGAGAGGAGAACGACCGAGGGAAGGAGTTTCATTGGGGCTTGATGGCGCTTGATCCTTTCGCGGGTGGCGGTAGTTTCGCGGCGCGCACGGCGGTTTCGAACGTCTGCGCGCGGTTGAGAAGCTCGGAGACGGCGTGACGGCGATCTTCGACTGCGGCGGCAAGTTGCGTGGTCGGCGCGTCGTCCGATTCCTGGAGCAGGCGCAGGACGGCGCGGAGCGATTGCGTGAGGCTGGCCAGCGTTTCGTGATCGGGCGCGGCGGCGGGCGGCGCTTCGTCATCTTCCTCGGCCGAGGCGCCGGCCAGTTCGGTTGCCTGCTTGCGGAGGGCGGTGATGTCGGCGCTGGCGACGGCGGCGCGCATCTGCGCGCGGAAGACGCGCACGCGGCTGCTGATCTCTTCGAGCTGCGCGACGTCGTCGTACATCTCCTTCGACAACGCGAACTGCTGCTGCAGATCGGCCGCGGACGTTTTCACGCGCGGATCCATGGCGACGGTGAGCGGCTGCGTGTACGTCTTGCCGTTCGCGGTCAGCGCGACGGTGTAGGTTCCGGGAACGACCCACGGTGACGTCGGCGCCGGAGCGGTGTCGTGCGGCGTGGCAGCGATCGGATACGCGTTGCGCGATCCCGGCGCGGGCGGATAGTGCATGTCCCACGTGAAGCGGTGCATGCCGGCGGACGCGGACAGCGATTTCGCCGGACGGATCCACCACCACGGAACGTTGCCTTCATCCTTCGGTGCAGGCGCGGGGTCGGTGCTGGCGTAGCGGCGAATGACGGCGCCGGCCGCGTCGCGAATCTCCAGCGTCACCGCGCCGGCTGCGGCGGCGGGCAAGTAGTAGTCAATGATCGCGCCGTCGGGTGGGTTCTGGCCCATCGGTTCATCGGGCGGCAACGGCGTATCGGTGTTCTTGTTCCAGCGAATCCGCCGCGCGAGTTGTGGCTTGAACAGCATCGCCTCGGACGTGCGATGCAGCTGACGCAGTGGCTCGATGTCGTCGAGGATCCAGAATCCGCGGCCGTGCGTTGCGGCGATGACATCGTCGTCGTGAACGACCAGATCGCGGATCGATGACGCCGGCATGTTCTGGCGCAGCGACTGCCACGAATCGCCGTCGTCCGTCGAGGACCACACCTGCGTCTCGCTGCCGGCGAAGAGCAGGCCGCGATGTTTCGGATCTTCGCGCACGGCATTGATCGTGGCGCCGTCGGCGATGCCGCCGACTACGTGCTGCCACGATTTGCCGCCGTCGCGCGTGCGGTAGATGTGCGGATGCAGTTCGTCGAGGCGGATCGTGTTGATGGCCGCGTACGCTTCGTTCGCGTCGAAGTGCGAGGCTTCGAGCACGGACACCTTCGCCCACGGCTTCAGCTCGGAAGGCGTCACGTCGTTCCACGTCTTGCCGCCGTCGCGCGTGACGTGAATGAGTCCGTCGTCCGTGCCGGCCCAGAGCGTGTTGATGTCGAGCGGCGACGGCGCCAGCGCGTAGACCACGCCGCGCTGCGTCACTTTCGTCATCGGCGTGTTCACGTAGCCGCGCGCGCTCTCCGGCACCGTCCACGTTTTGCGCGTCAGATCGGGACTGATCTCCGTCCAGCTCTCGCCGCCGTTGGTCGTTTTCCAGACCGTGTTCGAAGCGAAGAAAAGCGCGTGCGGATCGGCCATCGAGAAGACGACCGGCGCGGTGCGCACGGTGCGGTAGTTGCCTTTGCGCAGCGGCTTCGGCGTGATGTCTTTCGTTTCGCCGGTGCGGCGATCGGTGCGGCTGATCTTGCCGCCGAAGATGAGATCGGGATCGAGCGGATCGGGAACGGCGTAGCCGTACTCCTCGACGCCCACCGGATGCCACTCCCGAAACAAGATCGCCCCGTCATCTCCTCGGCTGGCCACGCACGCCGACCCGCTTTCCTGCTGCCCGCCGCAAACGCGATACGGGAATGCGTTGTCGGCGTTCACGTGAAACATCTGCGCGGTCGGCTGGTTGTACCAGGAGCTCCATGACTCGCCGCCGTTGACCGTGACGATCGCGCCCTGATCGGAGGCGATCAGGATCGTCTTCGTGTCGTTCGGATTGATCCAGACGCGGTGATAGTCATCGCCGCCGGGCGCGCCGCGGAACGACGCGAAAGTCTTGCCGCCGTCGGTCGATTTCCACGTGACGACGTTCGCGACGTAGACGATGTCGGCGTTCTTCGGATCGGTGCGTACTTCGTTGAAATCGCCGGGACGTCCCCAGATGCGCTCATCGGTGTTGATGCGGTTCCAGGTCGTGCCGCCGTCGTTCGATCGATAGAGGCCGCCCGATTTCGCGTCGGTGCCGCAGATGGCGTAGAGCCGGTTCGGATCGGACTGCGAAACCTCGATGCCGATGCGGCCGATGACGTCGGACGACGGCAATCCGCGCTTCAACTCGTTCCAGGTCGTTCCGCCGTCGGTCGATTTGAAAAGCCCGCTGGCGGGGCCGCCAAAGTACGCGTTCTCCCACGGACCTTGCTGCGCCTGCCACAGCGAGGCGTAGACGATCTGTGAGTTCGACGGATCGAGGATGACGTCGATGCCGCCGGTCAGGTCATTCTTGTAGAGCACCTTCTGAAACGTTTGGCCTCCGTCGGTCGAGCGGAAGATGCCGCGCAATTCGTTCGGACCGTACGGATGTCCGAGCGCAGCGACGAACAAACGGTTCGGATCCTTCGGATCGACGACGATGGTCGGAATCTGCTGCGCGTCGCGAAGCCCGAGGTGCGTCCAGGTTTTGCCGGCGTCAGTGGACTTGTACATGCCATCGCCGGTCGCAAGATCCGGCCGCTGCAAGCCTTCGCCGCTGCCGACATACAGGATGTTCGGATCGGACTGCGAGATGCCGATCGCGCCGATGGAGCCTGACGGCTGTTCGTCGAAGATCGGCGTCCAGATGCGGCCGTAGTCGTTGCTGCGCCAGACGCCGCCGTTGTTGACGCCGATGTAGAACACATTCGGCTGCTTGATGACGCCGACCGCTGCGACGGTGCGTCCGCCGCGAAACGGTCCGATCATCCGCCAGCGCATCTCTCTAAACAACCCCGGATCGATCTGCGCGGCGACAGGAAGTGCGATGACGAGCAGGAGCAGAAACGCAAGCTTCTTCATGGCGCGCCATTGTAGATGCTCGCATCCGTAGCGCCAGCGGCTCGCTGGCAAGTCAAAAGCGCCAGCGAGCCGCTGGCGGTCCAGCCGCCGAGCCGGCGGCGCTACGTTTCCTGCTAACGCTGCGTCGCGCGACCTGAGTCAGCGTTACATCCGCAGGGTGTGGCAGAATCATCGACCATGAGCCGCAACCCCAAAGACATCGCCGCAGAAGCCCTGGAGCTGCCGCTTGCCGCGCGCGCCGAGCTAGCGAGCCAGTTGCTCGAAAGCCTTGATGATCTCTCAGAGGAAGAGAACGATCAGTTGTGGGCGAAAGAGGCTGATCGGCGTTACGCGGAGTACAAGGCTGGGAACATCGAAGCGATTTCTGCCGACGAAGTGTTCGCGCGCCTCCGAGCACGAAAGAAGTGAGGATTGTCCGGTTTCTCAGGCCTGCCGAAGTAGAGGCCAATGATGCCGTCGAGTACTTCGATGATCAGAGAAATGGTCTTGGCGATCGATTCGAGCAGGATCTTCTGGAAACCCTCGCTTTCGTCCGAAAGCACCCGTTATCCGGAAAGCGGCTTACGAAGGTCGTGCGCAGATTTCCAATGCGTACGTTCAGGTACAGCGTTGTTTATGCCGTCGACGACGACGAGATCGTCGTCGTCGCCGTCGCACATCACCGCCGCCGCCCCACTTACTGGCGTGATCGCCTTGCGCTAATTCGCTGAGATTTACCCCTGCGTCGCGCGAATGTGAATCTCCACCCGCCGATTCAGCTGCCGTCCCTCGGGCGTGTCATTCGACGCCTTCGGACGCGTTTCGCCGTAGCCGATGGACGTAATACGCGACGATGGGACGCCCTGATCGATCAGATAGCCGCTCACTGCTGATGCGCGCTGCTCGGAGAGCGTCTGGTTGTACGAAGGCGTGCCGACGGAATCGGTGTGGCCTTCGACCGTGACCTGCTCGTCCGGATAGTTGCGGAAGTTCGAGGCGAGATCGCGCAAGGTCTGCTGCGATTCGCCGCGAAGCGACGATGAGTTGAAGTCGAAGAGGATGTCGTTCGTCAGATTGACCGCGATCTCCCCCTCGGACGGACGCGAGACTTCGACACCCGGAATCTGCTGCAGCTCCTGCTGCTGCTTGTCCATGCGATGACCGATGGCTGCGCCAATTGCTGCTCCCGCGGCTGCGCCGACGACCGCCCCGGTGCGGTTGTTGCCGCCCTGGTTGCCGATGACAGCGCCGATGACTGCGCCCGCGGCCGCACCGACTCCTGCGCCTTGCTTCGCTTTCTGATTGGGATCGTTCGTCGCGCAGGCGGCGGCGAGGATGGTGGCGAGAAGAAGAATGGATGCTTTGCGAATCATTGATACCTCCAAGTGGATCAGTGGATCAGTGGATCAGTGGATCAGTGGATCAGTAGATCAGTGGATCAGTGGATCGGCGGTCAGCAGGTCAGCGGTCGGTCAGAACGTTTGGTTTTCCTGATCCACTGATCTACTGCTCACTGATCCACTGACCATTACAAGCGAAAAGGGCGCCCGATGGGCGCCCTTTCGTCAAACATCATTGTGACTAGGCTGCATTCGCGCGGATGTGAATCTCGACGCGGCGGTTGAGCTGGCGGCCGCTGGCGGTGCTGTTCGAGGCACGCGGGCGGGACTCGCCGTAGCCGATCGTGTCGAGGCGCGAGCCGCGCACGCCGAGGGATTCGAGGTAGTTCGCGACGGACGAGGCGCGGCGCTCGGAGAGGCGCTCGTTGTACGACGCGGAACCGGTCGAGTCAGTGAAGCCTTCAACGGCGATGGTCGTGTTCGGATACTGATCGAAGACGTTGGCCATCTCGCGCAGCGAAGAGCGTGAGGCCGAGCGCAGGCTCGCGGAGTTGTAGTCGAAGAGAACGTCATTCTTGACGGTCACTTTGAGCTCGTCGTCCGAGGTGCGGGTGACGGCGACGCCCGGAATCTGGCGGAGCTGGCGTTCCTGCTTGTCCATCATCGCGCCGACGATTGCGCCTGCCGCGGTGCCGGCCAGACCGCCGACGATCGCGCCACGCTTTCCGCTGTGGCCATTACGGTTGTTGCTGATGACGCCGCCGGCGATCGCGCCCGCGATCCCGCCGATGATGGCGCCCTTCTTCGCTTTCGCGTGGTCGTCGGTCTGGGCAAAGGCCGTCGTCGCGAACAGCAGAACGGTGAGTGTGGATGCGAGTAACTTTTTCATGTTTCCTCCCTGGTGTTGCCCTTTCTCTTCGCAACGTGGGTGCCACGCTCTGAATAACTGGCAATCGTGGAGTATCGGACGGTGTACGATTCGGCGGTGAACGGCGAGCGATCGATGCTGGACGTCCTGCGCAAGTTGCTGAGAGATAGTGACTTGCCGTTCCGCGACTTCGTCGAGCTGGTCCTCTATCATCCCGAATTCGGGTACTACGCGAGGGCAGAATCGCCCGTGGGACGGGAGGGCGATTACGTCACTTCGCCTGTCCTCAGCCCTGTTTTCGCGTACTCGTTAGGCAACCTCTGCCGCGAATTCATGAGCCGGAGCGGGGACGGGGTGTGTCAGGTTGTGGACATTGGATGCGGCGATGGCGGGCTGATCCTGGCGCTGGCGAGTGAAAAACAACTCACCACAAAGGCACAAAGAGCACAAAGAGAACCTTCGTGTCCTTTGTGTCTTTGTGGTGAAACAGCCTTTTTCGGCCTCGATCGCAACCTCGGACGCGCGATCCCGGATCCGAACGTCACCTATGTCACCTCCCTCGCCGAAATCCCGCCTGCAGACGCTCGTCTCATCATTAGTAATGAGCTGTTCGATGCGCTGCCCTTCGCGAGGCTCGTTCAGCGCGGGGAACATCTGCACGAATTGTGGGTCACGGAGCGGGATGGGGCGCTCGACTGGAGCGAGCACGAGGCGGACGCGCGATACGAGGAGTACTTTGCGGAGCGCGGCATCCAGCTCGATGACGGCCAGTTCGCCGATGTGTCGCTGGAGTGGTCCGCGCTGTACGACGACATCTGCCGCTTCGTACCGCGCGGGCTGATCGTCACCTTTGATTATGGTCTGCCGCAGTCGAAGTTGTTCAGGGGACGCTTGCGGCGTTTCGGGACGGCCGCCGCGTACGCGAAGCAGCGCGTCAGCCGCGATCTGCTCGTCAACCCCGGCCAGCAGGATCTGACCGCGCACATCAATTTCGACGATTTGCGAAGAACAGGGGAGGGTCAGGCCTTCGCTTCGCTCTTTTTCGACATCCAGGCGAAGTTTCTCCTCGCCCTCGGCGCGGCCGAACACGAGCTGTTCACGCCGATCGTCGACCTCAGCATCGACAGCGCAAACGAAGGCCTGACCCTCCTTCAGGCCCGCGACGATGCCAGGCGCCTCATCCTGCCGGATGGCATCGGCGCCGACATCCGCGTCCTCGTGCAGGGACGCGGGATGGGCGCGGAACCGTGGCGGTTCGAGGCGAAACTGTTCTGAGAGGTTGCAGAACGAGTCGCGTTTGGAAGCATCCGCGCAGCGATATCCCCCGTGTCGCGCTGCGACATGCCCCGTGTCACGCTGCGACGCGCCTGCGACACGCTGCGACGCGCCGTGCGACACGCCGCGACGCGCCCGCGTCACGCCGCGACGCGCCCGCGACACGCTGCGACGCGCCCGCGACACGCTGCGACGCGCCTGCGACACGCTGCGACGCGCCGTGCGACACGCTGCGACGCGCCGTGCGACACGCTGCGACGCGCCCGCGACACGCTGCGACGCGCCTGCGACACGCTGCGACGCGCCTGCGACACGCTGCGACGCGCCTGCGACACGCTGCGACGCGCCCGCGACACGCTGCGACGCGCCCGCGACACGCTGCGACGCGCCCGCGTCGCACTGCGACATCCCCGTGCGCGATGTCGGAGGCCGGTTTTTCTTCTCCTACACCCCACACCCAACTCCCTACTCCCCAAACGCTCAACGAATGGTTGACTCCTGCCAGTCGGCGTTTACAATACCGGCGGTCTCGCGACCGGTCTAAAAAATGGCGAACTATTCAGTGCTGCTCGTGGCTGCGCTCATCGTTATCTCGCTGCCGGTATTGACTTTGTTCATCATCACGCCGCTCGTGCGCGCCTCCAGAGGCGGCAAGGTCAAGCTGGAACCGTACGAGTGCGGCGTCCCGGCCAGCTCCCTGGCCTTCGACCACCGCTTTTCCGTCCGCTACTTCCTCATCGCCGTCCTTTTCATCATCTTCGACGTCGAGACCGTTTTCCTCTTCCCCTGGGCGATCCGTTTCAAACAGCTCGGCTGGTTCGGCGCGATCGAAATGGCTGTTTTCCTGGCGATCCTGCTGGTCGGCTACGTATACGCGTGGAAGAGGAAGGTCCTTTCATGGGTCTGATCGAAAACCGCTTCGATCCCAACGTCCTCACTACCTCCGTCGACAAGTTTTTCAACTGGGCTCGCAAATCGTCCCTCTGGCCGATGCAGTTCGGGCTGGCCTGCTGCGCCATCGAGATGATGGCTGTCCTCGATCCGCGCCACGACATGGCTCGCTTCGGCGCCGAAGTCTTTCGCGCCACGCCGCGCCAGGCCGATCTGATGATCGTCTCCGGCACCGTCACCGAGAAGATGGCCCCGATCGTCCGCCGCCTGTGGGACCAGATGCCCGATCCGAAATGGGTCATCGCCATGGGATCGTGCGCCACGTGCGGCGGTCCGTACGACACGTACGCCGTCACGCAGGGCGTCGATCGACTGATCCCCGTCGACGTCTACATTCCGGGCTGCCCGCCGCGCCCCGAGGCGTTGATCTGGGGGCTGATGGAGCTGCAGAAGAAGATTGAAAAGATGCACGTCATCCGCAAAGGCGGCGAGTCGTACGACTTCGCGCGCGCGGCCGTGCGCGACTCGCTGCGGCCGGTGCATGAAGGTCCGGCCCTTCGCGCGGAGCAGGCCAAGGCGCAACTGAAACAGGCTCCGATCTCCGGCATCAAGCGGACGCCGTACGAAGAGAAGAAGCCGAAGGCTGCCGCGGCTCCGGCGGCTGCCGCATCCGCGCCCGCGGCGGAGACTCCGCTGGAAGATGTTCCCGTCGAGGAGATCGAGAACTAGCTGATGACGGAAACGCCGCAGCCACCGAAGCCTGCAACGCCGGCCGCTCCCGCGGTACCGGCCGGACGGAGCATCGACGAGATCAAGCGCGATCCGCTCGTCGCGCGCGCCTGCGAACGCGCCGGCGACGCCATCATTGCGGCGAAGGAGTTCGTCGGCGAGATCTCGCTGACCGTCGCGCGCGATCGCATCGTCGAAGTGGCCAAGGCCTTTCGCGACGATGGCTTCAACTACCTCGTTGACCTCTCCGGCGTCGACTACTCCAAGTTTCCCAACTGGACCGGCGAGCAGTTCGGCGTGTCGTACACGCTCTACTCGTTCTCGAAAAACAATCGTGTCCGCCTCAAAGTCACGACCGACGAGAACACTCCCATCCCTTCCGTGACCTCGGTGTGGAAAACGGCCAACTGGCACGAGCGCGAGACGTTCGACATGTTCGGTATCGTCTTCGAAGGCCATCCCAATCTCGAACGCATCCTGATGTGGGAAGGCTTCAACGGCCATCCGCTGCGCAAGGACTTTCCGATCCGCGGCATCGATACCGGCGCGCGCATCTACCCGGAAGTTTTCCCCGAGGGCGCGGGTCCGCAGCCGGGATCGACGGGCAAGGATGTGAAGGACGTCAACATCTACAAAGGCCCGTGGACGCACTACGGCACGTGGCCCGCTGCCGAAATCGCCGCGCGCGCTGCTGAGGGCGGACTGCCGCCCGCGCCCGAGCTGGCCGGCGTCGTCGCCGATACCGCGCAGCCGACCGAGGATGCGCCGTGGCACGATCCGGAGAAGGCGCTGCCGGAGCGGATGGAGCTTGCCAAAGACGGTAGCCTGAAAGACAAGCTCTTCGCCGCAATGGCGCAGACCGACTGCACCGCCTGCGGCTGGGACTGCGAAGGCTACGCCGCTGCGCTGGCCAGCGGCGAATCCACAGACATCACCCTCTGCGTCCCCGGCGAAGACGAGACCGAATCGATGCTGAAGCAGCTGATGGCTGCGGCGGGGAAGCTGTGATGACGATGCAGGGTGTCGCCGCTTCGCGTTGTCGGTTGTCGGTTGATTGCGCTTCGCATGTTTTCAGCGACAACGGGGCAAGGCTACAAGCAACCGACAACCGACAACGGGTGCTCGTTCTCCGCCCCCCCACACCCGACACCCCACACCCGAGGGCCCACCATGTTTGACGTCCACGAAATGGAGGTCAACTTCGGGCCGCAGCATCCGTCCACGCACGGGGTGCTGCGCGTCATCCTGAAGATCGACGGCGAGCGGATCATCGACGCCAAGCCGATCATCGGATACCTCCATCGCGGCACCGAGAAGCTGTTCGAAAACATGTCCTATCCGATGTGCATCCCGCACACGGACCGCATGGATTACGTCGCCTCCGCTACCAACAACCTCGGCTTCGTCGAGACGGTCGAGAAGCTGATGGGCATCACCAAGCTGATTCCGAAACGCGCGCAGCTCATGCGCGTGATGCTCAGCGAGCTGCAGCGGATTTCGTCGCACCTGCTCTGGCTGGCCACGCACGCCATCGACATCGGGGCGATGACGCCGTTCTTCTACTGCTTCCGAGAACGCGAGCAGGTCCTCGATCTCTTCGAGGAGTATTGCGGCGCGCGCCTGACGCTGAACTGCATGCGCATCGGCGGGATGCCGGACGATCTGCCGCCGGGCTGGCTCGACGACGTCGAGAAGTTCGTCGACAAGTTCGAAGCCGCGGTCGATGAATACGAGTCGCTGCTGACGAACAACCGCATCTGGAAAAAGCGCACCGTCGGTATCGGCGTCATTTCCCCCGAGGATGCGATCGACTGGGGCATCACTGGACCGCCGCTGCGTGGATCGGGCGTCGAATGGGATCTGCGCCGCGCGCAGCCGTACGAGTGCTACTCGGAATTGAAATTCGACATCCCCATCGGCAAGAACGGCGACACGTACGACCGCTATCTATGTCGCATGGAAGAGATGCGGCAGTCGAACTGGATCCTCAAGCAGTGCATCCCGCTGGTGAAAGCGACGCCGGCCGGCGACATCAAAGCGAAGATCTCGAAAGTCGTGCGCCCACCCGAGGGCGAGGTGTATCACTCCATCGAATCGCCGAAAGGGGAGCTGGGGTACTACATCATCGCCGACGGCAAATCGACGAGCGCGTACCGCTGCCACGTGCGGCCGCCGTCATTCGTGAATCTGCAGGCGCTGCCGGCGATGGCCAAGGGGCACCTCGTTTCGGATTTGGTCGCTTTGATCGGGACCATCGATATTGTCCTCGGTGAGGTGGACCGTTGAAAAAGCAAATGTTGAATGTTGAATGTTCAATGTTGAATGTTGAATGCAAAGGCAGGAACCATCTCGTGCTGGTGGCGAAGCCCTCATTCAACATTGAGTCGCAGTTCGCGTTGATTGGGACGATCGATATCGTACTTGGCGAGGTTGATCGATGATTCAGGGAAGGCAAATGTTGAATGTTGAATGTTCAATGTTGAATGTTGAATGTTCAATGTTGAATGTTGAATGCAGGCTTCGCCACTCGGCGGTTCTTGCTGTTCCATTCAACATTGAACATTCAACATTCAACATTCAACATTTGCTTTTCGAATTGGAGGTCAGCAATGCCTGAACCTCTCCTGCGGTATTTGATCTGGCCTCTCGTCAAGTTCCTCGTGGCCTTCATCATCGTGCAGGTCATCGTCGCCGCCATGAACTGGGTGGAGCGGCGCCTCCTCGGACTCATGCAGGCGCGCCTCGGACCGAATCGCGTCGGACGTGAATTCGGCATCCCGTGGGGACTGGCGCAGATCATCGCCGATCCGATCAAGTTCATTCTCAAGGAAGACATCGTCCCGTCGAGCTCCGAGAAGGTCGCGTACTTTCTCGGGCCGATGCTGCCGCTGATTCCGGCCTTCCTCGTCTTCTGCCTGATTCCGTACGGTCCGCCGCCGACGTTCGTCGTGACGCATGTGAACGTCGGACTGCTGCTGATCCTGGCGCTGACGTCGACGGGCGTCTACGGCATCATCCTCGGCGGCTGGGCGTCGAACAACAAGTACTCGCTGATGGGCGGCCTGCGCAGCGCCGCGCAGATGGTGTCGTACGAGGTGCCGTTCGGACTCTCGATCGTCGGTGTGCTGATGCTGTGCGGCAGTTTCGATCTCGTTCACATCATCAACTACCAGGCCACGCACATCTGGAACCTCTTCCCGCAGCTCATCGCCGCGTTCATCTTCCTCGTGGCCATGAATGCGGAGAACAACCGTACGCCATTCGATTTGCCGGAAGCGGAGTCGGAGCTCGTGGCCGGCTATCACACCGAGTATTCGGCGATGAAGTTCGCCTTCTTCATGCTGGCCGAATATTCGTCGATGATCGTCAACTGCTGCCTGATGGTCAGCCTCTTCTTCGGCGGCTGGACCTTGGCCATCAACGGCTACGGACTGACCACCGGCGTCTTGCGCGGCATGGGCCTGGCCGGCGGCATTCTCGGGGCGCTGATCTTCATCACGAAGGTCATGGTGTTCATGCTGATGTACATCTGGTTCCGCGCGACGTTCCCGCGCTTCCGCTTCGACCAGCTGATGGATCTCGGATGGAAGTGGATGATTCCGCTGGCGCTGGCGAACATCGCCGTCACCGGCCTCGTGGTACTCCTTGGACAGCAGTTCAATTTCCAGGGAGAAGTGGTCCTCTCGATCGCCGGGGCGGCGATCATCGCGTTCACTCTGTATCTGTTGCTCCGGCCGCGCGCAAAGGTGATTCATGCACGTCGAGTATCCGAAGCCTAGGTGGTCCGACAAGTTTCTTCTCCTCGACATGCTCGAGGGGTTGAAGACGACCTTTCGGGAGTTGTTCAAACCGAAGGTGACGATCCGCTATCCGGAAGAGCGGCTCGAACCGGCCAACCGCTTCCGCGGCATGTTCAAGTTCTCGTTCGACCGCTGCATCGCCTGCAAGCTCTGCGCGCTGGCCTGCCCGATCGACATCATCTACATCGACGTCCACGACGAGCAGCGCGAAGTGGACGGCAAGATGAAGAAGCTGAAAGTCCTGGACCGCTACGACATCGACGTGAAGCGCTGCATGTTCTGCGCGCTTTGCGAAGAAGCGTGTCCGACGAAGCCGAAATCGATCTGGCTGACCACGAAGACGTACGAGCTGGCCACCTACGACCGCAACGATCTTTACTTCAACATGCAGCAGCTCGAGTACTGGGAAGGGCGGCCGGAGTACGCCGGTCTGCCCGCGGATGAGTCGGAGACGAAGCAGATCGAGGGTGGAACGGCGTGAGTCCGGAACTTCTCGTATTCGCCATCATCGGAACCGTGGCCGTGGCCGCGTCGATCCTGGTGATTTCGATGAGGAACCCGGTGCATTCGGCGCTGTTCCTTCTGCTCACCTTCCTCTGCGTGGCCGTGCTCTTCGTGATGAAGGGAGCGGAGTTCGTCGGCGCCGTGCAGGTGCTCGTCTACGCCGGCGGCATCATGGTCCTGTTCCTGTTCGTGGTCATGCTGATCAACGTCCGCCATCTGCCGGACGAAAAAGTCCTCTCGAATTTCTGGAAAGGCGGCTTTGCCGTCGGACTGGCGGTGTTCATCCTCTTCGCGACGATGGTGCGGCCGGGCGTCTACCACGATCCGGTGTCGAGCGATAAGGCGCTGCGTTCGACCTACACGTATCGCCATCGGAAAGTAAAGCAGCCGGACGGCAGCGTCGTCCGCAAGCTGATTCGCCGCGGAAAAGTGGTCGGCAACTCCGAAGCCGTCGGCATGGCGCTGTACACCGATTACCTCGTCCCATTCGAAGTTGCCTCACTCTTCCTGCTCGTGGCCATGATCGGCGCGATCGTGATCGGCAAGCGGGAACTCTCCGCGATCGAAGAGGAGAACGTGCCGGCGTACATGCTGGAGCGCGTCGAGACGGAGCACGAAGTAAAGAAGGACATGAATGCCTGAAGCGATTCCGAGCACCGAGGCCTATTTGATGTTGTCGGGGACACTGTTCGCCATCGGATTGGTGGGCGTGATCATCCGCCGCAACATGATCACCGTGCTGATGGCGGTCGAGCTGATGATGAACGCCGTCAACATCAACCTCGTCGCCTTCTCGCACCGCTTCGCATCGCTGGAAGGGCAGGTCTTCACGATCTTCATCATCACCGTGGCAGCAGGGGAGGCCGCGGTGGGGCTTGCCATCATCATCCAGTTGTACCGGTTGAAGAGCTCGATCAACGTGGATGAAGCGAGGTCTCTGAATGGGTGATTTCGCGCACCACGAACAACAAACCCCAATCCTGAAGGCTCGCGAAGCGAGGCTTCAGGATCTCCGGTGGCGCCGCGATGATGTTGGCTTCAGCCGCTCTGTCCGTAACTTAGCGCGACGGAGCGCTGGCGTCCTCGCCGGCTGGCCCGGCTGCGTCCTCGCTGCCGAACCGCCAAACCCTCGAATGCCGCTGGTAACCGCTACCCGCGCAAGCCTCCCATTCGGCGGCGAGGACGCCGCCGAGCCAGCCGGCGAGACGCCAGCGCTCCGGCCGCAAGCACCAACTGCAGCGCGGGTTTCCGTTCTTTCGCCCGCTAAAGCGGGCTCACGAATTTCCGCCGCGTCGATGCCCCCGACTGAAGCCGGGGGCTACGGTTCTTACGCCCGCTTCGCCGGCGAGAAGTTGGCGAACAGAAGGAGGACGAATGGTTAATGCAACCGTCCTTCTATTGATCCCGCTGTTGCCGGCACTTGGTGCTCTGATCAATGGGATACGCGCAGCGGCCGCGCCGCGCACCCACAAAAACCGCGCGATCACCAACGCCGTCTCCCTCGGATCGACCGGACTCTCCGCGCTGCTCGCCGCATGGACCGTCATCACCTACGTCGGTGGCGGGATGTCGTCAGCGTTCCAGCACGCCTACTACACCTGGATTCCCGCTGGCCTCGGCCACGTCGGCGCGAACGGCATCGCAAACTTCGCCGTCGACTTCGCCTTCCGCATCGACACGCTCTCCTGCACGATGCTGCTGATCGTCACGTGGATCGGCTTCCTCATCCACGTCTACGCCACCGGCTACATGGCGCATGAGGAGGGGTACACGCGCTTCTTCGCGTACCTCAACCTCTTCATGTTCATGATGCTGCTTCTCGTCCTCGGCGCGAACTACATGGTCATGTTCGTCGGATGGGAAGGGGTCGGCCTCTGCTCGTACCTGCTGATCGGCTTCTACTACGACAAGAACTTCGCCGCCGACGCGGGCAAGAAAGCGTTCGTCGCCAACCGCATCGGCGACTTCGGATTCATCCTCGGCATCTTCCTGATCTTCAACACATTCGGGACCGCGGACTACGGGAAAGTTTTCGCGCTCGCCAGCGCGAACCCGGCCGCGTACGCCGGCATCGCCACGACCATCTGTCTGCTGCTCTTCGTCGGCGCGTGCGGTAAGTCCGCGCAGATCCCGCTGTACGTCTGGCTGCCCGACGCGATGGCCGGACCGACGCCTGTCTCCGCGCTGATCCACGCCGCGACCATGGTCACCGCCGGCGTCTACATGGTGGTCCGCTCGAACGTCCTCTTCCGTCTGTCGCCCGACGCCATGCTGGTGGTGGCGATCGTCGGCGCGGTCACGGCCATCTTCGCCGCTACGATCGGCATCGCCCAGAACGACATCAAGAAAGTGCTCGCGTATTCGACCGTCTCGCAGCTCGGCTTCATGTTCCTCGCTGCGGGCGTGGGCGCGTTCACCGCGGCCATCTTCCACGTCATGACGCATGCCTTCTTCAAGGCCTGCCT
>Ga0157375_10000669_pt1 | contig 30321 bp, 26 predicted proteins | sample M35metaG_FD_115311 | JGI IMG/M metagenome (GOLD analysis project Ga0157375, IMG submission 115311) | Miscanthus rhizosphere microbial communities from Kellogg Biological Station, Michigan, USA - M3-5 metaG | ecosystem: Host-associated > Plants > Roots > Rhizosphere > Soil | place: USA: Michigan... | reverse complement strand
TTCCGGCGGCACCGTGGTGCCCGACAGCCAGCGGCCATCGCTCAGCCAGTAGTACGTTCGCTTCTGTGGTGCGTAGTAGACGCCGCGATCGCTGTAATACAGGTAGCGATACCTGCCCTGCTCGGCATTCGAACGCGTACCGCCATTGCTCAGGGTTCGCCCGCCGACGTAGCGATCGGACGCATCCGGAGCGCGCGGCGCCGGTCCGTAATGCGCAATGACGTAGTCGTTGCGTTCGTAGGGCCGCTCCGTGTCGAGTTCGATGTCGATGCCATTTCCGCTCGCATAAGCCCGTTCGTCCTGCGGCAGGCTGGCCCCGGTTTGCCACTTGCCATGTTCGCGCCAGAAGTACGTGCTGGTATCCGGCGCGTAATAGATGCCGTGGTCGCGATAGTAGACATAATGGTGTCCACCATTCGCGACCACGGCCGTGTCGTCAGCCAAGACCGGCAACGCAACGGAAATCGCCACTGCCAGGGCGGCAATGTTGATGAGGCTGCGCAGCTTGGTCATGGCCTTTCTCCTCAACGACGGACTTCAGCCGTCGTGATTGAATCGTCCTGATTCAGTAATCCTGATTCCATCGTCCCAATCGCCCTGATTCAATCGTCGTCGTGGTCGCGGTCGTGGCGATGGCCGTAGTGGGCGATCACGTATTCGTTGCGCTCATACGGCCGGGCCGTATCGAGTTCGATATCGACACCGCCACTGCGCACGAACGGTTCGATCTGTGCCGGCACCGTCGTGCCCGACTGCCAGCGGCCATTGTCGAGCCAGTAGTACGTGCGCGTGTCCGGCGCGAAGTACACGCCCTTGTCGGCATAGTACGTATAGCGGTGCTTGGTCGTCGTGGTCGTGGTCGTTGTCGAGCCATCCGGATTCATCGAACGCTCGGTGGTCGTGGTTTCGCTCGTCATCGGCGCGTTCGGATTGCGGTAGTGCGAGACAACGTAGTCGTTGCGCTCATACGGTCGATCGGTATCGAGGTCGATGTCGACGCCCTTGACCTTCACGAACGCCTGGCGATCTTCCGGCAGACTCTTACCCGATTGCCAGCGGCCGTTCTCGAGCCAGAAATAGGTTCTGCTCTCCGGCGCGTAGTAGATGTCGTGATCGCCGAAGTAGACGTAGTGATGCTTCCCGGTTGCGACCAACGTGTCGGCCATTGCGGGCAGCGCAGCGGACACTGCGATCGCCAGGGCGGCAATCTTGATGAGGTTGCGATGCTTCATGATGAATCTCCTCGTTCGCTAAAGCCGCGAGGTCGGAATAGACACTGCGGGCCGTTGCTGGGAGCAGCAGATGTGCGAAGCACTACTGCTGCCATGAGGGTTGCGACATCGGCCAGGCGTAGGAAGCTCTGTGCCATTGACGAGAGCGCTGCGGAAAGCCGACCGGATTTCCGTGCAGTTGGAGCGCGCATATGCCGCAACCTTGCTCCAAGCGTGCAAATTAGTGCCCGCTCGATGAACCTCATGCAAATACGCGCCGAACCTGAATCGGTCGGCGCTGCGTGTTCAGCGCTGCGTCAAATTGATGAACGAGGCAGGTCCACGCGACGCGAGAATTTTCTCGCGCAAGCAACACGGCGATATTCGCAAGATCAGTGTCGCACGGCAGCGCGCGGCGACTCGGGGATTTGCGGCGCATGCTCGCGCAGCGCACGCAGTTCATCGGGCCGGTACTTCGCCAGCAATGCAAACAGCGTCGCCACGGTATGCGCGTCGGCTTCCCCGCTGCGGCGATCGGGCAGAAAATGGCTCTGGAACGCCGACAGCACTTCACGCGTACGCAGATCGGCGATGCCGGTTGCCTCGACACCATAGCCGTAGGCGGCGAGCGCTTCCTGCACGATCTTCAGCGAGGGAACGCCCGGCGCGTAGTTGAGGACGTCGCGCTTTGTCGCCTCGGAGCGTGCGGCAAACTGCCCGCGGTACCAGGCCACGTCGGCATCGTCGTACCACGCGCCGATACCCGCGGCGGCGAGCTGCCGCCATGGAAAACGCGGGCCTGGGTCGGTCTTGTTCTCGGGCTGGATGTCGGAATGGCCGACGACGCGCGTCGGTTCGATCTCCGGATGCCGCGTCAGAATTCCGTGGGCCAGTTCGATGACCGTGTCGATCTGGTCGGGCGGATACGGCGGATAGGCACAAGTTGCATCGACATCCCAGGGCGACGCTCCCGGCGGCCGCGGCAGCTCGCGCGGACACAGGGATTCGTAAACGATTTCGACACCGATCGATTCGCCGTTCAGCGGCTCATGCCCTTGCCAGCGGCTCGGACCGGCGTGCCAGGCGCGCTGCGACTCATCGACCAGGCGCAGCACGGTCGGTGCGGACCGGCCGGCGTATTCTCCTGCACGGGTGACGAGGTAATGCGCGCTGACCGGATTGTCGTGCCGATTCGTCAGCAGGTCGAGTGAACGCTCGAAATTCTCGTCGGTGAAATGCAGCACCAGGTAGCGCACGCGGCCATCCTGGTTGGCGGAAGGATGTTCGACGATCGGTGGACCTTCGATGACCGGTGCCGGCGCACAGCCGACAAGGACAAGCGCCAGCCACGCGAGATTCGCTTTCAGCCTGCCCGGTCGTATTGCCTGCACTGCGACACCTGTCCGCGTAAGATGCGAAAAACCTTGTGGCCACGTGCAAGTCTGCTAGATTCCGCTTGCGACAACAACGACGCAACGCGCCGCAACACAAGGGGAGCGTCCCATGCTCAACGTCATCGCCACCATCCGCGCGCAGCCCGCGCACGCGGACCACGTCGCCGAGGCCATGAGAAAACTCGCCGCGGCGAGCCGTACCGAGTCAGGCTGCCATGGTTATCGCGTGTTTCGTTGCGCGGATGACGCGGCACTGTTCATGACGTTCGAGCAGTGGACCGACGTCGATGCCGAAGCCGCCCACATGGACTCGGCGCACATAGCGGCCGCTTTCGCCGCAGCCGGCCCGTTGCTGGCAGCACCGCCGGATATCCACCGCTTCGACGAGATCTGAAGGATCCGGTGTTTCTTCGCCGTGTGAAAGGCAGGTCTTGCGCAACTCACGGCAGCAGGAAGCCGGCAATCAGCGCACTCGCATTGTGCGCGCAGTGCACGGCCATGCAGGCAAACACGTTGCGCGTGCGCGCGTAGACCCAGCACAGCACCAGCGAGATCGCGAAGAACACGCTCAGTGCCGAGAAGAAATTCGTGCTGACCTGGAAGTGCGTCATGTGCGGCAAGGCAAAGTTCACACTGACCACGATGCTGCCGAAGACCGGCAGGCCTTCGCGCAGAAAGCCTTCGAGCAGCCAGCGGCGGAACAGCAGCTCCTCGAACACCGGTGCGGCGACGATCGCCACCACAGCGCCAAGCCACGGCACGGATTGCCACAGGCTGACGTCGCGGAAGCCGAGCACGTCGATCGAAAAAACCCAGACTGCGAACAGCGACGCCGCGCAGCTCGCAATACCGAGCGGCAGGCACCACCACGGGACCGAGCGCGGGCCTTGCCGGAATGACATGCCGGGCATCAGTGATTCGCGCCGTGCGCGCAGGCTCCAGGGAACCAGCAACGCGATGGCCAGGTACATCGGTGCGGTCACGATCAGTACGTCGATGGCAGGGGCCGCGTCGACAGGTTTTGAAGTCGACCGGTAGCCGCTGAGACTGCAGTTGCCGACAAACGCTTCGGGCAGCGGCGGTGCAGCGCGGAGCCTCAGCAGCGCCAGTCCTGCTGCGTCGTAGTGAATGTGATAGCGCGTCGCCTCAGGCGAGACGTCCACGCCGGGAAATGGCGACAGCGTGGCGGCGATGCCTGTCCTTCGCTCTTCTTCGACCCAGCGCTGCATCGCGGGACCGAGCGTGGGCTTGCAGGCATAAACCTCGGCATCGACGTCGACTTCACCGGCTTGCAGTGAAAGAAAAATCGAACCGGGAATCGAAATGGCAAGCGTGCACACGGCGATCGCCACGAGTTTTATTTCAGCCTTGGCGAATTGCTCGAAAGCCGGAGCCAGCCAATCGCTGCAAAAGGCGCAAATCTTCCGGATCAGTTGCGGCATGCACCCTCCGGTGTCTTGCGCGAATATGCCATGCGCATCAATCCGGCGTCGCCGCGCCGAGTGCCCGGGCCAGTACTGCGCCGGTCAGCGGCTTGCGCAGGAACGCATCCATTCCAGCAGCGAGGCACAGCGCTTCCTCGTTGCCGGCCGAGCGCGCGCTGATGCCGATCAGCGGCATTCGCACTTTTCCGCTTTGTGCCTCGCGTGTGCGCAGCATGCGCGCCAGCGCCAGTCCGTCGACACCGGGCAGGTCGAGGTCGATCAATGCCAGGTCGTGTTGTCCGGCTTCGAATTCGGTCAGCGCGGCCAGCCCCTGCGCGACATGTACCACGCGATGCCCTTGCATCTGCAGCAGGCCGGTGATGACTTCGGCGACCGTCGCATCGTCTTCGACGAGCAAAATGCGCCGCGGCGTACCGCCTTGATCCAATCGCCGGACCGACGCAACTTCCTCCGGCGCGGTCCGCGCCCGCGCGCGCATCTCCTCTTCGCTAGCTTCCGCCAGCGGAAGCTGCACGCGGAACGTGCTGCCGCGGCCGGTCTGGCTGTCCAATTCGATGCTGCCGCCCATGCGCGCGACCAGTTCGCGGCATATCGCCAGTCCCAGTCCGCTGCCGCCGTAGCGCTGTGCGCCGTCGGCTTGCTCGAAGCGCTGGAACAGGCGTGCGCGCGTCGATTCCGCGATGCCGGGGCCGGTGTCGCTGATCACGAACAGCACGCCGCCATCGGGCGCGCGCCGAGCGTCCAGCGTTACGCCGCCGTGTTCGGTGAACTTGATCGCGTTGTTGACGAGGTTCAGCAACACCTGCTTGATGCGCACGGCGTCGCCGCGCAGACAGGGCGCTATGTCGGTGCCAGTGTTGCAAACCCATTCCAGACTCTTGCTGCGCGCCATCGGCTGCGCAACCGATGAGATTTCCGCGAGCAGTGCGCGCAGGTCGAACGGCGCTTCTTCGAGTTCGAGCTTGCCCGCCTCGATGCGCGCAAGATCGAGCGAATCGTTGACCAGGCGCAGCATCATGCGGCCGGAATTGAGGATGGTCTGCGCGTAGCCGCTCTGCGTCGCGTCGAGGGGCGTGCGCAGCAGCAGCTCCGCCATGCCGAGCACGCCGGTCATCGGCGTGCGGATTTCGTGGCCCATCGTCGCGAGGAACTCGGTTTTCGCCGCGTTCGACTGTTCCGCAAACCGCCGCTGCTGTTCCGCCAGTGCAAAGGCGTAGCGGCGCTTGATGCGCAGGCGGTACGCGCGAAACGCCCAGCGCAGTGCCGCCAGCAACGCCAGCGCATAGACCGCAAACGCCAGCGGCGTCGCCCAGGGTGGCGCCGCGACGTGCAAACGCAGCGGCTGTATCGGCTTGCTCCAGACGGCGGCCAGTCCCGCCGCACGCAACTGCAGGTCATAGTCGCCGGCGGGCAACTGCGAAAACTCGCGTTCGCCGCGATTGCCCGTGTCGATCCAGCCGCTGTCGAATCCATCCAGCTGCCACTGGTAACGGTTCGCCGCCGGATTGGCGAAGCTCAACGCCCGCGCGCTGATGCGCAGGTCGCGGTCGTCCCAGCGCACGTCGAGTTCGCCTATGCCGGGATCGATCGTTTCGTCGCGATCGTGCCGGCGCACGACGATGGCATCCAGCACCACTGGCGGCGGTGTGGCATTTTCCACAATGCGCTGCGGCAGGAAGCCGACGATCCCGGCCAGGGTACCGGCAAACATTGCGCCGTCGGCTCTGCGCACCATCGGCAGGCGGTTGAACTCCGAACTTGCCAGCCCGTCGCGATGATCGAAGACCCGCACCGCGCGCGTGCGCGGATCGTAGCGCCACAGTCCGCGCGCGCTGCTGACCCAGACAGCGCCCGTAGAATCGACCTGCAAGCCGCCGACGGTCAGTGCCGGCCAGCCACGTTCGGCGTCGATGCGCTCGACCAGCACCAACGCGTCGCCATTCACGCGATAGTGTTCGAGGGCGCCCAGCACGTGCAGCCACAAGGTGCCGTCGTCGGCGAACGCGAACGCATAGACGCGCTGCGTCGGGGCGCCCGGCACCGGCGCGAAGCGACGCGCAGCCACCCCGAAGCGATCGAGTCCGGCGCCGCTGGCGACCAGCAACGCGCCGTTGGCGTCGAAGCCGAGCTGGTTGACTTCCGCATCGCGCAAGGCGGCGGTCTTCGCGTCGAAGCGCTCCAAGCGATGACTGACCTGATCGATGCGATGCACCGCGCCGGAACTGTCGAATGCCGACACCCAGATCGCGCCGGCCGGATCCTGCACGATGTGATTCATCAAACCGGGCGCCAGCGCATCGGCGCGCGTCGCGGCTACCGGAATGTCGATGAATTTTCCACTTTGCAATTCGTATACACGGAGGCCACGCGTGTAGCCGACCCAGAGCTGGCCGGAGCGGTCGGCGAGCACCGACCACAGCGCCTTGTCCGGCGCGGCGAGCCGGCCGCCGCCGAAGCGTTCGACGCGGCCGGTCGCCGGGTCGAGCCGGTCGATGCCGCCGTCGAGGTTTACCGACCAGATGCGTCCCGCGTCGTCCGCGGCCAGTCCCTGCGTGCGGTTCGCGCTCAGGCTCGCCGTATCGGTCGGGTCGTTGCGGAACAGCGCGAAGTTGTGCCAGGAAGCCGGCAGCTTGACCACGCCGGCTTCGAACGTCGCGAACCACAACGTCCCTTCGCGATCACGCATCGCGTCATAGGCGTTTTCGCCGGGAAATGCTCCCGCAACGGCCGCATTCTCCAGATATGCCGAGATCATCCCGCCGGGTGCCAGGTGGTCCAGGCCATGGCGTGTCGCAATCCACAAGTCGCCGGGCTCACTGCCGGCGACCACGCTGTTGACGATCCGATCGCTCAAGCGATCGTCGGCGACGATGCTGGCGTGCAACTCGGCATCGATGCGCAGCAGGCCGAGCCGCGTGGCTGCGAGTACCGTCCCGTCGCCGGCATCGAGCATGCTGTTCGCGTTGATCCGGCGCGGGTCGGCCAGCGCCGACAGGTCGACATGGCGCAGCGAGCCATTGACGTCGATCACGTCGATTCCGGCTTCGCTGCCGACCCACACACGGCCGTCCCGCGCCGTCATCAGGCCGAGTACGGTATCCGCGGCGATGCTGTGCGGATCGGCGGCATCGTGCCGGTAGTGCACGAATCCTGTCGCGCCCGGCACGAGCCGGTCGATGCCGGCGGAGTAGCCGCCGACCCAGATGGCGCCGCTCGCATCCTGCGTGATCGCCCAGACGTCGTTGCCGCCGAGGCTCGCCGGGTCGTGCTCGTCATGCGCATAGTGAATGAATTTTCCGCGCGTCGCGTCGAGCACACTGAGGCCGGATTCCTCGGTGCCGCACCAGACGCGATTGTCGCGGTCGACGAACAGCGTGCTGATGATGTCGCCGCCGAGCGTAGCGGCGTCGTTCGGATCATGACGGAAGACGCGAAAGCCGACGCCGTCGTAGCGGGCAAGCCCGTCGTGCGTGCCGATCCACAGGTAGCCGTCGCGATCCTGCAAGGTCTTGTAGATGCGGCTCGACGGTAGTCCCGCGGCGATGCCAAGCGACTGGAAATACGGCGTTGTATACAATGGTGCATCGCCGGCGGGCGCGGCGGCGGCCAAGGCCGCGGCAAACGCTACGTCGATCAGCATCGTCCTCACCCTCCCTGTGTCGGGCAGATGATGCCAGAAACGCGTCGCGCGCGAACCGCCACGCACGGTGCGTCTGCCATAATCCGCAGGGCCAACTTGTCGCGACGATCCGTGCCGAACGCCAACCGCCCGCTGCGCCTGATCCTCTTCGCCGTGTTCGCGCTGCTCGCGGCGCTTCTGCTGTGGGTGCTGTTCGGCGCTTTGCGCGGCGCAATCGAGTTGTGGCAGCAGTGGCGCGGCCTGCCCGGCTGGGCCCAGGTCGTGGTTGCCGCGCTTGTCGTCGCTGCCGTCTTGGCAATCGCCTGGGCCGGCATCTGGCTGCTGCGCCCGCGCCGGCGCGTGCGGCACGTCATTGCGCCACCGACGCGTGCGCAAGTGGATGAGCGCATCGAGGCGTTGCAGCAACGCCATGCCGACACGGCGGAGCTGCAGGCCGAACTGCACGAACTCGACCGGCGCGCGCGCGCCGAGGAGTTCTACGTCGCCGTTTTCGGCGAGATCAGTACCGGCAAGTCGAGCGTGATTCGCGCGCTTGCACCCGAAGCACAGGCGCAGGCGGACGTGCTCGGCGGCACGACGCGCGCGGTGACGCACTATCGCGCTGCGCTGGCCGGCGGCGTTGTGCTGACGCTGGCCGACGTGCCGGGCACGCATGAAGTCGCCGGCTCGATGCGCGAACAACTCGCGCGCGACGAAGCGCTGCGCGCGCATGTTGTCCTGTACGTCTGCGCCGGCGATCTGACACGCGAGCAGGACGCGGAGTTGCGCTGGTTGGGCGGCTTCGGCAAGCCGCTGGTGCTGGCGCTGAACAAGATCGACCAGTTCGACGCTAGCGAACGCGGCGCACTCGACCGTGTGCTGCGCGAACGTTATGCCGATGTGACCGACACGCGCGTCGTCGTCAGCGCCGGCGGCATCGAAGCGTTCGAGCGCCGCCTCGCTGACGGCCGCATCGAGCAGGTGCGCCGCGAGCGCAAGCCGGACATCGCCGCGCTGTCGACATTGCTGCGGGGTTACGCGGCGGCCGGCGCAGCGGCACTGGAGCCGGCACGCGAAGCCGCAGTGCTGACCGCGGTCGCTGGACGCGCCGACGCGCTGCAAGCGCAGTCGCGCGAAGTCGAGTCCAGGGCAATAACGGCGAAGTACACGCGCCGGGCCGTGGTCGGCGCGATGGCGGCCGTGATGCCGGGAACCGACCTCGTCATACAGGGCGTGCTTGCGACCGCGCTGATTCGCGAGCTGTCGAAGCTGTACGAGGTGCCGGTGCGCGACCTCGACATCGACGCGTTCCTCGGCCAGGTCAAGCTGACCGTGCGCACGAGCACATCGATCGTGCTGGCGATTGCCGGCAATGCCGCCAAGGCATTCCCCGGCCTCGGCACGCTCGGCGGCGGCGTCCTGCACGCGATCGCCTACGGACTGATTTTCGACAGCCTCGGCGAAGCCGTGGCGACGACGCTGCGCGATCAGAACAAACTCGATGCGGACGCTGCCGGCGGCGCGCTGGCGAGGCTGCTGGCCGAAGGCGGCGGCGATCGTCTGCGGCGTATCGCCGACCTGGTAGTCCGCGCAAGCGGACGCGAAGCAGACGTTCGAGAAACCCATTAGCACGAGCATCGGCACGCGCTGCACACCGGCGTCGCGATTTATCGGCCATTTACCGCGAGACCGCGCGGCGAGCGCTGATTTCCCTTCGCTTGCGCGGGATTGGCGCAACGCAAACTGGCAGCGGCGAACCCCTTGCGCCCTGCCGGGAACATACGTGCCGTCACCGCATGAAATTCCGCGCCGCAATTGCGGTCTCTTGTCGGCGCAGCCGTTTCCGGTGTAATGGCTGGCGCTGCGCCCGCGGGCGTGTCAAATTGCGGTCAACGGAGGTACGGCGTGAAACAAGTTCGACTTGCGATTTCTCTGGTCATATTGCTGGTTTGCCCGGCCTATGCGCTTGCCGGCGCCGACAATTTCCGCATCGATGCGGTGCATTCGCAGGTTTTCTTTTCGGCCAGCCACGCCGGCTACACGAATCCGAGCGGCCGCATGCACGTGAAGGAAGGCACGTTTCGCTTCGATGCCGACGACTGGAGCCAGGCGCAGGTCAATGCGACCGTCGACATCGCCTCGCTCGACATGGGCGACGCGCCGTGGAACAGCAAGATGCTGAACTCCTTTTTCGACGTGGCGCACTACCCTACGGCGCATTTCGTCAGCACACGCGCGGAAAAGACCGGCGATCGCACCGGCGTCGTCCACGGCAACCTGACCCTGCTCGACAAGACGCGCCCGATCGACCTTCAGGTGACATTCAACCGCGCGGCGGTGAATGGCTATACGCTGAGATATGTCGCCGGCTTTTCCGCGACCGCGACATTCAAGCGTTCGCTGTTCGGCATGACCCGCGATATCCCGAGTGTCGGCGACGATGTCGTCGTGCGCATGGAGATCGAGGGTCTGCGCGACGGCGATGCGAAGCCGCAATCCGATGCGGCGCCCACGTCCGAACACTGACGACATGCTGAAAAGCGATGCCGACCACTGGGGCAACCTGGCCAAGTTTTTCCATTGGACCATCGTGCTGCTGATCATCGTGCAGGGCACGGTCGGGCTGATCATGACCGACCTGCCGAGAAGCCCGCGTGTGATTCCGCTCTACAGCTTCCACAAGTCGCTCGGCCTGACGATCCTCGCGCTGGCCGCATTGCGCCTGACCTGGCGGGCGTTCGATCCGCGCCCCGACGAACCGCCGACCATGCCGCGCTGGCAGGTTTCCACCGCGCATATCGGACATGCGCTGCTGTATGTGCTGTTGTTCGCCGTACCCCTGGCCGGATGGTGGTTCGATTCGGTGTCCGCGCTGCGCCCGCTCTACTGGTTCGGCCTTTTCGAGGTGCCGCACCTGAGTGGACCCGATGCCTCGCTCAAGGACGTTGCCCGTGACACGCATGGGGCACTGTTCTGGCTGCTCGTCGCCGTCGCCGCCGGGCACGCGGCAGCGGCATTTTTCCACCAATTTGTCAGCCGTGACAATGTCCTTTCCCGCATGTGGCCCGCGTCGTTGCAACGCAATTCCAGATCCACATCCCTGCCGGAGACTTCCGATGTCGTGCCGAATCCTGCCGTCACTTCTGCTGCTGACGCTGATTTGCCCTCCCGCGATCGCACGTGACTGGCAGATCGATCCGGCCAGGTCGTCGCTGACGTTCAAGGGCACGTACCAGGACGGTCCGTTCCAGGGCAAGTTTGCCAAGTTCGATGCGGCCATCGCGTTCGACGAGACGGATCTGTCTAAGGCAAAGTTCGACGTGAAGGTGAACGCGGCCAGCGCGCAGACCGAAAGTTCGGAACGCGACGACACGCTGAAGACGCCGGATTTCTTCTTTGTCACGAAATTTCCGCAGGCCCGCTTCATCACCGAATCATTCGGCAAGGGCAGCGACGGCGGCCTGGAAGCCAAAGGCACGCTGACGATCCGCGACGTATCGAAACCGGTCACGCTCAAGGTGAAATTCGTCAGCAGCGGCAATTCAGCGACGCTCGATGTCGAAACGACGCTGAACCGGCTCGACTTCGATCTCGGTGCCGGCAGCGACTGGGCCGACATCGGCAGGGATGTGCCGGTGCACGGCCATCTGGCGCTGACCGGAAAATAAATGCTCCCCCTACCCCAACTTTGTCGGAACTAGTGTTGGCACGCGATCGATCGTGTTCTGTCGTGCCCGCAACCCATCGCATGCGACTGTCGAGAGGGTTATTGTGGGACCCCCGATGGATGCGGCGCAAAGTGTCTCATGCGTGATCTTGGCGAATACTGGCAAAGTCTGCGAGCGCGTTTTGCGCGCACCACCGCTGCCGTCGCTGCGAGCCCGGTTGGCGCATATACGACACAAACCAGCGAGGCGCTGCGCGCGCTGCTCGACGATCCGGATATCCCGGGTTCCGTGCGCGCCGAACTCGGCGAAGACTTCGCCCAGATCGAGGCGCTGCTCGACAAACTGAAGGCCGGCGAGCTGCACATCGCCGTGTTCGGCCGCGTCAGCGTCGGCAAGTCCGCCCTCGGCAACGCACTGCTCGGACGCAATGTGTTCGCCACCGGCGTCCTGCACGGCACGACGCGGGCCCGCGACGCGCAGCGCTGGCAGGAGGTCGCCGGGCAGGGATTGCACCTGATCGACACACCCGGCATCAACGAGTTGTCCGGCGAGGAACGCGAGCGTCTCGCCTTCGACGTCGCCGCGATCAGCGATCTCGTCATCTTCGTCGTCGATGGCGACATGACCAGTGCGGAAATTGCGGCATTGTCAACATTGTCCAAGACCCAGCGGCCGCTGCTGCTGGCGCTGAACAAGGCCGACCGCTACACGGACGACGAACGCGAGCGGCTGCTCGCGCGCCTGCGCGAGCATGCGGCCGGCATGGTCCGCGCCGAAGACGTCATTGCCTGCGCCGCGCATCCGGCCGACCGGCGCGTGGTGCAGGTCGCCGACGACGGCCACGAAACCGAAACGCGCAATCCGCAACAAGCCGACGTCGCCGCGCTCGCTGCGCGCCTGCGCACGATCGCCGAGCGCGAAGGCAAGACGCTGGCCGCGCTCAATGCGGGACTGTTCGCCGGCGGCCTGTCCGATCGCGTCGCGCAACGCGTGGCCGCAGCGCGGCGCGAGCTGGCCGACCGCGTGATCCGCAACTACTGCCTGGCCAAGGGCATCGCCGTCGCGCTCAATCCGATTCCGGTCGCCGACCTGCTCGCCGCCGCCTCGCTCGACGTCGCCCTCGTCGTGCATCTGGGAAAAGTATACGGACTTCCATTGACGCGCAGCGAAGCCGGCACCCTGATCGGCACGATCTGCGCGCAGCTCGCCGCCCTGATGGGTGCGATCTGGGGCGTGCATCTCGTCGCCAGTGCGCTCAAGGGCGTCAGCGCGGGATTGTCGACCTTGGTCACCGCCGGCGCTCAGGGCGCGCTCGCGTGGTACGCGACCGAACTCGTCGGCCGCGCCGCCGAGCGTTATCTGCTGCAGGGCAAGTCCTGGGGAGAACAAGGCGCGAAGCGCGCCGTCGCCGATATCGTCGCCAGCCTCGACCGCGATTCGATCCTGCGCGAGGCGCGCAGCGCGATCATGGCGCGCTTGCGCGCGTAGACGGATCGGCAACGTTCAGGCAAATCGCGGCCGAACTTTAGCTGATCGTAACGGTAGCGGCGCTAGATTCCCGCGGGACGCCATCACGCGTCGCGCGCTGTCGCGTTGCTGCGCCACGCACACCGTGTCGCGCCAAACGAAACGCTGGTGACCACTCATGTGCGGGTGCGTCGATGAAGCTAAGTGCGCTACTGCTCATCACCCTGTGCAGCGCGTGCAATGCCGCACCGACGGCGCTGGCCGGCGACGATGGGCAATGGCTGTCCGACCCGGTCGGCCAAGTTCTCGCCGCGGCGGACACCACGGCATCAGCGCCCGATCCGGTTGCCAGCGCGCAAAAGACCGGACCCGAGGGCTGGATTTCGGTCGACTACGCCAAGCTGCTCTGGGACGACACGAAAGAGACGGCGACTGGCCCGCTGCACTGGGACGCCGACGAGTGGCGCAACTTCGGCCTGATCACCGGCGGCCTGGCGATCACGGTCGCGTTCCTCGACAAGCCGATTCGAGATGCCGCGCAGAGCAATCGCTCCTCGTCAGCGGACAACTTCTTCCACGACATCGAGAAGTTCGGCACCAAGCAATATGGCCTGCCGGTGCTGATCGGGTTCTACGCGGTCGGCGCGGCTGTCGACGACTACAACGCCAAGACCGTCGGGCTCGACGGCTTCTCCGCCAGCGTGATCAGCGCGCTGACGACATCCGTGTTCAAGGGCATAGCCGGACGCGAACGGCCGAATACCGGACTCGGGCCGCACCATTGGGATCCGTTCGGCGGTGGCCAGTCCTTCCCATCCGGCCACGCAACCGGCGCATTCGCGTTCGCCTCGGTGATCGCCGCGCACTACGACTCGCCATGGGTTGCAACGACCGCCTACACGATCGCCTCGCTGGTCGGCGTCGCGCGCATCGAGCAGGATGCGCACTGGACCTCGGACGTCATTGCCGGGGGATTGATCGGCGGCCTGATCGGACATCACCTCGTCGAGTTCAACACGACTTGGCGCGAAAACAACGACCTGGCGCCGGAACTCGGCACCGATGGACGCGAGTTGACGTTCACCTGGAAGTTCTGAATCTCCGCCCGGTCAGGCTGCCAGCCATCCGGCGACGGCATTCGCATCGAACGGCCAGTTCAGTTCCCGCGCTGATTCCTGGTCACGCAGCACGGGCACGCGTTCTCCATAGCGCGCTTCCAGATCGGCGTCATCGTCGATGAACACGCTGGTGAAATCCGGCACGCGCGCCTGCGCGAGCACGTCGAGCGCGAGGTCGCACAGATGGCAGTCGTCGCGTTGGTAGAGAATCAATCTCATCACCTTGCGGAGCTGAGGCCTGAGGGCTGCGCGGCGTACAATAGCGCAAACCTCCCCTCTCCCACCGGGAGAGGGGTAGGGTGAGGGTCGGGACTTGTACCAACGTCGATAAATGACCCGACCCTCATCCGGCACTTCGCGCCACCTTCTCCCGGTGGGAGAAGGGAACACTGGAGTTTGTTGATGGCAGTCAGCGTCTTCGATCTTTTCAAAATCGGCATCGGTCCGTCGTCCTCGCACACAGTTGGGCCGATGCGGGCGGCGGCGCGCTTCGTCACGCGCTGGCTCGACGAGCGCGGCGTGCTGGCGCAGGTCGCGCGCATTCGCGCCGAGCTGTTCGGTTCGCTGGCACATACCGGTCGCGGCCATGGCACCGACAAGGCCGTGCTGTGCGGTTTCGAGGGCGAGTGGCCCGATCGCATCGACCCGGACGTGATCCCGGAAAAGCTGCGGCGCATCCGCGCACAGAAGAAACTGCAGCTGCTCGGCAGGCAAGAAATCGCGTTCGACGAAAAAACCGACCTGGTCTTCAACAAGCGCCAGAAACTGCCGTTTCACAGCAACGGCATGCGTTTCACCGCGTACGATTCGACCGGTGCCGAACTGGCGACGCGCGACTACTACTCCGTCGGCGGCGGTTTCGTCGTCAATCCCGACGAAGCGGCGGAGAACCGCATCGTCGCCGATACCTCACCGCTGCCCTTTCCATTCCACAGTGGCGACGAGCTGCTGAAGATGTGCGAAGACTCGGGCAAGACGATCGCGCAGGTCATGCTCGACAACGAAAGGGTCTGGCGCAGCGACGCCGACATACGCACCGGCCTGCTGACGATCTGGAAGGCGATGCAGGATTGTGTCGCGCGTGGCATGCGCGAAGGCGGCGTGTTGCCGGGCGGGCTGAAGGTGCAGCGACGCGCGCCGCAGATGGTGCGCGAGTTGCGCGAACGTCCCGAGCAGTCGCTGCGCGATCCGCTGACGATTCTCGACTGGGTCAACCTGTACGCACTCGCCGTGAACGAGGAGAACGCCGCTGGCGGACGCGTCGTGACGGCGCCGACCAACGGCGCAGCGGGCATCATTCCGGCCGTGATGCACTACTACGATCGTTTTGTTCCGGGCGCGAACGAGCAGGGCATCATCGATTTTCTGCTGACCGCTGCGGCAATCGGCATCCTGTACAAGGAGAACGCGTCGATCTCCGGCGCCGAAGTCGGCTGCCAGGGCGAGGTCGGCGTCGCCTGCTCGATGGCTGCCGGCGGTCTCACGGCGGCACTCGGCGGCAGCATCTACCAGGTGGAAAACGCAGCCGAGATCGGCATGGAGCACAACCTCGGCCTGACCTGCGATCCGATCGGCGGCCTCGTACAGATTCCGTGCATCGAGCGCAACGCGATGGGCTCGGTCAAGGCGATCAATGCGCAGCGCATGGCAGCGCGCGGCGACGGCAAGCACCGCGTCTCGCTCGACAAGGTGATCAAGACCATGCGCGACACCGGCCGCGACATGCAGGACAAGTACAAGGAAACGAGCCGTGGCGGGCTCGCCGTGAACGTCATCGAATGCTGAGGCACGCAACTCCCTCTCCCCGACAACGTCGGGGGCAAGGTTTTTGTTGCGCAGCTGCCGTCATGCCGAGATGCTGAAAACGACTTTCACCATACTTTGCGTTCTCCTGCTGGCTGCCGGTGCGGCCTGGGCCAAGCACGTCTATCAGTACACCGACAAGAACGGTGTCGTGCATTTCACCGACCAGAAGCCGGCCGACGATACGCAGGGCGTGAAGTCGACGCTGGTGCGCACGGACAAGCAGCCGCTGATCCGGATGCGCGAAGACGGCGTCGACGCCGACCGCACGCTGACCTTCGTCAATTCCGCAGGCGGGCCGGTCACCGTGGATGTCGAGTTCGTGAGATACGAAAACGTGAAATCCGAGCCGCCGCTGCCGACGCGCATCGTGCTGCCGGGTGTGAGCGAGACCCCGGCCGTGCATATCACCGCGTTGGAGGCGGCGGCCGGCTTCAGTTACCAATTGCGCTACAGCTCGATGCCCGGCGACTTTCGCGCGCAGCAGACTCCCGGTGCGATCTATCGCCTGCCGTTTTCCGGCAGCCAGAAGTTTCCGGTCGCGCAGGGCTTCGGCGGCAAGGCGACGCACACCGACAAGCAGAACTACTATGCAGTCGACATCGTGATGCCGGAAGGAACACCGGTGCTGGCCGCGCGCGACGGTGTCGTGATGACGGTCGACAACGATTTCTACGGTGCCGGGCTCGACATGGCGCAGTACGGCGACCGCGCCAACAACATCCGCATCGTGCACAGCGACGGCACGATGGCGGTGTATGCGCACCTGGAACTGGAAAGCGCGAAAGTTACCGTCGGCGATCGCGTGCGCGCCGGGCAGGAACTCGCCTTGTCCGGCGATACCGGCTATACGAGCGGGCCGCACCTGCACTTCTGCGTGCAGGTCAACGCCGACATGCACATTGTCTCGGTACCCTTCGAATTCGGCGGGCCGGGCGGAGAATTCGCGCCGGCCGCCGGCATGATCCTGGGTGGCCAGTAACGTCGGCCCATCTTCCTCGATAGAGTCCTCTCGGCGATTTGCCTCTATCGATTCCCCTTATAATCCCCGACCTTTTCCCCGCGCCGCAGCCGCGCGCCAGCCGATCTCATGGAACACTCGACCGAAACCCTGCGCCGTCGCACGTTTGCGATCATCTCGCATCCCGACGCCGGCAAGACCACGCTGACCGAAAAGCTGCTGCTGTTCGGCGGTGCAATCCAGATGGCGGGCAGCGTGAAATCGCGCAAGGCCGCGCGGCACGCAACGTCGGACTGGATGGCGCTGGAGAAGGAGCGCGGCATATCGGTAACCAGCTCGGTCATGCAATTTCCGTACGAGCAGCACATCGTCAACCTGCTCGACACGCCAGGCCATGCGGACTTTTCCGAGGACACCTACCGCGTGCTGACCGCGGTCGACTCGGCATTGATGGTCATCGACTGCGCCAAGGGCGTCGAGGAACGCACGATCAAGCTGATGGACGTGTGCCGCCTGCGCGACACGCCGATCATGACGTTCATCAACAAGCTCGACCGTGAAGGCCGGCCACCGATCGAACTGCTCGACGAGGTCGAGTCGGTATTGAAGATCCAGTGCGCGCCGGTGACGTGGCCGATCGGCATGGGCTCGCGCCTGAAGGGTGTCTATCATCTGCTCAGCGGCGAAGTGCACATCTACGAGCCGGGCCGGAATTTCACGCGCCAGGATTCGACGATCTACGCGTCGCTGGACGACACGCAGCTCGAAGCGCGCGTCGGCGCCGACATGCTGCGCGAACTGCGCGACGAACTCGAACTGGTGCAGGGAGCCTCGCATCCGTTCGACGTCGATGCCTATCTCGCCGGCAGGCAGACGCCGGTGTTCTTCGGCTCCGCGGTCAACAACTTCGGCGTGCAACTGCTGCTGGATTTCTTCGTCGAGCACGCGCCGCCGCCGAAGGCACGTGCGACGACCACGCGCGAGGTTGCGCCGCTCGAAAGCAAGTTGACCGGATTCGTATTCAAGATCCAGGCGAACATGGACCCGATGCACCGCGATCGTGTCGCTTTCATGCGCATCTGCTCGGGCACGTTCAACGGCGGCATGAAGGCATTCCATGTGCGCAGCGGCAAGGAGATGAAACTCGCCAATGCGCTGACCTTCATGGCCAGCGATCGCGAGATCGTCAACACCGCGTACCCCGGCGACGTGATCGGCATCCACAATCACGGCACCATCTCGATCGGCGATGCGTTCAGCGAGGGCGAAGCGCTGAGCTTCACTGGCATCCCAAGTTTCGCGCCGGAGCTGTTCCGCCGCGCGCGCCTGCGCGATCCACTGAAGATGAAGCAGCTGCAGAAGGGCCTGGCGCAGTTGTCGGAGGAAGGCGCGACGCAGTTCTTCCGCCCGTTGATGTCGAACGACCTGATCCTCGGCGCGGTCGGCGTGCTGCAGTTCGACGTGGTCGCCTATCGCCTGAAGGACGAGTACGGCGTCGACTGCGCGTTCGAGAACGTGACCGTGGTGACGGCGCGCTGGATTCGCTGCACCGACGAGAAGAAGCTGCAGGAGTTTCGCGAGAAGAACGCGATGAATCTCGCCCTCGATGCGGCCGGCGAGCTGGTCTACCTGGCGCCGACCCGGGTCAACCTGCAGCTGGCGCAGGAACGCTCACCCGGCGTCACGTTTGCGGCGACGCGAGAGCATGCGAGTACCGTCGAGATCTAGCCGTCGTTGGACTTGAAAATCCGGTCGCTCATGAAGTCGGCGCGGAAGATCACGTCGCCCTTGGTGTTCGGCGTGGAACGCTCGTGCTCGTTGCCGAGTGCGGCGAATATCCGATCCGGCACCTGTTCTTTCGACGCCGCCACGTCGCCGCCTCGCGGCAACGAACGGTTCTGCTGAAACGACCAGACGGCGACGGCAACGAGCACGCCGGCAGCGATCGAACCGGCGACGCGCATCCAGCCGCGGCGCGGCGCAGCGCTGTGTTGCAAACGCGATGCCCGTCGGTGACCTGGTTCACCCGCATCGAATGCCTGTTCCAGCTGAACGCCCAGTCGCGCAGATTCCGGCGATAGCGCGCGCGCAAAACGCAGCAGGTCCGCGTGCAGCCCCGAGCGTCCGACATCGGCCAGCATGCGTTCGGTATCGGCGTCGTGCTCGCCATCGGCCAGCGCCAGCAACGACTCGACCTGCGGCAGCGGTGTCGACTGGCGGCGCGTGAAGCGGCGGTACAAATTTTCAAGACGCGGCTTACTCATCGATCTCTCCAAATCCTGTTACGGCGAGGCGTTCGCGCAGCGTCTCCAACCCACGATCCAGCAACTTGCGCGCCGCTTCCTCACTGGTGCCGCTGAACTCGCCGATCTCCCGCAGACTGAAGCCCTGCAGATGCAGCGCCACCGCCTTGCGCCGGCGCTCCGGCAACTCGGCCATGCACGCCATGATGCGATCGAAATCCTCGATTCCGCTGGCCGTACGTTCGGGACCGGCGGCCGTTTCGATCAGCGCCACGTTGCCGGTCTCGATCACCTCGGCCAGCGGCTCGGCCGGCCGTGCATTGGCAGCGCGAATCGCATCAATCACGGTGGTCAGCACCACCCTCTGTATAAAAGACGTATGAAAGGCCGCGTTCCGGTCACGTTCCAGCGCTTTCCACAGGCGAATGCGTACTTCCTGCTCCATGTCCGCCGGGTCGATGCCGTACTGGCCCAGCCCGTGGCCCTCGATCAGGGCCCGAACCTTGGCGCCGTAATCGGCCAGCAGCTGGTGCAGGCGCTGGCGCAGGGCGGGATCGATACTCATAACAGGGCGATTTTCCACTGATTTCCCGCAATTAACTACGCCAGCGGAAAGCCTGCCTGGATTCGGTCGCGGTTGGGCGGCGCCCGGCCTTGGCGTCTCAATGTAGCCTGAGACGCGGGCGAGTACCCCTGACAGCCCACGCGGGCGAGCGGTGCTCGCATTTTCGGACCGCAGCGAGGCGGCCCAAGCGGATTTACCCCGCAATATAACGCTGCAGCTGTTCGAGTTGCTCGGCTTGATCGTCGATGACCGCCTTGACCAGGTCGCCGATCGACAACACACCGACGACTTTGGCGTCCTCGACCACGGGCAGGTGGCGGATCTTCTGCTCGGTCATCAGGCGCATGCAGCGATGCGCGCTGTCGCCGGGAGAGACGCTCAGTACCGGCGACGACATGATCTCGCTGACCGGCGTGTCGGCCGACGACTTGCCCTTCAGGATCACCTTGCGGGCATAGTCGCGCTCGGACACGATGCCGATCAATTCGCTGCCACGCATCACCAGCAGCGCCCCCACGTACTTGTCGGCCATCATGCGGATGGCCTCGAGCACCGGCCGCTCCGGTTCGATCGCGTGGATGGCCCGAGGCTTGGCTTCCAACAGATGCTTGACCAGATGCATGTGAACCTCCTCTGCCGCGCGACAGCTCAGGCTTGCGAACCGACAGTTTACTGCGCCGGAGGCGCGCCGGCGCCGTTTCTGTTCGCTGCGGCGCGCCATTCGTCGATCAGGTACAGCGGCCGCTGCTTGGCCTCCATGTACAGGCGGCCGAGATATTCTCCGACCATGCCGAGCGCCATGAGTTGCACGCCGCCGAGGAACAGCACGACCAGCATCAGCGACGGATAGCCGCGCACCGGATCGCCGAACAACAGCGCCTTGCCGAGCACCACGATGGCGAAGCCGAACGCGAGCAGGGCCGTGAACACGCCGACGTAAGTCGCGATCTTCAGCGGCGCGCCGGAGAACGAAGTGATTCCCTCGAGCGCGAAGTTCCACAAGCGCCAGTAGTTGAACTTGCTGCTGCCGGCGAAACGCGGATCGCGGTCGTAGGCCATCGCCATCTGCCGGTAGCCGACCCAGGTGAACAGTCCCTTCATGAAGCGCTGGCGTTCGCGCAGCTGCTTGAGTGCATCGACCGCACGCCGGCTCATCAGGCGAAAGTCGCCGGTGTCGCGCGGCAGCGGCGTCGCGCTCAGGCGCTGCATGATGCGGTAGAACGCCGCCGACGTGAATTTCTTCAGCCGCGTCTCGCCGGCACGCGTCGAGCGCGTGCCGTAGACGACATCGTAGCCCTCGCGCCAGTGCTGCACGAACGCGGGAATCAGTTCGGGCGGATCCTGCAGGTCCGCATCGATCACGATGACGGCGTCGGCATCGGCGGCATCGAGTCCGGCGGTCAGCGCCAGTTCCTTGCCGAAATTCCGGCTCAGGCGCAGCGTCGCCACGCGCGGATCGGCATCGCGCAGCTCACACATGATCGCGTAGGTGTCGTCCTTGCTGCCGTCGTCGACGTAGAGAACCTCGCCGTCGAGGTCGAGGCGATCCAGTACCGCGCCCAGGCGTGAATGGAATTCGCGCAGGCCTTCGCTTTCGTTGAATGCGGGTACGACGACGCAGAGTCGGGTCATGCGGTGAGCGCTTGCGGCAAAGCGGTTATGTGCATGCTAACTCAAGCGCATGACAAGTCGCACAAGGTTGTCGCACACGAAGAATGCGCCCGTTTGATGGCAGCGGCTTGACAATGCGAAAAATAGTTCCATAATTCTGGAAATATGGAATCCAAAAGAACGATCGTGGCATTGAAAGCGCTGGCCCATCCGCACCGCCTCGAACTGTTTCGCCTGCTCGTGCAGGCCGGGCCGACGGGCGTGACCGTGGGCGTCCTGCAGAGCGATACGCGCCATGCGGGTGCCACGTTGACCAATCACCTCAATGCCTTGCGCCGCGCCGGGTTGATCCGTGACCGGCGCGAGGGCCGCAGCATCCGCTGCCGCGCCGACTACGCGCGCATGAACGGCGTCATCGCCTACCTCACGGAAAACTGTTGCGCCGGCGCGGAATGCATGCCGGCAAAGACTTGCGCGCCGGCGTCCGTATCAACGCCACGCAGGAGCCGCCAATGAATCGCTTCCATGTTCACGTCAACATTGCCGACCTGGATCGCAGCATCGCCTTCTACTCGCAACTGTTCGGCGCCGCCCCGACCGTGGTGAAGGCCGACTACGCGAAGTGGATGCTCGACGATCCGCGCATCAACTTCGCGATCTCGCGGCGCGATCGGGCAACCGGGGTCGATCACCTCGGCATCCAGGCAGAGGACGGCGCAGCGCTGGAGCGCATCGGCGCGCGGCTGAAGTCCGCCGACGCCGTGAGCCTCGCGGAAGTGGGGACGACGTGTTGTTATGCACAGTCGGACAAGTATTGGGCCGAAGATCCGCAAGGGTTGCGCTGGGAAACGTTTCACACGCACGGCGACGCGACAACCTACTACGCACCTGAGCAGACTGCAGCAGGCGCTTCGACAGAAAGCAGCGGCGCTGCGTGCTGCGGACCGCGCGCAGTCGAGAAGGAAAAGTCCGTCGCGGCTTGCTGCGGTCCTTCGGTTGCGGCGAATCCGCCGGCCTGCTGCGCCTGAGGTTGCGTCGTGCCGCGCGTACTGTTCGTCTGCGTGGAGAATTCCAACCGCAGCCAGATGGCCGAGGCGTTCGCGCGCCGGCTCGGCGGCAATCGCATCGACGCGCGCTCCGCCGGCTCACGGCCATCGGGGCAGATCAATCCACGCGCAGTCGCGTTCATGGCCGAGCGCGGCATAGATCTTACGGCCCAGCATTCCAAGTCGCTCGAAGACGTCGGCAGCGAGCCGTTCGACGCTGTCGTGACGATGGGCTGCGGCGATGCCTGCCCGTGGATTGCCTCGGCCCGGCGCGAGGACTGGGCGCTGCCCGATCCGAAATCGCTCGACGATGCCGGCTTTCGCCAGGTGCGCGACGACATCGAGCGGCGCGTTGCCGGCTTGTTGCGCGAACTCCGCGTAACGCCGGCATGATCACGCTGCGGCAAAGGGTGCTCGCCGAGTTCCTCGGCACGGCCACGCTGCTGATGATCGTCGTGGGCTCGGGACATATGGGCGAAGCGCTTGCGTCAGGCAACGCGGCCGTCGCCCTGCTCGCCAATTCGACCGCGACGGGCCTGGGTCTGTGGGTGCTGATCGAACTGCTCGGCCCGCTGTCGGGCGCACACTTCAATCCGGCCGTGAGCCTGGTCGGGGCGTGGCGCGGCGAGCTTCCGGCGCATGATGCAACATTGTATACGCTGGCGCAGATCGGCGGCGCGATCCTCGGCGTCGTGCTGGCGCACCTGATGTTCGACCTGCCGGCGCTGCAGATCGGCATCAAGGCGCGCAGCGGCAGCGGCCAGTGGCTCAGCGAAACTATCGCAACTGCCGGCTTGCTGCTGACGATCCTGCTCGGACGCAAGTTTCGTCCAAGCGCCGTGCCGGCGCTGGTTGGCGCCTTCATCGGTGCCGCCTATTGGTTCACCGCGTCGACCTCGTTCGCCAATCCGGCCGTTACGATCGCGCGTTCGTTCACGACGACGTTCGCCGGCATCCGGCCGGCCGACGTGCCCGGATTCGTCTGCGCGCAGGCGGCCGGTTCCGTCGTGGCGCTGCTGCTTGCTTCGCTGCTGCTGCAGCCGGTGAAACCTCTCGGTGACGATTCCTGAAGCCTAGCGCTGCAGGTAGCCCGGCCCACCGAGTTGGCGCACCTGCCGCTCGATCCAGTCGGCATGCCGCGACACATAGGGCGACGGCCGGTCCGCATGCAGCTTCTTCGGATTCGGCAGCACCGAAGCAAGCAGCGCCGATTCGTGCGCACTCAACTGCGCCGCGTTCTTGTGGAAGAATTCCTGCGCCGCCGCTTGTGCGCCGTAGATGCCGTCGCCGAACTCGGCGATGTTGAGGTAGACCTCGAGAATGCGCCGTTTCGGCCAGGTCAGCTCCAGCAGCACGGTGAAGTACGCCTCGAGGCCCTTGCGCACAAAGCTGCGCCCACCCCAGAGGAAAAGGTTCTTCGCGGTCTGCTGCGAAATCGTGCTGGCGCCGCGCAGGCGTTCGCCTTCGTCGGCTTCGTCCAGCGCATCGGCAATCGCCTGCAGATCGAAGCCGTGATGCGTCGGGAATTTCTGATCCTCGCCGGCAACCAGCGCGATCGGCAGATCTGCGGACACTTTGCTAAAAGGTATCCATTGATACTTCAATGCAAAGTCGCGCTCGCCATGGATCGAGGTAGACAGCCGGCGTTCCACCATGAACGCCGATGTCATCGGCGGAACGAAACGCATCACCAGCACGCACAGCCAGGTCAGCGCGACAAAAGCCAGCGCGGTGACGAGGACGAAGCGCAGCACGCGGCGCCAGAGCGGCGGCCTTGGCTTCTTGCCGAATTTTTTCATGTGCCGCACGCCCGATTCATTGGGCCATCACACGCCCGGCCAGCGTTCGTATTGCCCAGGCCACGGCGGATGCCCGTGCACGAGTGCGTCAAGCGCACGCAGCAAGCCAGGAAAAATGAACGCAACATCGCTCTCCGGGTGATCAGGCGACGACGCCGGCACGTTTGGGTATTCTTCCGTTGATCGAGCTCCGCGTCGGCGCCGACGCTACCACGAGCACGAGTTTCCTGACCACGCACTGCGCATGACCGACGACGACGACATCCTCTACCGCTTCCTGCTCGAGCGCGCACAATTGCGCGGCGTGCTGGTGCGCCTTACTTCCAGCTGGCAGCAGGTTCTCAGTCGCGCGGACTACCCCGCGGTCGTGGCCGACTTGCTGGCCAAGGCGCTGACCGCGAGTGCGCTCTTCACTGGCAACATCAAGTTCGAGGGCTCGCTGTCGATCCAGCTCAAGGCGGCCGGCGCGCTGACGCTGCTGTTCGCGGAGTGCGGACACGACGGCCGCGTGCGCGGCCTGGCGCGCTGGCAACCGGATCTTTCGCGGGATTTCCGCCTGAGCGCGAGCGCAGCGCCGCTGTTGGCGATCACGATCGAGAATGCGGCGAGCGGCCAGCGCTATCAAGGCATCGTGCCGATCGACGACGACGATCTGGCCGTGTTGTTCGCGCGTTACTTCGAGCGCTCGGAGCAGCTGCCGACGCGCGTGTTGCTGGCCTGCGACGGCGAACATTGCGCCGGGTTGATGGTGCAGCAGCTGCCGGCCACTGGCGCCGGCGACCCAGACGCCTGGAATCGCGTCGGCCACCTGCTGGCGACGGCGACACCGGATGAGCTGCTCAACCTCGACGCCGAGCGCCTGCTGCTGCGGCTGTTCCATGAAGAGACGGTGCGCGTGCTGGCCACGCAGCCGTTGCAATTCGGCTGCCGCTGCTCGCGCGAACGCGTGGCCAGCGTGCTGCGCACGCTGGGGCGCGAAGAAGCGCTGGCCAGTTTGCAGAACGACGGGCGCGCCGAAGTAACCTGCGAATTCTGCAACACCCGCTATCACTTCGACGCGATCGACATCGAGCGGATTTTTCGCGATCCGGCCGGAACGCCGACATCGGCGGCGGAGCATTGAGAAGGGTGAGGGGTTAGGAGTTAGGGGTTAGGAAGAGCAGTGAGAAGCGTGAGGAGTTAGGAGTTAGGAAGAGCAGTTCCTCACCCCTCACTCCTCACCCCTCACCTAGTCCGCTGAATGGCTGAACGCCGACGCCCGCTCCAGCCACACGCTGGCCGGTTGCGGACGTCCGAACAGATAGCCCTGGCCATACAGGCAACCGAGTTCGACCAACGTGACGTATTGCGCGTCGGTCTCGATACCCTCCGCGATCACTTCCATGTCGAGCGAATCGGCCAATGCCTGGATCGCGCGTACGACAGCGACGCTGCCCTTGGTCTCGAGCGAATGCAATTCGGAGATGAACGAGCGGTCGATCTTCAGCGAGTGCAGCGGATACTGATGCAGGTAGCTCAACGACGAATAACCGGTGCCGAAATCGTCGAGCGCCAAGGTCAGGCCATCGCGACGCAATCCTTCGAGCATGCCCTTGACCACCGACGGGTTCTCGATCAGCGTGCGTTCCGTGACTTCGATGCGGATGCTGGCCGGGGCGACGTAGTGCTGCCGCAAAAGGGCCTGGAAATCCTCGCCGAGCGTCTGCGAACGGAAATGACGGCCGGACAGGTTGATGCTGACGAACTCGGCGCCGGTGCTGAGCAGCGCCGGCGTTACCTCGAACACGCGATCGAAGATCTTCCAGTCGATCTGCTCGGCCACACCGGTGTCCTCGGCGACGCTGAGAAAATCTGCCGGCTCGAGCAGGCCGCGCTGCGGATGCCGCCAGCGCAGCAAGGCCTCGTAACCGACGATGCGGCGCGTCGACAGACGCAGGATCGGCTGGAAGAACGGCACGAACTCGCTGCGCGCGATGGCGCGGCGCAGGTCGCCTTCGAGATCGAGCAGGCGCATTGCGGCCAGATGCAGCTCTTCGTCGAACAGGGCGTGGCGGTGGCGACCCTCGCTCTTGGCGCGATACATGGCAACGTCCGCGTCGCGCAGCAGCTCCTCGGCCTGGCGATAGTGCGGCGCTGCCATGGCGATGCCGATCGATGCCGAGGTGAACAGTTCCTTGCCGCTGAGGCGGATCGGCGCGTTGAGCGTTTCGATGATGCGCTGGGCGAACGCGATGGCATCGTCGGCATTCTCGATGCCGTGCAGGACGATGGCGAATTCGTCGCCGCCGAGGCGCGCGACGAGGTCGCGCGGCTCGAGCACGGCGGCAATGCGCGCGCCGACTTCGTTGAGCAGTTCGTCGCCGACTAGGTGGCCGACCGAATCGTTGACCACCTTGAAGCGATCGAGATCGAGGAACAGCACGGCGAAACGCTGGCGCGGATCGCGCGCGAACACCGACAGCGCCTGGGTGAGCTTCTCGATGAGGAAATTGCGGTTCGGCAACCCGGTCAGCGCGTCGTGCAGGTTCTCGTACTTGAGCTGACGCTCGACGCGTTCGCGCACCATGATCTGTTCGCGCAGGTCGCGGTTGACCGCCGCAAGTTCGCCGGTGCGCTCGACCACGCGTTGCTCGAGCTTCGAGTACGCCTGTTTCAGCGTCTCGGCGTTGCGCTTGCGCTCGAGTGCGTTGGCGATGTGATAGGAAACGAAGGTCAGCAGTTCCTGGTCGCGCGGCGTGTAGGCGTGCTCATCGGTATGGCTCTGCACGGCGAGTACGCCGACAGGGCGTTCGGCGCAGATCAGCGGTACGCCGAGCCAGCTGCGCGAGCGCGTGCCGATCGGATGCGCTTCGCCGCGGCCATACAGGCGCTCGAGGCCGGCGCGGTCGGCGAGCAACGCACTGCCGGTACGCAGCACGTATTCGGTCAGCCCCTGGCCGAGCTTGCGCGGATGCCGGTTCTGGTCGTGCTCGTCGACCGAATACGGAAACAGCAGATGCGTCTGGTCGTCCGAGAGCAGCGCGATGTAGAAATTTCTCGCGTACAGCAGGCCGCCGACGACGCGATGCACGGCGGCATAGAATTCCTCTGTGCTCTCGGTCGTGTTGGCCAGTTCGGCGATGCGGAACAGCGCCGCCTGCAGCCGCTCGCCGCGCTGGCGCTCGAGCACCTGCTGCTGCAGTACGCGGTTGGCGTCGCGTAACGCGTCGGTGCGCTCGGCGACGCGGCGCTCGAGTTCCTCGTGCGCCATGCGCCGTTCCAGCGCGGTCTGGATGTGCTGCGCGACGTAGGTCAGCAGCGTGCGGTCTTCCTCGGCGAAGCGTGCATCGTCGGTATAACTTTGCACAACGATACCGCCGACGACCTGGTTGCCGCGCAACAGCGGCACGCCGAGCCAGTCCACGCAATCCGGGCCGAAGTCGGCCACCGGCCCGGGAACCTGCGCGCGCAGCTCGGGCAGGGTGCCCATCAGCGCACGGCCGCCCTTGACCAGATACCAGGTCAGGCTGTTGCGCCGGTCCTCCATCGGAAAATGATGGTCCTGCGGCGGCGGGTCGGTGTCGGCGACGTCCATGTAGTAGGCAAACTGCAGGCTGTCGCGAGCCGGGTTGTACAGCGCGATGTAGAAGTTTTCCGCATACATCAGGCTGGCGACGATGCCGTGCAGCGCGCGGAAGACATCCGGCATTTCGCGGTCGGCGCTGGCCTGATCGGCGATCGCGAACAGCGCGCGCTGCAGACGTTCGGCCTGCTCCAGGCGGCGCACCGAACCGCGCAGATCCTCCACGGCGTGCAGGCTGGAAAGGTGCGCGGCGGTCAGGAAGACGACACGCTCGAAGCGCTCGCGCGTGGCCGGCTGCGCCCAGCGCTCGGCAGCGATGCGGCTGCTGAGCACTGCCGCAATGCGGCCTTCGCTGTGCAACGGGGCGGCGACGCCAATCCAGACCGGCAGGGTATCTCCCGGCGCATCCGGTTCGCTGACGAGTTGATTGCGTGCCGCAGCGGCGTGGGCGAGCCGGACCAGGGCCGGCTCCGAACCCGCCGCCATCGCATCTTCGGCCAGCGGCAGCCAGAGCAGTTCGGCCTGCGCCGCGCCGGCCCAGTTGCGCAGCAGGACGGCGGAAGCAGCGGCCGTGGCTTCGCGCGTCAGCGACCGTACCAATTCGCCCAATTCGGCATGCGGCAAGTCGACCGGCGCCGCAACGCCGGGTGACGGAAAACCGCTCGGTGGCGGTAGTGGATTCAAGGACGACATAGGTGCCGCTTGTTACCCCTAATGACCGGAACGACCTTCGATGGCGTCGCCGGGCCCCGTTCTCCATTGCGGTCCGCGTGGCAGATCACGGACTTGGCAGCGGGAATTGTTAGTTTTCCATAATATGCGCTAGAATGCTTGCCGAATCTCGTGTGTTGTGTTTTTGGTAGATCAAATCGCCGTGTTTCAAAGTATCAATGGAACTTAGGCGCGACTGAAAGAATCAATAATCTGTTCACTCGCCGATATATTTTTCGAAAGACAAGGTACTTGATGCGCCGACTCTCCGCCATCCTGCTGTTGCTGCTGATGTCCGCACTTTGTGCGGCGCAGTCGCCTGCGGATGTCATGCAGGCACCGGGCGCCGCGCAGCCGCAGCTTGTCGATCAGCTTTTGCACTCGCCACGCAATACTTCGTCTGCGCTAAGCAATCTTCAAGCCACGCCATTGTGGGGCACGCCCGATGGCCGCATCCTGGCGATCGTGGCCTTCGCCGACAATTCGTTGCCGGCCAAGCCGCAGGCGCCGCAGATCGGTTCGGCGAGCGACTGGAAGTTCGTCGACGTAACGAACTTCGTCACCAGCGGACTGCTGCTCAACCTCAATCGCGACACGGCGGCGTATGCCACGTTTGGCCGCGGCGTACTGCTCGGACCCACGTATCCTGCGGCATGGTCGTGCGGTCCAGTGGTCGTGCCCGATGCGAGCGGAGCGGCGTGCGGCGAACGTGCCACGCTCGCGCATAGCGGCGCGCTGCAGTTCGGAGCCGACTGGTCGGTACTCGACAATCTCGATCTCGACCTGAGCTACGGCATGGCCTGGTTCCGCCACGATTCTGCTCCCGGCGCGCCAACCCTCCCGGCAGTCGATCTCTTCGCCGCCGTCGGCAATTCCGCGTTTCCGACGCTGCTGATTCCCGGGTTTGAAACGAACGACGTCCAAAACGCCGGGTTGAGCGCGCTGGGGCGGTGGCGGTTCGATGGTCCGAGCAGCATGGACCTCGGTGCCAGCCTCAGCCACATGCAGATTTATGCGCCGACCGGCAGCACGCCGCTCACCAGCCTGAATCAGGCTGCAGTGACCTTCGGCCTGCGCTACGGCTCGTTCAGCGGCAACGTCACCGGCCATGTGCTCGGGCCGGCGGACGTCTTCAGCAGCAATTCGCGCTGGACGGGACTCGACATCGGCGTTTCCTGGCGTACGCCATGGCAGGGGCGGCTGAGCGTCGGTACACAAAACCTGTGGTCGTCCGGAGCGGTTCCGCTGCTCAACGAGCCCGGCACGCGCGAAGTCGAGAGCAACCAGGCACGCATCCCCTACGTGCAGTATCACCAGGACCTTTAGGCCCGAACTGAAAGCTTTACGAAGCTTTACGCCCTGTGCAACGGGCATTTCGGTCGAGTCGGCCTCCCCAGCAGCAGCATCGCTCTCGATCTTGTCCGATTTCTGCTCGGTGAGATGTCGGTTGACGCCCTCGCATTGACAGAGCGGGCCGCCACTTCCCCAGGCCTCCCAGACTGAATTCGAGCGCCTGATCGTCGAAATCCCACCCGGGGCCTGAAACGCCCCTCGCTGCTGCACCGCAGCGATCCAAATCCGTCGAATCCACCGTGCAACCGTCCTCGAAAACCCTTTGGCGACGGCCTGTTGCGTTAAGACCACAGGGGTTCCCATGTTAAGCATTTGTTGCTAGTATCGATCGCTACCAAAGGTTTTTTGGTGAGCCAGTATTGGTTATTCCACGGAAGGAATCCTTTTGTCCCGAATCTGTTGTACAACCTGACGTTGGAGAGTGTAATGAGACTCGACGCGAATAAGCTTTCGTCGGCGGTTCGCTTGGCCCTGTCTTTTGGTGTAGCCGCGACGGCGACTACGCTGGGAGTGCAGGCGCAGACCGCAAATAACAATACCGATCAGAAGAGCCAGTCCCTCGAAACCATCGTGGTGACCGGTTCGAACATCCGCCGTGTAGACGTAGAAACGGCCAATCCGGTCGTCACCATCGACAAGGCCGCAATCCAGGCCTCCGGCAAGGTCAACCTGGGCGACCTCGTTCAGGATCTGCCCTCGATCGCCGGTAATGCAATGAACCCGCAGGTCAACAACGGCGGCATCG
>Ga0157375_10000668_pt1 | contig 30338 bp, 25 predicted proteins | sample M35metaG_FD_115311 | JGI IMG/M metagenome (GOLD analysis project Ga0157375, IMG submission 115311) | Miscanthus rhizosphere microbial communities from Kellogg Biological Station, Michigan, USA - M3-5 metaG | ecosystem: Host-associated > Plants > Roots > Rhizosphere > Soil | place: USA: Michigan... | reverse complement strand
TCCGCCTCGCCCTACGGGCTCGCCTGCGCAGGCGGGACCTTCATCGCTGCCTGGCCGGCTCCCTGAGGGGGGGTCAGTTTTAAACCGGCAGAAAAGGGTCAGATTTCAACCGGCGTTGACAGCTAGCGCCCCCGGCATTTCCTGGCTGACGCCCCTCGAGCGGCTCTTCTTGCGTGAGAACAAGCTGATGCAGGCAACCGCCGCGGAGAGGCTCGGCATTCCGACGCCGAAAACGGTGGCAGCCTCCGACCGATCCCGGCTCCCGGTCGGGTTGGGCGACCAGTTCGTAGTGAAGCCCCTGGGATCCTCAAGCTTCTCTAGCTCCGACGGGATCGAGCAAGTGGTGTGGTCCCAGCTCATTCGACATGACTCGGCGCTCCTCGATCTGCTGCCCAGGGCGCCCTTCATCCTGCAAGCTCGTCTGGAAGCCGAGCGGCATCTTCGCGTGGTAACGGTCTCAGAGCAGGCCTGGACGTGCGAGCTCCCGGCCGAAGATCTTCCGCTCGACTGGCGACGTGACGAGGCGGCCCACGACTCCTTCCACCCCATCTCGGAGGCCGAGATAGAGCAGCATGCACTCAGACTCGCCGAAGGCCTCGGGATCGGCTACTCGAGTCAAGACTGGATCGTGACGAAGGATGGCGCTTTCTTCATAGACCTCAATCCTGCCGGGCAATGGCTGTTTCTACCTGGAGATATCGCAACCGCAGTAACCGAGGCGATCGCGGACTGGCTGAGTCCATAGAGGGAAAACCGAGATGATCGCGGGATGAAAGTGAGCATCAGAGCGTTCTTTCGCGGGCAGATGGTCTTCGCCATGCACGTGCTCGGCCTGCTCGCCCCTGGTCTGACGATCCCCGTCCTGAGCGCCCATCAAATCCCACCCCAGCCCCTCGACGACTGGAGCGAGGAGGACCTTAAACACATGGTCGACGAGGGCCGGAGACAGGTAGACCGCCAGCTTTCCGATCTGGTGCATATCCGCAGCCGAGCCCAGTGGCTCTTTACCGTCGGCGCGGCCGTCACGGTTGCCCTCGCTGGAGCGTTCACCAGGGCTGAGCCGACTGGCGTGATCCTGGCCCTTTGGCTGCTGGCACTGGCGCTTCTCGTCTACGGTGTCGCCGGGGCGGGGGCGATCCTGACCGTACGCGCAGATTTTGGGACGATAGACACGGCAGTGCTGAGCGCGTCGGACCCGCCGATCCTGCGGGCGCTCGCCGTCAGCTACTCGCGCATGCTCGGCACCGGAGAAAACACCGTCGCTACTCGACTGACGGTGCTGTGGCAAGCGGTTCTGTTCGTCATCGCTGGCGGCTACCTGGGTTTGATCGCCTTTCTCGTCAAGCACTGACGTTGGGCGTGGCCGCCCAAGAGTCCTCCGACGCGGGCTCTTGAGTCCTATCTCAGCCCAGTGTCAAGTCGAACTCCTCGGGGAAGAGGCGGGCGACCAGGCCCCCGCCTCCAGCGATCCCCCGGTCCGGCCACCAGTGAGTGCACCGGGGCCACGCAAAGCGTCGGTCCTAGCCAGCACCGTGTCTTGAAGTACCGCCGGACTCGGAACCGAAGATCCGCTCGTGTAGGGCGAGGGCGATCGGGTTATGGCGCTCAACGGCGGCTGCCAACAACGCCCGGTAGGCCTCCCCGGCCTCCGACGCAGAGCGCGGCAGCGCCGGTGTCCTGGTCGCGACCGACGCAAGCAGTGAGAGCAGGTCCTCCTCGCCACGTTCGCTGAGTTGTCTTCCTTTCCGGAGGCGCGATGTCTGTAGCCAGCAGAGACCTGGCTCCAGGAGAGGCGTGGCAGCCTCGACCATCAGAAAGCGGCTAAAGGCGGCAAAAGACTCGGGGTTCATCAGGTGCGCCACCGCCCACCGCTCGTAGAACCGCCGCATATGTGCGATCAGCTCCGCGAATTGCGGCCCCCATCCCTCGCTCGTTTGCCAGCGGCCGATCCCCAGCAGCGACCGCCAGCAAGCGTCCGCATCATCGCCTGAGTCGTGCGGCCAATGCTCAATCGCGAACTCGAGCATCTCCTCCCAGCGCTCACCGAATCGCGGCGGCGCCGTGCCGCCTGCGAGGCCAGCAGCAAACCACGCAGTCAGGAAGGGAGAGACCCAGCGCTCGCCGGCACCAGCGCTGGCGAAGAGCGGCTGCCACAACGAGCGACTCTCCTCTGGGTCGCTGAGGCTGAGGATCCGCTCGGGAAGCCCCAGAAGGATGGCGTTCTCATAGCTGTAGGCGCCGCCGCCATAGGAGCCGATTTCTTCGGCGATGTGGGCAGCGATGCCTCTGACCATCTCCTGCCAGAAGGAGAGCCAGCCAAGACGCTCGTTTTCATCCAAGGCCTCGGCGAAGTCGGGCATCCAGCTCCACGCCGCCCAAACATGGCTGAGATCGACTAGCGGTCGTCGACGACGACGCCGTCGACGTCGGCGCCCAGTCAAGGGCTGGTCGGAGGGCGCCGTGCCGGAGTCGACAGGAGGGTCCGGAAGCCCCAGCGGGATCTCCTCAAGTTCCGCGGCGACGAAGCGCTCAAGGAACTCCGCGAGCTCAGCGAACGCGTTCTTTGCCGCTCCTTCATCCGACGCCTGACCGGCGAGGATCCGCTTCGTCTTCCAGCGGGCCACGACCACCGCCAGCGATTGCAGTTCGGCAAATCCGTCGCCGAGCACGTCGCGCCGTTTCGCGGCAGCGGCATAAAGCCGCGTGATCGTGTTGTGATGGAGGTTGGTGGCGAGGACCGCGACCGCCTCGCGCACCCGCCGATCCTCGGGGTCTTCGGCCCAGAGAGCGGGAAGGGCGTCGGCGCAAAATCGGTCATAGCTCCAATCGCTTACGTCCTCAGGCGAATCCATGAAGTGCTGCCTCAGCGGTGTGGAACCAGCCTCGAGCAGGGTCTCCCGACACCACGCCTCCCGCTCGGGATAGGAGCGCAGCCACTCCCCCGCGCGGAGAAGGAGAAAGGCGGCGATCCCGCAGCGTGAATCAAGAGCGCTGATCACACCGTCGCGTACGACATCGGCGGGGGGCTCAACCATCGCTCTCCCCTCGACGACCTCGGCCCAGAAGCGATCGAGCGCCTCCTCGCCGTACTCCGCCTCGCCTTCGTCAATCGCCTTTCGCATCTTGTGCGGAAACTGCAGCCAGAACATGTGCTCCTCCGTCTCGGCCATCGCCTCGGCGCTCTCCTTGGCCAGCTCGGGCGGGTGGCAGTACTCCCAGGCCTCTCTCCCATCCGGAAGGGTGCGGGAGACCCAGTTGGAGACGTCGAGTCGCGCGATCAGGTGACGATCCTCCTCGCGACCTGCATCGCGCCATCCAGCGAGGACACTCTCCATCCAGCGCGCGAGTTCGGGGTCGCCGAGCAGCAGCTGCTGGGCGGCGCGCTCGAAGTCGACCTTGCGATGCGCCATCTCGTGCCACTCGCCGATCATCTTCTGCATTGGCGCCGGCTCAAGAAAGAGGCCGATCTGGTACTGGACCGTGGACTGGAGGGTGCGGAGGTGATCGAGTCGGTAGAGATCAGAGACACCGAGCAGCGACCGCAGCGGGCCGCCGAAGAGGGAGCTGCGGCGGTAGCCGACAGCGATCAGGAGGCCAGCGAAAGCAAGCGAGCGTGATTCGGCCATCACCTGCTCCACCGCGGGGCCGATGTCCTCCTCGGCCTCGATCCTCTCGTAGAACCATTTCTCTAGCGCCATCAGCGCGCTCGCCACCGTTTTCGGCGCGCGCGCATCGCCCCGATACCAGAGGTAGACGACCTCATTACCAGGCCACTCCACTGACGTTCCCTCAATCTCAATCGTGATCGGCGGCAGCAACTCCTGCACCTCGCCCTCGAGCGCCTGCAGGTAGCGATCGGTCGCCTCATTGGTGACCTCGACGATCATCGCGATCGCCCTGTCCGGCGCGGCCCGCAGGAACTGGAGGAAGGGCCCACGCAGCCAAAGCGGCGAGGACCACTTGTGGAAGTCGAGGACCCCATAGTCGTCAAGCGGGTGGTGCCGGCGCCGGGGCCCTCGCCAGCGTCGCGGGATGATTGCCGCCGCGATCAACTCGGCGGCGAGGCCAGGATCGGCCTCGATCACCGGAATAAGCGCGTCGGTGTCGAGGCAAAGCTCCCGAAAAGCGCTGAGCGCCCCGGCTCCAAGCAGCGGCAACTCATCATCGTCCTCATCAAAGGGGTCAAAACCGACCAGCCGCTGAGCCTCTGGCGTGCGCCCGATGGCGCCCTCGGGCGCAGCCGAGATTGGCTCTGGGTCGGTGAAGGCGCTGACCAGTGCCCGCAGGCGCTCGGGCTCCTCCCGCACTGCGGCCATCGCGGCGCGCATGTGCGGGGCGAGAAGCTCGCCGGACACATAGGTCCGGGGCTCGGCGGCCTGCGCGAGGATCTGCTCGGCACCGGCTAGGACGAGCGCCGCACAGCCGGGACGCAGGACGTTCTCAGCTGGCCCGCGGCGCAGCCAGAGGTCGAAGGTCTCTGCCAATTCGACATCGGCGAGCTTTACCACCTCCGCTCCGTGGCGGACCAGCGCGCTCACCACCGGCGGCCAGAACGGCCAGTAGGGAACCCGATTGCTGGCCGCGGCAACGACGGCGACATCGGCGCCGGCCCCCTGGAACACAGACATCAAGTAGGGATCGGGCACAGTCGCGGTGTAGCGAAAGCGGGAGAGGAAGCGATTGAGAAGCCGGCCTTCGTCGGCGACAAGCAGCCCCCACGCCGCCTCAATCGCCGCGTCGGGATCGGCGGCGAAAATGAGGGCATCGAGAAAGAGATCGTGAATCGAGCCGGGAGCCTCACCGCCAAGAGCCCGCAGCTCCTGCGCCCAGCGGCAGGCATCGCCGTCCAGGAGCCCTAGCGCGTAGAGGCGGATCGAGCGATGCCAGAGCGGCGACCCAGCCCGATCGGCGAGATAGCCGGCAAGGTCGTCGCGATGGGCCAGGAGGACCTGGTAGCGGCTCCAGTCTCCATACAGGTCGTGGGCAAAGCTCACCCGCCCGTCGGTCACAACGAGAATCCCATCTCGGACGAGCTCGTCGATCGGCGCAAGATCCCCAAGTTCGTCAAGCGGGATCGAGGAATGCAACCGGTCGGCCTGCTCGCGGGCGAGTTCGAGCAGAGCCGCAGCACGGCGCTGACGTTCTGGGCCTATGCCGAGTGCCAGCTCCCAGAACCACCGGGCAACTGCAGTCTCATCGTCTTCGGACGGCGGCTCGCCCGGCGCATTGTGAGCGGAGATCGAGCCGGCGAACATGTCGAGAACCTTTGGTCGGCGCAGGATCCCGCCCAGCCGGCTCTTGCCGCTGAGCTCGGAGAGCTCAGGAAGCTCGCGCAGGACCTGGGCGAGCTGCTGGGCATTGAATGGCCCAACACTCACCGGCTCCCAAGTCACCTCGGCATTGAGCGAGCGAAGCTCGTTGCTGACCCGTGAGAATTCCTGCTCCTGGCAGGTAATCACTACCCTGACGTCCCGAGCCTCGCCGTGTTCGATTAGCCGAGCGGTGAGGTTGAACGGCGCTTCCTCGAACTGGCGATCGAGACCGTCGATGACGACCGTCAAGGGCCCCGGCGCCGTGGCAATCACCGCGTCGATCTCATGCCGGAGACCGGCGGTCCCTAGCTCGAGGCGAAGCAGCTCCGCCCCTCCCAGCCACAGCACCTCATCGTCGAGTACTGCTTCCAGCCACTGGCGCGCGATGACGGTCTTGCCACAGCCAGAGGGTCCGATGACGGCAACAGCAGATGAGGAGGCGGCCACCGAGTCGATGCGCGCGATCTCCTCCTCGCGGGTCACGCTGATCCCGCCGATCGTCTCCCGAACCTGGCGCTTCGCCCGGTCTGAGATCTGACGCAGCCGCTCCCAATCCCCCCGGAAGTCGAGGCGCTCGGCGAACTCGAAATCCTTCAACTCATCGGATAGAGCATCGACTTCGATGAAGCCGCCAGCGACGCGCATCTCGGCTACCAACCTCAGCAGCACGTTCCAGAGGTCCTCGCGATTGAGCGGCTCAGCGAGCGCCAACCCGCACCAGAGCTGGGCTTGCGCCTGAGCGGCCGACCCCGGCGCCAGCAGGTCGAGGTCGATGAAGCGCAGCCGCCGCAGGAGCCGCGCCGGGGAGCACTCGTCCCCCTCGAGTCCGTCCGCGAGATCCGCCGGGCAGACGAAGCTGTGCCAGAGCGCTCGGTGGGTGGCTGATACGGCTCCTTCGGCCCCGATCCGGGCCTCAAGGACGGAGGGCTCCTGCGCGATCGACCAGCGAATCAGCTCGGCGAGGCACTTGCCTACAGCTACGTCGGGGGCCGGAGCGGCCATGCCGAGTAGATCGCGCGACTCCTCAAACTTGGTTTCCCCGACCCCGCACAATTCCGACCAGGCGTCATGGACGAAGTCCGGCGTGGCGCCGCCACTCGTGAACTGCGGTGAACTTTTAACTGAGAGCGCCAGCCGCGATCCATCACGGGCGGTATAGAGGAGGTCGTCGAGGACCCAGCCCGCGGCATTCACCTGGAAGTCGAGCCGCTCGGCGGGCTCGAGGCCAGCCCGAGGCTCCACGCCGAGGACAGCGGCGGCCAGCAAGTAGGCACCGACGTAGTCCTCATAGCGGTAGCCGATCCCGCCGGTTTGGTTGATCGAAGAGCCCCTCGCCACCGAGCGAGAGTACTCTCAGCTCATTCCCCCTCAGGGGAGCGAAGGGGTCGACCGGATCGGGCTAACAACTCCGCCACACTGAGGACTGGCCGTTCACCTCGCGGTTGACAGAGAGGTCGCTGGGAAGCCAGCCCAGCAGCGCTCCCAAAAAGGAGCCACACACCTCATCAGACCTACACCCCCAAATGGTATGCTGGCATCCCCATGCGGCGCACCACCGTGAAGCTCCCCGATGATCTCGACGCCCGACTCCGCCACGAGGCCGAGCGGCGCGGGGTGACGATCGCCGACGTTACCCGCACGGCGCTTGAGCAGCATCTCCGGGTGGGCGAGCGGCGACAACTCAGCGCTGCTGCTGCCGGTCGCAGCGGCCATAGCGACGTCTCGGAGCGGATCGAGGAGATTCTCGCCTCGGAGATCGCCCCATCGCGCTGATCCTCGACGCCGGGCCCCTCTATGCCTACGTCGACGCCGACGACGCCCACCACTCCCCCTGCTTGGAGCTGCTCGAATCCCACCCAGGGCCGCTCATCATCCCCACGCTCGTCATCACCGAGGTCGCCTACTTGATCGAAACCCGGCTGGGCTGGCAGGCCGAGGTCCGCTTCCTCGGCGACCTCGCCGACGGCAGCTTCGCCGTCGAGCCACTGCATGCCAGCGACCCCGTCCGCATCGCTGAGCTCGTCGCCGAGTATCGCGACCTGCCGCTCGGCACCGTCGATGCCTCGGTGATTGCCGCGGCCGAACGGCTCGACGTCACTGAAGTGGCGACCCTCGACCGCCGCCACTTCAGCGTCGTCCGCCCGCGGCACGAGGTCGCCTTCCAGTTGCTGCCGTGAGCGGTTCGAGGTGCAGCTTCTGCTCGGCTACGATGGCCCGAAGCCGCTCGACGATCCGTCGACGGCCCGATAGCTCTCACACGAAATCACGGATGACAAGGCAATTAGAAGGCATCAGCTGTGACGTGTCCCCCGACTGCGAGGGGGCAAACGGCCTGCACAACACCCGCATCCTGTTGCCCCAGGCGTTGCCCTGGAACGAAAAAACCGCCCCTCGGGGCGGTCGATTCGGCTCTCCAGAGCCATACCGCTACGGGGATTCGAACCCCGGTTTCCGGACTGAGAATCCGGCGTCCTAGTCCCCTAGACGATAGCGGCGCGGGAGCGACATTCTAGCGATAGCGGGCGGTCGCGCTTTTCGCCAGTCGCTCCCCAAACGTCGTCGGCTCTGGAACCTGCGGTCGATGGATGTCGTGTTCGCCTGCCTGTCTGGCCCTGTAGATTTCAACGTCCCGCGGCTGTGGCGAAATTTGGTATACGCGCGAGCTTCAGGTGCTCGTGGGGGCAACCCCGTGGAGGTTCGAGTCCTCTCAGCCGCATCACAGGATGCAGCGGCAAACGGCCGCGCCCGGCTCGACCTACGTCTCGCGCAAGGCGGACGTCGCCAGGCCCGACGAGTTCGCCGGGCCGAAGCGCTGAGCGCGCTGCGTGGTCGCCGTGATCTCATCGACGAAGTCGGGCCAGAGCTCGGGCGGGAGGTCGTGGCCCATGCCCTCGAAGATGCGCAGGTGGGAGTCGCGGATCGCGCGGGCGGTGGCGCGGCCGGCTAGCGGGCGGATCAGGGGGTCGCTGGCGCCGTGCAGGACCGTGGCCGGCAGGCGCAGCCGTTCGAGCGCCGCGGTGCGGTCGCCGGAAGCGGTGATCGCGTGCAGCTGGCGGGCGATGCCGGCGCGGCTGTGCGAGCGGTCATAGGAGGCGGCGGCCAGTTCGCGGAAACGCGCCTCGTCCATCGGGTAGCCCGGCGAGCCGATCGTGCGGAACGTCCTCACGGTGCGCTCGATCGCCGCTTCCCGCCCGGCGCCCGGGCGAGCGAACAGTGCTCCGAACGCCTTCCAGGTCGGCAGCCCGAGCCAGCGGTTGCCGGTCGAGGACATCATCGAGACCAGCGAGCGCACCCGCTCGGGGTGTCGGATCGCGACCGTCTGGGCGATCATGCCGCCCATCGAGGCGCCGACCAGGTTCGCCGACTCGATCCCGAGGCGATCCATCAGTCCGGTCGTGTCCGCGGCCATGTCGCGCAGCATGTAGGGCGCGGTGCGGCGGCGGCCGAGCAGCATGTCGGTGCGCTTGGGCAGGCCGGCCGACTCGATCTTGGTGGAGCGGCCGATGTCCCGGTTGTCGAAGCGGACGACGCGAAAGCCCCGTTCGGCCAGCATCGCGCAGAACTGCTCGTCCCAGGCGAGCATCTGGGTCGCCAGGCCCATGATCAGAAGCAGCGGCTCGCCCTGCGGATCGCCGATCTCCTGGTAGGCGATCTCGATCCCGTTGACGGGGGCCAGCCGCTCCTCGCTGAGGCCGCTCATCCGGTCAGGTTAAACAGGACAGCTAAGTTTGGCCTCAATGCGAACCGCGATCATCTCCGACCTGCACCTCGGCAGCGCCTTCGGCGAGGACCTGCTGCGCGACGCCGGGGTCCGCCGCGCGCTGCTCGACGAGCTCGGGTCGGCGGAGCGGCTCGTCCTGCTCGGCGATGTGCTGGAGCTGCGCGAGACCCCGCTCCCGGTCGCCCTGGAGAGCGCCAGGCCGTTCTTCGAAGAGCTGGGCGAGGCGATGCGAGGCCGCCCGGTCGTGCTGGTCCCCGGCAACCACGACCACCGGCTCGCCGAGCCGCTGCTCGAGCGCCATGCCCTCGCCGACACTTCGCTCACGCTCGAACAGCGGGGTGAGCCGAGCGGCGAGGCATGGGCACGGATCGTCGCCTGGCTGGGCGACGCCGAGCTGAAGGTCGCCTATCCCGGGATCTGGCTGCGCGACGACGTCTACGCCACCCACGGCCATTACATGGACTGCCACATGACCCTCCCCCGCCTCGAGTGCATCGCCGCGGCGGCGTCGATGCGCGTGTTCGGGCCGCTGCCCGGGCCGCGCACTTCACCCGCCGAATACGAGCGGGTGCTGCGGCCCGTCTACGACCTCACCTTCGGCGTCGCCCAGGGAGGCGTCGCGCGCGGCGCCAGCCGCCCCTCCGAGCGTGCCTGGCGAGCGCTGACGACCCGCAACGGCGGCGGCCGAGCCCGCCGCACCGCCGTCAGGGCGGCGCTCGGCGCCGCGATCCCGGCCACCATCTGGGGCATCAACCGGCTCCTGCGGGCCGAGTTCGAGGTGACGCTCACCTCCGGCGCGATCTCCCAGAGCGGAGTCGCGGCGGCCACCGAGCTTTCCCGGCGCCTCGACATCGGCAGCGTCCACGTGATCACCGGACACACCCACCGCGGCGGCCCCGAAGAGGGCGACGCGGAGTGGGCCCTGCCCGGCGGCGGCCGGCTGCACAACACCGGCAGCTGGGTCTTCGCCTCGGCCTTTCACCACCCCGGCACGCCCCCCGGTCCCTACTGGCCGGGCACCGTCACCTGGCTCGAGGACCGGGGCCCGCCCCGGCGCACCCGCCTGTTGCTGGACCGCCCGCGAGACGAGTTGAGGACCGTGGTAACACGCTTGACCCGTTAGCGGATGGCCGGAATCGACCGCCTCAGGCGGTCAGAGCCACTCGGCGACGATGCGGCCGATCTCCTCGCCCGCGTCCTCCTGCAGGAAGTGACCGGCGTTCTCGATCACCCGCGGCGCCGGGAAGTCGAGCCGCGCGGAGACCTGTTCGCCGACCGAGAGCGGCAGCGCCATGTCCGAATCCGCCCAGAGCACCAGCGTCGGCCGCTCGTCGCTCCGCAGCGCATCCGCCACCCGCCTGCCCTCGGCCGCGCCCGGCGCGTCGGGCTCGGTCGGCAGGATCAGGGGAAAGGCCCGCGTCCCCGCCTTGGACTCGGGGCTCGGGAACGGCGCCTCGTAGGCGGCGATCACCTCCTCCCCCGGCTCCCCCTTGCAGCCCGCCTGGACGAGAAAGCCGACCGGGACGTCGGGGTGCTCGCGGACGTAGTCGCGGAACCTGAGCCAGGTCTCGCTCATCTGCTGCTGGCCGGTGAACGGCCCGGTCTCCATGATCACCAGCCGCGAGAAGCGGTCGGGATGCTCGACCGCGAGCCGCAGCCCGATCGGCCCACCCCAGTCGTGGACGACGGCGGTGGCGTCGCGCAGGTCGAGCTCCTCCAGCAGCGCCGACATCAGCTCGACGTGGCGGTCGTAGGTGTACCAGTCGAGGTCGGTCGGCTTGTCGGAGCGGCCGAAGCCGGCGTAGTCGGGGGCGATGCACCGGTAGCCGGCGTCGCGCACTGGCGGGATCACCTTGCGCCAGAGGAACGACCAGGTCGGCTCGCCGTGGAAGAAGACGACCGGCTTGCCCTCCCCCTCGTCGAGGTAGGCGAGCCGCAGCCCGTCGACCTCGTGGTAGTTCGATTCGAAGGGGAAATCCGGCAGCCCCTGCAGGCTCTCCTCCGGCGTTCTGACCGCCTCGACCCTCACGCCGCGATCATGGCAGGTGCCGCAGGAAGGCGCCGATCTGGGGGCCGAAGTAGGGCGAGAAGAGCTGGGTCGGCCGGCCCTGGTAGCTGTAGCTGGTGACGCCGCTGACGAATTCGCCGCCGAAGAGCCAGGCGCCGCCGCTGGAGCCGGCGGCCATGTCGCAGGACGCGGGCATCGTCGGCGGACCCGAGAAGCGGTCGGTCAGCCGGTCGAGGCCGAGGCCGTGGGCGCGGCAGCTGCGCAGCTCTTCGCCGCCGGCGCGCGCCGCCGGGTAGCCGAAGATCTGGAAGGCGCCGCGCCGGGATTTTCCCGTGGCATAGCCGCGGGCGCCGACGACGTCGGTCAGCGCCCCGAGTTCGTTCGGCTTGACCCGCATCGCGGCGACGTCGAAGTCGGGATTTTCCCGGCGCCGCCACTGCGGCATCACATATATGGACTCGGCTTCGAAGGTCCCGAAGGGGCGACTGCCGTGGTCATAGGCGGGGACGAAGGTGAGCCGCTTCCCCTCCACGCCCTTTTCGATCGCGCAGTGCCCGGCCGTGAGCACGATCGAGTGGCTCGGCGTATTCAGCGCCGTGCCCGAGCAGGAGTAGGGACCGGTGACGGGGTCGAGCCCGAAGATCCTGCCGTTGGTCCGCGCGCCGACTTCGGCGGAATTGAGAACGCGGACGCTGCTCGCCCCGGCGGCGGGAGCACCCCGGAAGCGGCGCGCCGGGGCGCGCCCGTGGACGCGCAGCGGGCCGGCGCCGGCCGGCGCCGTCCTCAGCGTGTGGAGGACCGGCGGCGCGGCCGCGGCGGTCGCCGCGAACACGAACGCAGACAGCGCCGCCAGGCCGGGCAAGGCAAATCGCCGCAGGGGTCCCATCGAGCGACTCATCGGCGCGACGGCGCCTGGGATGACTTCTGCACGCAAGATTGGCCACACGGTCATTTCGTAGCAGGAAACACTTGTTTGCGACAGAAGCTGCTCATAACATCCTTTAGCACAGCTCCTCTTCTACGAAAGGGTTACGCATGAACGACGAGAGCCTGATCAGCGGCTGGTGGGTCTTTGCCGGCGTGCTGCTACTGATCGCCGGCGTGCTGAACATCATCTACGGCATCGCCGCAATCGGGGATTCGAAGTTCTTCACCGAAAACGCGACCTTCATCATCAGCGGACTCCACACCTGGGGCTGGATCAGCCTGGTCATCGGCGTGCTCGAGCTGATCGCCGCGTTCTCGCTCTTCTCGGGTGGGGAATTCGGCCGCTGGTTCGGGATCTTCGTCGGCTCGCTGAACGCGATCGGCGCGCTCCTCTCGATCCCCGCGTACCCGTTCTGGTCGCTGGCGATCTTCGCCCTCTCGATCATCATCGTCTACAAGCTGGCCGAGGGTCCGGAGGGCAACCCGGTCCCGAGGGGCTGAGGAGGACGGGTCAGCCGCGCAGCGGCGATCCGGAAACCTGCTGCGGACGAAGGCCCCGGGCTCCCGGGGCCTTCGCCGTCTCGGCGCCGAGCGGCGCTTCCGCGTCGAGGGTCGACCAAGGCGCGACGGCCGCGTCGCGGCTCTCGTAGAGGACGTCGGCGCCGGCGAGGCGGTCCTGCCAGCCACGCCGGCGTTCGTCGAAGAGGACGCCGAGGAAGCCGAGGCCGAAGGGGATCGCGGCGAGGAATAGGCCGACGAGGCGCCGCAGCGACTTTCGCGGCGGCAGGCCACGAGCGTCGGCGCCGAGCCTGATGCCGAAGAAGCGCATCCCCGGCGTCTGCCCCGCCAGCGACCAGAAGGCGACGAGATAGAGGCCGCCGAGGGCGATCCAGGTGGCGCTGCCGACGGCGAGGGCGAAGCCGGAGACGCCGTTGCCGGTACCGGAGAAGAAGGAGCCGATCAGGGCCGCGATCGCGGCCAGGCCGGAGAAGGCGAGGTTGACGATCAGCAGGTCGAGGCCGAAGGCCAGCCCTCGGGTGAGCGCGCCGGCGCGCTCGGTCGGCTCGGTGCGGCGCTTGCGGAAGACGATCCGCCGCGCGACGCGCTCGATCACGCCGTCCAGGCGCCGGGTCACGTCGCCGATCGTGTGGCCGACGTCCTCGATGAAGCCGACGCTCTGGGCGCTGATCGCAGCGCGGATCTCCGGCGCCTCGGCGATCCGCTCGACCAGGCGCTGAGCCTCGTTGCTGGCGAGCAGCCGCCGCCAGACCTCGTCCACCATCTCGCTGTCGAGCGCGTCGATCAGGGCCTGCTTGACCGTGTCGCTCTCGAGCGCGCCGCGGGCCGCTTCCTCGACCAGCGGCCCCTGCAGCACCCTGACCAGGGCGCGCTCCACCGCCTCGCTCTCGACCGCGGCGACCATCGCCTCCTCGGCGGCGACCTCGACCGCCCGGTCGATCCCGGTCGCCCTGCCGACCGAGCGGGCGCCGCGCACGCCGGCGCCGAGCAGCCGCACCGAGAGCGGCAGCGGGGGCTGGGAATCGGGGCCGTCAGCCATTGCGGGCGAGTATACGGTCGCTCCGATCAGCCGCCGAGCGTGTCGAGCAGGCGGTCGATCAGCTCGGCCTGCGCCGGGAGGATCCTGCGACGTGCCTCGCCGGGGCCGAACCACTCGGCGCGGTCGATCTCCGGGAACGCCCGCCGCTCTCCCGAGCGGGGCGGCCACTCGAGCTCGAAGCTGTTGCTGGCCAGCTTCGCCGGGTCGAACTCGGCCTCGGCGGCCCAGGCATGGACCCGCTTGCCGCCCTTCTGGCGGATCGAGCCCAGCTCGATCAGTTCGCCGGGATCGAGGCCGGGCGCGGCCGGCCCCAGCTCCTCCCCCAGCTCGCGCAGCGCGCAGCGCCGCAGCTCCTCGCCGGGGTCCGCTTCGCCCTTCGGGATCGTCCAGGCGCCGAGGTCCCTCTTCGCCCAGAACGGACCGCCGGGATGGACGAGGAGAAGGGCCGGCGCAGCCCGGTTGCGGAAGAGGAGCACGCCGGCGCTTTCCTTCGCCGCCACCGGCGCGCCTCAGGCGACGGCGCGCAGCCGGCTCTTCGCCTGCTGGGCGATCACGGCGGCCCATTCGGAGTCGTCGATCCGCACCGGCGCGGTCGTCGCGAGGAAGTCGGCCAGCGTGGCGGCGAGTCCCTCGGGGTCTTCGAGGTGGGGGAAGTGAGCGGCGCGGGGCAGCGTCTCGAAGCGGCAGTGCGGGATCGCCTCGCGGGCGGAGCGCCCGTGCTCGATCGGGATCGTGCGGTCGCGCTCGCCCCAGACGATCAGGGTCGCCATGTCGCCGAGCAGGTAGAGCCGGTCGCTGGCGCTGACGTGCTGGCCGTGGACGTCGATCACCGAGCGCAGCGTCTGCAGGAAGGCCCGCCGCGAACCGGGCTCCTGCAGCGGGCGCAGCGCCCGGGCGACCGCCTCGAGGTAGAGGCCTCTGGCGCTGCCGCGACCGCGCAACCGCCCGCCGGCGGCGTCGATTGCGTCGATCAGCCGCCGCTGCGCGGCGAGGCGGAGCAGGTGCGAGGCGCCGGGCAGGGCCGCCCCACGCAGGAGCGGGCTCACCTCGCGTCCGAGGCCGCCGCTGGAGATCAGCACCAGCCGCTCGGTGCGCTGGGGGAACTGGTAGAAGAACTGCATCGCGACGCCGCCGCCGAGCGAGTGGCCGACGATCGTCGCCCGCTCCACCCCGATCGTCGTCAGCAGGTCGCGGATGGTCGCCGCGTGGGCGCCGAGCGAGTAGTCGCCGCGCGGCATCGCCGAGTCGCCGTGGCCGATCAGGTCCGGCGCGACCACGCGGTGGGAGTCCGCCAGCCGCTCGGCGACCGCCTGCCAGTGGCGCGAGGAGTTGACCATGCCGTGGATCAGCACCACCGTCGGACCGCTGCCGGCGACGCGGTAGACGGCGCGGTGACCGTGCAGGTCGACCTCGTGGGCCTCGAAGCTGCTCACCGCGTCCACGCGAAGACCCTAGCGCCGGCTCCGGTTCGAGCGCTCCGACCGCGGGACGTGAGAGGGTCGGCCGATGCAAAAGATCCGCGTCGCCAGCGTCCTCGTCATCGCCGCACTCGCACCGCTCGTCGCGGGCTGCGGCGGCTCCGGCTCCGACGGCGGCGCCTCGGGCGGCTTCCGGGTCGGGCTCGAGGCGCCGCTCTCCGGCGAACAGTCGGTCCTCGGCAAGGGCATGCTGAGGGGCGCGGAACTGGCGGCGACCAGGCTGAACGAAGGCGACGGGATCCTCGGCAGGCAGGTCGAAGTCGTGCCGATCGACGACGCGGCGGATCCGGCCACGGGGGTCAAGGCGGCAAAGTCCGCCATCGCCGAAGGGCTCGACGGCATCGTCGGCCCCTACAACTCCGGCGTCGGCGTCGAAACCCTGCCGCTCTACATCAGGGCCGGCCTGGTGCCGGTCAGGCTCACCTCCGACCAGTCGACCAACGGCCTCGGCTTCACCCTGCAGCCGATGACCTACCAGATCGCACCGGTCGCCTCGCGGGCGCTGACCGGCTGGCTGGGCGCCAAGACCGTGGCGATCGCCTACGACCCGACGCAGAACTACACGGTCTCGGTCTCCAAGGCGCTGAAGGCGTCGCTGGAAAAGGCGGGCGTCACGGTCACCGCTTACGAGAAGGTCCAGCCCGGCAGGAAGTCCTACACCGACGTGGTCGAAAAGCTCGCCGCAACCGACCCCGACGTCATCTACGCCGCCGTCTACTTCCCCGAGGGCGGCCTGATCGCCAAGGAGATGCGGCAGGGCGACGTGAAGGCGCAGTGCGTGGCCGACTATGCCTCCTACGACACCGGTTTCGTCGAAACCGCCGGCGTCGCGGCGGCACGCGCCTGTCCCGTGGTCGGCGTGCCGGCGCCGCAGGACTTCAGCGGCGCGGCCGCCAGGGTCGCGGGGTACGAAGAAGAATTCGGCGGCGAACCGGGCACCTGGAGCCCATATACCTACGACTCGCTCGACTTCCTCGCCCACGGCGCGAAGCGGGCCGGCGGCACGGCGTCGGGCAAGCTGACCAAGGCCCTCGACGCGGTCAGGGGCTGGAAGGGCTGGACCGGCTCGGTGACGATCGACCCGAACAACGGCAACCGCCGGCCGGCGACCGTGGTGATCGTCGACACCGACAAGAAGGGGCAGCTCCACGTCGACGAGGCATGGGCCAAGGCCGTCGGCGCGCCGTACCGAGGCTGATGCCGGGGCTACGGGGGCCGGCGGTCGACGGGGCAGCCGGGCCTCAGCGCGGCGTGAGCTGGACGATCGGGATCGTGCGGCCTGCCCTCGCGGCTTCGCGGCGGTAGGCCTCGTAGGGCGCGAAGATGCGGTCGGCGAGCGCCCACAGTCGCCGGCGCTCTGCCTCGTCGACGATCACGGCCGCGCGCATCGGAATGTCGCCGAAGGTGACGTCTGGGTCGGCCGCGAGATTGTGAAACCACGCCGGGTGGCTCGGCAGACCGAGCTTCGAGGCGACGATCGTCACCCGGTCGCCGTCGTGGAAGTAGATCACCACGTTGCGCCGCACCGCGCCGCTCCTCGCCCCGCGGGTTTCGAGCAGAGCGGTGGGCATGGCGAGACCCATGCCGAAGCGGCCCCGGGTGATTCGCATCAGATACGGATCGAGCCTCCACACGACGTGGACCGACATGAAGCGCCCCAGGCGCGTGTTGGCGAGCGCGGCGTAGGCACGGCTGAACAAGCCGGGCGGGTGGCTTGGGTCAACGTATTGCAGGCGTCGAGCGGGAATCGGGGAATTCTCCCTCTTCGCTCGGAGGGGGCCGGTCGAGCGGCCGGGAGTCAGACTCGCGAGCGGACGCGGCGGACGCGCTGGAACGGCCCGGGATCGAGCGTGACCGGGCCGAGCAGGACCCGCCAGCCCGCATAGGCGAGGACCAGGCCGCACAGGACGAGGACGGGCAGCGGCAGGCCGCCGGAGCCCGAGGCCACCGGGTCATGCGCGCTCGCTGCCGTCGCCGTCGCCGGGGGCACAGAGCTCGCGGCGGCCACCTGAGCGGATTCGGGCAACGCCACCGGAATCGCGGCGCCGACGTCGGCGTGAGCGCTTTGGCCGGGGGCGGCGTGCGGTTCAGCCGAGCCGACCGGACTCGCAGCTTCCCGAGGCTTGCCCGGGGACGCTTCGGAGGGCGCCTGGGTCGCCGGTTCCGGTTTGGAATAGCCACTCGAACCGCCGCTGTTGGAAGATTCTTCCTCGGCCGGCCCGGCGGCCCGCGTCGGATTGGCGCCGCTGCCGAGCGAGCTGCCGCGCCGGGCCGACGAGCCCCCTGGGCTGGACGATTCCGCGCTGCCGCCCTGCGGCACCCAACCCGCCGAAGGCGGGGCGGCCGGCGAAGCTCCTTCCGAGGACGCCGGAGGAGCGGATTCAGCCGAGCCGCTCGAAGATTCGGTGCCCGCTTCTGCCCCCGCCGAGCCGCTCCCGGATTCTTCACCGGCCGCCAGCGCAGCCGCGGGCGCAAAGGCGATCGCGGCAAAGACCACGGCAGCCGTGGAAAGCGCAAGACAGCGGCGACGCAACTTCCTCATCTGGCAGCTCGTTCGGTCGTGGGTCGAATAGGTGGACGGATATCCTAATTCATTGTTGTCAAAAAGCTGCCAAAAGAGACCGCTGGGAGCAAGAAAAGCTTGAAGATCCGAACTCCCCACCGGAGGGTGCGCGGAGCGTGGGCCGGTGCGACGGTTGCGACGGCCTTCGGCCTTCTGCTCACCGCTGCCGCCCCAGCCGACCCACCGCGCTTCGACGTCGCGGCGACCGACGCGACCGTAGGGCAGGCGATTCATGCATCCGCGGAATTGGCCGAAAGCCCGAACGCGTCGGGCGAAATCTCCTTCGAGGTCTTCGGTCCCGGCGACCCGACCTGCTCCGGGCCTGCCCTGGTCCCAGCGCCGGAGTCGGCCACGGTCAGCGGCGAAGGCGAATACGCCTCCGGCGAGATCACGCCGCCCACCGCGGGCGCCTATTACTGGAGCGCCCACTATTCGGGGGACTCCGAAAACCCTCCAGCCGACTCGACCTGCTCCGCGATCTCATCGGTGGGAAAAGCGAGTCCCGGGTTGACGGGCAGCGCAAGCGACGGCGCCGTGGGCGCCGCCATCCATGACGAAGCGACCGTGGCCGGCGGCTTCTCCCCCGCCGGGGAAGTGACCTTTTCGGTGTACGGCCCGGAGGACAGCGGCTGCACGACGCCGTTGGAAACGGCCGCCGCCCCGATCCAGGGCGGCCATGCCATCTCTGCCGACTTCCTCGCCCAGCAGGTCGGAGAATTCCACTGGACGGCCGAATACCAGGGCGACGCGAACAACGAAGCCGTCGTCTTGGCCTGCGGGGCGGCCAACCAGGCCTCGACCGTTGGCAAGGCCACGCCGAGCCTCGTCGGGGTGGCGAGCTCGGCGGCCGAAGCGGGCGCCTCGATCACCGACAGCGTGACCCTCTCGGAAGGCTTCTCGGCCGGCGGCCAGCTCCTCTTTCGCGCCTACGGACCGGGCGATCCGAGCTGTGCGGGGACGGTGCGCTACGAAGCGACGGCGCCCGTCGCCGGCGACGGCTCCTACTCCCCGCCGGGCTTTGCCCCGGGGGCGGGGCTGTATGGGTGGAGCGTCGAATACCAGGGCGACGCGAACAACGAAGCCGTCGTCTTGGCCTGCGGGGCGGCCGACCAGGCCTCGGCGGTGGGCACGATTGCAGTGACCGTGGCGGCGAACGCCACCGGCGGCACGGTCGGGAGCCCGGTCGGCGCCACCGCGACGATCAAGGAAGGGGCGACTCCAACCGGGCAAATCACCTTCAAGGCCTTCTCCCCCGGTGACGCAAACTGTTCCGGAGCCGTCGCCTTCAGCTCGACCGTGAGCGTCTCGGGGAACGGCCAGTACCGCTCGAAGAGCTTCGCGCCCACCCGGGTCGGCGCCTTCCGCTGGACGGTTGCCTACGCGGGCGACGTGAACCATGCCCCCACCACGGCGGGCTGCGGAAAGGCGACGTCGATTGTCACTCAGGCGGCGCCTTCGATCGCCGGTGCAGTGAAACCTCGACTCACCGTCGGCACCCCGTTCAGCGATTCGGCGACGCTCCAGGGCGGCTACGCGCCCGGCGGCACGATCACGTTTCGGATCTACGGCCCAATCGCAGCCGGCTGCGCCAAGCCCGCCTTCGTCGACACCGTCGCGGTCGCCGGGAACACCACCGTGAACTCGGACCCGTTCGTCGCGAAACGTCCCGGTCGCTACAGCTTCGTCGCCAGCTATTCGGGCGACTCCGCCAACAGAGGAGCGATCGAGCCATGTGACTCGGCCGGCCAGGTGGTCAAGGTGCAGAAGCGGATGCCGAGGGTGAAGCCCCGCGCCCGCCTGGAAGGCAGGCGGATCTCGATTCGCGCCCACCTCTCGGGCGGCGCCTCTCCCTCCGGCACGATCACCTTCCGCCTCTACGGCCCCGACGACACGCGCTGCAGGCGCAAACCCGCGTTCAGCGGGGGCGTCACCGTCAAGTCGAACGGCGACTTCTCGCTGGCTCAGTACCTCGCACCCAAGCCAGGCATCTACCGCCTCGGCGTCGGCTACTCCGGCGACCAACGGAACCGGCGATCCAGAATCAGCTGCAGCGGCGCACAGGCGATCCGCGTCGACTGAACAGGCTCAAGCTCGGCCGCAGGCGGGGAGCTGCTCGGCTTCGAAGAGTTCATGGACGAGCCCGATCACGATCGGGCGCTCCCCGACCTCAGACGCGACGCGGTTCATCGACCCGTGGAGAACGTCCCGTAGTGCGGCATATCCCGTCGAGCGATGACTGAAGGCTCGGACGTTACCAAGCGCTCCAGTGCGTCCAGGAACTCGTCGCCGTTGAGCGGCCGCTCGGAGGTCTCCGCGATCACCTCGTCCACCGACTCGGGGGCGAGCAGCAGAGAGCCGTCATCGTGGCGCTCCACGACCTAGCAGCGGCCGAGCCGCCCTCCAGCGGCGTCAGCTGCGGTGATGTCAACAACCAGCATCTTCATCTCCCCAAGTGTCTCAGGTGGCCAGCAGGAGGGCAAACCGGCAGCAGTCGCGCGCTTCGGCGTCCGCAGGCTGCCAGCCCTCCCATCTCAATCAGGATGGCATATCGACCGGATGCTGTTGTCGTCAATCGCTTAACCGGACGGTATTGAACCATGACGTTTTCCGCGCGGTGCGAACTGCACGGCAGTCCCAAGAGGATGGATAGGCCCTTGAGGCCATAGCGGCTTCGCTATGCTGAATTGCAGTGAATCGGTCGATTTACGCGCTAATAAGACTTTTAGAAGCTTGCCTGGCTCCCTTGTTGGAGCGGTCGCGAGCTGTCTTCGGGTATTTGCGTGAAGGCCGCATAGATCTTCATGCACCCCAGCAATGGTGCGGCATGCATCCCGCCGTGCGCCGGAACCGCAGCCGCGCGCGGCGAGTTCAAATTAGGCGGCATCAACCTCTCAGTGAGAAGAGAGGAGACGGAGCACCGGGCTCTCGTCACAAATGCTCTTCTCGCTACTTGCAGATTGCGGAGTGGTTCTCGGCATCCTCACTGCCGTCCTCGCCATCGTTCGAGGCACGCTAGCCCTTGAACGGGAACTAGAGGAACGGCGAGAGCGTAGCTGCAACCGACCTGACGGAACCGAGGCACCTCACCGTCGTTGCGACCGCCTAGGCTCCAAGTCCGCGGCGTTCCCCTTTCGCTCGCAAACCGTCGGTGCACTAGTTGAGGCCGTTGCCTCTGCCTACTCACACGCCGAAATCGGCACGCTCTTGCTCAAGGCTGACGCGGATTCATGGGAACCAGAGCGCTACGACAACAAGGAACACCGGTTACAGATTGTCTACAAAGCTATGCGTACAGCCAGTACGCCAGAGGCAGATAGGGCCGCGCGAGAACTCGTGCGTATGACGATGAAGAAGATCCATCCACCTTCCATCGGCCGGGCGCATTGGCCTTCCGAGTGGAACGCGCTAAATCGGGCGTTAGCCGCCGACGGCTGGGAGTACGACATCGAGTCCGATCGATTGATGCCGATCGTGCCGGGCGTCGCAATATCGGATGAGCTGAACGGACTCGAAGCCGAGTTGGATGACCTTGGCTGGTCGACCTCGAAACTGCATTTTCGCCAGGCCGCCACGGGGTTTGCCGCAGGAGACTGGGAGTCAGCTAACTCACAACTTCGCAGTTTTTTGGAGGACTTCTTGCCTAGCGTGGCCAGGCAGATCACTGGCAAGCGGGCATCGGATCAAGCTGCTGCAATCCAGGCGCTCGACCGGAAGTTCCTCTTCAACGGTAAGCGGGAGTTCCTTAAGGGGCTTTGGGCGCTTTGCAATGAGCGCGGCCCTCATCCCGGTGCCAGTACGCAGGCAGAGGCGACTTTTCGACTGACGACGGTTACCGTAACTGCTCGATTCATCTTGAGTCGTCTTGCTTCTGATTAAGGCGCAAAGCGACGTGTACCAGCGGACAAACGCCTGACGGAACCGACCGGGGCAAGCCACCCGCAGATGGCACCCGCTGCACCCCGGTCGGCCCCGTCCGCTCGCCGCGCCCTTGCCCTGTGCCCACGACGGCGCAGGCGCGGCAAGTTCTTTGCCCGGGCTACGGACCCGCCCGACCGCGAAGAAGCCCGAAAAGCCGCTCTCGCGATCCCAGCTCGCGGCGATGCTCCAGAACCCCTACTACGTCGGCGTCGTGCGCTACGCCGGGGTCGAGTATGAGGGCCGCCACGAGCACCTGATCGACGGGGCGAGCTTCGCCAAGGCCAAAGCGGTCCTCGCCGCCCACAACCACGCGACCGAGAAGGACCGAAAGCACCACCACTACCTGAAGGGCTCGCTCTATTGCGGGCGCTGCGGCTCGCGCATGGGCCTGATCCAGGCCAAGGGCAACGGCGGCAAGTACCCCTACTTCTTCTGCATCGGCCGGATGAAGCGCACCGGTTGCGAGCAGTCCTACGTCCCCGTCGATCTGATCGAGACGGCGCTAGAGCGCGTCTACGGCGATGTCCGCATGCCGCGCAAGCAGACCGAGCGGATCAAAGAGAGCTGAGCAAGGCGATGGCCGGGATGCACGAGCAGGCCGAAGCCGAGGCTACGCCAGCGCAAACGCCTCGCCAAGCTGGGTGAGGAGCGCGAGAAGCTCTTGCACGCCTACTACGCCGGGGCGGTCCCGGTCGATCTGCTGCGACAAAGAGCAGGACCGGCTCGCCACCGAGGTCGGCCAGGCCGAGCGCCACCTTGAAACCACCGAGGCCGCATTCGGCGACATCGAGGACACGCTGGGCAAGGCGCTCGACCCTGTTGGCCGATTGCCAGCGGGCCTACCTGGCCGCGCCCGGCCACCTGCGCCGCCAGTGGAACCAAGCCCTGTTCGAGCGCCTGATCGTCCATGACGAGGACATCGAGGCGACCGAGATCGCCGAGCCATTCGCCACGCTGGCCGATCCCGAGCTACCGGCTCGGCTGGGTCGTGAGGCCGTCACGCAAACCGCCGCTTCTTCTGGCGGCGGTTCAAATGAGGGTCTTTTAGTCGGGGAGACAGGATTTGAACCTGCGACCGCTCGGCCCCCAGCCGAGTGCGCTACCAGACTGCGCCACTCCCCGTGGCTGCTTCGCATTCTGACGGATTCCGGCAAACTGTCGAGGCGCCGTGGGTGGCTCGTGGAGAGGGCTCGCGCACGCGGCGGTAGCTCAACGGTAGAGCCTCGCCCTTCCAAGGCGATGATGCGGGTTCAATTCCCGTCCGCCGCTTTCTGGCCGCTGGGCCGGCGCCTACAGGCTGGGGCCGGCCATGCCGATACCCGCCACTGTCCATGAGAACCGGGATCGCGCATCGTTCTGCCTTCAGCTTTCTCGTTTTCGCGCTTGCCATCGTCGCTTTCGCTGGTTGTGGCGGGAGCCCCGCCGCCGAGTCGGGCAGTGGCGCCAGCAGCACCGCCCCGCTCGTCAACTGGCCGCTCTTCGGCCGGGTGCCGGAGCGGACGCACTACCTGCCCGACGAAGGGCGGGATCTGGACCCGCCGCTGCGCGAAGCGTGGTCGATCAACACGCATGCGCTGATCGAGTTCCCGCCGGCGCTGGCCGGGGGCGTCGCCTATGTCGCCAACAAGTACGGCGACGTGCGGGCGGTGCGGCTGCGCGACCACGAGGTGCTCTGGAAACGGGAAAGCGACCATCGCCTGAGCGGACCGCCGACCTTCGTCACCGCGCCGGTCTACCACCGGGGCCGCGTCTTCCTCGCCTTCCTCGACGGCGACCTGGTCGCGGTCGACGCGGCCACCGGCAGGACCGCCTGGAAGCGCAACCTGCACGCCCACCTCGAATCGTCGCCGCTGGCGGTCGGCGGCGACCTCTTCCTCGGCGACGACAAGACGAACCTCGTCTCGCTGCGCGCCTCCGACGGCAAGGTCCGCTGGCAGTTCAACTCCCCCGGCGCGATCAAAGCGAGCCCCAGCTACCACGACGGCCGGGTCTACGTCGCCGATTACCAGTCGGCGATGTTCTGCGCCGACGCCGACAGCGGCAGGCTGCTCTGGCGGACCGACACGAGCAAGGTGGCGCCGTTTGGCGAGGGCGGCTTCTACTCCTCCCCGGCCGTCGCCTTCGGCCGCGTCTACGCCGCCCGCGACGACGGCACCGTCTACGCCTTCGACGAGAAGACGGGCGAGGTCGACTGGTTCTTCCCGACCCACAACTTCGTCTACGGCTCGCCCGCCGTCGCCCACGTCCCCGGCACGCCGCCCAGCGTCTACATCGGCGGCTACGACGAGCATCTCTACGCGCTTGACGCGCGCAGCGGCCGGCGACGCTGGCGCTACGACGTCGGCGGGGCGGTCCCCGGAACCGCGGTCGTGATCGGCCACACCGTCTACACGTCGAGCTTCAAGACCCGGGCGACGATCGGCATCGACACGCGCAGCGGCAAGAAGACCTTCTTCCTGCGGCAGGCCGGCTACACCCCTGTCATCTCCGACGGCCGTCGCCTCTTCGCGGTCGGCTACTACGCGCTGATCGGCCTGGAACCGACGCGACGCTGAGCCGGCGCTGCCCGCCGTCTCACGTTTGGCCCCGTAGGCTCGTTGTATGGGCGTGGAGAGACGAGACCTCACGTTCCTGGTCGGCGGCGACGCCTGCGCCGCCTGGCTCTACCCGGCGGCGGGCGACGAGACGGTTGCGCCGATCGTCGTCATGGCCCACGGCCTCTCCGGCACCCGGCGCGACCGGCTCGGCCCGTTCGCCGAGCGCTTCGCCGCGGCGGGCATCGCCGCCCTGCTCTTCGACCACCGCGGCTTCGGCGACAGCGGCGGCGAGCCCGACCTCTTCCACCCCGCCCGCCAGCTCGAGGACTGGCGCGCCGCGATCGGCTTCGCCCGCTCGCTGTCCGGCGTCGATCCCGATCGGGTCGCCACCTTCGGCTCCTCGATGGGCGGCGGCAACGCGCTCGCCGCGGCGGCGGACGATCGACGCATCGCCGCGGCGATCAGCCAGGTCCCCTTCATCGACATCCTGCGCCAGGCCCACCGCTCGCCCCTCAAGGTGGTCGCCCAGTCGCTGCTAGCGGCGGCGCTGGGGCGTCACCTGCCGGCGGTCGGACAGCCGGACGAGGCGGCGTTCGTCAATGCGCCGGGCGGCGAGGAGGGCTGGCGCCACGTCATCGCGATCGGCGAAAATTCGCGCTGGCGCAACCGGACCTCGGCTCGCTGGCTGCTCGGCCGCCCCTTCCGCCCGGCCCGCCACGCGGCAAAGCTCCACTGCCCGTGGCTCGCCTGCGTCGGCGAGGCCGACCGGGTCGCCAAGCCGGGGCCGGCGATCGCCGCCGCCCGCCGGGCGCCCCACGGCGAGCTGCGCACCTACCCCGGCGTCGACCACTTCGACATCTACGACGGCCCCGAGCACGAGGCCGTCGTCGCCGACGAGGTCGAGTTCCTGCGCCGGCGCCTGCTCTAGGAAGGCGACGTCGCGGCGGCGAGGGTCGAGGCGATCAGCGAGCGGGTCTGTGCCGGGTCGACGACGTCGTCGAGCTCGAAGAGCATCGCCGCGTTGATCGCCCTCGCGTTGTCCTCGGCGGCGGCGGTCAGGTCGCGGACCCGCTGCTCGCGCTCGTCCTCGTCCTCGATCGCGTCCAGCTCCTTGCGCAGCGCCAGCCTGACCGCGCCCTCGAGCCCCATCGGCCCGAGGTGGGCCGATGGCCAGGCGACCGTCAGCAGCGGCTCGTGCAGGCTGCCGCCGGCCATCGCCTGGGCGCCGAGGCCGTAGCCGCGACGCAGGACCACGGCGATCAGCGGCGCCCGCAGCGCGGCACCGCCGACCAGCAGCCGCGAGGCGTGGTGGACCAGTCCGGTCGCCTCGGCCTCGGGGCCGACCATGAAACCCGGGGTGTCGATCAGCGAGACGACCGGCAGCCCGAAGGAGTCGCAGAGCGCCAGGAAGCGCGCCGCCTTGTCGGAGGCCTCACCGGTGATCGCGCCGGCCACGTGCATCGAGTCGTTGGCGAGGAAGCCGAGCGGGCGGCCCTCGATCCGCGCCAGCGCCGTCACCATCTCGGGCGCGTAGCGCTCGCGCAGGAAGGTGGCCGAACCGGCGTCGGCGAGGGTCTCGATCACCGGCCCGACCGGATAGGCGCGCCGCTCGCGCTCTGGGACGATCTCGCGCAGGCGGGCCTGATCGGGCTCGGTCCCGGGCGGGGTCGGGCCCTGGAAGTAGGCGAGCAGGCGCTTCGTCGCGGCGACCGCCGCCGCCTCGTCGGCGACGGCCAGGTCGACGACCCCGTTGCGCGTCTGCATCTCCAACGGCCCGACCTCGTCGGGGTCGACCCTGCCAAGACCGCCGCCCTCGATCATCGCCGGCCCGCCCATCCCGAGCGAGACGTTCTCGGTCGCGACGATCAGGTCCGAGCAGCCGGCCAGCACAGCGTTGCCGGCAAAGCAGCGCCCGGCCACTACCGCGATCCGCGGCACCACGCCCGACAACCGTGCCCAGAGCGCGAAGGCGCGGGTATCGAGGGCGGAGACGACCGGGTAGTCGGTGTCCCCCGGCCGCCCGCCGCCGCCCTCGGCGAAGAGCACAGCCGGCAGCCGCATCCGCTCGATCAGCTCGAAGAGGCGGTCCTTCTTGCGGTGGCCCAGCGCCCCCTGCGTGCCGGCGAGGACCGTGTAGTCGTAGGAGAGCACCGCGCAGGCGGCGCTCTCGCCGAAGAGCTCGCCGTTGATCCGCGCCGTGCCGCCAATGAGCCCGTCGGCGGGCGTGCGCTCGATCAGGTCCTCGAGCTCGCGCCGTCCCCGCTGGGCGGCGATCGCGAAGCGGCCGTACTCGACGAAGGTGCCCTGGTCGACCAGGTCGTCGAGGTTCTCGCGGGCGGTCCGCCCGCCGGCCTCGTGCCGCCGCCGCACGGCCTCCGGCCGCGCCCCGTCACCGGTCAGCGCCTCGCGCCGGCGCAGCTCGGCGAGGTCGTCCCGCGGCCCTCCCCCGGTTCGCTCCTCCTCGGCCATCCGCGGGATGTTCCCAGACCCGCGAACAGCGGACGGAGCGTCCCGCGCGTCAGGCGGCGAGGTCGCGCCGCTCGAACAGCCAGGCGCCGACGGCGGCAAGGACGATGGCGACAGCCGTGACCCCGCAGAAGGCGAGCGGGTCGATCCCGTCTTCGATCGCGTTGCCGTAGTACTTGAAGGCGGACGCGTAGCGGACGCCGGAAAGGTCCGGATCGAGCCGCCCGACCAGGTCGATCACGTACATCGTCACCAGCACCCCGGCGACCGAGCCGGTGACGACGCTGGTGCGCAACGAGAAGCCGGTGGCGACGATCCCGAGCCCGGCGAACAGCAGCGCCAGCGGCCAGACGTTGGCGTAGCCGGCGAGGGCGGCGCCGAGCGAGAGGTCGGCGCCGGAGACGAGGCCGCCGAGGAGCGTGAGCAGGACAGTGAGGACGAGGACGATCGCGAGCTCGACCGCGGTGGCCGCGAAGCTCGCCGCGGCGAGTCGCCGGCGCGACACCGGCGCCGAGAGCAACACGTCGAGCCGGCCGGATTCGGCCGCGCCGGAGAGCCCACTGGCGACGGCGCGCACGGCGAGGTAGCCGAGCGCCAGCGGCACGATCAGGCTCAACATCTCGGCCTGCAGGTACTGCTCGACGCTGGTCAGCTCGCCGATCCCGAACGCTTCCTTCAGCGCCGTCGGGTAGCTCTGGACCGCCTTCGAGAGCGCGTTTTCGATCGAGGGGAAGATGACGACGATGAAGGCCGACCAGAGGCCGAGCGGCGCCCCCCAGGCGAGCAGCGAGCGTCGCCTGTCGGACAGGTGACCCCTGACGAGCGCGATCGCCTGCGCGGTCATCACTCCCCCCCGCCGTAGTAGCCGAGGAAGATCTCCTCGAGGCTGGGATGGGTCAGCTCCATGTCGAGGACGTGGTGGTGCGCGATCGCCTTGATAGCGGCATCGAGGTCGCCGCCGACTCTGAAGGTGACCTTCCCGTCCAGCGCCTGCAGATCGGTGACCCCGGGCAGCGAGCGCAGCTCGGCGAGGTCGCCGGGGTCGGCCAGCTCGAGCGTGACCGTACGGCGCGCCCTGCCCAGCAGGTCCTCGATGCGCTCGACCGCGATCAGCCTCCCCTCCCGCACGATGCCGACCCGGTCGCAGACCCGCTCGACCTCGTCGAGCTCGTGCGAGGAGAGCAGGACGGTGCAGCCGCGCTCGCGCTCCTCGGCGACGAGGGCGAGGAACTCCTCCTGCATCAGCGGGTCGAGGCCGCTGGTCGGCTCGTCCAGGATCAGCAGCTCGGGCGAGTGGAAGGTGGCGAGGATCAGCCCGACCTTCTGCCGGTTGCCGCGCGAGAGCTGGCCGAGTGGGCGATCGAGATCGGCGTGGAAGCGCTCAGCCAGCGCCTCGGCGCGGCCGGCGCCGTCGATGCCTCGCAGGCGCGCGAGCAGCCGCAGCGCCTCGCGCCCGCTGGCCTGCCTGCCGTAGCCGAAGTCGCCGGGCAGGTTGCCGAGCCGGGCGCGGATCGCGACGCTCTCGCGATGGCTGTCGAGGCCGAAGATGCGGGCGCTGCCGCGGGTCGGGTGCAGCATGTCGAGCAGGGTGCGGATCGTCGTCGTCTTGCCCGCCCCGTTGGGCCCGAGGAAGCCGAAGACCTCGGCGGCCTCGACCGAGAAGGTGACGTGCTCGATGCCCCGCGCCCTGCCGTAGAGCTTGGTCAGCCCGTCGGTCTCGATCACCGCCATGCGCCCATGCTGCCATGCCGGTCGGCTCCCTCAGACGCCGAGGGCGACGCTCAGGCCGAGCATGATCACGATGCCGGTGACGACGCCGACGCTCGGCCCCAGCCGCGGGCCGGCGAAGGCCTTGGGCAGCATCTCCACCGCGACCAGCGCCAGCATCGCCCCGGCGGCGAAGGCGAAGGAGACGGGGAGCAGGCCGCTCACCTCTTCCACCGCGAAGAAGGCGATCAGGGCGCCGATCGGCTGCGGCGCGCTGGTCGCGACCGCCGTCCAGAACTGACGCGCGCGGCCGAACCCGGCCTCCTGCATCGGGATCGCGATGCTGGTCCCCTCCGGCACGTTCTGGATCCCGATCGCGAGGATCACGAAGAGGCTGAGGCCGGCACGGTCCGAGGCGAAGGCGGTCCCGACAGCGAAGCCCTCCGGCAGGCTGTGGACGAAGAGGACGAGGAAGACGAGGCCCGACGTTCGCGCCCCGGGGCCGCTGCGCCCCATGAAGCCGGCGTCCGGGCTGAAGCGCCGGCTGACCAGGACGAGGAAGGCGACGCCGACCGCGAGCCCGAGGACGACCTCGGCCGCCGAGCCTTCTTCCGCCGACGGGATGAGCAGGCCCGCGACCGCCGCCACCGCCATCACCCCGGCGGCGAAGCCGAGCAGGAACGGCGCCAGCCGCTCGGTCCGCTCACCGAAGAGAAAGACCGGGATCGCACCGAACCCGGTCGCCAGCGCGGTGGCCGAGGCGGCGAGGAGGAGGACGGCTACATCGGGCATTGCGGAGATTCTTCGCGGCCCGCCGGACAGCGACGCCGGGCAGCAACGCGACGGAACGGCGTCCGTCAGCAAGCGGGGGAGCCGGGATTCGAACCCGGATTCACGGTTTTGGAGACCGTGCGCATAGCCGTTAACTCACTCCCCCAGGCTTCGCAAGTCTACGAATCCGCCCCGCGAGACCGCAAAAACCCTCCTCCAGGGAGGGTTTTTGCGGTCTCGCGGGGCAGCGTGGGCCTGAGTCCGATGCGGGCGGAGGGACTTGAACCCCCAAGGGCCGAAGCCCACCAGGACCTAAACCTGGCGCGTATACCAAATTCCGCCACGCCCGCTCGACGCGCTTAACGAGCGGCCAATGCCGCTTCGTCGCTCATAGATTCTATGATCGTCGGCGTGGCGGTAGGAGAGGTAACGCCGGGGTACGAGCTCTGGCACCCGAATCGGGAGAAGGCCGACGTGATCACGACCAGGTTCGTGATCGCGTTTCTGATGCTTGCGACGGCGGTGATCGCCGGCCTTGTGACGATCGGCGGCTTCTCGCTGCTCAGCGGCGGCGGCGCCATGGGCGTCGTCTGCCTGATCTTCGCCCTGCTCTACGCCTTCTTCTCCTACCTCGTCGCACGCCGCTGGAGCCGCGGCATCCTCCCGGTCGCCGCCTCGCTCTCGACGATCCTGGCGATCTTCTGCGCGGTCGGCGCCGACAGCTGGTTCGCCCGCGACAAGACGGGCTTCGAAGACGCGCTGATCCCCGTCTCCCTGATCGGCCTGCTGGTGATCATCCTGCTGCTGCTCCAGATCGTCCTCGTGGTCGCCTGCTTCTACGGTTTCAGCCAGGACTGGCACGTCGAGGAGGAGCGCCCGATCGGCTCGGGCGAGGACTACGGCGCCGGCGCGCAGCCGAGCCCCGACGCTCCGCAGCCCGCGTAGGGTTCCTGGCGGCGCCGGACCAAGCGGGGCAAGGACGCAGGGAGGCCGAATAGCAGCGCTATTTGGCCGACCGAGGACGCCGCACCGCGCAGCGGCCGGCGCCGCCAGGATGCCGGAGGTGGGACTCGAACCCACAAGCCCGTAAGGGCAATCGATTTTGAGTCGATCGCGTATGCCAATTCCGCCACTCCGGCGCCGCCCGAACGATAGACCGCCCTCCGCGGACTCGCACCAGATGAGCAGTTCCACGACCCAAGCCACGTAGTCGACCAAGGCCCGCGAGGGACGCCCGAGCTGGTGGTTGAGCGAAACGGCGGCGGCGAGAGCCAGGAGGCGGCCGGCGATGCGGGCCCTCAGGCCGCGAAGGGTGCGGGCGCCGTGGCGCTCGAGGCCGAGGATGTCCTTCGCGCTCCAGCAGACCGACTCG
>Ga0157375_10000667_pt1 | contig 30392 bp, 29 predicted proteins | sample M35metaG_FD_115311 | JGI IMG/M metagenome (GOLD analysis project Ga0157375, IMG submission 115311) | Miscanthus rhizosphere microbial communities from Kellogg Biological Station, Michigan, USA - M3-5 metaG | ecosystem: Host-associated > Plants > Roots > Rhizosphere > Soil | place: USA: Michigan... | reverse complement strand
GCCCTTGGCGATGTGCTGATCGCGTGGGAGAACGAAGCGCATCTCGCATTGAAGGAATTCGGCGGCGACAAGTACGAGGTCATCGCGCCGTCGCTGTCGGTACTCGCGCAGCCGCCGGTTGCAGTGGTCGACAAGAACGTAAAGAAGCACGGGACCGAGAAGGCCGCCGAAGCCTACCTGCGCTTCCTGTACACGCCACAGGCCCAGGAAATCATTGCGCAGAACCACTACCGCCCGCAGGATCCGGCGGTCGCAGCGCGTCATGCCGCGGATTTTCCGAAAATCGAGCTCGTGACGATCCAGCAATTCGGCGGCTGGAAAGCCGCACAACCGAAGTTCTTCGGCGATGGCGGTGTTTTCGACCAAATCTATCAGGGCGCCGGGCGATGAGCCGGACGAGCCGTCCGTATACGGGCGACCGCTTCCGCGCGGTCGCCGGGCGGCTCGCCCTTCGCCAGTGACTGGGTTAGCATGAACTCCGTCGTCCTCCGATCCGCTGCCGGAATGGGCCAGACCTCACCGGTTTCCGTTGCTGGCCGCGCCAGGGCGCGCCGCTCGCCGTTGCCCGGCTTCGGCCTGAGTCTGGGCTTTACGCTGACCTACCTCTCGCTGCTGGTGCTGATTCCGCTCGCCGCATTGTTCCTGCACGCGGCCGGCCTCGGACCCAGCGCGATCTGGCACGAGCTGACCAGTCATCGCGTGCTCCACGCACTCGGCCTGAGTTTCGGCGGCGCTCTTGCGGCGGCTGCCATCAATATAGTGTTCGGCACATTGATCGCCTGGACATTCGTGCGTTACGACTTTGTCGGCAAGCGCCTGTTCCACGCCCTGATCGACCTGCCGTTTGCCTTGCCGACGGCAGTCGCCGGCATCGCGCTGACGGCGCTGTATTCCGAAAATGGCTGGCTCGGCGCGCCGCTCGCGCAACTTGGCATCAAAGTCGCGTACACGCCCTTGGGCATCATCATCGCGATGGTGTTCATCGGCCTGCCGTTTGTCGTGCGTACGCTCGAGCCGGTGCTCGAGGAAGCCGAAAAGCAGCTCGAGGAGGTTGCCGCGACGCTCGGCGCGACACGGCGCCAGACCATCGTCCACATCATCCTGCCGACCGTGCTGCCGGCCTTGCTGACCGGCGGGGCGCTGGCGTTCGCGCGCGCGGTTGGCGAGTACGGTTCGGTCATCTTCATCGCCGGCAACTTGCAGAACGTTTCCGAGATCGCGCCGCTGCTGATAATGATCCGGCTCGATGAATTCAACTACGCCGGCGCGACCGCGCTGGCCAGCGCGATGCTCGTGTTGTCGTTCGCCATCCTGTTCGCCATCAACCTGCTGCAGGGCTGGAGGCAACGGCATGGCTAACCGTTACCGCAACTCGCTGGTCGAGCCGGCGCCGGTTCGCTGGCTGCTGATCGGCGTGACCCTGCTGTTCCTTGGCGTGTTCCTCCTGCTGCCGCTGATCATCGTATTCGTGCAGGCATTGAGCCACGGTGCCGATGTATTTTTCGGTGCGTTCGCCGACAGCGACACGAAAGCGGCGATCCGGCTCACGCTGCTGACCGCGGCGATCGCCGTGCCGCTCAACACGGTATTCGGCGTGGCCGCGGCATGGGCAATTGCCAAGTTCGAGTTTCGCGGCAAGACGTTCCTGTCCGCGTTGATCGATCTGCCGTTCTCGGTCTCGCCGGTCATCGCCGGCATGCTGTTCGTTCTGCTGTTCGGCGCGCAGGGCTGGTTCGGCGCCTGGCTTTCGGCGCACGACATCAAAATCGTGTTCGCGCTGCCCGGAATCGTGCTGGCGACCGTGTTCGTCACGTTTCCGTTCGTCGCGCGCGAGCTGATCCCACTCATGCAGGCCCAAGGCACGGAGGAGGAGCAGGCCGCCCTGACACTCGGCGCCGGCGGCTGGCGCATGTTCTGGCACGTGACGATGCCCAATATCCGCTGGGGGCTGTTGTACGGGGTGCTGCTGTGCAACGCCCGGGCCATGGGCGAGTTTGGCGCGGTATCGGTGTTGAGCGGACATATACGCGGCCTGACCAATACGATGCCGCTTCAGATCGAACTCCTCTACAACGATCCTGGCGCCTACAGCGCGGCGTTCGCCGTGGCTTCGCTGCTCGCGCTACTGGGATTCGTGACGCTTGCGCTGAAGAATTTCCTCGAGTGGCGGCACGGCGACGAACTCGCCGCGTTGCGAGGAAAGTAGATGCAGTTGCGTGATCGCTGGATCAAGCTGCGTTCGTCCCTGAACGCACTTTCAAACTGAGAGCAGCATGGACATCTCGATTCGAAACCTCGGCAAGAACTACGGCAACGTCACTGCGTTGCGCGACATTCGCCTCGACATCGCCTCCGGGGAATTGATTGCGCTGCTCGGCGCCTCGGGCTCGGGCAAGACGACGCTGCTGCGCGCCATCGCCGGTCTCGAATCGATCGACGACGGCAGCATCCGCTTCGGCGATATCGACGCAACCCGCCTGAGCGTGCAGGAGCGGCGCGTGGGTTTCGTGTTCCAGCACTACGCGCTGTTCAAGCACATGAACGTCCTCGACAACGTCACGTTCGGCTTGCGCGTGCGCAAGCGCTCTACACGGCCGCGATCGGCGGAGATTCGCCGGCGCGGACTGGAATTGCTCGACCTCGTGCAACTGAAAGGGCTCGAAGAACGGTTTCCCACACAGTTGTCCGGCGGCCAGCGCCAACGCGTCGCGCTGGCGCGGGCGCTTGCGATCGAGCCGCGCGTGTTGCTGCTGGACGAACCATTCGGCGCGCTCGACGCCAAGGTGCGCAAGGAACTGCGCGCGTGGCTGCGCCAGCTGCACGACGAGATCGGCTACACGACGATTTTCGTGACGCACGATGAAAGCGAGGCGCATGAACTCGCAGATCGGGTCGTGACGATGGCGGATGGACGCATAGAGGAAGCCGGCGCTGCCAATTGATGACGGTTGCGCCGGCCCTCGCCAGGCGCGACGTTCAGTGATGCAACAGCAACGGCAGCAAGCCCTGCTCGAGTATGTAGTTCGTGATACCGCGCCTTTCGTCGGCACGCAGGCGCGTGGTGCCGAATGCTCCCATGACCAGCAGGTCGGCAGCGACGCTGGCCGACGCGATGAGGATCGCATCCTCTGGCGTGCGGTGGCTCAGGTCGAGTGAGACGTGTTGCGCCGACAGTCCGTGCCGCGCCAGGTACGCATCGATCGAGAATTCCGGTTCGCAGATCAAACTCGCCTGGTGCGTGGTCGCCGGCGAGGCGAGCAGGAAAATCTGCTTAGCCAGCTGCAGGAGCGGCAGTGCCGCACGCACGGCGCGTATGGCCTCGGGTGAGCCGTTCCAGGCAATCGCAATGCGGCTCCAGCGAGCCGCACGAGGTTCGGCTGCCTCGCGTACGACGACGCACGGCACCCCGCTGAGAAGACTGCTGGCAATCGCGTCAGCGCATTCCCGCGGGACGCGTTCGCGATGCTCGATCACGATCAGGTCGTTCCAGTTCCCGGCGGTAGCAAGGACTTCGGGAAGATGCCCGAGTGCGACCTGCCAATGCGCTGCAGACGCGCCGAACCCCGCCGCATGATGCGCGAAGCCAGGTTCGGCTGCTTCGGCACGATGGATTTCATCGTGCACGAAAGCGAGAAACTCGTTCGCAAGTGCCTGCGGACTCTCAGCAGGCAGCGCGCGCGGCAAAGGCGGCGCAACATACAGACCGGTCAGCGACGCGCCGAGCGTGCAGGCCAGTTCGGCCGCATAGCGCGGGCCGGACGTGAAAGCGTCGAACTGATGGCAATGGACGAGAATGTCCAGCACGCGCGGCGTTTCACAAAGTCAGGCTGTGCACGACCATGCTCGAATCCGCGGGATCGGCCTTGCGTTTGAAACCCAGGAACGTGGCCAGTTCACGCATCTGCCCGTTGTCGATCGCATCGTACGAAACCATCGTGCGGATGCCGCGCGTTCGGGCAACGTCGATCAGATGATGCATGAGCAGCGTCGCCAGGCCCCGGTTGTGCCATTCGTCACTGACCGTGATCGCACATTCGCACAACCTGCCGCCGTCGCTCGTGCTGTAACGCGCGACGCCGATTTCCTGGGTCTGGCCGTCGCGATGAACGAGAGCGATGAACGCCATTTCATTCTTGTAGTCGATGTCCGTGAGCCGGCGCAGCATCTCGTCGCTCGGCTCGCGAATCTGGCCCAGAAAACGCATGCGCCGCGATTCTGGCGAAAGCCGCTGGATGAAGGCCCGCTCCAGCCCCGCGTCTTCCTTGCGGATCGGGCGGATGATGACGTGCGTCCCGTCGCGCAAGGTGTCGATCCAGCGCAACGACTGGCTCGCGGCGCCTTTCGCGCCGGCCGCAACACGTGCGTTCTTGCGCGTTGGCGCGGCACCCCTGGCGGACTTCGCCGAAGTCGGAGCGGGCTTCTTCGTCGCGCCAGCGGCGCGCACCGGCGTCGTCCTGGTGGCCGTGCCTGCGCCGGGCTTTGCTGTCTTCGCCCCGGTCTTCTTGCGTGGACTCGCCGTTGCCTTCTTCTTGCCGATTGTCTTTGCCACAGCGTTCTCCCACGAGAGTTTGACTGTCTGCAGTTTCGCCAGGCCGGACGCCAGCATGTTGATCTGAGTCAACCGCAGCCGCACGCGAACCAGGGCGCGTCGCTGCGTGGTTGTTGACACACGTCAAGTCAACGGCTGCGCCTGAGCCTAAGGTTGCACAAGCTGGCGGTAATGCCGAACCCGCGTCACGCTGGCCCGCGCTGGCCAAGGAGCAGACAAGTGCAAGATATTCTGGTCCATGCAAACAACTTCACGAGATGGGGCCACGCGGTCGAATACGCGGCAAGGCTGGCCGCGGCGCAAGCAGCCTCGTTGACGGCAGTGTATGTCTATCCTTCACCGCTGCACATGATGCCGGCGTATGGCGCGCCGGCATTGCTCGCCACGATAGTCGAGCAATCGCGCAGGATCGAGAAGGAATCTCTTGCGGCGGAATCGAATTTCATCGGCTGGGCGAGAGCGCTCGGCGTGCAGCAGGCGGCATGGCACGTCGCCGAAGGATTCGTCCCCGAGGCGCTTGCGCACATCGGCAACTGGCACGACCTGCTGGTGCTGGAACGCAATGATGCGGTGCCCTGGGAATCCGCCGGCGACCTCGGCAGTCTGGTCGTGCGTGCCGCATTGCCGTGCCTTGTCGTCCCGCCCGGAGCTCCTGATCCGTCGACGTTCAACTGTATTGCGCTGGCCTGGAATGGCTCGCAGGAAGCATTGCGCGCAATCCATTCGGCGCGGCCGCTGCTGGCACGTGCCAAACGCGTCGTCCTGCTGGCGGGCCGCCGGCGCGATCCATTGTCGGAAATCGGCTGGCGCCCGCCGTTCGACATCCTGTCGTATCTTCGCCGTCACGGAATCGTTCCGGAGCAGCGGGAGATTTCGGCGGACGAAAACGGCGCCGGTGCGGCATTGCTGGATGCTGCTGCCGCGCTGCACGCCGACCTGCTCGTCATGGGCGCCTACGGCCGCAACCGCTTCAGCGAATGGATTTTCGGCGGGGCGACGCGGCACGTACTCGGCCACGCAGGCATCCCGGTGTTCATGCGCCATTGATCGCGGCAAGCGGTCGAGCGTGACTCAGGGAGTTATGCAATCGAGCGGCAGCCAATGCGCCGCGTGGATGCCGCTGTGCGCGACCAGCCAGGGACCGCCGAGTGTCAACACCGCCATCACCAACAATGCCATGCCCATTGCTGACCTCGCTCCGGCACGACCGAATATCCGCATGATGCCGGCCGTGCCGTAGGCGCTCGCCAGCAGCGCCGGCATCGTGCCGAGGCCGAACAGCAGCATCGTCAAGGCGCCGCGCAGCGGATCCATGCTCAGCCACGCAAGCATCAGAACGGAGTACACGAATCCGCATGGCATCCAGCCCCAGATTGCGCCGAGTGCGAATGCCTGCGGCAAGCGCCGGACCGGAAGGAGCTTGCGGGCCAATGGCGCAAGACGCGGCCACATCACCCGACCGAGGCCGAAGTCGACACCGCGGGCGCGGCCGAGCAAAGTGAGGCCGATGGCCGTGAACGTCGCCGCGCTGACGATTCGCAGCACGACGCGGACATTGTCCTGGTCGACCAGACCGACGACCGATGCGCCGACGCTGGCGAGCAACGCAGCCGCGAGCATGTAGCTCGACACGCGGCCGATCTGCATGGCCAGCAAGAGACCGGCCGGAGGATGCCGGCGGCCGCTCCCGTCGGCCGCCAGCATCAGGGCTCCCGAGATTCCGCCGCACATCAGGATGCAGTGACCGCTGGCGAACAGGCCGAGCAGGAACGCGGCAGTCAGGGTCAGGTTGCCGGTCACGGTGATTTCGACTCGACTTCGGCGGGGCTGCTCGATGTCTCGTCGCTCAGCGGAATCAAGGCCGGCGTGTCGAGATCGTCGAACTGGGAGTGGTTGACGCTCCAGAAGAATGCCCAGACCGCCAGTGCGACGAGCACGAAACTTAGCGGAATCAGCACGAAGATGATGTTCATGCCGGCACTGTCGTCAATGCGGATGCGACCGCGGATTCCTGCGTGGTCGGATGCGGCGCTGCCACGGCGCGGATGCGCAGCGAGTTGACGATCACGGCCAGCGAGCTCAACGACATGCCGATCACCGCCAGCCACGGTGGAATCCAGCCGGCCGCCGCGAGCGGAACGGATGCTGCATTGTATACAACCGACCAGGCCAGGTTCTGGCGCATGATCCGCAACGTAGCCAAGGCGACGCGACGTGCCTCGAGCAGGCCTCCGAGGCGGTCGCCGGCCAGGACGATGTCGGCGCTGGACTTGGCCAGTTCGGCGCCCCCGCCGACGGCCACGGCAAGATCGGCCCCGGCGAGTGCCGGCGCGTCGTTGACGCCATCGCCGACCACCGCGACGGTGGCCCCGCCCGCGCGCAACTCCGCCAGGCGCGCGAGCTTGCGTTCCGGCGTGACCCGCGCTTCGAACTGCTCGATGCCGAGCCTCGCCGCCACCGCTGCGACGCGCGACGGACTGTCGCCGCTGAGCATCTCGATTCCAGCCCCGGCACTGCGGAGTTCACCGATCGTCGCTGCGGCATCCGCGCGCAAGGTTTCGCGCAGTTCGAAACGCGCAAGCGCGCCGGCGCGATTTGCGAGCACGATGCTGTCGCTATCCGCAGCGTCGGAACCGAGCGCAAACGCGGGTCGCCCGAGCCGATAGCGTTCACCATCGATCTCGCCTTCGATGCCGCCGCCGTCGACCCTGCGCACGTTCTGCGCCGGCACCGTGTTGGAGTGCACGGCGGCCGCCCGCAGCGCGTTGGCGATGGGATGCGTGTTGCCGACCTCCAGGGAAACTGCGATCTGCAGGCACGCTTCGGCAGGAGTCTGCGCCAACGCATGCGTGGCGGTGAGTTCGAGACTGCGTTCGCTCAGCGTGCCGGTCTTGTCGAACACGAAGTAGTTTGCGCGGACCAGCCCCTCGATTGCGTTCGGCGTCAGCCCAAGGATGCCCCGTTGCGCAAGAACCGTGAGCGAGCGCGCCAGCGCGGCTGGAACGGCGAGCGCAAATGCGCACGGGCAGGCGACGACGAGCACGGCCAGCGAGGCGGCGAAGGCGCGGGTGGGATCAATGACAAGCCATAGGCCGGCCGTTACCGCGGTCGCCGCCAGCAGGGCGGAAACGAACCAGCCCGCGGCACGCTCGCCGTGGCGAGTCCAGTGCGGCCGCTGCTGCTGGGCGCGGCTGACGAGGCGTACGATCGCCGACAGCGTCGTGTCGGCGCCGGTGCGCGCGACACGCATATGCGCCGGTCCATCGACAACGATGCTGCCGGCGATGAGCTGCTCGCCGCGCTGGCGCACGAGCGCCTTCGATTCGCCGCTGAGCAGCGATTCATCGACGCGGCATTGCGCGCTGGTCAGTTCGCCGTCGGCCGGCACGGTCGCGCCATCGCCGACGACGACGCAGTCGCCGATCTGCAATTCATGGACGCCCACGCTTTCGAGCACGCCGTTCGAGTCAAGCCGCTGCGCGACGGCAGGCTGCAGGCGAGCGAGCGCATCGACGATGTCCGCGGCGCGATGGCGCGCGCGCATTTCCAGGTAGCGTCCGCCGAGCAGCAGGAATACGAACATGCTGGCCGAATCGAAGTACACCTGCGCGCCGCCGCGCAACGTCTCGACGATGCTGGCAACGAACACCAGTGCCACCGCGAGCGCAACCGGAGTATCCATGCCGGGGCGGCGCATGCTCAGCTCACGCCAGGCACCGGCGAAAAACGGCCGGGCCGAATAGAACACGACCGGAATAGTGACCAGCAGTCCGATCCAGCGAAAGAAATCGCGCGTCGACGTCTCGATGCCTTCGAGGGCGCCGGCATAGAGCACGATTGCAAACATCATGGCCTGCATCATGCCCAGGCCTGCTACGACGAGACGCTTGAGCGCGGCGCGCTGCTCGCGTTCGACGACGTCGCTGAGCGACTGCCGGTCGAGAGGATGCGGCACGTAACCGAGCTGCGCGATTGCGCCGAGCAGCGTGCTCAGTGATACCCGATTGGGCTGCCAGACGATGCGCACGCGCTTGCCCGGAACACTGACCCCGGTCTCGAGCACGCCTTCCACGCCCGAGAGCGCACGCTCGATCAGCCAGCTGCAGGCCGAGCAGCGCAGGCCCTCCAGCAAGACGCAGACTTCGGCATCGCCGCCGCCGCGCTGGTGGACGTACATGCGCTGCAGCTGCGCGCGATCCCAGGCGGAGTAGTCGCCGATCGCTACGGCGCGCGGCGGCAGGGCATCGCGCAGACGATAGTAGTCCTGCAGGCCGAGCGAGGCGATCCATTCGGCCGCGGCACGGCAGCCGATGCAGCAAACCGGATGATCGAGCGCGCCGACGCGCGCGACCAGCGGCACATTGCCGGCAACCGGATCGCCGCAGTGGAAACAGGTCAATGGCATGGACTCGTGCCGATTGGATCTACGGCGTGGCCTGATCGGCCGGGGCGGAGGTCGGCGGCAGCGGCGAAGCGATGCGCGGGCCGACGTGCGGCAACTCGTCGCGATTGCCAAATGCTGTCGCGACGAGTGCGAGTGAACCGATCATCGTCACGCCCAGCATGACGATCATGAGCCAGACTTCCGGCACCCGATACCAGCGATTTGCGGCGTCGTTCATTTTTCCTCCGGTGCGAAGAACTCGCTCTTTTGCTGCACGTGAATCGAATCGTCGTGGTTGTTCACCACCAGCCCGACGCGACGCCTTCCATGGATTGCGCCGCGATCGGCATGCAAGGTCAGCGGAACGTTGCCGACTTGACCCGGTTCGACGCTCACTTGTGTCTTGCCGACGATCTGCAACGCCGTCTCGCCGTCTTCCAGGGCGATGCGCAGCTGCAGCGCCTGATCGGTCTTGTTCACGAGCTTGATCGTGTAGCCGTTCTCGATCCCGCCATCGGACATTTCGCGATACAGGGCATTGCGATCGTGCAAAATATCGACGATCAGCGAAGCTCGGTGGCTGATGCCCCACGTGAATGCAGCGATTAGTGCGCCCAGAATCGTCGCGTAGATCGCAGTTCGCGGACGCAGGACGCGCCGGCCGCGGCCAGCCAGCAGGCCCTCGGTCGTGTAGCGGATCAGGCCGCGCGGATACTCCATCTTGTCCATCACGGAATCGCAGGCATCGACGCATGCCGCGCAGGCGATGCACTCGATTTGCAGGCCGTCACGAATGTCGATTCCGGTCGGGCAGACCTGCACGCAGGCATCGCAGTCGATGCAGTCTCCAAGCGCGGCCGATACAGCCGGCTCTCGATCGCTCCCTTGACTCAAGGGGGCTGCAAGAGCCGGGTTTGCAAGCACGCTCGGAACACTGCGTTTGCGATGCCCGCGCGGTTCGCCGCGGGTTTCGTCGTAGGAGATGATCAGCGTGTCGTGATCGAACATCGCGCTCTGGAAGCGCGCATACGGACACATGTACTTGCACACCTGCTCGCGCATGTAGCCGGCGTTGCCGTAAGTCGCAAAGCCGTAGAACACGACCCAGAATCCTTCCCAGCCGCTGAACGAAAGCGACGCCGCGGCGTGGCCGAGATCGAGAATCGGCGTGAAGAAACCGACGAACGTGAAACCGGTCCATAGCGACAGCGTGATCCACAGAAACTGCTTGGCCGACTTGCGAAGGATTTTGTCGCGCGTCCAGGACCCGCCATCGAGCTTGATGCGCTGGTTGCGCCGGCCTTCGCAGAACCGCTCGATCCAGAGGAACACTTCGGTCCATACCGTCTGCGGGCAGGCATAGCCGCACCACAGCCGCCCGGCCAGCGCGGTGAAGAAGAACAGCGTGATCGCGGCAATCATGAGCAGGCAGGCGAGCCAGAAGAAGTCCTGCGGCCAGAACGTCAGGCCAAACACATAGAACTTGCGCGCGGGAAGGTCAAACAAGACTGCCTGATGCCCATCCCAGCGGATCCACGGCAGCAAATAGAACAGGCCGAGCAGCACGAACACGGCGGCAATGCGCAGGCGCGCGAACCGCCCATCGATCTCGCGCGGGTAGACCTTCGGTTGCGCCGCGTACAGCGATTCACCAGAATCCTGCACGACCGTCAGTGGGATTGGCCGGTTCATTGCCCGCTCTTGATCGCCTGCTTGCGCTCGCGGGCGGCCCGCTTGACACGGGAGGACAGCAGCAACGCCGTAAATGCACTCGAACCGAGCGTGCAGGCCCAGAACATGAAGAAGCCGATGCTGTAACCGAACTCCCGCGAGATCGTCAGATGCGGCCAGGTGATGTCGGCGAGTTCGGACGGGTCGACGATCGCGAAGAACACCACCGACGCCACGCCCGCCGCGAAGAACGACGGCCAGGCAATGGCACCGGCGCGGCGCAGGCGTACAGCGGGCAGTCCCGCGTCGTCTTCGTCTGGCGTGCGCGCTGCGTCGTCGCTCATTGCTTGTCCGCTGTCGTCTCGGCGGGGGTGCCTTGCGCCAGCACCCAGGCCTGCACGAGACGCGCGCGATCCTTGCCGATGATCGGGCCCCATGCCGGCATCTTGCCGCTGCGCCCGTCCCGAATGCTCGTCCTGATGTCGTCGAGCGTGCTGCCGTACAGCCAGATGCTGTCGGTAAGGTTCGGTGCGCCGATCGCGATATTGCCTTTGCCTTCGGGCCCGTGGCAGGCGGCGCAGATCGTGATGAAGCGAGCCTTGCCGGCTTCGGACAATGCCGGATCGGCCTTGCCGCCCGACAGCGTCAGCACGTAGTTGCCGACTTCATTGATACCCTGGTCGCCGAGCGCGGCGCCGAGCGGCGGCATCACGCCGCCACGGCCGTTCATGATCGTCGTCAGTACCTGATCGGGCGTATTGCCGTAGAGCCAGTCGTTGTCGGTGAGGTTCGGATAGCCCTTGGCGCCACGCGCATCGGATCCGTGGCAAGCGGCGCAGTTGTTCACGAATACGTTGCGTCCGAAGCTCTGCGCCTGTGGATCGTGCGCGAGTTCTTCCACGCTGCGGTCGCGAAACCGCGAGAACACCGTTTCGAGCCTGCGGTTGTTCTCGTCCAGGTCGGCCTTGACCTCGCCACTCGAGCTCCAGCCAAGAGTGCCGGCCACGGCGCCGAAGCCGGGATAGAACACGAGATAGCCCACGGTGAAAACCACCGTCAGCAGGAACATGCCGAGCCACCAGCGCGGCAGCGGCTTGTTGTATTCGGTCAAGTCCTCGTCCCACACGTGGCCGGTCGTGTCCGCCTCGTCCTGCGCGGGGGGCTTGGCCGTCGCGAACAGCAACCACAATGCGCCGACTACGTTGACCAGCACGAGCAGCGCCACATAGATTCCCCATCCCGAAGTCATGGGCGTGTCTCCGTATCGTCGTCAGCCAGCGGCAGTCGTGCCATCACTTCGAATTCCTGCGCGCGCCGGCTGCTATAAGCCCAGCCGACGATGCCGCAGAAGATCACGATCAACAGTGCGGTAATCAGGCCCATGATCATTGCAGGTTCTCCTTCGGGCCGTACTTGCCTAAATCCTGCAAATACGCAACGAGTGCATCCATCTCAGTCTTGCCCTTGACGGCTTCGGCCACCGAGGCGTAGTCCGCGTCGGTGTAGGGCAAACCGACCATGGCCAGGCCGCGCATGTGCGACTCGACGGCCGCAGCGGACAAGGTCGTCGTGTTCAGCCACGGATAGCCCGGCATGATCGACTCCGGCACTAGATTGCGCGGGTTCTCAAGGTGCACGCGCTGCCAGTCGTCGCTGTAGCGGCCGCCGATGCGCGCGAGGTCAGGCCCGGTGCGCTTGCTGCCCCACTGGAACGGGTGGTCGTAGACCGATTCGCCGGCAACGGAGTAGTGGCCGTAGCGCAGCACCTCGGAGGCGAGGGCACGAATCATCTGCGAATGACAGTTGTAGCAACCCTCGCGAATGTATACGTCGCGCCCGGCGAGTTGCAGCGGCGGGTAGGGCTTCAAGCCCGGCACCGGTTCGATGACGTTCGCCTGGAACATCAGCGGAACTATTTCGGCAAGGCCGCCGAGGCTGATCGCAATGACGATCAGGATCGACATCAGGCCGATGTTCTTCTCGAGTGTCGAATGTTTCATCATGATCGGCTCCTCAGGCGGTCACGGCGGTCGGAATCGCGGCAACCGGCGCCCGGTCGCGCGCCATGGACCACGTTTTCCAGCAGTTGTAGGCCATGATGAACATGCCGAACAGGACGAGCACGCCGCCAAACAGGCGGGCGACGTAGTACGGATGCGTCTGCGCGACCGACTCGATGAACGTGTAGGTCAGCGTGCCGTCCGGGTTCGTCGCGCGCCACATCAGGCCCTGCATGACGCCGGCGATCCACATCGCGCTGATGTAGATCACGACGCCGATCGTCGCGATCCAGAAGTGCAGGTCGATCAGGCGCGTCGAATACATCTTCTCGGCGCCGAACAGGCGCGGGAACATGCAGTAGATCGAGCCTATGCTGATGAACGCGACCCAGCCCAGCGCGCCGGCGTGCACGTGGCCGATCGTCCAGTCGGTGTAGTGCGACAGCGCGTTGACCGTCTTGATCGACATCATCGGACCTTCGAAGGTCGACATGCCGTAGAACGACAGCGCGACGATCATGAACTTCAGGATCGGATCGGTGCGCAGTTTGTACCACGCGCCCGACAGCGTCATCATGCCGTTGATCATGCCTCCCCAGGACGGCGCCAGCAGGATCAGCGAGAACACCATGCCGAGCGACTGCGCCCAGTCGGGCAGGGCGGTGTACTGCAGGTGATGCGGTCCGGCCCACATGTAGATCGAAATCAGCGCCCAGAAGTGCACGACCGACAGACGGTACGAATAGATCGGCCGCTGCGCCTGCTTCGGCACGTAGTAATACATCATGCCGAGGAATCCGGCGGTCAGGAAGAATCCGACCGCGTTGTGGCCGTACCACCACTGCACCATCGCGTCGACGGCGCCCGAGTAGATCGAATACGACTTCCACATCGACACCGGAATAGACAGGTTGTTGATGATGTGCAGCACGGCGATCGTCAGGATGAAGCCGCCGTAGAACCAGTTCGCGACGTAGATGTGCTTGACCCGGCGCTTGACGATCGTGCCGAAGAACACGATCGCGAATGCGACCCAGACCAGCGTGATCAGGATGTCGATCGGCCATTCGGCTTCCGCGTATTCCTTGGACTGGGTGATGCCGAGCGGGAAGGTGATCGCGACCGAAACGATTACGAGCTGCCAGCCCCAGAATACGAATGCCGCGAGCTTGTCGCTGATCAGGCGGGCCTGACAGGTGCGCTGCACGACGTAGAGTCCGGTCGCCATCAACGCGCAGCCGCCGAACGCGAAGATCACTGCATTGGTATGCAGCGGCCGCAGGCGGCCGTACGAAAGCCAGGGCACGTCGAAATTCAGCCATGGCCAGGCGAGTTGTGCCGCGATGATCGCGCCGACGAGCATCCCGACGATGCCCCAGACGATCGTCATGATGGTGAACTGGCGCACCACCTTGTCGTTGTAAGTCGATGCAGAGTCCATGCGTATTCCCCGGTTGCTAACTCCCGAAGTCTAGCAAGCTGAGCGCTGCGTTCAACTTGATCGGAATCAAGTATGATGAATTTACACTTGGCTGAATCCGCTGCGACCCCACGCTCGCCGCCCATGCAAGCGGCGACGACGCGTCCCTGAACCGATTGCTGATGCCCGTGTGGCGTTAATTATCCGCTGCGCTTAGGCCACAGTCAGTTGATCAGCGTCAAAATCACGTTTCGTGGTCGGCCTATGCTGAATTTTCAGCCCCGCCGCGGTCGTCCTCAGGATGCCCAGGCCAAATGGGTTCGATCGCCCCACGCTCGAGGAGCACGCCATGAACAAGTCAAAGCAACAGTTTCCTTTCGCAATGCCGGAAGGCATGCCGGCGTTTCCGGGTTTCGGCAAGGAATCGTTCGAGTGGATGTCCAATGCGTTCTCGGAGTGGCTGGGCAATGCCAACCGCATGCAGGCCGAGGTGATCCGCTTCATGGGCGATCGCTACAGCAAGGACGTGAAGATGATGTCGCGTTTCGCCGAGTGCCGTAAGCCCGAGGACTTCCTGAAGCTGCAGTCCGAGCTTGCAGCGGAACTGGCTGCGGACTATCAGGAGCAGGGCGCGCGCATCCTCGCGTTGTTCGGCGACGCCTCGAAACAGGCGTGGCAGGAAGTCACCAAGTCCGGCAATGCGAAACGCAAGACCTGAGCATGGACTGCGGCGGGCCGGCACGCGCAGCAGGCGTGCCGGAAAAGAGTGCGCCCCGATCAGTGGCGCAGGAACACCGGCAGGTCAGCGTGTTCGAGCACGTGGCGGGTGGCGCCGCCGAGCACCCATTCACTGAACCTCGATCGGCCATACGCGCCCATCACCAGAAGATCGGCACCTGCTGCCTTGGCGAGGCGCAGCAGTTCCGCGCCTGCACCTTCACCATCGACGTTGCAGGGCTGGCGGGTGACGCGCAGCGCGTGTGAGGCCAGATAGTCGTCAACGCTGAACTGCGGTTTCCAGCCTACCGACGAGAACGGTTCGCTCCGCTCGCCGTGAATCAGCACGACGTTGCGCGCACGCTGTAGCAGCGGCATCGCGCCATGCAGCGCGCGTATCGACTCGACCGAGCCCTTCCAAGCGACCGCAACCGTATCGAGGGCTGGTTTTTTCGCGTAGCTCGCGGGCACAACGATACAAGGCAGTCCGCAGCTCAGGAGAATCTGGCCGAGCGTGCCCGGGCTGCCGAGAGGCGACTCGCCACCCGATTCGAGCACGAGCAGGTCATGCCAATTCGCGGCCTGTGCGAGAGTCTGTCCAAGATGGCCTTCCGCGACCAGCCACCGCGCCTGCTTGACGCCCTGTCCCTTTGCCCATTCGAGGAACTGCGGTTCCGCGGCCCACGCCTCGCGCGCGAGGTCGGCGGTAATTGTATACATTTCCGGAAATGCCAGCGGGGTGTTCATCGCCGGCACGGGGACGATCGGCTCGGATACGAAAATTCCCGTCAGCGATGCATCCAGCCCGGCACAAAATTGCGCGCCGTATTGCAGGCTGTGGCTCCAGCGGCGGTAGTTGTCGGCGAGCGCAAGTATGTCCACGGCATCGGCTCCCTTTGGGTGGCCGACGAAGTCTAGTGCCCGCAAGACGTATCCGGTTGATCAGGGTCAAGCGAACGACAGTCGCGCCTGCCGGTCTGCGCCGAGGTAATTTCAAACCCCGGCCCGGGTGTCGGGTGCAACCGTCTTGATGAACAGATCCTGCGCAGCACGTGCGACGTCCGGCAGCACGTCGATTGCGCTGGTCGCGTGTGCGATCGAGTTGCAGGTGACGATCTGACGCGCGCCTGCGGCCTGCAGCGCCTGCAGTGCGTCGGCGCGGAACAGGGCATGGACTCCGATACAGACCGGCGCGGGCATGCCCGCGGCGCGCAGATGGCTCACGGCAGTCGCCAGCGTACGCGCCGTGGAAATGATGTCGTCGACGAGCACGGGCGTCCGTGTTCGCCACGCATCGGCTATTCGGGGAATTTCAATGGCGACACTCGCGTCGCCGTGCCGGGTCTTTTGCAGCACGACATACGGGCAAGCCGCGGCGGCCGCCACGGCGCTGACCCACTGCACGCTTTCCGCGTCGGGACCCACGACCAGCGGGTCTGCCACGTTCGCCACGATCCAGCGCGAGATCGCTGCGGTCGATGACGCAACCACAGTCGGGACGGAATAGATCTCGGACAGTGACGCATGCCGATGCAGATGCGGGTCGAGTGTCGCCAGCCAGTCGACGCATCCGGACAGCCAGCGGGCGAATGTGCGCGAGGCGACGGCTTCGCCTGGATTGAAGCGCGCGTCCTGGCGCATGTAGGCCAGATAGGGCGTCACGAGACCGACGCTGCGAGCACCGAGCTCGCGAGCCGTGCTCGCAGCAAAGTACACGCTTATACATTTATCGTCGGGCTGCTGGAGGCCGCAGGCCAGGACGACGTGACGGTCCGCGGGCGCCGAAAGCAAGCGGACGTAGGTCTCGCCATCGGGAAACCGGCGCATCGTCCACTGGCCGATCTCGGCCGACAACTCCCTGGCCAGGACCGCGGCGAGAGCCTCGTTGCCGGGCCATGCGTAGATCAGGGGCCTCATGCCTCGAAAACCGCAATCACGTCTTGCTGGCGCCCGGCGTAATCCAGCGCGTAAGCCAGTTCGCCCGCCGAATCGGCATGCACCGTGTACAAAGGCTGTCCTGTCGCGACCGCCATGCCGGCGCGCACGTGGAGATCCAGTCCGGCCGGCGCCGCGCGCGGAGCGCCGGCGAGCTTGGCGATCCGCGACAGGCGACGATTGTCGACGGCGGTCACGATTCCGCTGCGACCCGCACCGATTGTCTGGCGATGGCGGGCCAACCGGGGCTCGCGCATACCACCCTGCGCTTCGGCAATGGCCTGGAACTTTTTCCAGGCGCGCCCGTCGTCGAGGGTCGCCTGGGCGAGTGCCTGGCCGTTCCGTGCGGAAGCGAGCCCCGCCATCTCGAGCACGCGTCCGGCCACCAGCAACGAACGCTCGCGCAAGTCGCGTGGAGCGTCGGCGTCGTTGCGCAGCACGGCGAGAACGTCGCGGGCTTCGAGTCCGGGACCGATGCCGCGGCCGACCGGCTGGGTTCCGTCGGTCAGCACGACTTCCACCTTCAGGCCGAGCGCGCCACCGACCTCGGCGAGCCGCGCCGCCAGCACGTTTCCGGCCGCATCCGAACGCACCTTTGCCGTCGGGCCGACGGGGACGTCGATGACGACATGCGTCGAGCCGGCGGCGACCTTCTTCGAGATGACCGATGCGACGAGCTGCGTGTCGCTGTCGAGATCGAGCGGACGTTCCACCCGGATCAGAATGTCGTCGGCCGGGCTCAGGTTCACGGCGCCGCCCCAGACGATGCAGCCGCCTTCGCGCTCCACGACGCGGCGCATGCTCTGCACATCCAGCGCAACCGGAGCGAGCGTCTCCATCGTATCGGCGCTGCCGGACGGTGACGTGATCGCACGCGATGATGTCTTGGGAATCGTCGCGCCGAGTGCGGCCACGATCGGCACGACGATCAGCGTAGTGCGGTTTCCGGGAATACCGCCGACGCAATGCTTGTCCATCACCATCGGCGTCTGCCACGCCAGACGCGAGCCGACTTCGACCATCGCGCGCGTGAGGGCTATGGTCTCCCGGACGTCGAAGTGATTGCTCGCGCAAGTGGTGATGAAAGCCGCCATCTCGATGTTCGAGTAGTGTCCGGCGACGATATCGGCCATGATCGAGTGCAGCGCATCGGCGCCGAAGGCGTGCCCGAAGATCTTGGCGCGTACCTGGGAAAATGACTCGACTGGCGCGGCATGGGATATGCGAACCCGATCGTCGGCCGTGCCGCCGAGCGCGCGCCATGCCGCTTCGGACAGCCCGGCCTGCTCGCGGGCAAGCGCTATGGCTCCATCGGCGCGAACGACATTGACCGTGGCGACGATGTGTCTGTCGCCGAGCTGGATCTCCACGCGCGACAGCGCTTCGAAGCCTTCGGACTTGCAGACATGCGAATCCTCGCGCAGGAACACGACTGGTTCCTGGTACGTATCGATGCCGAGGCGGCGGATGTGCAAGATGTTTTGCCCCGCCGCATCACGCTTCGCAGCGAGTGGCTCGCCGGCGCTTGGCAATGTGGAATCGTGCATGTCAGTCGGCAAGGTCGACGATCTGTCCGTGGTCGGGTACGAGAGTTGACCAGCCGAGTCTACGCTCGATGCTGTGCCGCAAGGCGTCGGCCGGGACCGGCTCGCCATGGGTTATGAACGTGCGTTTTGGCGGCCTGCGGAAATTGCCAAGCCACTGGAGTATTTCCGTCGAGTCGGCGTGCGCCGACAACGTCGACAGCGCCGCGACCTCGGCGCGCACCGGAATATCCTGCCCGTGGATGCGGATTTCCGCCGCGCCGCCGAGCATCGCAGCGCCGCGTGTGCCGGCGGCCTGGTAGCCGGAGAACAGGATCAGGTTGCGCGGATCCGGCGCAAACGCGCGCAGGTGATGAATCACGCGGCCGCCGGTTGCCATGCCGCTGGCCGCGATGATGATCATCGGGTGGTGCAGCGAGTTCAGGTGCTTGGATTCCTCGACCGAATTGATGAACGTCACCGAACGGCTCATTGCCCGGCATTCGTCACGCGACAGGCGATGCTCGTTCGAAAACCGTTCGTACAGGGCCGTCACATCCGTCGCCATCGGACTGTTGAGATACACGGGCAGGTTCCCGGGAATCCGGCCCTCGGCCTTGAGCCGATGAACCTGATAGAGCAGGGATTGGGCGCGACCGACCGCAAAAGAGGGTACGACGACCACGCCGCCGCGCGCGATCGTGCGCGTCACCGCGGCAGCGAGTTCGTCACCCGGGTCGTTGCGCGGGTGCATCTTGTTGCCGTAGGTCGATTCAACGACCAGATAATCGGTCTGCTCGCGTGCCCGGGGCGGTTTCATGACGGGATCGTCTGGCCGGCCCAGATCGCCAGAGAAGGTGAGCGTCTTCCGGCCGTCGGTCAGAACGACGAACGCTGCGCCCAATATGTGCCCGGCCGGCTCCAGATGGGCGTGCAAGCCGGCACCGAGGTCGAACTTGCTGTCGTAATCGCAGGTGTGAAAGTAGCGCAGGCAGCGCTTGGCATCGTCCTCGGTATACAAGGGCAGCGCGGGCTGGTGGCGCGAGAAACCATGCCGGTTGGCATATCCGGCGTCTTCTTCCTGCAGCCGGCCGCTGTCGGGAAGCAGCAATTTGCACAATTCCAATGTTGCGGCCGTGCAGTGGATCCTGCCGCGGAAACCGTGTTTGACGAGCAACGGCAGGTAGCCGCTGTGATCCACATGCGCCTGGGTCAACACCACGGCCGAAAGTTCGCCGGGCTGGAAGGGCAGCGGCGCCCAGTTACGCAGACGCAGTTGCTTGAGACCCTGGAACAGTCCGCAGTCGACCAGTACTCGGCTGCGCGCGGCAGTAACGAGGTACTTGGAGCCAGTCACGGTGCCCGCGCCGCCAAGAAACTGGATCTTCATCGGGCCTCTCGAAGTTGCCTCAATTAATCATGCCTGGTGAACCCTGCATCGGATCGCGCCAGTGAACTGCCAGTTCATCGGAAAGGTTCTCGCGCCGTGGCAATGACCGAGGTGTGCGCATTGCCGAGAGAGCCTCATAAGTTGGGTACCGAACAGACGAATCCCTTTGACCGGAGTATTCGCCAGACTCAAGCATAGCCTTTTCGCGGGGACGAGACTGCCACGATCAGCGCCGATTTCACCGGCGTCGCGCGGCGCCATAGGACCAAAGTCCAATCCGGAAGCGAACCTCCGGCCGTCTTGATGTGGATCAAGAGCGCTCCGGAGCAGGTCCGTTAGTTTCCACCCCAAAGAATCAAGACAACGCCGAACACGACCGGCATGTAGCCCAACGACCAGGGAGAAGACCATGAAGCAGCTTCGCACCAAGGCTCACAAAGTCGCCGCGCTGGCGATGAGCATCGGGTTTACGTTTGCAGTCACGGCGAGGGCAGACGTCGACGTCGAGGCAGCAAAGGCCTTGGCACGTGCGAACAACTGCTTCAAGTGCCATGCGGTCGAGAAGGAAAAGGACGGACCGTCGTACAAGAAGGTTGCCGAAAAATACAAAGGCAAGGAAAACGCCGAAGCGCGCCTGATGGAGCACATCACGAGTGGCGAAAAGGCCAAGTTCCCGGACGGCCACGAGGAAGAGCACAAGATCATCAAGACCGATCCGCCGAAGGACATGGCGCAAGTAAAGAATCTGGTCGACTGGATCCTCTCGCAATGAACTAGCACCGCGTACCGCGGCCTGCGCAAAACGAAAGTCGAAACCGGCATTTTGGGGGTTGGCATGAAAACGCTCAGCACAGTTGTCTCGGGTTTGTTCCTGCTCTTTGCCGCAGCGAGTGCGCAGGCTGCCGACTCAAGCGATGCTGCAAATCGACGGTTGCAAGCCGATGCCGTCTGCACGAAGTGTCATGACGAGACGGAAACCAAACCGATCTTTTCGATCTACCAGACGCCGCATGGCGTAGTCGGCGACGAACGGTCGCCGACGTGCACGTCCTGCCACGGCGAAAGCAAGCAGCATATCGCCGGTTCCACCGGCGGCGGCGAGGGCAGCAAGCGCCCGGTGCCGGACGTAGTGCAGGGCAGGACGCACACGACGTCCGGATACGAGCCGAGTGACGCTCCGACCCAGTCCGCGCAGTGCATGAACTGCCATGAGTCCGGGTTGCGTACGCACTGGACCGGCAGCCAGCATCAGGTCAATGACCTTGCCTGCTCGAGCTGCCACCGGGTTCACGTCGCCAAGGATCCGATCCTGGTCAAGACCGAACAGGAAACGGTCTGCTTCACCTGCCACAAGGAGCAGCGCGCACAGGTCAAGCTGATATCGACGCATCCGCTCGACGCCGGCAAGATGGCCTGTTCCGATTGCCACAACCCGCATGGCTCGCCGGCACCAAAGATGCTGGCCAAGAACACGGTCAACGACACCTGCTTCACCTGTCACGCCGAGAAGCGCGGCCCGTTCCTGTGGGAACACCAGCCGGCCACCGAGGATTGCAGCAACTGCCATACGCCGCACGGCTCGAACATCACGCCGTTGCTGAAATCACGGCCGCCGTTCCTGTGCGACGAGTGCCATGACGGTCCGCACACGAGCCAAAGCCCGGTCGGTACCGGTGTTGCCGGGATCCAGGGTGGCGGCATCGTGAAGGGCGGAAGTCCGAGCGTCATCAACGTCGGGCGTTCCTGCATGAACTGTCACGTCATGGTCCACGGCTCGAACTCGCCGACCGGCGCGTACCTGCATCACTGATTGGTATTGGGGGTCACAATGAAGACGCATGGACAAAGATTCCCCGTCAGAGCGGTGTCCCTGGCGGTTCGCAGCGCCCTTTTCCTGATATTCGTCGCACCGACATTCGCGCTGGCGCAGCAGGTGATGAGCGACGAGGTGAAGGAGTTGGTCTATCCAACCTCGTGGTTCGACCTCGGTATCCTCGCGCTAGATGAAAGCTCGACGAAATTCGGCGAGTACAACGGCCTCAACACTACCGGGCCATACCTTATCGCCGACTTTGGCGTGAAAGGCGGCAGCGCCTACGGGATGGGCGACGGCACTACGCGGGTCGAAGCCACCGGTACGAATCTCGGCACGTCGTCGCGCAACATCGGCATCCAGATCACCGACCAGGGACAGTGGAGCGCCGGTGCCAGCTGGGACCAGCTGAAGCACTATACGACCGACAATTATCAGACGCCGTACGAGGGCGCCCAAGGCACTAACTTCTTCAATCTGCTGCCGAGCTTTGGGGTCATCAACACGACGACGACGGCCAGCAATGGCGTGATTACGAGCGCAAGCAAAGGCGCGCAGACGCTGACGCCGACGCAGTTGTCGCAGTACCACGGCCAGGACGTCTATAACGAACGCGACACGACCGGCGTCAATGCCGGCTACATGTTCAACAAGGAATGGAACTTCAAGTTCGACTACAAGCGTATCGACCAATCCGGCGCCAAGCTCATCGCCGGCGCCACCGACGCCTACAACCTGACCAGTTCTCACGGCTTCAACTACGGCGGTGAGCGCGTCGCTTACCTCATGAACCCGACTGAGTACGCGACCGACATGTTCAATTTTTCATTGAACTGGGCCGGGCAAAACGCGTTCTTCAGTGTCGGCTACTACGCCTCGCTGTTCCACGACGACTACTCCGGTGTGTCGTTCTCCAATCCGTTCGTCTCGGGTGGCACCGGCGCTGCGCCCGTGCCGCCGACAGGTACGTCGCCGGGTGCGGCGTTCCCGATCAGCACCTTCAGCACGCCGCCGAGCAACAGCCTGCATCAGTTCAACGTCAGCGGCGGCTGGATCTTCAACCCGGGCCTCAAGCTGGTCGGCAGCTTCTCATACGGGCACAACGAGCAGAACGAAAGTTATGACGGAACCTACACGACGACGCCGAACACGGTGTTGGAACTGCCCGTCGGTTCGCTCGACGGCAAGGTCGACATCAAGCACGCCGACGCGAGGCTGACGTGGCAGTTGAATCCCTCGTGGCTCTTCGCGGCTGGGGCTAAGTACAACGAGCGCGACAACAAGACGGCGTCGTACACCTACGAGTTCCTGGACCTCGGCGGCGAAGAGCGCACCGTCGTCAACACGCCGATGAGCAACAAGCGCGAGCAGTTCGATGCCGGCGGCGACTGGCGCATCACGTCGACACAGAAGCTGCATTTCGGCTACGAGTACGACTACATCGAGCGCTGGTGCCGTAACGAACTGGCCAACAATGCCCAAGGCGAACTCTCGTCGACAAACGCCAACTACTACACGACGGCATCGTGCGTGCAGATTCCGAAGGACCGTGAAAATCGTCTCGGCGGCACCTACCGGATCAAGGCGTGGGAAAACTTCGATTTCAACGCCGGATATACCTGGGGCCGGCGCGAGGCCACCGTCAATCCTTCGTTCTACAACCCGATGCAGAGTATCCCCGAGGGTTTCGAGAACTACGGCTTCCGCGCCTTTTTCGCGGCGTCACGCGAGCAGAACCTGTTCAAGGCCGGCGTGAACTGGCAGGCGACGCAGAAGTTCTCGATCGGGCTGAACGGCCGCTACACGGATGACGACTACTTCGATTCGCCGCTCGGCGTGCAGAACGGCAAGACCGAAAGCGCGAACCTCGATGCGAACTACGGCTTCTCCGAAGACAACTCGATCGGAGGCTACTTCACCTGGCAGAAGCGGACGCGCGAACTGCTGACCGCGAGCGGACGCAATGCGGTCGCGCCGTTGACGACGTTATGGACCAACGACCTTGCCGACCGCAGCAACACGTTTGGCCTCGACGGGCGGCAGAAAGGCCTGATGGGAGGCAAGCTCGAGTTCCGCGAGGACCTCACTTACAGCCTGGCCAAGACAAAGTACGTAACGATCCTCGGCCCAGGCATCACGCCGAACCTGAGCAACCAGGGCGAAGTGCCGAACATCAGCAGCGATCTGAAAGAGTTCCGCATCACCAGTGCATATCACATCGACCGCCAGTCGAGCATCTTCGGCGGCTACCAGTACCAGAAGCTGAAAGCGGTCGATTACCTCTACAACGGCTTCCAATACGGCTACAACCCGACCGGTATGCTGGCGAGCAATCAGCAAGCACCGAACTACGATGTGAACCTGGTCTTCGTCGCCTATCGCTATAATTTCCAGTGACAGGCGGTAATCAACGGCTGCTGCGGGACCGGAGCACCGGTCCCGCACGCTTTGGGGTTCAACACGACATTTTCCGGCGATTCGCGAGTCATCCAACGGAGCGACCTTCATGAGCAAGCAAAATCCCGGAGCACTGCGGCGCTTCTGGCGGTTTCTGCGCAAGCCGAGCGCAAAGTGGTCGCTTCTGACCCTGCTCGTCGTTGGCTTCTTCGGCGGCATCCTGTTCTGGGGTGGTTTTCATACTGCCCTGGAAATGACGAACACGACGCCGTTCTGCATCAGCTGTCATGAGATGCGCGATACGGTATACCAAGAATACAAAAACACCATCCACTACTCGAACCGCACCGGCGTGCGCGCAGGGTGCCCGGATTGCCACGTTCCGCACGAATGGGGCCCGAAGATCTGGCGGAAGATGCAGGCAAGCCTCGAAGTCTGGGGCAAGATCACCGGCGAAATCTCCACGCCGGAGAAGTTCGAGGCCAAGCGCATGGAACTGGCGACGAACGAATGGAACAAGATGAAATCGGTCGACTCGCGCGAGTGCCGCAACTGCCACAGCTGGGACGGCATGAGCAGCGAAAAGCAGAAGCAGTCCGTCTTCAAGAAGCACATGGCGGCAAAGGACGAAGGCAAGACCTGCATCGACTGCCACAAGGGCATCGCCCACCATCTACCGAAGGAATACCGCGATCCCGACGAGGAAGAGTAGCCATCGCGTCGTCGCCGCCGGCTGACCCGACACCTGGTCAGCCTTTGCGTTTCAAGTTGAGACGGACCCGCCCCGCGGTCCAGTAGGGCGGACAGGACGTTCCTCAAAGGTAACCTCTGAACACGAGGTCAATAGTCTGAACTTGTTGGGCCCCTGCCAGGTGACGCAAAAACTGGTAGAGCCTGCGGAGCCACCTCAAGCCGTCAGGCATTGAGCGCGAGATTCAAGTCGCCGAGCCGGTTCGCCGCGGCAAGTTGCCGGAGTCGCTCGGTGGACTGCGCATCCGGTGCATGTTCGATGCGAAACGGATAGTCGATCGGCGCATCGATCCAGGGTTGGACGGCGCCACGCAAGGCGATTTGCGCAGCGATCGATGATCTGCGCCGGCCGTCGATGACGGTCGGCATCGATCCTGACAACGCGCTGGATCGTTTGGCGATGATGCAGGCATAACCGCCGGTCCGCCTTGTGCGTGCGCCGACCGGACTCGCGCCATCCCAGGACAAATCGCAGCGATCGATGGGATCCAGACCATCGGCCACGTCATTCGCAAATCGGGCCAGCCGGCGCTGCGACGTGATCGCCGTGACACGCTGATGGCGCAGTCCGGTGCGTTGCACGGATTCGACAAGTCCGGGCTGAACCCCGCGCTGGAGCAACAATTCGACCGCGGCGTCGGTGCCGCCGGGCAGATGTCCGCGGTCGCGGGCAAGGCGGATGTTCGCGCCAAGGCAGGCCTCGGCGAGCGCCTGAGCGATCTGCCCAGCCTGCACCCGTCCGGAGGGACTGTCGTAGCGTTTGCCGAGAAGGGCGAGGGCGTCGGCAATACCCATCATGCCGACGCGCAGATCACCGTACACATCGTTCCCGGCGCCGTGCAGTACAAGGGCATTGTCGAGTCCATGCACCGCCAGATCTGCGGCGGCGCGGAACTCGTCAAAATCAAATTGCGCACCAGCGCTGAACGGTGCACGGACGAAACTCGCCGCATTGAGCACCGCGAGAGGATCGGCGGGCCAGGCAAAGTTGCGCGTGCCGGCGCCGGCGAGGATGCGCTCATCGAACACAACTTGCCAGCGCGCCTGCATGTCGATCATGCGCGCCAGCCAGCGCGCAGAGGGGACTGATTCAGCCTGTGCCAGCGCCCCTGCGACGCGCTCCCACGTTGCCTCGACGGAAATATCCCGTAACTGTCCGTCTTCGCGCCAGCGAAACCACGCGTCCCACGCCTCGACCGCTACAGGATCAAGGAACGGGGAGGGGGAGTCTCTCTCGAGCATCATCATCACGCGCGTCTGGGCTGGCGAACAAGGGTAGTCGCCAGTATCGGTACGCTGCGTTGCCCGCGCTTGAGAAAGATCAACTGCGGGACATACGCCTGCGAATCGTTACAAACCGTTACGATCCGTTGCCGGCCCGTCGCACTGCAGAGCACGACAGCACGTAATGTCCGCCTCGAAGCATCCGTTACCCGGAAACGTTCGAGGAACCCACCATGAGCACCACGCCGGAAAACCTGACGATCGCCCCCCACGCCGCTCCGCTGCACGCGCATCTTGAAGCACGGCCGGCCAACCATCTTGACCTCGATCAATTGCGCCAGCACGTCCAGGTATTGCGTCGCCGAGTCGAGGCGGGCCAGTACCTGTATCGCGCCGGGCAGCCGTTTCAGGCGCTGTACCTGATCCGGGTGGGCTCGGTGAAAACCTGCGAGCTGGCCGAAGACGGCCGCGAGCAGGTGACTGGTTTTCGCATGGCGGGCGAACTGCTCGGCGTCGAATCGATCGGCCTGTCTACCTACGCTTGCGACGTCATTGCGCTGGAAAGCAGCGAAATCTGGGAACTGCCTTACCCGCCAGTACTGATGGCCTGCCTGCGCATTCCCGAACTGCAGCAGAGCCTGACCGACGCTATGGCCCAGGAAATCCGCCGCAACCGCTCATGGATGCTGGCACTGGGCACACTGACCGCCGAACAGCGCGTCGCGGCGTTCCTGCTCGATGTCGCGGCCCACTACGAAGCAATGGGTTTCAGCGGCAAGCACTTCATCCTGCGCATGAGCCGCGCCGACATGGCAAGCTACCTGGCGCTGAAGCACGAAACCGTCAGCCGCGCACTGTCACATCTTGCCGAGGCAAACTGCATTTCGGTGCAGCGGCGCGAGATGCGCATCGTCGATCGTGACGGCATGCAGCGCATGGCCGGATTCAGCGCACGGGTGCACTGAGGATCCGCCGGCCGCACGCCAATTCAGTGGCGGCTGTCTATCGCCGCGCGCACGGCAGATGCCAATTGCTCGCGCCGGTAAGGTTTTCGCAATAACGGAAGGGGCTTTGCCCCGACCGAATCGGATCCGGCCATGGGATGTTCGTAACCCGACGTGAGCAATACGCGCAGGTCGGGTCGCAAGCGCTGGGCGGCGCGAGCCAGTTCGTGGCCATCCATGCCGCTGCCCAGGATGACATCTGTGAACAGCAGGCGTACGTCTGCGCGATCCTGCAGCAGACGCAGTCCCTGCTCGCCGTCGGGCGCCTCGCAGGTCGAGTAGCCGAGCGAGTTCAAAAAAGCGACGGCAATCGAACGCACTTCCGCTTCATCCTCGACGACAAGCACGGTTTCCTTGCCGCCGGATGAGGGTGCGGGTGGAGACGCTTCATCGTGAGTCGACTCCTTCAGGCGCGCCGCAGGCAAGTACAAATCGATACGCGTGCCGTAGCCCAGCCGGCTGTCGGCAATGAGGTGCCCGCCCGACTGCTTCACGAAGCCATACACCATGCTCAGGCCGAGGCCGCTGCCGCGGCCGCTTTCCTTGGTTGTGAAGAATGGTTCGAAGGCGCGCGCGAGGACTTCCGGCGGCATGCCGAAACCGGTGTCGCGCACGGTGATGACGACGTAGCTGCCCGGTGCGAGGTCGGCCGTGCTTTCGCCGTCGGCAATGATCTGCTCGCGTTCCCCCAGATACAGCGTGCCGCCACGGGGCATGGCGTCGCGCGCATTCAGTGCCAGGTTCAGGATTGCCGTATCGAGTTCGCCGGGGTCGACGAATACGTTGGGCGCCCGGGATTCGCAATCGACGCTGACCTTGATTGGCTCGCCGAGCGTGCGCGCCAGGATCGGGCAGAGCTCATGGAGCAGCTTGCGCGGATCGATCGATTGCGGATTCAGGCGCTGACGGCGCGCGAATGCCAGCAGCTTGCGCGTCAGTTCGGCACCTCGCCCGACCGCGCGCAGTGCGCTGCCGAGAATCTCCTGACTTTGGGGGCGGTCGGCCAGGTCCGGTTCCAGCAGCTGCAGGTTGCCGGAAATCACGGTCAGCATGTTGTTGAAATCGTGCGCGACGCCGCCGGTAAGCTGGCCGACCGCGTCGAGTCGCTGCGCATGCGCGAGCTGCTCTTCCGTGCGGTAGCGCTGCATCGTGGCGGCGAGCAGGTGCGCCACGGATTGCAGGAAGTGTATTTTGTCGCTGTCGAAGGCATTGGGCCCGCGCTCGACGGCGATCAGGGCGCCCATCGGGCGCGCCCGGTCGAACAGGGGCGCCGCCACGAAATCGCTGTAGCCCGCGTCGGCAAGCACCGAGCGGACGCGCTCGCTCGTCGCGTTCCCCGTAGCGTTCGCGTGAATTGCCGTTGCGTCGCCCGGACGCGAGGCGGTGGTGAAAAATTCCCGTGGCAGCAGCTCCGGCAGCAATTCCTGCAGCTCCGCTGCCAGGCCGACAGCAGAGCGAACTCGGACCTGGCTGACGTGAGGCTGGTTCGTTACGATCGCCACTGCAGCGATGCCGAGTTCGCGCGCAACCCGTCCAGGCACACTTTCGAAGGCGACGTCCTGACTTTCCGACTCGAGCATCAGGCGGCCGATGTCGGCGACTATCGCATCGTAGCGCGCGCGTGCCAGAGCCTGCCGCGCACGGTGTGACTCCGATATGTCGCGCACGGAGGCGACATAGAAGTTGCCATCTTCGGTCTGGATCGGACTCAACGCGATTTCGACCGGGAACAGCGTGCCATCGGCGCGCACACCGGCCAGTTCCTGGCCGGTCCCCATCGGCCGCAGGCGCGGATGAGCGATGAAACGCTCCCGATGCAGGTGATGGGTTGCGCGCACCCGCTCTGGCACCAGCGCTTCGACGGACAATGCGCGCAGTTGGGTCCTCGTATAACCGAACAGATGCTCGGCCTGCGGATTGGCCAGGACAATGCGGCCCTGGGCGTCGGTAACAATCATCGCATCCGGCGCCATCTCGAAGAGCGCCTGGAGCGCGGCGGGATGCAAGGTGGCGCGATCGTTCATGCCCGTCAGCCTCGCTCGACGCGCACGGCGAAGATGTAGCCTGCGCCGCGCACCGATTTGATCAGCGCCGGCTGGGCCGGGTCGGTTTCCATCTTGCGCCGCAAGCGCCCGATTTGTACGTCGATGGCGCGATCGAACGGCCCGGAGTCGCGGCCATGGATCCGGTTCATCAGATCGTCGCGCGATAGCACCCGGTTCGGGTTGGCGATGAATGCGCCGAGCAGGTCGAATTCGCCGGTCGTCAACGGTACGACCTTGCCGGTCGCATCGGTCAGTTCCCGCGAGCCGACGTTCAGGCGGAATCCGCCGAAGCGCACGACATCCTGCGCGTTGCCGACAGCGCTTGCCGCCGCTTCGGAGGCGCGGCGCAGGACGCTGCGCACGCGTGCCAGAAGTTCGCGCAGGTCGAACGGTTTGGTTACGTAATCGTCAGCGCCCAGTTCGAGGCCCACGACGCGGTCGATCGAATCGCCGCGTCCGGTTACGATGATCAATGCGCCTCTCCAGCGCTCGCGCAGGTATCGCGTCAAAGTGAAACCATCTTCACCGGGCAATCCCAGGTCCAACAGCACGACGTCGATATCCTGGGAGTCGATCACTGCACGCATCGCAAAGCCGTCGGCGGCGACGGCAACGTCGAAACCTTGCGCGCTAAAATAGCGCTTGATGATGTCGACGACATCCTGGTCGTCATCGACAACCAGCAAGTGAGGTCGTTTGGTGCCGGACGTGCCGGCGATGGTGTCGGCCGCCATTGCGCGTGAAATTGCCGAAGTTGCCGCATCATGCACTGAGGGCGGGCCAGCGTCCACATGCTCGCGCGAAGCCGGCGCGTTGGGTCCGCTCCGGGGCCACGGCATTGTGCCTTCCAGCCCCGCGTTTCCCTGGCTGGACGCTACCGTCCGGCCCGACACGACCGGACCACTCCGGCTCATGTGTTCCAGGGCACGCTCGCGAGCCTATGGGTGTACAGTCACCGGGGCCGACTACTCCATGGTCAGGACTCCATGCATGCCCAGGTCCTTCGACGTGCGGGCGAACCTCTGCAAGCCGTGGATTTGCCGACACCGGAACCGCAACCCGATCAACTCCTGATCCGCGTCAGTGCGTGCGGGGTTTGCCGCACCGATCTTCACGTCGTCGACGGAGAGTTGGCGCAACCGAAATTGCCACTCGTGCTCGGTCACGAGATAGTCGGCTACGTCGTGGCGCCCGGTGCTCGCAGCGGCGATTTTGCGGTCGGCGATCGGGTCGGCGTTCCCTGGCTCGGCTGGACCTGTGGCGAATGCGAGTTCTGCCGCCGCGGCCAGGAAAACCTGTGCACAGCGGCGCGCTTTACCGGTTACCAGATCGACGGCGGCTATGCCGAATATGCGGTTGCCGATGCTCGCTACTGTTTTCGCATTCCCGAGCGCTATTCCGACCCCGAAGCAGCGCCGTTGCTCTGCGCGGGACTGATCGGCTTTCGCGCGCTGCGCATGGCCGGCGACGATGCGCGACGCATCGGGCTGTACGGGTTCGGCGCGGCAGCGCATATCCTCGCGCAGCTTTGCGTGCAGCAGGGCAGGGAGGTCTACGCGTTCGTGCGCCG
>Ga0157375_10000666_pt1 | contig 30402 bp, 23 predicted proteins | sample M35metaG_FD_115311 | JGI IMG/M metagenome (GOLD analysis project Ga0157375, IMG submission 115311) | Miscanthus rhizosphere microbial communities from Kellogg Biological Station, Michigan, USA - M3-5 metaG | ecosystem: Host-associated > Plants > Roots > Rhizosphere > Soil | place: USA: Michigan... | reverse complement strand
GTCGTAACTTATTTTAGGATCTCCGGTAAGGAGGGATTCTACGTGATGGACCTCCCTAACCTGACCATCGCTCCTAAAGGATACTTCGTCGGAGCATCGGCTATTCCGTACAGCTACCAGAATATTTCGAATTCTACCGCAGCGGATTTTAGCTGGAACGACCCTGCGTTAGCTTCCAATAATGGTTATGTAAAAATGTGGCTACAGCAAAGCGGTAGTTCTGCAGATGGAAACCCGGATTATAATGAAGGAGTCATTCCTGCCGATTTTAATGACTTTTTTGTTCCACATAATGGTTCAGGAGCAACCTACACCATATTTCTGTACAGGAATGGCGTTTTGATCAATGCGTTGATTTTCGGAACGGGCGGGTATGATTCGGTTATTCCTGAAATTGTAGCCATGCCCCCTCTGTTTGTGGATATGAGCGGTACCGCTCCGGATTTTACCATTGATTTCTCGGGCTATGGATCTGTACCTGCGGAAAAAGTTAACCAGAATGCAGGTACCGACAATGGATTTGTGCGCACAGCCGATGGAGTATGTGGAGCCTGGGACAAATCAAGCAACACCGTAAGTTATTCACCCAAACTTACAAATGGACCTGCAGATCCATTTAGTGGTAGCATATCAGTAGATGCAATCATACAAAAAGGAACTGCGGCCACTGGCTCTAAACTAATTTACGACGTTATTGCCGCCCCTTCTACAAGCTTCCCCGTGACACTGGATGTATATGAAGATGTGGGAACCACACTTCTGCGATTAGATGCAAGCGACACATATGTTGAATCAAACACAGAAAACACAGTGACAGACGGTCCCTTTACTACAGTTTTTAAGCCTTTTGATGTCAATATGCTGGTGGTTGTAAAATCCAATTCCGGCTGCATTGACAAGGTCTTATTTTCACCCACTATAGCGATACTGTCCATTAAACTGGTTTATTTCCAGGGTACTTTGGAAAACAATAAGGTCGCATTAAAATGGAGAGTAGAACAAAATGAAGAAGTAGATCGCTTTGAAATTGAACGAAGCGAAGACGGAACAAACTTCGTCACAGCGGGTACTGTTTTTCCAAAATCTCAATCCGACGCAGAAAATTATTCATATGCTGAAAGCATAAAAACTTATAAGGTGTATTACCGTCTGAAAATGTATGACAAGAATCAAACATCCGAGTATTCGAAGGCGTTTGTATTACAAAATCCAAACGTCAAAGGTGATTCGTTGAGGATTATCAACAATCCGGCTACTGATAAATTAACTCTAAACTATTCGTCAGCCTGGAATCAGGCAGTGGAAATTAAAATCTTTGACCTGGCTGGTCGTATGCAAATGAACCTGAAGGCTAACGTTTACCAGGGAAGTAATTTTATCGACCTGCCATTAAGCTCAGTTTTCAAGACCGGAATTTATGCAGTGGAAGTAAGCAATGCTTTGGAAAGCCAAACAGCAAAATTTGTCAAACAATAAAACTCAATTCAAATTCTAAAGGATCATTCGAACGGAAAAATAATGTTGCGCTGTTGGTCAGGCGACCAACAGCAACAAGGCAAAACCCTATGTTAATTAGCATCATGTCAGCTTGGTAAAGCCGTCATCACTCCATCCTTCGCTGCCAACACCGTGATGAACAAAAAAGAGGCCTTCAGGATCATATTTTTTCTTAACTGCTAATAATCGTGGATAATTGGTACCCCAGAAAGATTGCTGCCAATTCTGTTCAAAGAAGTTACTTTCAGAAACGTACGACCCTGAATTGGGAGCTATCTTTTTCAATTCCTCCATCGCTTTATTAATTCTTTCGGCTTGGTAGCGGCCTTCGTTAACATCAGGTTCATGTCCGGCGATGCCTGTAAAAGCAGGTTCTCCTTCACCTGCAATAATAACAAGTGCAAAAGCATTAAGCACATCGGGATTCATAGCCGTATCTTTTGCCGCAGCCAGTTCTTCAGGTGGAGCGCCAGCCAATCCTTTATTGAAATGAAGCGTAGTGCTCCAGTAACGACTTGCAGAAAACAGTGCATCTGCCAATTTCTTTTGATTGCCCTTTTCAAGCAAAGTATCGGGTAACCACGCCGAATGATAACCATATAAAAATTGTCCCGCTTCACTTTTATTTGACTTCCAGTAAATATTTCCTTCCGGAGCATTGGGTCTGTCATCTGTTGCAATAAGATTGGAAGCAAATTGTTTGAGAAAAGCAGTATCCCATAATTGCCGCGCAGGGATGGTCATGATAGTTAGCGGCATTTCAATTTGATAGTCTTGTGGCGATTGTTTCAACCAATTTTCAAAAGATTGCCATGATGCCTGTGCCTGTTCTTTGGTAAGCCCGTGAGACAACATAGTTATTTCAATTGTATTATCACGTTTAAATCTTATCTGCTCACCCCAGTGAGGATTAAAAAGTTGACCACGATACAACTCGATAAGATTTGCTATTAAAGTTTTAAAGGTCTCATCGGAAGTGGCTTTTATAGAACAGAATACAGCACCAAAGTTTTCGGGTAGTTCTCTTGTTCTTAAAGTCATTTTGGTAACAACACCAAAGGTTCCGCCGCCCCCACCTTTCAGTGCCCAGAACAGATCGGGATTGTTGCATGCATTTGCAATTTGTACTGAGCCATCTGCTGTAACGATTTCTGCCTCCAATAATGCCGCTGCAGCCAAACCATAATGCTTGGAAAAGCTTCCAAAGCCCCCACCCTGTATGAGCCCGGCCACTCCAACGGTTGTGCATCCTCCTCCCTGGACATACCTGCCTGCCTTTACCGCGACAGCATTATAAGCATGCAGCCACGTAGCTCCCGCTTCAATAGTTACAGCAGGTTGAGGAGCTTGCTTTCCAGCACACCCACTAGCAACGAAGCTATCATGCATAACAATATTGTTCATAGCTCTTGTCCAGATAAGCAAAGAATCTGCAGCATTTGAAGTGCCCTGGTAACTATGGCCTCCTCCCTTTACTACAAGCCTTAAATTATTCTGTCTGGCAAAATTAATAGCGGCAACAACATCGGTTGTCGATTTAGCCGCTACAGCATATACGCTTGGCTCAGAACGCCAGGCATCAAGCCAGCCGGATGACTGAGTAAGTGCCGGATTGTCGCCAATGTTGTAAGGATTTTTTAACCCTTTAAATACTTCCTTACACGCATCAGGGCCTGAAGTCTTACAGGCAACCAACGGTGATTCCAATTTTATCAGATTTCCATTAACTGCCTTTTTTAATCTCGCCCAGCTTTCTTCAGAAGGCCACCCGGGATCTCCAGGGCGAGCTCGCTTGAATTGACGATGCCTGCCAGCAGGGTTTTCGAAACAAGTGAATAATGGGGATGAGTTTAAGGAAATAGCCGGTAATAAAATGGCACTTTTTACAAATTTTCTTCTATTGATTGACATCGCAATTGCAAATTAATTTTTCATTCCGACGCTTTTGCTTTCATAGAATTGAGAGCAAGGTTAGTCAAAATTCCCACGAGACGATAAAACCTTTTCCATTTCTTTGCACGATTTATAAATTTTAGTTGTCAGCCCGGGGTCTTCATCTTCGAGCTTTGTGGGAGGGGAGACCCCGGGATTAAATTCATCACATCCATTTCTTTGGACGATTTATGAACTTTTCTCTTCTTCGAAAAATTGTTGTGCTGTGCCTGATCGCGCATGTTCCTGTAATTGATCTATGATGCTGGACGCCCTGTTGCCGTGATGATTTATTTTCTCGAGGTTACTGATTAAATCCTGCGCCATTTCTTTTTTTTCTTCTTCATTACCTGAAGAAATAATTTCCTGCACTAAATCCTTAGAAACCTCCGAAAAATTATTTACAAAATTCAACGGGTTTTGTATTTCATGGGCCATACGTGTAGCCATTACACCAAAGGCCGCCATCTTTTCTGACTTCACCAATTGCTGCTGCGTGTTTTTTAAATTTTCATACGCTGTTGCCAGCTCTTTGTTAGCTTTTTGTTTATAACGGTAACGATTAATCAAGGCTATTAAGAGCAATAATAATACAACAGCACCTGCGATAATTGAATTACGGATATTGCGCTGCCGAATATCTTTTTTTTCCTGTTCTTCCCTGGCTGCTGTTTCTTTTTTATCGAAAGTATACTGCATAGCAGTTTCCGTAAGTTTTTTATCTTTTTCTATGTTAAACATCGAATCTTTTAAAAGTGTAAAATTCTTATAACTCGTCAATGCATCTTTATGTTCGCCAAGCAAGGCTTGTATTTCGCTCAATCGCTCATAGTTTGCAGACAAAGCATTCAGATCGCCAATTTCTTTAGATATCTGCACAGCGCTGTCCGTATAGATTTTTGCCTTTTGCAATGCCAATAAATTATGTCTACCCGTGTTGGTACCTTTTGCTGTCTGTAAATAAACGTATCCTATATTGCCAAGACTGGCAGCTGTTTCAATTTTGACTCCTAGCTCCTCACTTATTTTCAATGACTGTAGATGATATTCCAGCGCTTTGCTATAATTTTTTTGTTCGGTATAAATGACCCCGAGGTTGCCGAGATCTCTAGCTATTCCATTCTTATCGCCTAATTCTTTATACAACTGCAGCGATTTTAAAAGATTTTCAAGTGCTTTTTCATGATTGTTTAAATTGCGGTACAACTCGCCGATGTCGCCGAGGTTTGCAGCTATGCCGCTTTTATTTCCCATTTCCTCATCGATCTTGTTTGCCTTTATCATGTACTCAAGCGCTTTTTGATAATCTTTCTGGCTGTTGTAAACAATTCCAATGTTGAGCAACGTAACCGCTATGTCGGGTTTATTACCAATTTCCTCGTTAATGCGCAAAGCATCGAAATAATATTTCAGGGCATTCGGATAATTTGCCTGGTACCAATGAATAACTCCAATATCGCTAAGTATTCTTGCTGTGCCGAGTTTATCTCCAATTTCTTTAAACTGCTGCAATGCCTGTAAAGAATATTGCAGCGCCGGCGCATAATCAGATTTTCCATAGCCATAATTACCTGCAATGGTTCGGGAGGCATTTCCGATTCCTTTCTTCCAATTTAATTTTTGCGCAAGCGCTAACCCCTGCTTTCCAAACTTTAAACCATCATCCGGATTAATGGAATAATAAGTATGACTAAGATCAATCAGCAACTTTACTTTATTGGTGTCTTCATTCGCTTTTGGTAACTCACCAAGCAACGAGTCAATGCGTCCTTGTCCCTCGAGTTGAGCCAGTGATTGCTTGTGTACATATACAATAATAATAAGTATTAAAATTTTTTTCATTCTTTTTAATAGAAGTTTATTCTTGTAAATTAATATATAATTCCCTAACGTATTCTCTCCTGCTCCCGATAGCTATTCGGACTGGAATGCCGGGAAACTACCATAACATTCTAAGTTTTTTCTTATTAAGTCGAACTACGTACAACAAGGGTCAGAGGCAAGAGTTCTCCGTGAATCTCCATGTACTCTATGTCTCCGTGGTTTTTTTTACCACTGAGACACGTAGATCACAAGAGTGGCACAGAGGCTTATGCGGGATAACTGGCATGACGGATATTTCTACTGCGTCAGCATCAGGAATCGCTGAAAATTGTCGGGATTGTTGATGATATAATTATGTTCATGCAGGCTATGAACAAAAATAAGCCGGTTGTTTTTTATATCAACATCGGTAAGATCAGCCTCTTCTTTTTTCAGAAAAGGAATGTTGCCGGCTTTCAATTGCTCCATAAATTCAATGGTTAGTTTATCGGTTCCTCCTCCGTCGGTGTACAGGTTCACAAAAACATTTTTAGTATCCTGCTTTATCCAATTCATGTACTCTGATTCGTTTGCATAGAGTGCATCGAACAAGAACACTTTATGTATAGGCAGGTTTACATTCTGTAAGATCTTTGCCATCACCCGATAACCGCCACTGTGTCCAGCAAGTGTGATAGCGTCTACCGTTGCTTTGCGAGCAATGATCTTTCGTTGTTTTAGCTGCTTCAATACATCAGTAACCAATAACGGGAACATACCCGGTTGCTCGAGTTTGCCTCCGTAACTATCAGGAGAGTTTTTGGCTGTTTCGGCCATCACGAGCACGGCGTTTGTTTTGCTGTTGATAAACTGTTTGCCCAGTTCATAAAAAACAATGGCCGTGTCAATATTATTTCTCCATCCATGAAACCAGAATGCCATATCAACTTTTTTATCAGCGGAAAAATGTGGCGGCACCAGTACCAATACCGAATTATCGCTGTAATGTGTGGCGGCATCATACAATACGCTGTCGTACACATGGCCCTTTGCCCGGCCAGTATCAGGAAAGGAAGTATGCTGTGATGTAAAATGAAATGTACGGCCCTCATTTGTTTGGGCCGGGAGCTGAAAGAACATAAACAAAAGAAAGAATCCTGCAAGCAGGTCCGAAATTATTTTTTTCATAAGCAGTTTGAAAACAGCTGATGCAAATCTAAAAGTAAATATCATTCAATGTTTCTTACAGATGTTTTTGGCGACAGGACGCTGGAATTTCATTTATGTACCAGGCTGCATTGCTACTATTAAACAGTCGTTGCGTCGCACTCTTGTACATTCGGTAATTCTATGCAGAGATTTTGCCTTGTGGCGAAGTAGTTGTTGGTGTCCTCACGTCTGCGCTACTTTCTTTGCAATTTCCTATGCCGCTTTTTTTTGAAAGCGTTAGTTGTCGGCCCAGGTTAAGGCTTTGCAGAAAAATTGGATGGAACGACAATCTTCCAACGGGTGAATACCCATGATGAATCAAGTAGTCTAAAGACGAATTTAGTTTGTACTTTAGGCCGAGAGCCATCCAGTCAAATAATGCTAAGCCGACTTTTATACTATATTGTTTTAAAACCTCTTTCTCTCCTACCATTGAATTTTCTTTACATTCTTTCTGATTTTTTGTACGTAGTGGTGTACAAAACTTTTAAATATCGTAAAGAGGTAGTCAGAACTAATTTGCTGAATTCATTTCCGAAGAAATCCATAAAAGAAATCGAAAATATCGAGCAGAAGTTTTACAGTCATTTTTGTGACCTGATAATTGAAAGTATCAGGCTGTTCAGTATTTCAGAAAAAGAGTTAGCACAACGGAATAAAATAGTTAACGCTGAGATCCTGGATCAATTTTTTGAAAGGGGAAAAAGTATAATTATTGTTGCCGGGCATTACAATAACTGGGAGATGGCGGCTACTATTTCCGGCACGCGGGTAAAACACCACCTCGTTGGAATTTATACGCCGATGAGCAATAAATTCTATGATAGTAAATTTTTAAAGAGCAGGCAAAGATTTGGATTGGAAATGATCTCAAAGAAACTGGTAAAGGAAGGATTTGAAGAAAATAAAGAACTGCTGACAGGAACTTTATTTGCCACTGATCAATCACCCACCTATAGCAAACGCGTTCACTGGACAAGTTTTTTAAATCAGACTACACCGGTGCTTTTAGGCGCAGAACGTTTTTCAAGGCAATATGATTTTCCCGTGTTTTATGCGTATCTCAAAAAGATCAGGCGTGGCTATTATGAAATGGAATTCGCTTTGTTGGAAAACAATCCTGTTCAAACTCAAGATGGGGAAATAACCGAAAGACATACCCGCTGGCTGGAAAAGCAAATCAGCGAAACTCCTCAGTACTGGTTATGGACACACAAACGCTGGAAAAGAAAAATGAAAGAAGGCGATACACTTTACCAGGCTTTGTGATTTTAGTTGTCAGCCCGGGGTATTCCTCTTGGGGCTATGCGGGAGGAGAGACGACGGGATTAAATTCAGCACATCATTTATATGCACCAGTTTTTCATATTTCTTTATTCCTTCATTACTTACTTTTTTTCTTGATAAAAAAAAGTAACCCGCCCGAACGAATCATTCGGTCAGGTGCCATTCGGTTCGGGCGGGCAAAAAATCAGGGCAAATCCAATTTCGTATGCCACCTTTCCTCTTGAAAGAAAACGTGGCGCCAAAAGTTCAAGCCGATTTTGATGCAGAAATAGTCTTAGATCGACCATTCCTTTTTCCAAAATCGGCACTTAGCAACAGAACTTGGTTGAATACTTTCGGTTGAACAAACTATGTGGCGGCCATAATGCACTGCGTTGAACCGACTATGCCATGTGGGTTGGTCTGACAGTTTTGAAAGAAATTCTAAAGAAGTAAAAGTTCGAGATAATGCAGGATAGTCGCGAAGCGTTAATCTTCCACCCAAAGTTCTTGCAAAATTCATTTTTGATAACCCGCTCGGCATCGGGTGTACAGCATAAACAAATCATACCGTCTTGCTTGTTATTCGATGCAAAGTGTTCGATGTACTAATGCTCCTAAACGCCGATTTTGGCAGGAGAAATGCCGGCCAAAAGCTGCTTCGGCATCAATCCCGATAGCTATCGGGACGGCTGTGCTTTCTTTGTTACTTTCTTTGCACAAGCAAAGAAAGTAGACAGTGGTCAGGTCCGAAGGACTCTCCGAAGGAGTCATTTGACCTTTGGAGCGACCAACAGCAACACGGGAGAGCAGAGGATAGGAGAACTAGTCAATTCATCAAACCCCCGGCACGGTTCATTCAACTTCTTTAACAAGCCAGGCATTGATCTGTTTGTGCACAATTACAGTTTTCTTATCTATGCGGACAAGATGAATTAAACCTTATAAATATGAAAAATAAATTACAGGCTGCAATGTCATTCATTGGTGCTCCGTGTTTGGCTATTGACTTTTACAGGAATGCAAATGCAGGACAGCAATGGGGTGCCCCAAACCTCACAAGTATCCTTGATATCCTTTACATGGCGGGCTGGGCATGCAGTATGCTCAGCTTTATTCGCATGCAGGTAAACGGTACGAAAAGGTCAGCAAGAAATCTTTTATATGTTCAACTGACTTTTTTAATAATAGCCGGATCATCAGACCTGGTGACATTATTAAAAATTCCTGTTCCCGAAAATGTATTTTTTTATTGGCATCTTTTTTGGCCACTCAGCAATTGCCTGATGTTGGTAACGGGTATAACGATTGCGGTCGCTGGCAGATTGCATGGCTGGAGAAGGTGGGTGCCGTTGATAACCGGTCTTTGGCTCCCTCTTACGATGGTTGTAAAAATTTACTTGTCGCCGCAACATATGGCATACTTCGGAGGAACCTATTCTCTCATCATGTGGACATTAATGGCATATATTGCTCATAGCCGCCATGAGCCGGAGGTCGACTACAAAGTAAAAACTATAAGCGTTGCATAAAAATCGACAGCGGTGAACTATGCACCTTTGATAAAAAAAAGTAACAAACCTGCCTGCATCAAGGCAACATCAATTTCGTTATGCCACCTTTTCTCTTGAAAGAAAAGGTAGCGCCAAAAGTTCAAGCTGATATTGATGCGGACATAGTCTTCGGTTGAGCAGCCTTTTTCCAAAATCGGCACTTCGCAACAGAACCCGGTTGAACACTTTCGGTTGAGCAACCTGCGTGACGATGGGGTTGCACTGCATTGAATCCACTATGCCGAGTGGGTTAGCCTGACTGTTTTGAAAGAGGCTTTAAACGAACCATGAGCTTCGTCGAATGTTTCTACACAAACCTCTTGTATAATTTATTTTTGAGCACCCGCTCGGCATTGGGTGTCCTACCCCAGACAATTGACAACGTCTTGCTTGTTATTCGATGCAAAGTGTTCGAGAGAGTTCATTTCCTGCGCCGATTTTGGTAGGAGGAAATATTCAGCAAAAAACTGCCTCGGCATCAATCCCGATAGCTATCGGGACGGCTCTGCTTTTCTTTGCTACTTTCTTTTGCAGAAGCAAAAGAAAGTAAACATGGTCAGGTCCTAAGGTCTCCAAAGGAGTCATTTGACCGTTGGAGCGACTAACAGCAACAGTATAACTTCTTCGTATCAGCCCGATGCGAGGACCCCGATTTTTCCTCTGATTTTTTAATATCGTGCTTTTTTAATCGTCATTGCATCTGGATTTTATTATTTTGAAAACGAATCCACCCTATGAGAAATAAAGTCATTGCCGCTATCTTATCTGCGTTTGTTTTACTGATTATTTCTTGCTCGTCTGTTGACAACAAAGCTCCCGAAGCATTGGTCGCAAAAGTAGCTGCTCCCAAGAGCAGGAAAATCACTAAGACATTTGTTGCTAAAAAATCCTCAAAAGAAAACTCCCATAAAGCACCTGCATTGAATAGCCGTGCCAACGAGATCAGTAACTATGCAAGTCAACATGGATATTCAACCAAATATTGTTTCCTGGTTGATATGAGTATTCCAAGCGGTCGAAATCGGTTTTTTGTTTATGATCTTGAAGGCAACTCTGTGGCCTACTCAGGACTTGTAGCTCATGGATGCTGTAACGAAACCTTTATTTCTCATCCAAAATTTTCCAACTCGTCCAATAGCGGATGCAGTTCCCTCGGTAAATACAAGGTAGGCGCATTGTATAATGGTAAGTATGGCGCGTCATACCGACTCTATGGACTGGATAATAGTAACTCCAATGCTTTCCAGAGAGGAGTGGTTATTCATGGCTATGATTGTGTGCCGGACAAAGAAATTTATCCAATGGTACTTTGTAATAGCCTGGGATGCCCGATGGTCTCATACAACTTTTTTGACAGGCTTTCGCATATCATAGATCATTCAGAAAAGCCAATTGTTTTGTGGATCTACAGGTAAATCCCTGTTGATGTAAGCTTGGAACGTACAGCTTGTAGCTTGCAGCTTGCAGCCTCTCTTGCTCACCGGACATGGCTTAACAGTTACCTGTTATATGGATATTCATTTATCCAATGGAATCCACGACTCATTAATCTGAAACTTTTCTCATCAAACCGCTTAAATCTCATATAAACGGAGTTTGCATTATCATATCCAGGTTTGCTATTTAAGGTCAAATAATCGTGCTCCTTTACGTATGTAAAGTAAGTTTTACCAGTAGTATCCCAGGACGGATAAATGACCGCCTCACATTTAGCGGTGTCAATTTTAAAATTATAATTACGAACAGTATCATTCATCAACTTTATTCTTGCATAGTCAGGAGTCTGTATAATAATTTGTTTCCATCTGGTGGTGTCAGTGGTCAGTGGTGGGATCGTATCATTATTCCTGATGAGTAATTCTGTATTGTAGATGCCATACAACGGCGGTTTTGGTGCATCATCTCCCCATTGCTTCTTCTGTTCAAGGGTGTCATTTACTCCGGAGAATAAGGCGCTGGTGACAACTAAAACTTTCAAGATCTTTATTCCTACCCTGACCCATTTCTTAGTGAAATAAGGCTGATAATAATTGCTAATAAGTGCGGGTTGATGTTTTATGAAGAGCTGGTATATGTTTTTTAAATATGGAAATGCGATGTAAAGCGCCATCATTTCAAGATGGAAAGAAAATAGTTTTACAGGAATGTCATAGCACAAGTTCACAATAAACACATTTCCCATCACGACAAGTGTAAGCAACGCAGCGACCAGTGTTGTTTTCCGGAAAAATAAAAGCACACCACAGATCACTTCACTCCAACCTAAAAAAGCACTAAAGCCTTTTGATTGGCCTATATAGGTCCAGGCAAGCCCCATCGGAGATGAATCGCCGTACGGCTGCACAAGTCTTGATAAATAAGGATAAGGCATTTGCAGGTGAAAAGCCTTACCAAACCCATAGCTCAGCAAAATAATTGCCAGGCAGTAACGCAATAAAACACAAAGCCAATAGTAAGCCATATTGTAACTTTTCCTGTTCCTGTCTAAAACACTCCAAATGATGCATACTAATACAGACAGTGCGATTTGCGTTAATACCTGAACATAATCATAAGTAGTATCACCGCTTCCGTTTGTGAAGATGGTGATCGGCTTCTCTAAATGAAGGAATGTTTTCCCTACGGCGGGTATCAGCCAATGCCAGAAAACTGTTACATAATTTAAGATGTCAAAGTACCAGCCAAGTATCTTTTCGCTTATTTTATCAACCTGGCTTTTGAATGGTATAGAATCCACCGGGAATGGAAAGATGTATAAAATAAAATAACTAAAAAAAAAGCGAAAGCTGATCTTGCGTAATGGGGACCACGTTGATTCCATAAGAAGCGTGTTTGGTAGAATGATTAAATTTTTAAAATGTACTTTTTGGCGACCGACCAACAATCCTTATCCATTCTAAATTTCCTATTCTTCTTCTCCTGGGCGTGTACATCCCGTTACAAATTACGGTCGATCGGGGCAGGATCTGCTCTAACTTTTGTTATACTCGTTAGCCAGTGATTCCAGGTCAGTTTTTGACTGTAGTAAAGAAAATACCTGGAAGAGTTGAGAGTTGAGGTTGATGCCCGCCGTAGCTTGAGGATGATAATTATACAACTCCCGTTAGTCAGGCCCGTCCCGATCGTGCCTGCCGGCAGGCAGGAAAATCAAGCTATATTCAATTTTCGTATGCGACCTTTTTTCTTGAAAGAAAAGTGCGCTATTTACTTTCTTTGTCTTGAAACAAAGAAAGTAACCAAAGAAGATTCAAGGCAAATCCGATTGCTCCGCCGGATTTGCCGGGCTCACGCACAATTTCCAGAACCACCGTTACAAAATGGTTGTGTCTAGTCATTATTTTACAGATGCTCACTCACTTCACTTATGAACGTCGCCACGGACGGCACGGCTGCGGTTCATAAAGACTGCAGGCGCTGCATTTTTCGCTGAAAGTCTTTTATTCGAGATTCTTTTAGGTAAGGCGAAAAATGAGGCGCTGGAATAGTCGGTGAACAGTTCTTTAGAACATCAGGGAGTAGTCGGGGCGACCAACAGCAACATGGAGGAATACAACTTAGAACAGAGGACACGAACCAAGCCATCAACCATTGTTCGTTATTTTGGTTATCTTCAGAACAACAACCACTACAACATGCTTAAAGCTTACCGCAACTCTGCCATCTTTGCCATTTTACTCGTCGCCGGTATACAATGGGGGTTTTACAAAAACTACACCAGCGAGTTCCCGAATTTCATAGACAAAACAACGACCATCCATATCCACGGTGCCTTATTGATGACATGGATGTTGTTATTGATCGTGCAACCCTTACTCATTAAAACAGGAAGGATTCACCTTCACCGAACGATCGGCAAAGTATCATATGTGTTAGGGCCGCTCATTATCCTGTTCTTGTTCCTTATAGGCAAGGGATCTTATTGGAGATCCATTGGAAAATTTCCCGAGCATGATATATTAAGGGACATCGTACTGGATGCCAGAGGTCTCTACTCGTTCGCCATTTTTTGGTTGCTCGCCATGCTTTACAGAAAAGATTCTTCCTCCCACATGCGGTACATGATTGCCACCGGCATATTAGCCATTGGGCCCGGGATGGGGCGCGGACTTATTAACAGTTTCGGTCTTGACATTGGAACTGCCCTTACAATAACTGACCTGGTAGGTCTTGCCATTGTGGGTTTCTTGCTGGGCAACGATATCTACAGGAAGAAAAACTACAAACCATTCCTAGTTGTATTTATCGTACTGGCGTTTGGAGCAGCACTATGGCAGGCGCGAGATACTGATGCGTGGCAGTCATTTGCGAGAAGCTACGCTGCCATCCTTTATTGAGGCTGTAGAGGAGACCTAGCGCTTTCCAGAAAATAGGTAAGCATGTTTCCATTGATAGGTATAGTTTTTTCAATTGTGAAACGCCAGGTCAACCACTGCACTTTATTAATGGTTAATCTCCGGCGACGTGGTTTCATTGTGGACACGAACCAAGGCGTAGGGTGTTTGTATTCTTTTATTTCCGGGACAGACCCAAACAAGCAAACATTGTTTTCTTCTTGTTCAGCTAAGATATTTTTGATTTTGCCAGTCCTTACACGCTGATGCCTGCCTGCCGGCAGGAAAATCAAGGCAAATCCAATTTCGTATGCCACCTTTTCTCTTGAAAGAAAAGGTGGCGCCAAAAGTTCAAGCCGATTTTGATGCAGCAATAGCATTGGGTTGAAAAATCCCCTTTTCCAAATCGGCACTTGGAATAGCACTCGGTTGAACACCTCCAGTTGAAGAATGCGCAAGGCGATGTTGACGAACTGAACTCTCTATGCCGAGTGGGTTAGCCTGACTGTTTCAAAATAATCTCTTGAAGATAGAGTTGAGAGGCGTTTGAAAACTCGATCACACATTGTGGAATCTTCCACATAATCATCTTGCGTAATTTATTTTGATAACCCGGTCGGCATCGGGTGTTTTACTTAAACAAATTCACATCGTCTTGCTGTTATTCGATGTAAAGTATTCGAGAGAGTTCAGTTACTCAATGCCGATTTTGGCAGAGGAAATGTTCAAGAAAGGAGATGTTGCGCATCAAAATCGGCTGTGCTTTCTTTGTTACTTTCTTTGCACAAGCAAAGAAGTAGACTGTGGTCAGGGCAAAGGAGTCTCCGAAGGAGTCATTTGACCGTTGGAGCGACCAACAGCAACGTGGTTCTTTCAATTTGTGAAACGTTCGGTCAGCCACTGCAGGCAGGCTACTGCGAACGGAGGGAAGGCTCGTTAATCACACTAAAAAGTTCCACTTGCGTTTCCTTGCCACGCAATTTTACAGCGTCTATCCTTTCCCATTTGAAACCATCCATTTGTTTGAGCCGGTTCATGAGAATCCCTGAAACGAGACAGTCCCGCTGATATTTGTTGCATTCACTTTGAATTCTCGCGGTCGTATTCAACACGTCTCCGTTGTATACGATCTCCCGTTTTATATCACCAATTTGGGCACTTATCACTTTTCCAAAATGTAACCCGGCCTTAAACTCTGGTTTTACTCCAAAATTTTTGAAGTAATTCTCGCTGTTCCTCAGAAGGCTTTCCCGGAACATAAAAAAAGTCTTCAGGCAATTAGAATTCTCCAGGCCATGTTTCACCTCCCATGTAAGAACCACCTCATCTCCGACATATTGATAGACTTCGGCTTTCGTTTCAATGATCGGTTGGGTGATCTCGTGGAATAGCTCATCAAGCAAAGTGTAGAAACGCACATGCCCCAGTCGCTCCGCAATCGTTGTTGACGATTTCATATCAAGGAACATAAAGATCCGCTCCTCTTCCCTGGGTTTGTGGTATTTACCACGAATGAATTTCCACAAAACTCCTTCTCCCAGCAGATGATTTATCTGCAGAAGGAATACGAGAAAGCTGTACACGACAAGAGCATAGAAGACTAATATCAATGATTCCGGGGTCTTTAAAAAAGCGAAGAGTTCACTTATATCCTGGCCTTGAGATAAACCAACTACAGTCGTTATTGAAACCGTCACTATATAAATGAGAGCAGTATAAAAGAGGGTTTTGAATACAAACATCTTTGTAAAGGACCATCGCCGAAACCGCCTCTCGGCCTTTGCGAACAGGAACAATTCCAACAAGCCAAAGATCAGCCCCAAAGGAAGTCCAAATACTACGCTACTTTGATCAAGGTGCTGTTCATTGATGAGTTGATATATCACGCCCGCGAATGATGTGATAAGACAGATGACCAGCAGCATTTTGAGTTTTCTGACGAGGTTAGGTTGCATGGCGTGGTTAAATAAAGATTTTATCCATACCAATAAAGCTACAGTATTCCTAAGAGCAAATGGACGCCGATTACTCGCTGGCTTCCGGATATTTATTCATTGTGCGGGGATGGAACCCTGATGGAGTTCTTTGGATATTTTGAGCAGGGCGACTCCGAGCAGGCAATAAACTTCAGACAATGGAGGGACCAACAGCAACAGGGCATTTAAGACCTTTACAAGCAAGCGAATTTGTCCGCAATGGAAAAAAATGAACATGAAATTCGTAAAGAGTGGATGAAGCCTGTATTAGATTCGGATTGATAAGATGCCTTTATGGTAGAGATAAAAGCTAACCGCGGCAACTATAACTAGCAGTATAATTAAAGATATCATCGTCGAGGAACTTTGCCTCTCGGACCGTTGATATTGGTTCATAAGACTGGATTCTAAGACCTAAAACGCAAAAGCGTTGCGGAAATTGTAAGCGTTTCACAGAAACCAGATTCCGAGAACCCTATGGTTCCCTGATGTTGTTGCAGGTGGCTTCGAAGGTCAAATGATTCTTCGGAGAGTCCTTTGAACCGGCAGGCAGGAAATTCAAGGCAAATCCGTTGCCCGGCGGCGAGAATGCATTGCGTTGAACCCACTATGCCGTGTGGGTTGGTCTGACAGTTTTGAAAGAAATTCTAAGAAGTAAAAGTTCGAGATAGTTCATGGTAGTCGCGAAGCGTTAATCTTCCACCGAAAGTTCTTCCAAAATTGATTTTTGAGCACCCGCTCGGCATCGGGTGTTCAACTGAAACGATTCACACCGTCTTGGATTATATTCGAATGAAAGTGTTTGGTGGAGGCCAGTTCCTAAATGCCGATTTCGGCCGAAGAATGGTCGGGAAAGAAATGTACCACATCGAAATCGGCTGCCTTTTTCTTTGCTCCTTTCTTTTGGGCAAGCAAAAGAAAGGAGAGTGTGGTTAGGCGACCAACAGCACCACGGGGGACAGAAACTCAAGCCAACATTCGAAATTTTATTTTTATTTGGAAAACCTGCCTGCCGGCAGGCAGGCTCCGGAGAGCAGGGGAGAGCAAGTAATATTCTAATTAAGATACTACCTTGCTTATTTGAAAATGTAATACAAATGGCAAACCTGGATGTGGTGATACCTCACAATTTGACACAGGATGAAGCAATTGAGCGAATTAAAAAGCTGCTTGGTGAAATAAAAAGAAAACATGGGGACAGAATATCTGATTTAAAAGAGAATTGGGAAGGAAATGTAGGAGACTTCAGCTTCACTGCACAGGGCTTTAATATCTCGGGCAATTTAGAAGTCGATTCATCTACCGTGAAACTTACGGGTAAAATCCCTCTTGCACTTTCTCTGTTTAAAGGACAAATAAGCAAAACTATCTACGAGGACGGCTCTAAGATTCTTTCTTAAGAATAATTGAAAAGACAGATCATTCGATTTAAATTGACCGACTTAATTCTCACTCGGCAGGTACACGATTTTGTAGTTGATAACGGAGGACTAACCATGACATTCTAAATTGTTTACTTTTTTTGCTGGCTCCGAACGCCTGCCTGCGGGCAGGCAGGCTATGGAGAAAAACATCATTCCTTGATGGTGGTTTACCTTTGTCGTATGTCTACCGAGAGTAGTTTCATTATGACTATAGCAGTTATTGCGGCAATCATTGTTATTAGAAATTTGAAACACCGAAAGAAATGAAACTATTTTGGTCTGATGCCTATATAGTTATCCCAGGCGACCAGGAGCAACGTGCTTGAGTTGAAATGCGTCCGCGTCACGCAGAAACTCGAATCAACATCCGAAATTTTATTTGTTCCTTTGAACACGGAGGAAAACGGAGGTCATTCAATCTCGCTGAAGTCATTATCCTCATCAATATTATAGCCTCTTTTTTTTGCCCATTCCTTTGCATGTTTGATAGCGGTGGCGATAACAATACCCTCGCTCATATTCCCTTTTTCCAGTAGAGCATTGGCAATTTCAATAGCCTTGCTTCTAATTTCTGCTGGCAGATTCTTCATTGAAACGGGATAGTTATATTCATTCCAGGGCATTAAAATTTATTTGATAGCGAAATTACATGGGAAAGCTAAATAAGTATCAGGACTCGTCGCTGTTGGAGTCAAATGGGCTTTCGGCATCTGGTAAATAACTCTATGCTCTCTTTTTTCAAATGCATCTTATTAAAGACAAAAATATTTTGGCAAACTCATAGAAGTAGCTCGCCAACAACCCGAATCATGCATTTGCCGTTCAATAAAATCAAGTACGGCTCCGGAAATCTCCTGCGCTCCGTTCTCAGTGGTTAGTTTTGCCACAGAGCCAGGCAACACGGGCGACAGAATCCCTTAGATTACGAGGACTTTTTTTAGCCGGTCATTTCTCAGCAATCACTGACAGTGAAATACCAATCCTTGTCTATCTTTACCATCATCATTTCAGAAAAAACAAAAAACGATATTGCATATGGAAACTTCAAAAAAAATATTGATCGTAACTGGCGATGCTGGCGAAAGTTTTGAAATTCTTTTTGCATCACATCGCCTGCGCGAAGCCGGATACATTCCTGTAGTAGCAGCACCTTCTGCGAGAAAATTAAACCTCGTGATTCACGACTTTGAACCCGGATGGGATACCTATGTTGAACGAAAAGGATATCTTGTTGAATCGGAAATATCATTTGCCGATGTAAATACCGAAGATTATGAAGCCGTGCTGATACCAGGCGGGCGGGCGCCGGAATATTTGCGAAATGATGCAACAGTAATTAAAATAGTAAAAGAGTTTTCGAAAAGTAATAAATACATTTTTGCAATCTGTCACGGGGTACAGATACTGGTAACAGCAGGACTGGTGAATCAAAAAAAGATCGCCTGCTATGAACATGTAAAGTTTGAAGTAGAATCATGCGGGGGCATCTATGTTACACCGGACGAGGCAATAAAAGATGGCAGAATCGTTACGGGTAAAACATGGCAATCGCATCCCGAATTTTACAGGATTGTTTTTAGTTGCTTGCAAACTACCGACAAGAAGCTGGAAAAGGCAGAAGCATCAATCGCTTTATCGTGACGGTGTATAAGCACTATAACCAGGAGCAATTAAATAATCAATATAACACCAGGCTGCAGGTCCCTGACTACAATGATTATTTTGAGCGGTGGGAAAGGCTAAGCAGGCGAACAGAAAAAGAACATACGGTTTTCAAAAACATTTTCTACGGAACTCATCATCAGGAATGTGTTGATATCTTTCCCGCTGAAAAGAAGCTTGCCAAAACAATGGTCTTTATTCATGGCGGCTATTGGCATTTGCTCGACAAATCACTATTTCATTTTTTAGCGCCGACATTTTTGAAAAATAATATAACCACCGTCTTCATTAATTATCCACTCGTTCCTGGCGCCTCCCTGGACATGATCGTTTCGTCGTGTCATAAAGTAATGCGATGGGTTTTCGACAATATCATGCCTTTCAATGGAGACCCATCTCAACTATATATAATGGGCCACAGTGCGGGCGGCCATCTTGCTTCCATGCTGTTGGCTGAAGATCTTACCTTTTTAAAAGGGGTGGTTTCATTAAGCGGCTTATTCCGCCTTGAACCAGTAATGCTTTCCTATCTTAATGATGTGCTCCGCATGGACATAGACATTGCAGAAAGAAATAGCCCGGTTTTTTTAAAACCAGTAAATTCTTGTCCTTTATTGCTGGTTACGGGCACAGATGAAACGGATGAGTTTAAAGATCAAACTGTGGAGATGTACGACAGTTGGAAAAACGAACACAGTTGCATAGAGGTTTTACAAATACCGGGTAAAAATCATTACTCTATCCTTGATGCAGTAGTGGAAAGAGGTTCATCATTGCAGTCAGCCATTTTTCACCTGATGAATATAGAAGAGCAACAGGTTTAATTAAAGACAATTAATACCCAATGCCATCTGGAAGTCTGTGACTCCAGATCAAACCCAAAAGGTTTGTCGATAAAAAACCTAATGACACTCGTATTTTCATCTTGATAATCTGAACGTGCTCATCGAAATTGGATCATGTCAGAACGCGGTTATAGAATCAGAAATAAGAAAGAAATTGATTTTGTGACTTTTGCTGTCGTTGAATGGGTAGATGCCTGCCTGCCGGCAGGCGGGTATTTACGAGAAAAGAATATAGAGACATACTTATCGAAAGTTTGAAGTATTGCCAAAAGGAAAAGGATTGCTATTACATGGTTGGTGCATTATGAGCAATCATGTTCACCTGGTTGCTTCTGCCAGGAATGAAAACCTTTCAGACATACTTCGTGATTTTAAGAAATTTACAAGCAAGCAAATTATTTCCGCAATTGGAAAAAATGAGCATGAAAGTCGAAAGGAGTGGATGCTTGCTATCTTCGAAGCTCAGGCGAAAAAGAATAGCCATAATGTACATTATCAATTTTTGGAGACAAGAGAACAAGCCTAAAGAATTGTACTCTCCGGCATTTACTGTACAGAAGCTGAATAACATACATAACAATCCCGTTGAAGCCGGGCTAGTAGAAAAGCCCGAAGAATACTTGTACAGCAGTGCGCGGGATTATGTTAATGTTGGTAATCGTGGGCTTCTTTCAATATTGAAGATTTGAATCTTCGATGGATTGAGTTGCTCACAGCGAGTCTCTTCGGGACAAACTCAAGCCAACTCTTGCAATTTTTTATTGATTGAACACTCCGGAGAGCGGGGATTATGCTAATGTCTCAATCGTGGACTTCTTTCAATTCTGAAGGTAAACCTGCGATGGCTTGACCAACAACAATACAGTTTACTCAACTGGATCAGTTTGCGGTGGACTTGAGATATTCTATTATCTTTTTTTCCTCCGTTTCGGTGATGTTCGTTCTTACCCTCATGTGCCTTCCAATAATCTCCCAATTAGCTGCACTGAATTCTCCAGGTCCCGGTGCATTGTGGCAACGGCCGCAATTCTCACCCCACAATTGAATTCCCGTCTTGTTCTCCACCTTCTGCGAAACTTTGCAACTGCTTATTAGAGTTATACTGCCTAATGATACCGCTAAGATAAAAGATGATATAACAATATATTTTTTCATTTTTTCTTGCTTTAGATGTTAAAAACCAAATACCACCTGGCCGAAAAACGTATTAGGTTCGCCTTTTTCTGTTTGGTAAGTTAATTTGACAAGACTGTTCCACCTCAGCCAGTAATCAAGGGAAATGGCGAACTGATCTTCATTCCCTCCTCCCCATGGTGCTCCCGCAGGAGTTTTGAACTGTGAATAGCGGGCAGCTAATTCAAGATTATGAACGAAAATATTGTGCACGTGGGAGGGACGAACAGTTGCCGCCACATAATAAGCGGACGGGGAGTTGTCGAAAGTATATGGAACGCCATTGGTATCGTAATAGGTTGCTGTGTCCACTTTTTGATACTTCCATTCCCCAATCAACCGCACATCACTTTGCAAGGCCGTTAGGTGGCCGAAGTAGTTGAGGTCAATGGCTTGCATCGTCAGGCCTGTGTTCTCATAAGGCGTACCCGGGTCACCCGTTTTCGATTTGTGCTGGAAGGAGTATCCGAGTTCCAAACTGGAATTGGTGAGTGGCAGGAGTCCAACTCTTCCGCCGACTGCTTTGCCCTTATTATTTCCAACATATCCTTCGTACTCAAATTGACCCGCATTCTCCGGATCCGTAAGGAGAATAGGCCCGTTTGAAAAGTAAAGGTCATAGTTGATCTTTGAATCACCTAGGCCGAAACCCCCTTGTGCACCTACTCCCACTTCATTCATAGCACCTATGCCGCCATCCCCAAAGCCTACAGGGTCAGTCGCCAGCCGGTTGATGAACCCCTCACCAAAGCGACCGCGGTAGGCACCAAACTTTGGAAGAAAGCGGCCCGCATGAAGGGTAAGGTATTTATTTACTATGTAACACATATTGGCATATTCAAGGCCAATATCGACTGAACCCTCTCCCGTCTCAAACTCTGCTTCAGCTTCTACAAAAAGCTGGTCTGACATCTTCCATAAAAAGATCGGTTTAAAATTCACGTCACCGAATTGAACATTGTCTTTGTTGGCCACAAGCGTCATTTCCGCATTGCCGAAAATCGCAAACTTGTTTTGTCCGTCTTTTGACGTGGAAGTTGAAGGGGCTGGATTGTTGTCATTTGTCACTTGAGCTCGTGACAAGATCGCAACAAGCAGCGGGAGCAGGAGCATGATTTTCTTGTTCATAACGTCAGTTTTATTTGTGTTTGGCAAGTGTTCGAATAAAATTTACGACCTGCCATCTTTGAGTTTCTGTGAGAGTACTTTTGTAGGTTGGCATCGGGTTATTGCCTTCGGTGATTATCCAGAAAAGAGCACCGTCAGTTTGCTTCTGGACAAAGTCAGAAGTGTGATCTGCTGGTGGTTTGGAGAGACCCGGCGCTGCAATTCCATCTCCCTTTCCCTTACTGCCGTGACACGTGACGCAATAAAGCGTATAAATTTTCTTTCCTTCTGAGGTCGCGTCTGCATTTCCCTTCAAAGGATTTGTTACGGCATCAGCTGACGGAGGTGAAGGAAACTTACGTGTTTGTGAAAATGCCCTATCACAGATGATAAGGATCGTCAGAACCAGGATCAATTTCTTGGGCGTACTCATATTTATAAATTACGCAATAATAAAAGCAATGTATTTTCACAATTGAAAAAAAGATATGAGCAGATTCATCTTATCAATTGATTAATGTCACGGTTGTGAAATCTTTTTTTGAATATTTTTTGTTCCGTTTAATGGATTTTTCGTTGCTGAAATTTTAATCGAATTACAAGGTACTTAAATTGATTGTAGCTTTAAGGCGGCGATAACTTTATTTATAACTCCTAATAATTTGTTGCATGAAACACAAATTCTTGCTGGTCCCTTTGATATTCGCAAGCTTGCTGATAATAAGATGCGGTAATAACTCCACAAAGCAGACGAATAGCGTTGAGGCGAATCCAGTAAAAGATACTGTCGTCATCGCGCAAGGATCCAACGCTAAGGGGGTAGGAAGATTCAAAGATGTTGCGCTTACTCACCCACTGGATGCAAACATGATAGCCAAAGCAGAGGCTATTTACAACGCAAAATGCTTTGCATGTCATAAGCTCACTAACGAAAAATTGGTTGGACCCGGCTGGAAAGGAGTCACGGACAGAAGAGCACCTGAGTGGATCATGAACTTTATAACTAATACCCAGGTCATGTTAGATAAAGACCTGTTGGCTCAATCGGAATTGATTACTTGTGTTGTCCGCATGCCCAACCAGGACCTCACTGATGAACAAGCACGAGATATGCTGGAGTTTATGCGAAAGAATGACGGCAAAAACTAATAGTTGATTCAGTTTATCAACAATTCCTGTTCATCTTCATCGGTCTTCAAAAATTGAGCTGACTTCATAACGGCGACAAAAGTTAATACTATTCCCACCAACAGGCCGATGCTGATTACCCAGAGGGACCATGAAAACCAGTGACTGCTTTTTAAAAATATGGCTCCCACGCCTTGTAACATTAGTGCAAGCTCGTTGCAGACAACAAAGAAAATAAATATGATTTGTGCATGAATTGCCAATTTGACCTTGACATTTAAGATCCTTTCCTGGGTGTAATACGCAAGGATGAAAGGAGAAACAAACCCCAGGAATACCAGGTGTAAGAAACCAATGATGACAGGCCTGTCACCAAATACAGCATTGCCAACACCGGCAAAAATAGTAAGGCTTTGCAAAACCATTTTCAGTACAAATGCCCCAATGGACAACAATATCATATATCGCAAAGGGCCTTTAACAAACCTCGATAGTTTCAAAACTGGTAATGAGGATATGATAAACCAGGTTACGCTGGCAAAAACCAGGATGCTTCCCGCCGCGGCGATGACCCGGAAAGTTTCATTAGGTGCTTGCCAAAGGAAAGATAGAAATAACGATGGTAAAGTGGATAGACAGAGCGACAATGCAAACCAGTAAAAGTTTCCCTGATTCTCTTTTTGGATTTTGGGATAAAGCTTTTGGAAAAGAAGTGCAAAGACCGCCAAAGTGAAAAAACCGTTATACTGGAAGTGCAAATAAATGTACAACGCGTCACGATAATAGACTGATTGAACTGATCGCAGCGCATGCAGGCAACTTAGTGTAATGGGTCCGAGGGAAGACAGTATTAAACAAACAATTGCAGAGACACTTAACAGGTAAACAGTCTTGGTTACTGCGGCTCTGCGAATATGTTTTATAAATGCCCAGCTGAAGACGTACGAGGTGACTATGAAGAGTCCAGAGAAGAAATCTTTTAAGACTTCTACGCCCAAAATAGAGGTTAACAACGTGCCGGCTGAACTTAAAAAGATACTTCCAAGTATCCACTGGTAAACACTTTTGTTGCGATACAGTTCCGGTAACAATTCTCTCACAAAGAGCATGAGCAGTGCCAGAGTGATCCAGCCGCCGAAAGCAAAATGAGAATGCGCGTCAAGTAAATTGAGATAATTAATCCAGGGCAGATCAAACAGGATTTTGCTTCTAAGTATAACCCCAACAAGGCCTACTATGCAAAAATTAAATAGGCTAGTGCCCGCCCAAAATGTAGTGTTCTTCATTCAGACTGCTTCAGGTTGATAAATGCCACTGTGATGATTGCAAAACGTTGCCAAACATGCAAAAAAGATTTCATGCCCTTCCATCAAATCACTTGTTGACGAATCAGAACCGTACTTATAGGATAAGATCGAACAATAGTTGCTAATAACAAGATAAAATTTTTTACACAGAGGTCAAAAACTAAAGCAAACAGCCCCTACTCAATTCACAAGAGTGAACGCACAATCAATTGTCCAGCTGTAAGAGTAACACGCTTCTTGAATAGTATACCCGAAACGAAGATCTGATTCCGACCGTCTTCGCTAAGCTTGCCTCGCTAAAGCTTCAGCGACACGCGGATGGTCGGCGGCGCTACAAATTCTATTATGCTAAGTAGGATTACGGAACGGTGCAGTGTGCGACGCAACCGAAGTTTAATAATAGCAATGCAGCTTAGTAAATAAAATAAAAGCACTCAAAACCGAGTGCTTCATTTTTATCTTTTCACTTTTATCTATTCACTATCAGGCTTCTTTCCCATGACAGTGTTTGTATTTTTTACCGGACCCGCACGGACACGGATCATTTCGCCCAATTTTTGGCGCTGCTTTTACAGGCGCTTGTTTTACTGCAACTTCTTCACCACCTGGCTCGAATTTATCGCGTTCATTTGCTGCATAGTCCTGGCCTGCACGGTCAACCGCTTCTTTGTTGGCGCGGAGTTTTGAGAGATCGGTTTTTTCCTGGTGACCTTCTTTGAGATGCATCGGGCGATCACCGGCTTCCTGCTGTTGAGGAATCGCTGAATGACAAAGGAAGGAAACAATATTCTTGTTCAGCTCTTCGCTCATGTTCCTGAAAAGGTTGTAGGATTCAATTTTATAAATGACCAGCGGATCTTTTTGTTCGAGGTAAGCCGTTTGTACCGACTGTTTGAGATCGTCCATGGCACGCAGGTGATCTTTCCATGCATCATCGATCACCACCAGCGTAATTGTCTTTTCCAAACTGTTGCAAAGTTCTTCGGCATTGCTGTCGAGCGTTTTTTGCATGTTGGTGAGCACATTGATACCCTTGCGTCCATCACTGAATGGCACCACCACATTTTCAATCTGGTTACCCTGCGTGAGACGGATATTTTTGAAAACAGGAACGGCTGCCTTCTTTAATTCATCTTTTTTGCGCTGGTAATTTTCAGTGGCTTCGGCATATAGTTGATCAATGAGTGAGTTCGAATCTTTTGATTTGAAAGTTTCGGCATCCATTTTCGGATCGATACCAAAATTCACAATGCATGCAAGACGGAAACCTTCAAAATCATCTTCGGCCTTGAAACCACCAACCAAACTTTCTGCCACCATGGAAAATGCATTGTCGATATCGAGTGCGAGTCGTTCACCAAACAAGGCATGGTTACGACGGCCATACACCACGTTACGCTGGTTGTTCATGACATCATCATATTCCAGCAAACGTTTTCTTATTCCGAAATTATTTTCTTCCACTTTCTTTTGCGCCCGCTCAATACTTTTTGTGATCATGCTATGCTGGATCACATCACCTTCTTTGTATCCGAGCTTATCCATCAGACCGGCAATACGTTCACTGCCGAACATGCGCATAAGATCATCTTCGAGTGAAACATAGAATTGCGAAGTACCGGGATCACCCTGGCGACCCGCACGACCACGCAACTGCCTGTCCACGCGACGGCTCTCATGACGCTCGGTGCCAATGATAGCAAGACCACCGGCTTCTTTTACACCGGGACCGAGTTTGATATCGGTACCACGACCTGCCATGTTGGTGGCAATGGTGACGGCACCGGCAAGACCTGCTTCAGCTACTACCTGCGCTTCACGGGCATGTTGTTTTGCATTGAGCACATTGTGGGGTATCTTTTTTACCTGCAACATGCGACTGAGCAATTCACTTACTTCGACCGATGTTGTACCTACAAGACAAGGTCGGCCTGCATTCCGCAGCGCTTCTATTTCATCAATGACTGTTTTATATTTCTCACGCTTCGTCTTATATACAAGGTCCTGGTTGTCCTTGCGGATCATTTGCACATTGGTGGGAATAGTGACTACATCCAGCTTGTAAATGCTCCACAATTCGGCGGCTTCTGTTTCTGCAGTACCGGTCATCCCCGCCAGCTTGTGATACATACGGAAGTAATTCTGCAAGGTCACCGTGGCATACGTTTGAGTGGCCGCTTCGATCTTTACATTTTCTTTTGCTTCAATGGCCTGGTGTAAACCGTCACTGTAACGGCGGCCCTCGAGGATACGGCCTGTTTGTTCATCAACGATCTTGATGGCGCCATCCATCACCACGTATTCCACATCTTTTTCAAACAGCGTGTATGCTTTTAATAATTGTTGTGCCGCATGTATACGATCCGCTTTTTGTGCATAGTCGTTTAATATCTCTTCTTTCTTATGCAACAGCTCTTCTTTATCAAGGCCATCCTGTTTTTCCAGCTCGGCCAGCTTTACTCCAATATCAGGCAGCACAAAGAATTCAGGATCTTCACCTGTCTTTGTGATCATGTTCAACCCTTTATCGGTGAGATCGACCTGGTTGTTTTTTTCATCAATATGAAAAAGCAATTCATCGTCTACAATGTGCATGTTGCGCTGCTGATCCTGCAGGTAATAATTTTCCGCCTTCTGCATTTTTACTTTAATGCCGGGCTCAGATAAAAATTTTATGGTAGGACTGTACTTTGGCAACCCGCGATGCGCCCTGAATAAATTCAATCCGCCGCTCTTCGGATCATCATCACCTTCAGCAAATTTTCTTCTTGCTTCATTCAGGTTGGCACGTGCAATTCTTTCCTGTGCCTCCACCAGTTGATGAATACGGGGCTTGAGAATATGAAATTGCTGTTCTTCGCCTTTTGGCACAGGGCCTGAAATAATTAAGGGCGTCCTTGCATCATCGATCAACACAGAATCCACTTCATCCACCATGGCATAATGGTGTTTGCGCTGTACCATTTCATCAGAGGTGTGCACCATGTTATCACGCAGGTAGTCAAACCCAAATTCATTGTTGGTTCCATAAGTGATATCGGCGAGATAAGCTTTCCTTCTCTCTTCGGTATTGGGATTATGCTTGTCAATACAATCCACTCTTAATCCCAGCCACTCGAAAATAGTTCCGTTCCATTCCTGGTCACGGCGGGCCAGGTAATCATTCACGGTAACGATATGAACACCTTCACCGGCCAATGCATTTAAGTAGGCAGGCAGCGTTGATACCAATGTCTTTCCTTCACCGGTTGCCATTTCCGCGATCTTCCCCTGGTGAAGGACGATGCCACCGATAAGCTGCACATCATAGTGCACCATGTTCCAGGTGATTTCAGTGCCACCGGCCATCCAGCTATTTTTATAAATGGATTTATCGCCCTCAATGCGCACGTAGTCTTTTTCCACACTCAGGTCGCGGTCAAGCTGTGTAGCTGTGGCAACGATCTCTGTGTTTTCTTTAAATCTCTTTGCTGTTTCTTTTACAACGGCAAATGCCTCGGGAAGAATATCCTCGAGTGCTTCTTCAATTTTTTTATCGCGGTCTTTTTTTAATTTATCGACTTCCTGGTAAATGGCATCCTTGCCGAGAAGATCATTGTAAGGAAGTTCATCGGCCTGTTTAGTTTTTGAGGCGATCTCTTCGTCGATCTCTTTGAGATGGTCTTTGATGCGCTGGCGAAAAATTTGCGTTTTGTTGCGCAGTTGATCGTTGGTTAAGGATTGAAAAGAAGCAAAATGCTGGTTGATGTCAGCCACCAGGGGCGTGATCTTTTTTACGTCTTTCTCTGATTTGCTACCACCAAATAACGAGGAAAATAATCCGGCCATTTATAATAAGTTTTTCTGATTTTATACTTCGTGTTCTTTGTGGTCCGTCGTGTTCTTTGTGACCAAAGGCGGGTCACGAAGTGCACAAACCTGCCTGCCGGCAGGCAGGGACCCACAAAGGGCACGAAGAGACTAAGAAACTTCAAAAACTGGGCAACAAATTGATTGAAGCCAATTTGACAGCTACCCTCCCTAAATTAGGGTCGTCAAAGATAGTTATTAGTCGGGAGTTCAGAGTTGAGAGTCGGGACCGAGAATGTTAATATATATAATTATGTAGCTGGCTTTTGGAACACTGCTCATCGCCTGTTGTGTCACTCACTTGTACGTTCGGTTCGCTACGCGAGAGGGGTTGGGGGAGAGGCCGTTGAAATGCTTAATTACTGAAGCTGAGAAAAGATTCCAGTGCTTAGCCTCTCCTCTCGATGTGGAGAGGAGATCGAGAGGTGAGGTTTTATAGCTCAAGAAATATTTCACGCAAAGACACAAAGTGAGCAACGCCAAGACGCCAAGTCCTTGGTCAAAGTGAATGTTTCCGAGGCTTCAGGCTCCATGCCCAATGGCTTGCAGCTTATAGCTTGTCGCCCTGTTTTAAACTTGTGGCTTGCCGCTTGAAGCTTGGCTTATATCACGATTCATCTTTATCTTGCCGGCATTAACCAGCTTGAAAAATTTCTTATGCTCCGTTTCGTGCCCGGCTTTATTTTTCTTTTATTGATTGTGTCATCCTGTGTAGACAACACAATCGGGAACAGGAAAAATACGGACCCGGCTGCGGTTTTTTTTGACTACATGATACGAGGTGAAGAGGACGATAGCAATGTCACTTTGTATTTACAATTCCGGATCGGAGGCCCCAATGGATATACGCTCACTCTGAAAAACCCGGCCAAGGTTGAATTAGACGGTGAGATTATTCCGGTTGACAGCGCCAAACTTACCGGTGCTTACTACGAGATACAAAAGCCTTCTGAAACATTTATTGGAAAGCACACGATCACATTTACCGATTTCAATAAGAAAGTACATAGCCAGGAATTTGAATACAAACCATTTTCCATGGCAGCCGACCTGGATGAAGTTCAGCGAGGCGATCTTGTGTTTGATCTTGAAGGATTGGAAAAGGAAGAATACCTCCATGTCTCGGCGACAGATACATCCTTCACCAGCCGCGACATTGTTGAAATTGATACATTGAAGAACGGCAAACTCGTTATCCCTGCACATAAATTAAGATATCTTGTCAACGGTCCCATCACACTCTTACTTTCAAAAGAAACACAAAAGATCATTAAAAATGAGATCCACGGAAGGGTTACAGTGAGTTACGGGTTGAAGAGGGAGTTTGAACTGACCTCTGGCAATTAAGTGTATCCAAGTCTTCCCTATGGGGGAGATTCCGATACGTGTCGGGATTAGAGGGGCCCCCTATAAGATTTGTTATAGGGCAACGTTTAATGAAATGCCGAATTTCATATTTCAAATCTTATACTATGCGATGGTCTGTGTATTTGTTAGCCGTAATAGTTACTTCCTGCACTACATTCAGCAGGGAAAAAGAGCAACAAACTCAAATTGATAGCTTAACCAACGAGCTAAAAAAAAGGGACAGTGCAGCAAAGGAGCCAACGGCGATAAAGCAGGAATTAAAAAAAGATACAGTCGCGATTGAAGAGAGCGTGGTAGAAAGGGAAAGTGAGGTAAAAGAAATTGCTGCAAAAAAGAAGGAACAAAAGAATAGTGTTCCTGAAGATCAAAAAGATCATGAAAGGAAAAAAGCCGATAGTATGAGGGAGAATGATGTACCAACAGTCGTCGGGGAAAATTCGGGGCATGTTGATGAAAGAAATGCGGTATTAAAAAAAATATTTACCGACAAGCCAGTGTTCAAACCGCTTCTATTCGGGGGCTTTAAAGACATAAAATTTAATTTTTTCAACAATTATCCTTACGCGCTGGAAGAAGTCATTTTAAAAGTTCATTATATCCGTGAAGGTGGCTCGGAGATAAAAGCGGAAACCAGGATCCTGAAAGATGTTGCCGCTAATGCGAGGATGGCATTAACCGCCCCCGATAATCCATCCGGTGGCAAGCAATTAAAAGTTACTGTCGAAGCGGTACGGTGCAGAGCCATTGATCTCTGTTTTTACAGTTCAGAATCCTCGAATCCCGATAGCCATCGGGACAGCGATCCATACCGGTGCAGATAGTACCACTAATTACACGAATTATCTCGAATTCAAGGATTCTCTGTGAATCTTCGTGGCTCCTTGCCTACTGCGTCTTCGCTGGAGCTTCAGCGGAGCAAGACCGGCAGGCAGGCGTGCCTCCGTGGTTGTCATCCTGAGCTTGTCGAAGGAT
>Ga0157375_10000664_pt1 | contig 30435 bp, 25 predicted proteins | sample M35metaG_FD_115311 | JGI IMG/M metagenome (GOLD analysis project Ga0157375, IMG submission 115311) | Miscanthus rhizosphere microbial communities from Kellogg Biological Station, Michigan, USA - M3-5 metaG | ecosystem: Host-associated > Plants > Roots > Rhizosphere > Soil | place: USA: Michigan... | reverse complement strand
GTTGATCGAACGAATTGTCACCCATCAAGGGCTGCTCTCATCCAAGGATGTGGAGCTGGCCATCAAGACCATGCTTGAACAAATGTCCCAATGTCTGGCCACCGGTGATCGCATCGAGATCCGCGGGTTTGGCAGCTTCTCCTTGCACTACCGCGCGCCGCGCGTAGGTCGCAATCCAAAAACCGGTCAGTCCGTCAGTCTCGACGGCAAGTTCGTGCCGCATTTCAAGCCAGGCAAAGAATTGCGCGATCGTGTGAATGAGGACGAGGAGGAGATGCTTTGACGGCCACCGCAATTCAAGGAACCGCTTATGCGTAACCTCAAGCGCGTACTGCTCGCCGTATTCATTCTGTTGCTGGTTTTGGCGATCCTGGCGTTCGTTCTCGAGAATCAGCAATCGGTTTCCCTGCTGTTTCTGGGGTGGGCGGGACCGCAACTACCCGTATCGCTGATCATGGTTGTTGCACTGCTGATCGGGATGGTGATCGGGCCGATTCTGGGTTGGTTTCTGGGGCGTACGTCCAGAGTTTCACGCAAGCGTCTTGTCTGATTACGATATAGGTAGTGAGGCGATTGAGCTTAAGCCACAGCTTGTCTATATCCATTAGTAAAACCGTCATTAAGCTGTAAAATGCTGCGCTTGTCCGATAGTGGCATATGCCCACGTCGGCTCAGACTGACTCTGTCAGAGGCCTCAGCTGACTTGATGGCTTTGGAGTTCATGGATTAGACAGTGCTCGTTTGGCGGCCCTGTCAGTAACTCAAGGGTATGGCTTCGCGTGAAAATTCTAGTAACCGGCGGCGCGGGATTTATCGGTTCGGCAGTCATTCGACATATCATCTCCGGCACAACCGACTCTGTCGTTAACGTCGATAAGCTTACTTACGCCGGTAACCTTGAGTCATTGGCCGAAGTTAGCCAGAACTCGCGTTACGTGTTCGAGCGCGTAGACATCTGCGACCGCGATCAGGTCGACCGCGTCCTGCGTGAACACCAACCGGATGCGATCATGCACCTGGCCGCAGAGTCCCACGTTGACCGCTCGATCTCTGGCCCGTCTGAATTCATCCAGACCAACATCATCGGCACTTACACCTTGCTGGAAGCTGCACGCCACTATTGGGCTGCGATGGATGATGCGCGTAAAGCCAACTTCCGCTTTCACCATATTTCGACTGACGAAGTTTACGGAGACCTCGAAGGTCCGGAAGACCTCTTCACCGAAACCACGCCGTATCAGCCAAGCTCGCCATACTCCGCCAGCAAGGCCAGTTCCGATCACCTGGTTCGCGCCTGGAGCCGTACTTACGGCTTGCCGACCCTGGTCACTAACTGCTCGAATAATTACGGCCCATGCCATTTCCCTGAGAAGTTGATCCCGCTGATCATCCTCAATGCGCTGGAAGGCAAGCCGCTGCCGGTCTACGGCAAAGGCAATCAGGTTCGTGACTGGCTCTACGTCGAAGACCACGCCCGCGCACTGCACAAAGTCGTGACCGAAGGTGTTATCGGCGAGACGTACAACATCGGTGGCCATAACGAAAAACAAAACATCGAAGTGGTGCATACGCTTTGTGCACTGCTCGACGAACTGCGTCCAGATTCGGCTCATCGCCCACATGCCAGCCTTATCACCTATGTCCAGGATCGCCCGGGTCACGACCAGCGTTACGCAATCGACGCCAGCAAAATCCAGCGTGAACTGGGTTGGAAGCCGGAAGAAACCTTTGAAACCGGCATCCGAAAAACGGTTGAGTGGTACCTCAACAACACTGAATGGGTCGCTCACGTAAAGAGCGGTAGCTACCAGCAGTGGATCGATCAGAATTACGCAGACCGCTCGAGCAAGGTATGAAAATCCTCCTGCTGGGAAAAAACGGACAAGTAGGCTGGGAGCTGCAGCGCTCCCTCGCGCCGCTGGGTGAGTTAATCGCTCTGGATCGTCATGCTGTTGATGGCTTGTGCGGAGATCTGTCAGATCATGACGCCTTGCGCGCAACGATCCGCCAGGTCAAACCCGACTTCATCGTCAACGCAGCGGCCTACACCTCTGTCGATAAAGCCGAGTCCGAGACCGAGTTGGCCGATCGTGTGAACGGTCAGGCAAGCCAAGTCATGGCCGAAGAGGCCACGACACTAGGTGCCTGGCTGATTCATTACTCGACTGACTACGTCTTCAGCGGCCAGGGTTCATTGCCATGGCGAGAGTCAGATCCAGTCGCCCCGGTGAATCACTACGGCGCCAGCAAACTGGCTGGTGAACAGGCGATTACTGCATCGGGCTGCAAGCATCTGATCTTCCGCACCAGCTGGGTCTATGGCGCTCGCGGCAATAACTTCGCCAAGACCATGCTGCGTCTGGCCAAGGATCGCGAAACCTTGAGCGTCATCGCTGATCAGATCGGAGCCCCGACCGGGGCAGACCTGATTGCCGACGTGACCGCATTGGCCATTCAGCAAGTTCTGCAACGTCCCGAGCTGTCGGGCTTGTATCACCTGGCGGCCAGTGGCGAAGTGTCCTGGCACGGCTATGCTAGCCATGTGATCGGTTTCGCCCAAGACAACGGCGAGCAGCTTGCCGTAACCGCGATCAATCCGATTGAAACGACGACTTATCCAACGCCTGCGCGCCGCCCTCTGAATTCGCGTTTGAATACTCGGAAGCTACGTGACAATTTTTCTCTGCATTTGCCGGATTGGCAAAGTGGCGTAACCCGAATGCTTAGGGAGGTTCTGAATAAATGACCACGACCAATCGTAAAGGCATCATCCTTGCGGGTGGTTCGGGTACGCGCTTGCATCCGTTGACCCTCGGTGTGTCCAAACAGATGCTGCCGATCTACGACAAGCCGATGATCTTTTATCCGCTGTCGGTGCTGATGCTCGCGGGAATGCGCGAAATCCTGATCATCTCCACGCCGGAAGACCTGCCGTGCTTCCGCAAGTTGCTGGGTGATGGAAGCCTGTATGGCATCAAGCTGACCTACGCCGAACAACCTAGCCCGGATGGTTTGGCGCAAGCCTTCATCATTGGTGAAGAGTTCATCGGCAAGGACCCTTGCTGTCTGATCTTGGGTGACAACATCTTCTACGGACAGAGTTTCTCGGAAAACCTGCGCTCCGCGACCAATCAAGAGCAAGGCGCGACCGTATGCGGCTATCACGTGTCTGATCCAGAGCGTTTCGGTGTTGTGGAGTTCGACGCTGCCGGTCGGGCGCTGAGCATCGAAGAGAAGCCGCAGAAACCCAAATCCAACTACGTGGTAACTGGCCTTTACTTCTACGACAACAAGGTCATCGAGATCGCCAAGAGCATCAAGCCGTCCGCACGCGGCGAGCTGGAAATCACCGATGTCAACCGCGCCTATCTTGAGGGGAATGAGCTAAACGTCGAAATCCTTGGCCGCGGTTTCGCATGGTTGGACACGGGTACTCATGAGTCGCTGCTTGAGGCCAGTCACTTTGTACACACCATCGAAAAACGCCAGGGGTTTAAAGTTGCTTGCCTGGAAGAGATTGCTTACAACAATGGCTGGATCACCCCAGAGCAATTGGGCGCACAGGCAGAGCGTCTCAAGAAGACTGGCTATGGTCAGTACCTGCAGAGGTTGCTGGGCTAGTGTTTTCCACTGAGATGTGAGCGTCCTCTTTTCGATTTGAAGTGTTAAACCAATGTAAGCAGGATTGGCATGCCAGTAAAATATCCACAGGTAGCAGTTTTGCTGGCTGCGTACAACGGAATGCGGTGGATCGAAGAGCAGATTACCTCGATCCTAAGTCAGTCAGCGGTAGATGTTACCGTCTATATAAGTGTTGATCCTTCGACAGACGGCACCGAAGCTTGGTGCGCTAGCTTTTTCGCTGAACGCAGCGATGTGGTTTTGCTACCGGCTGCCGGTAATTTCGGTGGTGCATCACGCAATTTCTTCCGTCTCATCCGTGATGTCGATTTCGAGGGTTATGACTTCATCGCGTTTGCTGATCAGGATGACATTTGGCACTCAGACAAGCTCGAACGGGCCACCCAGACTTTGCTGGCAGGTGAATTTGATGCGTATTCAAGTAATGTAACGGCTTTCTGGCCAGACGGTAGAACACATTTGTTGGACAAGGCACAACCGCAAGTTGCCTGGGATTTTTTGTTTGAGGCTGCTGGGCCGGGTTGTACTTACGTGTTGAACAAGAGATTGGCGGACTCGCTGAAGGACTCCATGCTTGCCAACTGGCAGCGATTACAGGAAGTCAGTTTGCATGACTGGTACTGTTACGCCTTCGCCCGAAGTCACCAATACAAATGGTTCATCGACCCGGTTCCATCCATGCTGTATCGCCAGCATGATAGTAACCAAGTAGGGGCTAACACTGGATTGGCTCCTTTGATTGCCCGATATAAAATGATTCATGACGGCTGGTGGTTTACTCAGGTGCGATTGATTGCTTCATTGGTGGGCCAGAGCAGAGAACCTTTTGTTGAAGCATGGCTGGAGTTAGGGCGCAGGCAGTTATTGGAGCTTTCCTTTAGCGCCTGGATATGCCGGCGGCGATTCCGCGATAAAGTGTTCTTCTTTTTTATCTGTTGTACCACTGCAGTTGTTGGAAAGAGGAATAAATGAAAGGCCCACAAGTTTTGGTGACGGGGGCCAGCGGGTTCGTTGGTGAGGCATTGGTCTTCAGGCTTTTACTCGATAAAAAATTCACCCCTGTTGCCGCCGTGCGCAGTGTTACACGATTGCTTGGTTTGTGTCGGGTAGTCTCATTCGACCTAACTAACACAACTTCATCGCTGGCCCTGAATGACGTTCAAGTAGTGATCCATGCCGCGGCTCGAGTGCATGTGATGAACGAAAACTCAACGGACTCTCTTTCGGAGTTTCGCAAAGTCAATGTGGACGGAACCGTTAGGCTCGCCCAGAAAGCTGCCGAATCGGGGGTGAAACGATTCATTTTTATCAGCTCAATCAAGGTTAATGGCGAAAGTACCGCGCCACGGAGTTCTTTTAAGGCTGACGATCCTCCAGCACCTGTAGATCCGTACGGAGTCTCGAAACAAGAAGCTGAAGATGCTTTGAAGCGGATTGGCCTGAGCACAGGAATGGAGGTTGTTATTATCAGACCACCACTTGTGTATGGCCCGGGGGTGAAGGCCAATTTTTTAAGCATGATGAGTTGGCTGCATAGAAACATACCTTTACCGTTGGGGGCTATTAATAATCAACGCAGTCTGGTGGCGCTTGATAACCTTGTGGATCTCATCGTGACCTGTATCGATCATCCTGCGGCGGCGAACAATATCTTTCTGGTTAGTGATGGCGAGGATCTATCTACAACTTTGTTGCTTCGGCGCATGGCTCGTGCCTTAGGCACGAAAGCATGGTTGCTCCCGATACCTGATTTTGTATTGAGTTTAAGTGCCTCACTCCTGGGTAAAAAAGCAGTTGTTCAACGTTTGTGCAGCTCGTTGCAGGTTGATATTAGCAAAACATGTGATGTTTTGAATTGGCGCCCCTCGGTAAGTGTGGATAAAGCTTTACGCAAAACCGCCGACCATTATCTGGATAAGTTGACGAAATGACTTTTTGGTTGTTGCTATCTGCTGTGTTCGCAAGTTCCTGGTTGCTGACCTATGTCTTACGTCGGTATGCCTTGGCCAAGAGTTTAATGGACATACCAAACGAGCGTAGTTCCCATACCGTACCTACGCCTCGCGGAGGTGGGGTGGCTATTGTGGTGGCGTTTGCAGGGGCGCTGCCGGTGTTGGCTGCCATGGGGCTGCTTGGTATGCCTTTGCTTATAGGGTTACTGGGTGCGGGAATTTTGGTCGCGCTTATAGGCTTCGCCGATGATCATGGCCATATTGCCGCTAGATGGCGGCTCTTGGGGCATTTCATTGCAGCTGGCTGGGCGCTGTACTGGCTTAATGGCCTCGCATCCATTTCATTTTTTGGTACGGCGATTGACTTGGGCTGGTTCGGCACTGTGCTTGCGCTGATTTACCTTGTCTGGATGCTGAACCTCTACAATTTTATGGACGGCATTGATGGCTTGGCCAGCGCGGAGGCTATATGCGTATGTCTGGGGGCATGCGCGTTGTATTGCCTAGGTGGTTACGCCAGCCTGATATGGGTTCCGTTCGTTTTGGCTGGAGCGGTGGCCGGGTTTCTATGCTGGAATTTTCCTCCCGCGCGTATCTTTATGGGAGACGCGGGTAGTGGATTTCTCGGCTTCATTCTCTGCGGTTTAGCGCTCCATGCGGCTTGGACAGCGCCGGAGTTGCTCTGGAGTTGGTTGATTCTGCTCGGAGTTTTCATTGTTGATGCTACCTGGACGTTGCTGCGACGTTTGATGCGTGGAGACAAAGTTTCTCAGGCGCATCGCAGCCACGCCTATCAGTATGCATCCCGTCGTTTCAAGAGTCATCGAGCCGTAACGCTTGGGGTTGTCGTCATTAATCTTGTCTGGTTGGTGCCAATTTCGATTTTTGTCGGGCTGGGATTGCTGGATGAAATACTCGGAATGGTAATTGCGTACACTCCGCTCGTGTTTATAGTCTGTTTATTTAATGCGGGAGCGTTGGAGGAGAAGGCTGATTCTTGAGCTGTAGAAAGGCTCTCAATGTGGCAATACCTGGTTCAGTGCTGCACCACATGCTCAGCCGGAAACGGCAGATAAATCTTCTCGGTTGTTCGAGGGGCAATGATTTAGCTGTCAGATAAACGTGATGTCTTCACACAAAAAAACCTTGTGCCGATCAGGAGAAAATTCTACTTCAGACGAGTACTTTTTCAGGAAAGGATTACCGTCACGCCGCAGGACAGACGTAGTGCAATGACATCATCGTTTTTGTGGATGCTGTCATCGTTTTCGATTCTTCCAGCAGCGCTGTTTTGACAGCATCAATCGGTCCTGATAGTTTCCCTATTCTCTGACCCGATTTCACTTTTTATCGGAAATTCGCCCGCTTTGACACATCAAACTGGTTGGTCAGGTAGCCGCGAAGGCATCGCGGCGTCCGCACAAAAAATAAGAGCTCCGAAAGCTGATTTGATTGGTCTGACTCAATGAGCCTCCAAAAGGAATGAACAAATTGTTCGTGTTGTCTGCAGTAAAAGCTGGAATTATGTCAGCCCTTTTTTCGCTTCTTTTCGTCATTATGCTACCGATCTCTTTTTCTGAGGAGGAGGCGGCAACGGATCTGACGATCGTGGCCACTGGTGAGCACAATCCGGACGCAAAGTCGGCAGAGGTCTGGATACGCGCAACTGACTCTGAAAGATTAGAGGCAAAGATTGTTCGCAACGATCCCGGTTGGGAGACTAAGTACAACTCGTTGGTTTCGTTTCGAAATCAACCCGCTGTCCTGCAATCAGCATTAACGCTTAAATCGGATAAATTCCTGAGATTTGCAACGAGTGAGTACTCTGGAATAGTCGAAGTCAAGTATGGACAGGTAGGGCATCGCATTGATCTGTATTCCCCAAATCAAGGCATGATCGAGGTCGATCTCAGAAAAATCGCACCAATGCAGTTTAGTCTGTGGGCAAACGCTATTTCTGCCGCCAAGCCGTTTGGGATTGCATTCGTCGCATTTTTCATACTCCTGCTGGTTCTCGGGCGTCGAGCAGTATCACCAACCAGTAGCGCTTCGTCGGCCAGTGCCTGGATGCATGCGTGGATTGTATTATCCAGCCTGACCGTATATGGCTTGGTTTTAGCTGCATATTGGCCAGGTCAAATGTCGCCGGACTCGATAAATCAATGGGGGCAGATAGTTTCGGGTCAGTACAACGATTCACATCCCATTCTTTCAACTCAACTGTATAAGTTAGCGTTCTATGTTTATCCGCAGCCGCAATCCGCAGTTATACTGCAAATATTGATATTTACCAGTGCTACATGGTTTTTCTTTAAAGAGTGCTTGGCATGGGGAGCTTCTCCACGAGTGATTGCTCTCGCGGCGTTGCTATTTCCTCTTTTTCCGGCAAACTTTCTTATTGTCACAACCTTATGGAAAGATGTTCCGTTTACCGCAGGTATAATCCTTCTTAGCGCCTTGGCTACGCGTGAAGTACGTCGCGGGTTGACGCTGAGGCTTGACTCTCTATTTCTGATGGGGATGGCGGGTGTGCTTATTATTGCCATGCGTCATAACGGCATATTAATAAGTGTCATGTTTTTTGCGGCTTTGCTTTTTTTTGCGAAGACAGGTCAGACGCGCCTCCGGGTAGGTGTTACGTTGATTTCGCAGATCGCGATTTTTTTGATGATAAAGACCCTGCTCCTGACAGTTTTGAATGTATCGCCTATTTTGCCACAATATCGCGCCATCGTTGCGATGCATGTTTTGGGTTCAATGGAAACTGCAGGGGTGGAGTGGGAATCAGGCGACAGGCAACTTCTCGAGAGATTGCTTCCAGCGCAAGAATGGCGTGAGAATTATAAATGCGAGTCGGTTGTGCCTTTATTCTGGCACCCAGAGCTTCGCAAGAAATGGAGTTTCTTAGGTGAACACACTTCCGAGCTGAATTCGTTAGCTTTAAAAGCAATATGGAATTACCCGTTGGTCTTTTTAAAGCACCAGACTTGCGTGACAGGGCTAATCTGGCGAATTGGTGGTCGCGAAGACGAATGGCTCAGCATTTCGCCAGCTGAGATAACCAGCATGCCGGAGCAGCGGGAACTTGGGTTGCAATCGCATTCGCTTCTGCCTGCCTTGAAAAGCCGGATAGATGAGCTGAATCAGAATTTCGTTCAACGAAGTACAGTGTATACCCGGCCTGCGTTGTACACGCTTATCGGTTTGATTTCGATGTGTATCATTGCCATTAGATCGCAACCTGCGGTGTGGCTACTGTTTGCTCCTTTATTATGTAATTTGATGAGTTTGACTCTATTAATGGGGGCGCAGGACTACCGATATCTTTGGCCTTCGGTGGTGATGTCGCTTCTCGTATTTTTTATGGCCTTGGGGCTTTCCTTTGGTCGAAACGGTACTGCTGAAAAGAATGAGTTATTAAATGCGCATGTATCATAATGTTGCGGTCGTTATTCCAAGCTATAAGGTGCGGGGGCACGTGCTTGATGTGATCGGCGGTATTGGCGATGAAGTGTGCCGTATATATATTGTTGATGACTGTTGCCCTGAACAAACCGGCGCGTTTGTTGAAAAATTTTGCTCCGACTCTCGTGTCAGGGTGTTGTGGCATGAGATTAATCAGGGTGTAGGCGGTGCTGTCATGACCGGCTATGAGGCTGCGGTTGCCGATGGTATGGACATCATTGTCAAACTCGATGGTGATGGGCAAATGGACCCGGGATTGATCAACGATTTTGTCGAGCCTATATTGAATGGCGAGGCTGACTACACTAAAGGGAACCGTTTTTTTGATCTAGAGAAAGTTCAGGCAATGCCGAAAATGCGGTTGTTCGGGAATGCTGTATTGTCGTTCATGGCAAAACTGTCGTCTGGATATTGGAATCTCTTTGATCCCACGAATGGCTATACCGCTATCCATCGCGACGTAGTCCGCTACCTTCCAATGAAAAAAATCAGTCGAAGGTACTTCTTCGAGACGGACATGTTGTTTAGGTTAAACACCCTGCGTGCCGTGGTTGTCGATGTACCGATGGAAGCAAAATATGGTGATGAGGTCAGTAATTTAAAAATTTCTGCGGTGGTCGGGGAGTTCCTGGATAAGCATGTCAGGAACTTTTTCAAGCGGGTTTTTTATAATTACTACCTGCGGGACATGTCCCTGGCATCTATAGAACTGCCCGTTGGCTGCTCGCTGCTGCTATTTGGGGTTGTATTCGGAACTCATAGTTGGGTGCGGTCCGTCGATACGGGTTTGCAGTCTTCGCCTGGAACTGTAATGTTGTCAGCATTACCTTTTATTGTGGGTTTACAATTGGTTCTTGCATTTCTGGGACAGGATATTCGATCGGTTCCAGATAGGCCATTTCATCGTAACAAGAAGGTTGCGATGACTAAAAGTTTGGAGAAAGAAATTGCAGAATGAAGATAAAGAATGGCTCGACTACCGAGCACGCTTTGCTGATGTGTATGACGATAGCAACTATGGCAGTCCGTTGCAGTCATTTGTAATGCGGGCTAGTCATAAGTTGACCGAAAGTCCATTTGGCGAGAGTGTGAAATTCAATCGGGTATTGGAAATTGGTGCGGGAACGGGAGAGCATCTTGCTTTCGTGCAGCATGATTTCGATGAGTATGTACTAACGGATATGGACGCCAAAACTCTGGAGGTGGCGTCTGGAAAGACCTCAGCCCGCCATAAGGGACGTCTGACTTTCTCTGTGCAGCAGGGAAGTAGAATAGATGCTGAAGATAATAGCTACGACCGGCTTATTGCGACCCATGTTCTCGAACATATCTATTATCCCCATCTTGCGCTCAAGGAATGGCGTAGAGTCTTGAAGCCGGGTGGAACGTTGTCGATATTGATTCCGACAGATCCAGGTATAGCATGGCGACTTGGCAGGACACTGGGGCCGCGCAAGAGTGCGATAGCACAAAACATTGCCTACGATTATGTAATGGCTAGAGAGCATGTTAATCCGTGCAATAACTTGGTTGCACTAATGCGGCACTATTTCCCCAACGCACGCGAGTCATGGTGGCCATGCAAATTGGCTTCAATGGATTTAAATCTTTTCGTCGCGTTTCATGCCATTGTTGAGAAATCGGAAGTGCCATAGGGCTGACATGCTATATATTTGGGCGGTACTTTGCGTTATAGGCCTGGCGATTGGCCAGATTCTTTTCAAGGTCAGTGCAGCTGCGTTGGCAGCTAGCGGAACTTTGTTCACATTTCGTGCTTTGGCGGCGTTGTTCAGCGCAATGTTGCTTTATGCGATCACATCCGTAGCGTGGGTCTGGATCTTACAAAAGATTGAATTAGGCCGCGTCTATCCAGTGATGGTATTGGCGTTTGTTTTGGTGCCTATTGGCAGTCATATTGTGTTCGACGAGCGATTTAGTACGCAGTATTTTGTTGGGGTTTCTCTAATCATGTTAGGAATTGCCGTCGCGAGTCGATCGTAGGTAAACTCTTCATGAACCCCATATTTAAGGCGGAGGATCTATTGCTATCTTGAGATTTTCGGCGTGCAGCCGCCACGGCGGCAAGGTCTTGAAGTCCTCTACGCTTGGGGTTTGCGGCATATGCTCAAGTGCCTGGCGTAGCCACGTAAAGGGTTCTTGGCGTTGGCTTTAGCCATATCGACCAAGCCGTAAAGTTGAGCGCTGGTCATCAGCTTTTGGGCGTATCGCTGAACAACCAGTTTTTGCACTCGATCACAAAGGGCTTGATCGTACGTTCTCCCACATTGTTTTCGATCGGCAAATAACCGGCTTCGGTTAGCGCACCGCCACGCCGCGCACGTACCCACGTACCCACGTTCGACACCAGGCTACGCGCCCAAAGCGTTATAGCTAGCGTATCATCGGTCATCAGGTAGCCGTGATAACCTTGCCGGTTTTCACCCACATCTAGATTGGCTGGCTGGCTCTCGATCTGGATCTGGATCTTTCATCACCCGTACACTCGTTTCGTCGCAGTGGATTACACGCCTTTCCAGCTAGCCTCCCCGTCGAGGGATGTTTTCTATCCCGCTACGATACGCTTTCAGGATGGCGAGCCTTTTCAACCTTGAGTCCTGTCGCGTACTTACTCCTTAGCGAGAAGAATGGCTTCTCAATAATCCCATAGGTCAGCATAGAAAAGATGATGATAGCTGGAACAGTTAAAAATGCAGTTTGCATTAGAATGTCGGCAACACTACCACGAGCCGCTCCGAGATCTACGAAGTGAGAATTTGTGAATGGGATAACAACGTAATGCATACAGTACATGGAGAAGCTGAGTTGACCTAGGCGTGCAAGGCTAACGTCGAGTGCCTCAGGTATACGGATACGCGCGTGTGAGTAACTGACAATTAATATTGCCCACATCGCAGCCTCTACAGACGGCCAAAATGCCATGAACCAGGATTGATTCATGCCAATCAAACCCTTATAGCCACAGAAAATACTGATAATACTTGCCGATACGGCTATCGCCGCTACAAGCCACCTTGTAGAAATCTGTTTTGTTGAGATGTATCTTTTTGCAAGGTAAGCAGCAGCCATTCCGATAAGAAACTGATCTATTCGCCCCAGAAGCGTCATGTATGCAACGTTTGTTACAGAACCTATTTTGAACCACATTAGATACTTGAAAAATATGGTTAAGACGAGCATTCCAATAATGAAGCGAAAGCCTGATCTATCTAGAAATAATACTAAGAATGGGAAGATCAGATAGAATTGAAACTCGACGGCTATTGTCCATAGGTGTGCAAACATCGGAAGCTGTACGCCTTGCAATGCATTTACAAATGGAAAAAACATACTCAGTGCTTGAGTGAAAGAGTATTCTGAGCTCCACCCGCAAATCATTATCAATACGCAAAAAATATATAGAGGGTAAATTCTTATTACTCTATTTTTTATAAAGTCAAAATAATTCAACTCTTTTCCTGATGCGATCTTTGTCAGTAGATAGCCACTAAGTACCATGAATAACCCGACCCCCATATGACCCTGCTCAACCAGGCCGAGGAAAGGGTTGTATGTGCTATGGCCGAGTCCAAAGTTGTCAGTAAAGCAGTGATAGAAAATCACCATGGAGGCGGCTATGAATCTAAGATGGTCAAGTCTAGGTTCATACCTTGTGTTTTTTGATTCTGCTGGCCTATCAATGATAATCGCTAGCGCTGAATCCCTTCGTAATACTGTAAGGATAGAAGTGAATGCGGCTATTAATATAACGATAAAAATAGATGGTGTTAGGGCTTTGTAAAAAAGGCTAGATCCAGCGAGGAATTCGTAACCTGTTAGTTTAGTTGGTACTTCGGTAGGGCTATAAAGATCAATCGTTGTTTTTGATAGTCCGTAAGTTATTTTTACTGATCCAGATCTGTTTTGCTTTATAAAAGTTATCCCTTGGCTATTCGATGGGATGGAAAGCTTAAGTGGTCCGTATGGTGGGATATATGATACGAGTCTATCGCCTCTGGACTCCCATCCGTTTGGTATTTTCTCTATGAAAATTGGTTTTTCCATCCATACTTCTGCGCCAAGTGATAAGTCGTTTTTTTTGCCCGTGGCATTTATTTCTACATCAACCAGGATTCCGCTAAAGAACAGCGTTAGGAAGTAAGGCGCAAGAATGGAAGTAAACAAATATGCAATTGGCAGCGAAAGGAGGAGGGCCCATAAGCTTCTCTCTCCAAATGGAACATGTTTAGTCACGGTATTTGACCATTCCTTTGCGGTTTTTATGAGCATACATAGTATCACCTGATCGTAAAGCAGTGCCTCTTTCTAGGGAGTCTCCCCAAGGACACCCACACCCATCACTGCGTAGCAGTTGCTGCGGATCCTCCCAGGGCGCCGGCAGTGGCCGGAACTTTTTACCTGAAGAAAAAGCAATGCGCACTTCGCAAAAGGGTGTGAGTCTGACCAAGTCCTTCAAGATTTTCCGTTGAGGTCTTACCAGGGCTCAGCCAGGGTCTGGACGGTTGGATGCGGTACCACGCGTGAGCTACCCGAGCAGTAGAACTGGCCACTCAATATCGATTGGCCCCTACCTCCCGTCCCAAATGTACTGGCATCGGTTACGCCAAGACTTCCTCCCTAAGGAAGAACCTTCTGAGCACGATAACTATTGCATACGTTGCCGCGATTGCCACTACCGCCCTTACCCAAAGCGGCAGATCCAACCTGTTCAGCGGTGCCAACAAAAATGGATGAATACAGTACAGACCGAGCGAGTTTCTGGACATGAACTGAACGATCGGGCCTGCTGGCCGAGAGACCTTCAAACAGAGAATCAGCGCAAAGATGACAAAGAGCATCGATGAGAGCCGCGTATAAGCCGGCAGATTATATCCTTGGCCGGGAAAGAACGACGGATTAACCAGGAATCTCCATTCCAGAGTAGTGGATATTATAAAAAGTATGACTGAGGCCCATCCGAGGAATTTTAGTGCAGAGGGCGATTTAGTAAGCCTATAGACCAACGCAGCGGCGGCCGGATATGCTACGTAATTTAGAGGGTTCCAGAAAGATCCAGTCCAGATAGTTCCTTGCACGATGGTCTGCCATTGAAAGTAGCAGACAGCCGTTGAGCCGAGGACAACCCAGAGTATTAGTATCGCTAAGTTGCAGTAAGCCGCGAGAGCAGAAAGGGCGACGGAGATTAGAAGGCCAACAAAGAATGAGTATGTCTCAAGCGCGGTCACGGTTTGGTAGACCGGACGTTCATTCAGCTTATCAATGGCCTGGATCAGCCCATCTGCTCCTCCATAGAAAAGATGATAGGCCACTGCCCAGAACACGATCAGTGTGCCGATTCTCACGACGCGACGGCCAAGATATCGAATCGATGTGGCGGTTTCCGCGTACAGGTAGCACGAGGCAAGAATAAAGAAAGGAACTGCTTGTAGAAAGACGTTGAAATTGATTATGTCTGAGGCGCTTGGACTATATGGAGAATTTGTCACCGAATTGAAAATGGTCGAAGTTCCGGCAACGTGGAAGTGCCATAGCACGACGAAGATCGAGAAAATGGCACGTGCATAGTCCAGACCGTGAATTTTTTGTTTATCTGACATTTAACTGTTCTCTATTCAACCGAGTCGTTCCGCTAAGAGTGGGAACTTGGCAACTCCATTCCGGGGGAGGCAGTGCTCACAGCAAAACGGGAGCACAAGTTTATCAGCCCGTAGCATTCATCCGATACTCAGCCCGCCATCGAGCACATCCTAACCACGGCGCCTACCTACCCTAAGGTGAGTCAGATTTTTACTGTGGCATTTCTGACGAGCAGTTCGAAGATAGTAGTATTTCGTAGTCGGCCACTGTCTGTGCATGCGACAAGCGCTCGAGTAGGTGGCGGGTAGTCACACCTTGTTGGACGTAACCCAGCAATCTCATCCTTAGGGGCGAGATTACCGGTTACTCCCTGTAGGCAAGCTTAATCAGCTATCTTTTACGAGACTTCATCCGATAACGTTTGACCGCGTTGGCCACAGTGAAGAGAGCAATAAGCACGGCCTTGTGCACGGGACCAATTCCATTGAGATGCTTGATTCCAGAGGTCCATTGAACTCGACGGATGTAGTCCATCACCTGCCGACGCGCAGTGCTACTGAATGGGGAAAGAAAGATCGTAGATAGTGCCGGAGCCTGATTCTTCTGGAAGATATCACCGAAGCCAAAAACGTCGTGTTGAGGGGTATGGATGAAGATCTTTGCCAAGTCAGCATCCGGATTGACACTGAGTTTTTTCCAGACATGCACGGCCGATGCACGCAGTTCCGCGGAGCTCACCACATAACGCTCCAGACACGGTCCCCATACTTGGGCAGCCAGCGCGACACCCTCCTGGAAGTGAACGGAAAATTCACTGTGGGAGCTATTTTCCTCGGCTGAGACGTTTCGATACGCGGTTACCTTACCTTGCGACCTTACGTACTTCTCCGTGCTGCCCATGTTTGATGTGCACAGCATTTCAAGGACGGCAAACGCTTCAAACAGCTTGCCTGTATCAGCATCAACCCGTTCATCAGCACCGTAGGCGCGCTTTGAAACATTCGACGCTTGGGGATTTAGCATCTTTCGCAGACCAAGATACATCCCGTGAAAGTGTGTAGCAGGCTTTATTCGCGCAAGATTGTCCTGGATTGTCCCGCGCCAGCCAATATCAACCAGGCCGACTTTGTCCTTCTGTGAAATACCTTTTTCTGTAAGGTATTCATTCAATAGCTCACGTTGTTCCAGTATCTTTTTGTTTACGGCAGCCGTGAATGCCGGCGCCCGTATCAGCTTGCTTAATGACTCGTTTTCATCAGGTCGGTCAATAACATCCGAAGCCTCTAACCCAACCTCAGATAAAAGATCAGCGAAGTCCGCGCATTCCAGACCCAATGTGGAAAACAGCCCGGAAACCTTTTGCGAGCGATTCAGGCGCCAAATGCGATTGAACTCATCATTCGAGACTTCTTCCATTGAAGCGACGAACGTAGAAAGTCGACTGACCTCAAGCTCCGCATAAGCTGGCAATAGATGCCCAAAAAGCGTCTGATCTGGAAAGATAATTTCGTATATACGGCGGAAAAACTCGCCTTCTCGGGTAAGAAAGAAGACTCGATCCAGACGCTCAGCGACTGCTTGCTCGGCAATCCACAAGGCAAAGCCCAAGAACAGTGGAGCGGCCTCTACTCCGAAACGAAACGCTGCCGCTTCTGTCTTTTGCCGCGCAGGTATTGACGACTCCGCTGTTTGGATACTGAGCTGTCGAAGATGCTGGAACAGCGCCTCACGCGAAGCAAACAGACTCTCTCGCTCTTTCCTGGCCGCGTGAGATTTGTCCGGCACGAATGAAATGCCGGTAACACCCAGTTGCGCAGGGGACTCTACATCCGACCAAGGGTGATCGCCTACATGCACGTGTTCGGGAGGAGTGATCCCGTAGACCTCGTGCACATGCTTGAACAGCGTTCCTGAACGTTTATTCAAGCCCACGTCGCACGAGCTCATGCCATCCTCAAAGAGATGACTGAGCCCCTTCTGCTCGAGCAAGTGTTTGAGCATGTCAGAGGTCATGTAGAAATCAGACAGGAATATCGTTCTTTCGGCAGAGTGCTGCTTGAGAAACTCTTCGATATCCGGATCCTGAAAAGTACGACGCACTTCTACTGAAAGCTCATAGTCGGCAAAGCGCTGGGGCAGACTCTCATCGAAGGAAGAGAGCAAAATGGTTTCCAGCCATTCCTTGAGCACATGAACGATTTCGTACTCTTCGTCCTTGTTTGCTTCTCGAGCTGTCCTCGCAAGACGGGCTTCTGTATCCACCCGTGCCTGATAGATATCCCAATAGCCCGTGTACAGCGGTTTGAAGTGTCCAGCCAGCTCGAAAAATACATGAGCAGCAGTCGCCAGCTTGATGCATTCAGGGTGGCAATCTCTTCTAAGCAAGGTGTCCCAGACATCAACAGTCTTGATTTTGTAGATCATCGTACTTCTCGCCCACCAAAAATCACTTCACCCACTGCTTCCAGCTGTTTGATCCGAAGCTTGAGCCATGCGGGGAGTTTGGCGGCAAGTTCACTGAGTTTATGACGGCGAACGACCCAACGATTTGCATTGAGACGCTGCTTTTCTTGAACGGAGTACTCGTTGAACGCTTTTACAGTCAACTCTGTAAAAACAGATTTTTCCATGAGTGGACCTTCCAAACTCTTCTCTACCCATTCGCAGAAAAGAGTCGAAGAGTCGTGCCAGGAAGGCCAAATGTCGGCCGTCTGGCGCGCTCCTTCCTGAAGCCGTGAAAGCTCAGTACGGTCGCATATGAGTTTTTTTAGAACACTGACGACGCCGTCAGTGTCACCCGTGGAGACTACGACCGCATTTTTTCCGTTCACGATATATTCGTCATGTCCGGAAACATCAAAGACTACGGCGGTGCCGCCACAGTGAAACAGCTCAAGCGGTGGACCAAACATTCCTTCAACCGTACTGAGCTTGATCAAAATATCGCAAGAGCGATAAATTTCGGCAGTCTTGACCATGGGCACCCGGGAAAATACCCGGGACACTCCGGGAAGCCACTTGATGGGGGAGCCCGTCAGAACCCAGATGTCTTTCGCGCCGGCTTCTCTGGCTAATCGAACACCCAAGGCCGTATTTTTGAAGGAGACACCAAAATGTCCCTCTACCAGAATTCTGGGTTGCGCATCAGTAGGGCGAGGAGCGCTTGTGACACCCGTTTGTGAGTACACATCCTTGCGAACACCGTTGCGTACCAGAGTGGTATCCCGATTGAAATCGTCTTTCAGGTAATGCTGGATCCACGTAGCTTCAGTCACGTATTCGATCGGGAAGTGGTAGGTAGCGTCAACCAAAGCGCGCAATGGCCCTTCCGATTCAGGATAAAACCTGGACTCGATCGACTGTACGAAATACGCGTACCTTCTGGCGTCGAAGTTGCCAAGCTCAAAAGCGGTTTTCCACCATGTGGCGATAACCAGGTCGAAAGACTCTTGCTTGGCCTCTTCTATGGGCAGACAACGAAGCTTCGGCGCTTCGTCATGCCAGGAAAGCGTCGCCGCCGAAAAAGGTTCCTGAACCGCCAACGTTACGTCATATCCATGATTACGCAGGTAGCTGGCATGTTGAATGATGACGTAAGTGCCACCGCTAATAGCCATCGAGCCTACGAGAAAGCAAATTCTTCTATCGTTCAATTTATGATTACTTCTGAAAATAGCGGATTAATCCATATAAGTTGGCTATTGGGCGGCCAACCCGCTCATCGAGCTTCTTCCATGGCCAGAACCCAAGCAGTCCTCGTCCGTTGCGCCTCAGGACGGTGAGCATGAACTTCAACCTATCAGAAAAGCTCGGGACCTTGTGCGCGCCGGTAAAGAAAGAGCGCTCAAACACACCGTAGTTTTCAACATGAAATACTGAAGAAAACCAGTCGATCTCGGGCTGTGAGGGTTGGAAAACCAAGCGCGCGTGGCTGCGAGCGATCTGCTCAAGACCGAACGACTGCGCACCAGCTTGCAGAGTCATGGCGTCCAGCAACTGGTTGTAACGAGCGAAGATGTGACGCTGAACAGGAAACACCAGAGACTCCAGCATCTCCTGCTCATGGAACGTGTCATGGATGGCACTAGCCCGACCATTAGTGTCTATTTGGTAGCTGGCCGCTGAACCATGATCTGCCGCCAGGAGAATTTCGAACAGGGCGCGATTTTCATTAAAGACATGAAACCGCGACGTACGGCCTGCAATGGAGGAAAACAGGAGGCCGTGCTTGGAGTTCGCAGAACCTGCCGCCCCTGGTGCTATAAGCCCGATGTAGTAGCCCGTAACTGATTTGACTGGCGATGCCGGTCCCTTGCACAACAGCGCGTAAAGGTTGTCCTGAATCGTGCCCTTCCAGCCGACGTCCACGACCACTAGGTTTTCGGGAACATCACCTTCCGAGAGGGCGGATAGATACTGCCAAAATGCCTTTCGACGACTCAGCCGTTGCTCGTCATATACCGCAATGAATCGTGGCAACGCCTTAAGTCGGGAGAAGAGGTCGCTTTCGGGGAAGTCCTCTTGCCTTTGATTAGACTGTTCAGTCGTCAGGCCCAACAAGGCTGACAGCTCTGTGCAGAACTCATCCAGCCCAAGGCTCGAGAGAAACTCCAGCAGCGACATTCGCCGATATTGCCGGAAAAGCGTTTCAAACCGCTCTTCGCTCAGCGCATTCAGAGAAGGCAGCAGCGTTGATCTGCGAGAAACCTCCAGGTAACGGCTCTGAATCGGGACACCCACGCGAGCGCAGTAGCAGTCGAACATTTGCTTGAGCGGTTGTCCCTCTCTGGAGAGAAAGAATACCTGCTTGACGCCGTTCTCAATGAGTTTGCGATGCAGTTCGCTCACCCAATACAGGAGCGTGTCTGCCATTTCTCCGAAAAGTTCGAACGAATCAGATCTTCCTTCAATGCTGGCTCCTCTGATGTCACTCGTCGCCGATGGAGGTTTTTTCACTGCATATATTCCGTGTAGGGGGATCGATGTCGATTAGCGTTTTGAGGAGTGTGATAGCGGATAAGGCAGGTATGTCCAGTCGATTGCGATACCGGAATACCTGCGCCAACCATACGCTCGAGCCGTTTTGCATGCCGCAGGCTGATCCGAACCTGCGGCATTCCCCTGATTTCAAGTACGGCTGTCGATCGCTGTAAGGCTTTCAAAGTACTGACCAAACTTTGCAGCCTTTATAGACCAGTCCCACTCCTTGATTCTTTCAAGGTTTTCTGTTGATAGCCGAGTCAGCAACGCAGGCTCTTCGACGAGCTTGCGGATACTGGCCTTGAGCGCTTCGACTGTTCTCTCAGGCAAGATAAAGGCCTTCTGCAATTCACCGAAAGCCTGCGGCACGATGCCGACATCAGTACTGATAACCGGTACTCCGCAGGCCATCGATTCCAGAACAGGGTTAGGCGTACCTTCTATCTTCGACGTACACACATAGACGTCGATCTTTGAGTAGTAGTTAGGCATCTGGTCATGGGGGATGAATTGATCCTGCCGGTCAGCGAACAGACTTTTTACAGCAAAGCCTTCTTGCTGAAGCTGCTCAATTGCTGGCTTGAGGATCGTATTCACACCTTTGAAGTCTTCGAGTTCTGCCGCCCACTGACTGTTTCCAACCCAGCCAATGACCAGTTCACGCTGACCGACTTCTTGAAGGCGTTCAATATTCATGGGCATGAATTTTGTCAGGTCGACACCATCCTCGATCACGCGGGTGGGTTCCGGATAGCCGCTTACTTCGGAATAAATGCGGTTTAATTTTTCAGAGCCCACAGTGTAGCCAGCGACTATCTCGGTAAAAAGATGGGCGCGGCCACTGAGTTCGTCTTCTTCTAGAAGCAGGTGGTCGTAAACACTTGTGCTGAGCTTTTTAGTGGCAATAAAGCGCTCATGGAACAACTCATATGGCATGCCAAGGCTTTCAACATAACTTCTGTAGTACGGCGTGCCGATGAGTGTTAAATGCTCTCTCCAGAAGAAGTGCACGATGTCACAGTCTTCGGTCATCATGAATATTTTGTCGATGTTGTCGATGATGTCCATCGGTATCACAACGAAATCGAACTGCTCACTCAAGTAGCGTTCCAGTTGCCGAGCGATATTTCCAAACGCCCAGTTATCTGTATCGATGATTAGTGCGATTTTCGTCTTTTCATGCTCTTCCGGTACCAACTTTACGGGAGCGGAAATATGATCGGCTTCATTGTTGAGCCCCAGTTCATCGTGCCGTGACTGGACCCAATGGTCTACCGCATCACCCCAGATCTTAAAACCGTGTTTTGCCTCAAGGTGCATCGCAGATTTGTGAAGAACACCGCGAGAAAAACGTTCTTTTTCATAGTTGCGATCAGCGTCTGAATCTGGCATTGGGTGGTCATGCACCAAAGCGCATACCGATGCGCAACCGACTTTGTAGCCTTGCTGGAACAGGCGTACCGAAAAATCGATATCCTCGAAGCCAACAAACATACCCTCGTCATAACTACCGACACGAGAGAACGTGTCCTTGTTAACGACACAAGCACCACCAAACAGGAAAGTCCCGAGGAACGGCTGACTGATAACGTCCTGTATTTTTGTCTGCAGGGAAGCGCTTCCCGCACCGATATGAAGTTCGCCCTCTTCATACGACACATAAACGTGACCGCCCCTGGCGAAGATTGTTTGACCATCTGGGTCCAGCAAGGGAAGGCTCATGAAATGACAGCCAAGAACCGCTAGATCATGCTGAATCTGCTTTAGCGGATTCATCGTGAAGTAGATATCGTTGTCCAGACACATCAGCCATTCCGTCGTGACATGTGGAATGGTTCTATTACGGCCGCCTGAAACACCGAAATTTTGCCCAAGCTCTACAATACGGGTGCGGAAAGATAGCGTTTTGCACGCCTCACGCATCCGCTCGATTTCTTCTGCCGAAGAGCCGTTATCGATAATCAGCACTTCACCGGCGAAATGCGGTAAGAACTCTTCAATGGATTTGAGTAGCTTGATCGATAGCGACGAGCGGTTCATCGAAAGGAAAGAGATCGTCAGGTTCTCGCCACTACTGCCGATGTTCGGCCCCGTTTCCCGCCAGGCATCAGACGCCAGAAGAGCGTGCGCATTGTCATAAACATAGAGCCCGCGCGAAAGCCCCGGGATTATATCCAGCCCTAGCACTTTCATTAGTTAGGGTTCCTGCGAACAATTCTGAAGACCTTTTTTATCAACGCTCGAGCATGGCGAGGAACCAGCCCTCCCAAGCGGAGATAACGGTAATAACCGACTCGCATTTGATCACGTTCTGCGGTCACTCTTGCCACTTCGGTCTGAAGCGCATGCACTACTGCATTCAATTCATGCTGAGTGGAGTTGAACACCTGCAATCTTTCTTTTACTAGTTCATTTTCCGTCAGCGTTGCCTGATAGTTAAGCCGTGTTTTTCTCAAGTCCGCCTTAAGCGTATCAGCTTCCATTTGAAGGGTCGTCAAACCCTGATGGAGAGTGTCCACCTTCAACCTTTCGTCCACAAGCAACGTCCCGTCCATTGCATGAACCATGCGCGCATACGCGTCCATACTGATCGGGAAAACAGCAGCACCATTAGTGATTTCAGGTGCATTCCAGATGCCGAAATAATAGCTGCAGTTCTCAGTATTAAATTCCGGTTTTTCGCCACCATTTACAAGGTATGCACCTTGGACTGAGTTGAATTTCATCCAGCTATCAGGAACAGTTTCATAGTCTCGCTCGATATCTAGCGACGTTGAGCCGAATCCAAAGACCGCGGTTCCTATGCTCCAATTGACGTTGTCTCCCAGTACGCTGCTGGCGAGCTGCTGAAACTCCTCGAATCGGTATTTGCGCAAGTGGTACGGGTTGCGCTGATGCTCTTCCGGGAAATACCAATAGTCATTTGGACAGCTAATGATAATGATCGCGTCTTTCTTTGCGACACGTTTCAGTGATTGCAAATAGGCTGCCGGATCTTCAATGTGCTCAATGGTTTCACACGAAACGATAACGTCAAAGTACTCGGGCGGAAACTTGTCTTCGATGGTTGTCGCGTCAGCCGCAGTAAACTCGATCCCAGGACCACCAAACGAACGGGTAGCGCGATTCACTGCGTCGACGAACACATCTACGCCGACGACCTCTTCGGCTCCGGCCTGCTTTAAAAGGTAACTTCCATAACCCTCACCGCAGGCGATATCCAGGACTCGCTTGTTTTTAACAAAGGGCGTGGCAACCGAGTATCTCGCGAAATGGATTGACGCTTCTATGTTTGCTCTCTCTGGAGCAGAGTTGATATCTAACCGTTCCATTTGTGGCCTATTCAAATACTGTTGAGATCGTTGGTTGAAAATTCCACTGTCGCGGAAGGCTTAACATGCCAACCGCTTTGAAGTTATCTTCAACACGGAACGAGCACGCATTTTTTGCTTCTGCGTAAGTTATGAATCCAACATTGTCGTTAATTGCTACCCGCCACTTGTACTGACCGCTCAGCAGAGGGAGATCTGCAAAGTCAATCGATACAGTTCCTGCGCTTGAGGAACGGTAGGCCGGGATTTTGTCCATCAATGTGGTAGCGCCACATAGATACAGCTCATCATGTCTATATAGATTGAAGACGAAACTGATCTCTTCCGGCGGCGTATCAACCAGTGCGACAAAATCGAAACACACACTCACGGATTGCCCGGTTGTCACGGTCTCCAGTGCGGTGCCTTCGGTGTCAGTCAGGCGGACATCCGTAATTTTAAACAGCTGATCCGCAGACTCGCTGTTACTCAGAGTCGCTTTGGGGGCGGCGTTTTTTGGCTTGTCGGCTTCTGACTCCCCAGATTCTGAAGTGTCGTGACTTTCGGCCGTCGCCGCTGCTGCCAGTGTTGCTGCGAATGCTGCGGTGGTACTTTGGGCAACCTGAGCCTCCATTTCGATCATGTATTGATCGATGACTCTAGGTGCAGGACCGAACATGACCTGTCGGCCTTCTTTGAGGTACAACGCTCGCTCACAAACCGATTTAACTTGATACTGGTCATGTGATACAAAAAGGATGGTGCAACCACGATCACGTATTTCGTAAAATTTCGAAAGGCAGCGTCGCTGGAATGCCGCATCGCCGACAGCAAGAATTTCATCGACGATCAATATTTCGGGTTCGACGTGAACAGACACTGAGAATGCTAATCTGGCAAACATACCGCTCGAGTAATGTTTTACAGGGCTGTCGATAAACTGCCCAATGTCAGCAAATCCGGCGATTTTATCAAATCGATTATCAATTTCTTCTTTTGATAATCCCAATATCGACGCACTTAGGTAAACGTTCTCGCGCCCTGTAAACTCTGGATTGAAACCAGAGCCGAGTTCAAGCAAAGCTGACAAACGACCTTGACGTTCTACATGGCCATGCGAAGGAGTAAGGGTCCCGCAGATGATCTGCAACAGCGTGGATTTGCCCGATCCGTTACGCCCCACAATACCGACGGTTTCGCCTTTCTTTACATCAAAGTTGATATCCCGCAGCGCCCAGAATTCATCGCTGGGATTAGTAGCGCCTTTCCAGAGAATTTGCTTCAGTCGGTCTTGTGGTTTTTCATAAAGATGATAAATCTTTGAGACGCCCGCAACCGAAATTGCTAAGTCATTAGAGGACATCAGCAAACCCCTTTCTTGTCTTCTGGAACCAGATATAGCCTAGCCATGCAATGATGACTGCGCACAGTGTGTAAATCGCCAAACCCTGAAAGTTTGGGAGTCTCCCCCATATCATCACTTCTCGTGATTGCTCAATAATGAAGGTGAGCGGGTTGATCATTAGCCATGGACGTACGGCCTCAGGCAATGATGTGGCAGGGTAGAAAACCGGGGAAAGAAACATTAGCACGGTGGTGAAAAGACCAATAGTTTGAGCCACGTCGCGTAAATACACGCCCAGTGAAGCAAGAAACCAGGCAGCCCCCAGCGAGAGTATGATGAGTGGCAATATTACCAACGGTATAAATACAGCGGTCCATTGAACAAAGCCGTTGAAAATCAAGAAGGCGATCAATAAGACAGCAAGACTCACCGTCGCATGGAAAAGTGCCACGCCGATACTGATGGCCGGAAGTATTTCGATAGGGAATACAACTTTTTTGACGTAATTAGCATTATCCAGGATCAGCCTTGGAGAGCGATTCAGGATTTCTGAAAACAAGCCGTGAACGATCATGCCTACGAACAATATAACGGCAAAGTCAGTTTTGCTGTCGGTCCCGCCCGTGCCCCAGCGCGATTTGAACACTACCGCGAAGAAGAAGGTGTATACCAACAGCATCAGCACCGGGTTAAAAAAAGACCATGCCAAACCCAGCATTGACCCGCGATACCGTCCGATTACTTCTCTCTTTGTCATTTGTAGAGTGAGTCGGCGGTTGCGCCACAAACACGAAATCAAGGTGACCGGAGAAACTGAATGCTTGCTATGTGGATTGATCGGTGTTGCCTTATGCATCGATACACTCACTTTTTGAATCCTTTGGGGGGTTGCTCTGCCTGCGTCAATAATCTGCGTGCATAGTTTCAGTGCAGAGTTCAGCACACCAATCTGATTGCTTGCTTGCAAATGCCGGATCGGCATCACGAGCCACCTCTCCATCCCTGCGTGGCCTAGTATAAGCGAATCACAGAGCCATTTTTTCAAGGATTGGTCGCCGAGAGGGCATGACTCTTTGTTGCGGAAAATGCTGCTGGTCTCCATCAACACTCGCTGAGGAACTGAATCCCCCTGTTTTACGCAACAAGAGCTAAAATCTTGCGGTTGAGAGGGGGGGTAGTAAATGATCTGAGTGGATCCGCCAAAAAGCTCTTGCCAGTGTCGGTGTCGCGAGTGATTGGAGCCTTTGATAGGGGATGCTTTCTCTGAACAGATTCTGTCGAAGGTTGTTTCGGGGCTGGTAACGCACGATCGATACTTTCTAGCGAGCCTGATTTTTTCTTTATACGATAAAGCACACCGACGTTAATCCGCGCCGTCTTGAATAGGCTCACCAGCTGATCTCCAGATCTACTCCCCAAAGCACCTTCGCTGGCTGTTTTTCTTGGGTGACTCATGATAGACATTCGCCCCTTGGAGGCGACAGAATCCAAACGTATGGAAGCAAGTGTAACACCCTCGAATTCGGTCGTATAACCCCTAAATCATTCGTAACCGTTCATAATCCCCCACGTTCAAACCGAGGCTTGATCGCCGACGCAGGTACATGATTTCTGTCGCGAACCTGTCCTCATCATGCGCCCCCGGGTTGTGCCCTTAGGAGGGGGCGCGCCGCCGGCTTTGTAACACCACAACTCGCGCTCTACAGTGAAGTCGAAAGCATCGCCGCCTGTTGCTTTTCAGACTGATGAGGAGGTCGTCACACTGGCCGGGAGTGGCCAGGGTGGACCATGCCGACAGGCTTACTGCCTATCGAGGTCATCCCCGAATTGCTCCGGGCATGAGCTAATCTGCTTTTGCGGTTGTCGCAAACATGCTGTCGGCGAAGCTCCTTATATAGACGTGTAAGCGGTTTTGTGCTCCTCTGCCCGAGCCAGCTTGGCGCAGGATCATTTTTTGTTAGCGGCCATTGTCGTTGAACGTCTTGCAGGCATGCATACGTATGGTGTGCAATCATTGATCGCAGCGCAGTCTCTATCGTCAGGTTTAAGGTGATGAGGTGGGATGTTTATGTACAATGACGTAACAGATCTAGTGACGAGGGACAGACCTGGCAGGTCAAGTACTTATGGACAAATTTAGAGTTTTTTTGCTGGGTCTGCCTCGTAGGCAAAAAAGATTGTTACAGGTGGCCACTGATACGGTGCTGGTTTGGTTTGCCCTATGGCTTGCCTTCATCGTTCGTCTGGGCATTGACGGCATGTACAATCCCCTTAAGGTCCATTTCTGGCTCTTCGTGTGCGCGCCGGTGGTGGCGGTCCCTCTCTTCGTCCGCTTCGGTATGTACCGCGCGGTCATGCGCTACTTTGGCAACGACGCATTGATTGCCATTATCAAGGCCGTCAGCCTGTCATCCCTGCTACTTGCGGTCGTTGTCTATTGGTATAGCAACCACGAAGCTGTGGTGCCACGTTCCATTATCTTCAACTACTGGTGGTTGAGCCTCGTCATCATTGGCGGGCTACGTCTTTGTATGCGCCAATATTTTATGGGTGACTGGTTCACCGCCGCCCAGCACGTTCCATTCACCAGTCGTGACAATGGCCTGACCAAGGTGGCCATTTATGGAGCCGGTGTCGCGCGCAATCAACTCGTTGCTGCTCTGCGTATGGGCCGGGTTATGCGGCCTGTCGCTTTTATCGACGATGATACAAGCATTGCGGATCGTTCGATTGCTGGCTTAAAGGTTTACAAGCCCAAGCATATTCAGCAGATGATCGAGGTGACCGGGGCGGAGGAGATTCTTCTGGCTCTGCCATCGTCGACTCGAGCGCGACGTCGGGAGATTCTCAATCTTCTGGAAGGCTTTCCGCTTCACGTTCGCAGTGTGCCGAATTTTACTGATCTGGCCAGCGGCCGGGTGACGGTCGATGACATCCAGGAGGTTGATATCGCCGATTTGCTGGGGCGCGATTCGGTTCCGGCGCAGCCCGATCTGCTGGCGCGCTGTATCAAGGGTAAAACGGTGATGGTGACGGGAGCTGGCGGTTCGATTGGCTCGGAGTTGTGCCGGCAAATTTTTTCCATTGGTCCGACCACACTTTTGTTGTTCGAGCATAGTGAGTTCAATCTTTACAGCATCTTGTTCGAGCTTGAGCAGCGTATTGCCCGTGAGTCGCTGCCTGTCCGGCTATTGCCTATCCTGGGCTCCATTCGTCATCCCCATAAGCTCCTTGATGTAATGAAGACCTGGAATGTAGACACGGTCTATCACGCAGCCGCGTACAAACACGTTCCTATGGTTGAACACAATATCGCCGAAGGCGTGCTGAATAATGTGATTGGAACACTCAATACCGCTCAGGCTGCATTGCAGGCAAGTGTTGCGAACTTTGTACTGATTTCCACAGACAAGGCGGTGCGCCCGACCAATGTGATGGGTAGTACCAAGCGGCTGGCCGAATTGATCCTTCAGGCGCTGAGTCGGGAGATTGCGCCGGTGTTTTTCGGCGATAAGGCTAACGTATCTCGGGTAAATAAAACCCGATTCACGATGGTCCGGTTTGGTAATGTACTGGGTTCTTCCGGCTCAGTTATTCCTCTGTTTCATAAGCAGATCAAGTCGGGTGGACCGTTGACGGTCACCCATCCGAAAATCACCCGTTATTTCATGACCATTCCCGAGGCGGCGCAGCTGGTAATTCAGGCTGGATCGATGGGGCAGGGCGGTGACGTGTTTGTGCTCGATATGGGCGAACCGGTGAAGATTGTCGAGCTGGCGGAGAGGATGATTCACCTTTCGGGTCTGAGTGTTCGCTCGGAGAAAAATCTTCACGGCGATATCTCAATCGAATTCACTGGCCTGCGTCCGGGCGAAAAGCTTTACGAAGAGTTGCTGATTGGTGACAACGTGGCAGCAACCCCGCATCCAATGATCATGAGTGCCAATGAAGATCACCTAGCTTGGGAGGTGCTCAAGGCCAGGCTGACTGAACTGCTTGCTGCCGTTGAGCTGGATGACTATTCCCGGGTTCGTCAGTTGCTGCGCGAGACAGTCAGTGGCTACACACCGGATGGCGATATCGTCGACTGGATTTACCAGCAGCGTCGCCTCGAACCTTGATCCCCACATATGCGACTTACTTTGAGAGCGGCGTGCTTTTTACGTCGATGGATGAGTCGCTAAAGATCAAGGATGGGGGAGGTGATGCTTGGCAAGAGGGTTGCAAAGTTGAGGTCGGTCGAGTAATTGACGTTGTTATTTGAACTCGGTGAGCTCCGATTTTATGGAAGCCCAGCAACAATCATGGCTAAAGAAAATACCCAGTGTCGAATCATGTAGGGTATTTTCGTCATTGTCTGAGTGCAAAGTGATGCGTTTGACCAAACCAGTCTTGTTTATATCTTCCACTTCTGAATATCAGCTTATTTGCATACGCTTTTCAAGATGTCCCCGCTCCTTATCGTCATCGTGAAAATATGAAGAGGTGGAGCAGTTGATTTGAAAAGCGTCAGAAGCTAAGTTTTCACGTAATCTGGTGTCGGTATTATTCAATAATTCAACAAACCTCTGTGCCCAACAGCCGGGCTAATCCAACCTTCATCGGTGTCTGCTCGGGGAGTTTAAATCTTTCAAGAAGTCGTTGGTTATTTGCCCGCGAGTGGCGAATATCTCCGGAGCGCGCCGAACCATAGCTGACTGGTGGCAGTTCTCCTACTACCTCGGCCAATGTTTCCAGCATCTGGTTGAGTGTGGTGGCTTGATTCATTCCGACATTGATTGCGCCCACTTCGACCTGCGGTGCTTCGATGGCTTGCACCAACACCTTTACCAAATCTTCCACATAAACAAAGTCTCGGGTTTGTTCACCGTCGCCGAAGACTGTAATGGGGATACCTTTGTGCGCCCGCTCGCTGAAAATGCTAATCACCCCCGAGTAGGGTGAGGAAGGGTCTTGGCGTGGGCCAAAGATATTGAAGAAACGGAACACAACCGGCTCAAGAGCGTGCTGGCGTCGGTAGAAGTCGAAGTAATACTCGCTCGCTAGTTTGTCCGAGGCATAGGGTGTCAACGGCGCCTTAGGTGTCTCCTCGTCGATAGCTTGCCCTTCTCCATTGTTGCCGTATACCGCGGCACTCGAGGCAAATACCACACGTTTGACTTCAGCTTGGCGCATAGCTTCGCAGACGTTCAAGCTACCTATGAAGTTGCTCTGGTGGGTGCGAACAGGATCGTCTACTGAGGCTTGGACCGAAGCCACTGCGGCTAAATGCACAACTGCCCGACAACCGATCATGACCCGCGCAACCAAAGCGGCATTGGCTACATCGCCTTCGACAAATTCGACGCGTGGATTTTCTTGCGGCAGATTGCTGCGCTTTCCGGTGGACAAGTCATCGAGAATTCGCACTGCGTAGCCTTTGGCGAGCAAAGCATCGGTCAGATGGGAGCCAATAAAACCGGCACCGCCGGTGATTAAAATAGGGGCGTTAGCCATGATGGTAAACCTATCAAATGATGTCGGGGTTTTGTGCCGTGAGCACAGCTTGTGCCCTGGAATACGCAGTTTTTTGCGAGCGGAGCCAGAAACAGTGGCTTTTGGGTGGTGTAGGGCTGTATGGTTTTCTGATGCTCAGCGACAGTAAGTGTCCCATAACGACGCTACGCAATCGAGTCGTGTTTGTGCTCAAACGGTCTTTCCTCGTTCGTTTTCCAGGTTTAGGAGGATCGACGCCAGTGCGTTATTGACGCGCTGATAGAGCTGAGTCTTGCCCGCTCTGGACCTTCAAAAACGCTTGCAGTAGTGAGATACGTTTTGGTATCTCGACGTGCACGACAGTGCTAAGTTCTCTGCCAACGTCGAGATCAGGATGATAATGTTTTGGTCTGTTTTATCTGCGCTGTCCGAGGCTTTTCACCAAGAAATAACTCTACGAAGAGTTGCTGATCGGCGACAGCGTGGCAGCGACGCAACTTCCGATGATCATGACGGCCAACATACGGATGATTACGCTCGCGTCCGCCAGCTCCTGCGCGAAACCGTCAGCGGCTACACCCCTGATGGCGATATCGTCGACTGGATCTACCAGCAACGTCGCCTCGAACCCTGATTGTTTCACATCCTGTAACGGACACATTTTTGACAG
>Ga0157375_10000662_pt1 | contig 30442 bp, 23 predicted proteins | sample M35metaG_FD_115311 | JGI IMG/M metagenome (GOLD analysis project Ga0157375, IMG submission 115311) | Miscanthus rhizosphere microbial communities from Kellogg Biological Station, Michigan, USA - M3-5 metaG | ecosystem: Host-associated > Plants > Roots > Rhizosphere > Soil | place: USA: Michigan... | reverse complement strand
GATAGCTTTGCCTTCAGGGCAAAGCTATTTTACTATTATGGCAAGAACCAAGGATTTTGATGAAAATGAAGTGCTGTCGAAGGCGATGGAACTTTTCTGGTCCAAAGGCTATAATGCCACCTCTATGGAGGATCTCGTGGGCGGGTTAGGCATCAGCCGCTCGAGCTTATATGACACATACACCGACAAACACACGCTGTTTATTAAGGCGCTGGAGCAATACCAGCAAATGGGCATGATGAAAATCAGGGAAATTTTAAACAGTCCAGGAACTGCAAAAGAAACGGTCAGGAAACTCATTGAACAGGCCACCATCGGGTTAACAGACGGGAAGAAAAGAACAGGATGCTTTATGGTAAACGCCGAAGTGGAAGTGGCGCAGTACGATAAAAAGGTAAACAACCTGGTCTGCAGTCACGACAGGCAGTTGGAGGAAATATTCTACGAGATCATCCAAAAAGGCAAGAAGGCCGGCGAAATAAAAAACCGCCAGGACGCAAGGGTGCTGGCCAGGTTTTTTTCGAACACAATCAAGGGGATACATGTTACCGCCAAATCAACGGCGGACAAATCCATTTTTAAGGACATCATTGCCCTTGCGGTATCAACGCTCGATCAGGGCAATTAATCACCCTATTATTCTTTTACGCCGTCAAATTTAAATCCGCTTGCCTCCAGTTGAAGTTTGGTTACTTTTTTATTGGCGTCGCGTGTAAACTGTATGACTGATCCTTCGGGAGACGTAAACCGATCTGCCTCGGCAGCCGGAGACACGGCGCCCACCTGCTCGCCGGCTTTCAGGGTGAGCTTTCCCTCCTGCACACTCACTTCGATATAAGGAAAAGGCAGTCCTGTCATTTTATATTTTCCGATATAGTCATTCAGGTCTGCCTTGGGCACAACTATTGGTTTAGCTGCAGCGGCGGAACCATCCGATATAAATGTAGTGTTCGTGACAACCATCAGGGAGGCACCGGATTTCGCATTCGGATTTTTAAATACCAGATAGATATCATGCCTTCCTTCTGTCGGCTTCACGTCAAGAGTCACAGGTTTGCCACCGCCGGCGAAGCCGCCCCCGTTATCACCGATGAATGGGGTTTGCCCGAGGAGCTCGCCATTGGGTGCATCAAGATGTAATTCTATTGTCCCTCCTTCTGCGTTCAACTGCGCCTTCGGTGCCATGGCGGTGAAATCCATGCTGCGGATACCGGTCAGGTCGATCTGTTTAAGGCTGATATAGCTTCCGGATTTGGAAGGTATGATAAAGCTGGTCCCGCCAAAGCTCATTTTCGTGGCATCAACCAGCTCATCATATTTCACCGGGCTGATGGTCGCATTTCGTAGTGTAAATGTTTCCTCGGAAACCGCACCAGGCAGGCCATTGGCCCCACGGTCCGTATAAGAAGCGCGGAAAATATACACGCCCTCTCCCTTGTCGTTTGGCCGTTTAGCGGTTGTATAGGTTCCCTGCGCAGGCAGGGATTTTATTTTAGGTTTAGGGTTGGAAAGGCTCAGTATATACTTTACCATTTCAGCTGCATCTTCCGTGGACAGTGTGGGATGCGGAGCCATGGGTACTTCACCCCAGACGCCCTTTCCTCCGGAGATCACTTTCTTCGTTAGTTTCTCCAGCGCCGATTTATCTCCTTTGTACTTTACCGACACCTGGTAAAAAGCCGGGCCGATGGATTTCTTGTACTCCGCGTGACAGGCTTTGCAATCCAGTGACTGTATCATCTTCATGCCCCTGGTATTCACTGTGGCTTCTTCGGCTGTACGGTGACCCTGCGCAATTTCTGTTTTATCAAACCCTTCGGAGAGATAGTCGATGTTAACCACGATATCGGATGGTTTTATCTTCCCGTTCTCCGTCGATCCGTCTTCCCTGTCTTTCACTTTTACTTTATAGGCATAGGTCTTGTCGGGGAAATAAAATGATTTGTTGTTCTTTCCAATATCGAAGGATATTACCGGCGGTTCATTGCCCGCTGTCAATTCCATCGACTGAGTAGAAACTCCTCCTTTACCATCGCTCACCGTCAGCGTGGCTTTATACACCCCCGCCTTCGCCAGTGTCAGTTTTGAATCGGGCTGGTTGATGATTTTGCTGAAGCCCTGTTTTGAAGTGATTTTCCAGGAATATTTCAGCGTATCGCCGTCAGGGTCCGAGGTACCGTTGGCCGAGAGGTTCACGATAAAAGGGATCGCGCCGCCCATTTTATCGGCAGCCATTGAAATTTTTGGATTCCGGTTGCCCCCGTTGTATTCTATCCGGATCAGCCGGGCGTCGTCGTTTGCCGTAAACCAGCCGGATCCGTATTCCAGCATGTACAGGTCACCGTTAGCGGCAAATTCCATGTCCATCGGGTTACTGAATTTGTAACTGGGCATAAATCTTTCCATGGAAAGGTAGTTACCCTCCTTGTCGGTGGTAACGGCCATGATCCAGCCACGCATCCATTCGTAGATCAGGAGTTTTCCATCGTAATAGTTCGGAAAGGGCCTTGCCGCATTTTTAAACTCGTCACTATAGTAAACGGGACCCGCCATGGCGCATCTTCCGCCCGTCCCGACAAGCGGAAATTCCTTTGACTCTGCATATGGATACCAAATAAATGCATCCTGCGCGGGTGGCAGTTGATTCAGCCCCGTATTGTTTGGTGAATTATTGACGGGCAACAGGGAATCAAATTTTGGCCCGGAAACATCGGTCGCAAAATTGAAATGATTGTATGCTTTATTGTCGCCTACAAAATAGGGCCATCCGAAATTGCCCGGTTTCCTGGCCTGGCCGATTTCATCCTGGGAAGCAGGTCCCTTCAAAGAATCCGGGCCCTGGGAATCGGGGCCCACATCACCCCAGTATACATATCCCGTTTTCTTATCAACGGAAATCCTGAACGGGTTTCTGCTGCCCATGACATATATCTCCGCCCTGGTTTTTGGAGTTCCTTTTGGAAAAAGATTTCCGTCCGGAACCGTGTATGTGCCGTCGGGCTTTGGGGTGATCCGCAGGATCTTTCCCCTGAGATCATTTGTATTGGCAGAGGATTTTTGCGCATCCCAGGGTGACCTGCCTTCACGCTCGTCGATGGGTGCATAAGGAGTGGCTCTCGGGCTCGTATTGTCGCCGGTAGACAAATACATATTGCCCTTTGCGTCCCAGGTGATCGAACCTCCGGTATGACAGCACTGTTCACGCTGGGTGGGTACGACGAGTAATGTCTTTTTGGAATTCAGGTCCAGCACGTCGCCCTTCAATGTAAAGCGGGTGAGAACATTCTGCGACTTTACTGGATCAGAATAGTATAGATAGATCCAGTGGTTATTGGCAAAATCCGGATCCTTGTTCAAACCCAGCAACCCATCCTCTGCTTCCGAAGATTTACCTTCCCTGTCTTTGTATTTTGTGCTGACGGCGATCGTGGCAATCGTCTTCAGTTTTTTAGTTTTAAGAGAATACATTTTTACCGCGCCGTGCCGCTCTATAAACAGTATGCGTCCGTCATTCAGAACACTCAGTTCCATGGGTTCATTGAGCTTCTCAGCCAGTATTACTTTGGAAAACCGGTTTTCTTCGGGTTTCGACTTGGAATAGTCAAGGGGCGCGGGAGATTCTCCTCCGGCCGCATATAAAAGACCGGCCCAGAGATGATTTAAAAACAGGGGCTCTGAAAAAGTTTCATCCGTATGCCCCATATTGGTGTAGAAAGAACGGCCGCCATCGAAATCATGATACCAGCTCATCGGGTGATTGTCACCATTTTTTCCGCCTTCATAGGATTTCTCGTCAATTTTTATCAGCACGTGGATGGAAGGATCGATTTGCTTGAAACTATAAAATTCATCAGAGCGCGAGAAGGAGTCTGGCATGTTCTTCGTGGCGAAGCTGTTCTTTTCAACCACATAATAGGTACCCTTCTGTACATTTTTCGGATTCGGATGATCCAGAAACCAGGCACCCACGAGTTTACCATACCAGGGCCAGTCGTATTCGCAGTCAGCCGCCGCGTGAATGCCCACAAAGCCGCCACCAGCCTGAATATATCTTTCAAATTCCAGTTGCTGCGTCTCATTCAGCACATCCCCCGTAGTGTTCAGGAAAACGACGGCATTGTATTTTTTAAGGTTTGGCGTGTTGAAGGCCGCAGCGTCTTCGGTGAATTCCACGGTGAACCCTTTTTCCGAAGCCATCTTTGTGAGGGCGGCTTTACCTGCTTCTATGGATGCGTGGCGAAATCCTTCGGTTTTTGAAAATACAAGGAAGTGAAGAGGACCTGCAGACTGCCTGTCAAAGGCCAGCAGGAAGATCAATAAGGTGGTCGTCAGTGCTGACAGGAAGACCTTTGGCAGGAGGCTTAATTTCATATGCTTGTTTTACTTAATCAGGATGCCCGGCTTATTTAGTTGAGCAGACTTTTATGCGCCGGATTATTATTCTGTATATTTGACAGAATGAAGCTATAAGTTAAAATCCAAATCCCAAAAAATATTATGTGCTTTTTGCGTAATATGAGCATAGAGGATTTACAGGCGGGTCACAGGCTAAAAGAATCATTTTAGTATCGATATGAAACAGGAGGATTCAAACGATTTCATGCGTCACCCTGATCAATACCTGCGCAATGTCGCGGTGGATAATGTCATTTTCGGATACCATGATAAGGAGCTTAAGGTCCTCCTGCAGCAGCCTTTCGTGCTGGACAAGTGGACGGTGGCGGGTGGTTATATCAGAAAGACAGAGTCCATTGAGGAGGCGGCCCACCGGGTTGCCTTTTTACGTACGGGCCTGAAAGATTTATACCTCCGGCAATTTCATTGCTTTGGCAGTCCCCGCCGGTCTGTTGACAGCGGATTCACGGCAGAACATATCAACGCCATAACCGGCGGTAACATCACACCCGATCACTGGATATTCGACTACTTCGTTTCAGTAGCATTTTATACGCTGACAGAATTTTCGAAAGTAGAATTTCAGAAAGGAAAATTTGAACAGGATTGCAGATGGTGGCCTATAAAGCGTCTGCCGCCCATGATGTTTGATCATAAACATATCATTTCCGAAGCCTTGTCGGCCCTGCGCATCCATATAGCGCATCACCCGGTCGGCTATGAGTTGCTTCCGCAAAAATTCACCCTGCCGGAGATCCATGCGCTCTATGAAACCATTCTCGAAAAATCACTGGATCTCCGCAATTTCGCCAAACGCCTGATGGCGACGGGTATGGTTACCAAGCTTAGCGAGACACGCTCTATCGGCGCCCACCGATCCCCTTTTCTTTACAGATTCAATAAAAAAGAATATCAAAAGGGATTAAAGAGCGGAATAGACCTGGTGTTCTAACGGGTCGAAGACCGGCTGCGAACAGCAGGCACCAACCCCTCTTAATACAAATTTTTCAATGTACTGCCATCTTTTAACTTTGTAAAATGTATGGCATCCCCTTCACTAAATTCCTCTTTTCTTTTTTAATCTTCATTAATGTCACCATGCCGGCAAGCGCCCAATCTGAAAAAATCATCGTATGGAAAGGCATTCGCCTGCATACTATGGAGCATTGTAAAATAACGACAAAAGGTCAGATGATGGTGGTTGACGGCCATCTAACAGGCATGGTAGAACATCAGCCTGTCAATATTCACTACACCATTGAACTTGATGACCGCTATGAGATACATTCCGTCCGGCTGCTTGCTGACTACAAAGAACCGATGGAGGTAGCTATGCTGCGGAAAAATAAAAAATGGTATGACCTGCATGGCAGACACCTGGAGCAGTTTGATGCGTGTGATGATATCGACATCGCGGTGACGCCGTATACCAATACCATACCCATCAGGAGATTGAATTTAAAACTGGAAGCGTCGCGGGAAATCCAGGTGATCTATATAGATCCCATTAAAAAAACAGTTTCCAAAACGAGGCAGCGATATACTCATGTGCAGAAGGGAAAATACAGGTATGAAAACCTGGACTCCGGTTTTACTTCAGATGTATTTACGGACCAGGATGGAATAGTCAAAATTTACCCGGGTATATGGGAGATGATCTACCCTGAGAACGCTGATCCGGTATTCCAATCCAATTAAACCGGCAGGGTTACGGGCGGTTCGCCGGAATCAAGATGTCGAAAGTCGCTCCCTGTCCGGGATGACTGGTAGCCTTTATAGTCCCCTTATGATTTTCAACTATTTTCTTGACGATCGACAGACCGATTCCGGTTCCTTCGTAATCTGATTTAGAATGTAACCGTTGAAATACTTCAAATATCCTGTCTTTATATTGTTCCTCAAAACCAATCCCGTTATCGGAGATTCGGATATGACAGGTTTCGCCGGTAATCCCGGCGGTAATTTTAATGACCGGAGAAACGTCTTCACGGGAAAACTTAAGTGAATTGGCAATAAGATTATTCATCAACTGGTGGAACTGGTATGTGACCACCGGAAGCGAACAAAGAGGGCCGATTTCCAGGATTGCCTTTTTCCGCTTGATTTCCTCTTTTAGTTCAGCAAGAGTTTCCGCAAGGATATCAGATAAATTGATGTTTGTAAAGACTGTATGAGCAGCCCCGAGTCTGGAATAGGTTAGAAGATCCTCTATCAAAACCTGCATCCGGTTCGCAGACGCCTGCATGCGTTCAAAATAATGTTGAGCACTTTCAGATAGCAGATGCTGTTCATTTTCCCTAACCATCGAGGCAAATAACTGTATTTTCCGCAAGGGTTCCTGTAAGTCATGGCTGGAAATGTACGCGAAGGACTCCAGTTCCGCATTCATCTTATTCAACTCCATATTTTTGACAACCAATTCACTCGTCCTTTCCCGCACCTGTCGTTCCAGTTCACCGGCGAAAATTTTCTGATCCTCAATATCTGTACTCGTTCCCACCCACATTTGTATTTTCCCTTCATCATCTTTTTGCGGTATTGCCCTGCTCATCTGCCAGCGGTATACTCCGTCGTGCCGGCGAAACCTGTGTTCATAGTAAAAAGGCTGTCCTGTTTGAATCGAATTCATCCATAGTCCGATATTTTTTTCCCTGTCATCGGGGTGAACTATCTGAAGCCATCCCTGGCCGGCAATGGATTCGGGACTGAGTCCGCTGTATTCATAAACTGCCTTATTAAAATAGTTCAGGTTACCCAGGGGATCGCTGGTCCATATGAGCTGAGCCATCGAATCTGCTAACAACCTGAATTTCTTTTCACTCCTGATCAATTCCTGCTGACTGTGTTTTTCCTGCGTGACGTCCCGTAAAGTTCCGATCGCCTTAAATGGCTTTTGTTTATCATCTAAATAAAACCGGCCTTTTGTTTCTATCCAGCGTATAGATCCGTCGTCCCTGAGTATCCGGATCTCATAATGTAATATGCCGGTCAGTAATGCCTCCTCCATAGCCGCGTCTCTAACAGGGCGGTCTTCCGGATGAATCCTCGCAAGCATATCCCCATGAAGCAGGGGACTAACCGGATCCAGGTTGAAAATATCCAGGAACTTGTCTGAATAAATAATTTGATCGCTTGCCGGGTGCCACTCCCAAATCCCAAGCTCACTGGCTCCGATGACCAGATTTAACCGTTCCTCGTTTTTATGGAGTTTTTCAAACGCTTTCTTTTCTTCGCTCAAATCCTGTATCGTGCCGCTGAACCGGCAAGCTTTGCCATCCTTGTCAAAAAGTGCTTTGCCGCGGGCCAACACTTTCTTTTCCTCGCCGGTTTTGGCATTGATAATCCCGTATTCGATTTCATAACGTCCTCCGGATTCAGGATTTAGGGCATGTTGGATAGCAGCTGATACTCTTTGTCTGTCTTCTTCTGCAATACTGCTCATGGCAAGGGACAATTCGATTTGTTCATCGTGATCCAGGCCAAACCATTTTTTTAATCTATCATTTCCTTTAAACGTATTGGTAATCGGATTTAAATCCCAGGTTCCCAAATCAGCCGCCTCTATCGTGAAAAGCAGTTGTTCTTCCCGTTCGTTAAGTTCTTTCAGCGTTCTTACTTTTTCGGTTGTTTCCTGGCAGGTTACCAATACACCCTCGGGCCGGCCCAGTTCACCGATAACCGGACTATAGCTGAATGTCCAATAAACGTCTTCCAGGCTATTGTTCCTGTAAATCGGGATCAGCTGATCTTCGCTGAATGTCGATCCCCCCTGTAAAACCTGATCTATTAAAGGTTTAATGACATCCCAGATCTCAGACCAGGCCTGCCCGGCCGGCATACCCAGAATAACAGGATGTTTTCCCTGTTGTCCGAGACTGGGCCGGTATGCATCATTATAAAAGCAAATCAGTTGTTCTCCCCACCACAGGAACATCGGAAATTTAGCATTCAGTACAATATATAAACTGGTCTTTAAACTTTGCGGCCAACCCGAAGGTTCGCCCACCGCCGTGAATTTCCAATCCTTTTCACGGGTTAGTTTTCCCATCTCGCCACCTCCGGACATAAAAGGAAAAGAATTCAGTTCAGCCTCCATGATAATAATTCTGATAAAATTTTAAAAGCGACTTCAACCCAAAGTAGTCAAATCTCACGACTCTGTTCATCGCACGGGAATCTGCCGGCATGTGCAGATCCGTGCACTGCTGCCGGGATTTATATCAGCAAAAGGTAAACCCGTTTCCTGGATTGAAACTACTTATTCAAAACGGAGACAACCGCTCCTGCACGTCCACGGGTATCGAATACCCGGAATATGAGATTTCCTTTGACCCGCAAGGGGGCGATATAGAGAGGGCTTTTTATAGTGGGTGCTGTTCCATCCGTGGTATAGCGGATCGTGAATCCGGGCAGCTCGCAGTTGGCATAAACCTGTTTGTCGCGAATAACCACGGCAGCCGGAGGGATACGGTAGCCGTATCCACCGTTATAGTAGTCAAGTGCAGGCAGTCCCTTCTTCCCCAGAACATTCGCGAATACCGACCAGGATTTCCGATACTCTTCACCCGATACAGCAGGGTTCTTTTCGAGTGACCATGAGGGTTCTTTTGACCAGGCTCTTTCTGCCATGGCCAGCAACCTGGGCAGGAGCATATATTCCAATAGTTCCGGCGCCACGAGGTTCTCTCCCCACATAGCACACTGGATTCCGGCAATATTTGCTTTCCCGGCAGAAGTCAACTGCAGCTTTCCTTCAAAAAAATCAGGCGGCTGGGGATTGCCCGTCATATCGCGCGTACTGCTCCGGTAATAGTTGTAAGGCAGGAAGGAAAAAACCTTTTGAAGATCCAGGTATCCAACCCATCCGTCGCCGGGCTCATCAAATGACTTATTATATGCCAGATCAAAATAAAAATAGTCAACGAAAGAGAGTATCACGGGATAGCCGGCATTCGCCATTTTATACGCCACTTCTTCGTTTCCATACTGGTTCCACCAGGATTCCACCCGCACCCTGTCTTTGATAAATCCCTCGTTCATCATGACGCGGCGGATTTCAGAGGAGTCCTGAGTCCCGATAACCAATTCTTCCCATCCGGTCATGCCGATACCCCTTGTTTTCAAGAGGTTTTTTATCCTTTCAAAATAGTTTCTCCAAAGCGCTTTAGCATTTCTGTTATCGTTTTCTTTTATCCACTGTATTACAGAAGGCGATTTTTCCCAAACGCCGCGTGGCACTTCATCCCCTCCCACATGAATCAGGACTAAAGGAGCATTTGCCTTCCGGTACATGGCGGCCAGTTCATCAATAACCTTTTCCATGAACCGGTAGGTTGAAGGCAGGGCCGGATTCATGACATCATCCCGGAAATACTGGTTACTCATATATGCCGAATGATCCGTTGGTTCCGAAAGCATGTACTCCTCCGCCGCCGCCGTATCTCCCGCCCGGGTATATTTCAAGTACCGTGCATCCATGGATTTGATGGCTGCCCTGGCATGGCCGGGCGATTCGATCTCAGGAATCACGAGGATATGTCGTTCACGGGCATATTTCAGAATCTGAATAAAATCTTCTGTTGTATAGTATCCGGATCCGGACGACATGCTCCCATCCGCACCGGACCCGTAAGACGGATGCAATTGCCGGTTGTCAATGAAAGGGAACCCTCTTCCCGCACCCACGTCCGTCAATTCAGGAAGTCCGGGAATGGCAAGCCGCCAGCCTTCGTCGTCCGTGAGATGAAAATGAAAAACATTCAGTTTGTAGAACGCCATAAGATCGAGTATCCTCAGAATTTCATCTTTCGTCTGAAAATTCCTCGCAACGTCGAGCATGAACTCCCTTACAGGAAACTGCGGAGCATCCGTTACACGCATACAGGGCACAGGAATCGACCGATTCCGGCCTGACCAGGCTCCCACCGGTAAAGCTGATTTTAAAGATTGAATGCCATAAAAGATCCCGGCCGCGCTTCCTGCTGAAATGATGATCTTATCTGTATTTATCCCGAGCCTGTATGCTTCCGGGTTCGGATTCGCTTCGTAAGTCAATATGATACGGCGGGTGTCACCGGAAGCGTTCAGTCCCGGGCTCTCCCCTGTAAGTTTCCTGACTTGTTCCGCCAGGTAAGCAGCCTCACTCGAAAACCTGTTGTCGGAAACTATGGAGATGTTTTTTTCCAGTATGAAAAATCCCGGTAATTCCTGCCATTCCCTTGGTGTGGGAAATATTTTTGGCAATTTGTCCACCGGGATATCTTCTATCCATGCATTTTCCTCAAAGAGGGATTGATTATCCGGCTTAGGCAATCTCTCTTTCCATTGAGCATTTTCACCGGGCCTGATAACAATTGGTTTTCCCAGCGGGAGGGCTTTGCCGGGTTCACGGTCATCTACCCAAAAAAATCCAGACGGGATATCCTGATAGTTGGCAATCCTGCCCCTCCCGGTAAACTCCAAATCGGCGGTTTTCCCTTCTCCAAGGCCGGTAAAGGAATGAGCAGGCTGTATAAAAAAGAGTTCTCCGCTTACATAGGTAATCATGAAGTCCTGGCTCAGCGATCTCAATTGGTGGCCATGATATCGCAGGTTGAAATAAATTTTCCAACCCGAAGCGGGCAGATGATTTACTGCGCGGTTGGTAAACACCAGCTTACACCGGAAGGCTGAATCCCCCTGCTGGTTTCGCACGAGGCTCCAGCCGAGGTGCAGAGAGTCAGGCCTGAAGACCGTTTCCTGTGCAAAGGATGAATTCAATGCGGCGAGTGTCATCAGGAAAATTGTAAGCGTTTTAAAACCCATGAGCCTGCTTTTATTCTACAAACTTATGCGGGTTAAAAGCGATTTTTTAACACCCATTATCCTAATTATAGCACTATATTGACATCGCAAAATACGGCCGGTATGAAGCCGAGATATGAAGATTTAAAGGCACTCCGGGGAAGCCATTCTTTCCGCGCGTTCAGAAGGGTATCGAAGCAATTCGAATTCAACTGGCATTATCATCCGGAATATGAACTTACCTGGGTGGAAAAAGGACATGGAAACAGGCTGGTCGGTGATCATTTCGGTCATTTCGAACCGGACGACCTGGTCATGATCGGAAAAGACCTGCCGCATACCTGGGCAAGTGATCAGGCGATAAAAGGCAGATTGTCGGCGACCGTCATTCAGTTCGACGAGGAAATTTTAAAAAGTTTCCTCCGCCTTAAAGAATTCGAAGCTGTTAAAAAACTTCTCTGGCGCGCCAGACTCGGATTATTTTTTCCCCGCAGAAATATTCAATCACTCATTCCCCTGGTCAAAGGTTTGCCGGCTAAAAAAGGTGTTGAAAAGGTCTCTGCGCTACTCCGGATTCTTGATCTCCTGACCCGCCTGAAGCCTGTGACGCTTGCCTCCCTCTATTTTGAACCCGTAAGGGGCGACCTGGCCAAGAACAGGATCATCCGTGTCCATCAGTATATCCAGGACAATGCATCAGAAAAAATAAGTGTTTCAGAAGCCGCGGCTTTGATCCATCTTTCCAAAAGCGCCTTCTGCAAATTCTTTAAGCGCACCACCGGACATACGTTTTCCTGGTACGTAAACGAAATCCGTATCGGACAGGCTGCTGTGTTGCTGGCAGAGTCCGATAAAACGGTTGCGGATATTTGTTATAGCTGCGGATTTGAAAGCCTTACCTATTTCAACCGCATTTTTCTTAAAAAGAAAGGTTTATCACCCCGGGAATTCCGGAAAAAGCTTTAATTGGAGGGTAATTGCTCTACCGGGTTGATTTTTATCTTCACCAGTTCCTGTGACTGATTTGTCAATTTAACCTGATAATATGATCCATCGTTTCAGACTTGTCAGGAAATCCCTGGTTTCTTTACTGCTTATGGCAGCGACTGCCCGGTTCGTTTCAGCCCAAACGCATGCAACGGAAAAGCCTCCCAATGTCATACTGATCGTAGCGGATGACCTTGGCTACAGTGATCTTGCTTCTTACGGAAACAAATTCATTCATACGCCACATATCGACGGACTGGGAGAAAATGGAATCCGTTTCACGCAGGCCTATGTAACGGCGCCCATATGCGGTCCTTCACGTGAAGGACTTTTAACCGGACGATACCAGCAACGGTATGGCGATGAGTTTATGCCTTATGACCATTTAGATCCTGCCCTTCTGAAATATTTACGCAGCCACTATATCCGGATGAGAAAAACAATGCCCGGGATGAAAAACCTGCATCCTCATTTGTTTGTTGACCGCGAGCATTTCAATAACGGACTTCCGGCAACCGAGACTACCATCGCAGAACTGTTAAAACAGAAGGGATATACAACCGGGCTCGTGGGCAAATGGAACCTCGGAGTGGGAGAAGGTTATTTTCCGGATCAGCGCGGGTATGATTACAGCTATTATTTTGAAGGTGCGTTAACACGCTATGTAGACGACCCCGTAGATACAGTCCTTTATATCAACCAGCATCTTCCCTGGGCATTTTCGGAACCCGCTGCCTGGTCACGCCGGTACGGGTCCACGGCCATCCGCGAAGGGCGCAGGGAGGTAAAAGATACAGGCTATCTTACGTTTTCGCTTGCAGCCAAAGCCATTGAATTCATAGAAAAGCAGAAGAGCCATCCATTCTTTCTCACGCTCACTTTCAACGCACCCCATGATCCCTTCCAGGTTCCCAAAGCATATTTTGACCGCATAACAGGTGTTAAGGATACAGTTCAACGGGTCTATTTTGGGATGATCGAAGCGATGGATGATGCAGTCGGCCAGGTATTAAACAAACTCCGGGAAACGGGCGAAGACAAAAATACTTTTGTCATTTTTTTGAGTGACAATGGCGGCGCCACTTATACGAAGGCTACAACCAATGCGCCCCTGCGCGGTGGCAAGTGCACACATTTCGATGGCGGGCTCCAGGTTCCATTTTTCATCAAATACCCCGACGCGATCCGGGACAGTAAGGTTTATGCTGAGCCGGTGAGTTCACTGGATATTTTTGCTACCATTGCTGCAGTAACGGGTGCCGCCCTGCCGGCAGGAAGAGTGTACGACGGTGTTGATCTCGTGCCCTATGTGACGGGTATAAAAGCCGGCTATCCACATGATGTCTTCTATTGGAGAAACGGGTATTCCAGGGCTATACGGAAGGAAAACTGGAAGCTCTATTCCGATGAGAAAAGCGGCAGGATTTTTTTGTTTGACCTGGCTAAGGATCGTGAAGAAATGCACGACCTCTCATCGCTCTTCCCTGCCAAAGTGAAGGAGTTGAAAGAACAGTTAAAAGCCTGGGAAAACAGTGAGTTTATCAAACCCCGCTGGCGAAGCGGCGCGGATGTAACCATTGATGTGGATGGAGAACTCTTCTGGTTTCCTACATAAACAGATACAGAACCACATGGCCTGAATTAATTGGGTTAATTTAGAGTTACAACTTTTCATGTGTTAGATCTGCTGATCAGCAAAATACAGTTGGTCGATAAGTTTTCAAAAGAAGACATTGACCTGGTGGCGGAACATCTCACGGAAGACTTCATTGCGAAGGATGATCATTTTCTCCGGTTCGGGGAAATCAGCCGCCACCTGGCATTTATTGGAAAAGGGCTGGCGATGCATTACAGACTGCACGACGGTTTGGAGGTTCCTGTCGATTTCACGCCGGAGGGAGAATGGCTGGCTTATCTCAGTAGTTTTAGTCAGGGTACGTCTTCCGATATGGGCATTAAAGCCCTTGAAGACCTGCATATCCTCAGGTTATCGGCAACGAACATGCAAAAGCTTTTCGAGGCACAGCCGAAATTTATGGTGCTGAAAGACTTTTATACTGAAACCTCCTTTATGAGCTATGCCCGTCACGGCGCCGACCTGGCCATGCTAAGCGGCAAGCAACGCTATTACAAGTTCATGCAGGAAAAACCCCACCTGATCAACCGCATCCCCCAGTATTATATTGCTGCTTACCTCGGAATCAAGCCGCAGTCGCTGAGCCGGATCAGAAAAGAGGGATAGTCCTTTTCTTAACAAATGTGAACGAATCCCGGCTTTCGAGAGGGCAGCTTTGTGTCATCATCAACAATCTGATTATGACACACAAAGCAACACTACTCTGCCTCACACTGCTGACGATGAGCGGCTTCACTCTCCGTGCCCAGCAGGGACTCAGGGACCAGCGAATCAACGTGCTTTTTGGCCTTTCGCAGCCCCTGGTGGCGCATGGATTTAATATTGAGGTTAATTATATCCGGGACCGGTTTATAGCCGATTTTTCACAGGGCCTGGATCTTCGCTTCGAAGGAAATACATTACCTGCTGCCCTGCAGGAGCAGGATGTTGTTGTACATATGCCCTGGACGACGGGCTTTGGCATCGGGTACCGGTTTACTGACTGGATCAACCTGAGGATAGAGCCCAAATGGCACCGTTTTGAATTCTATTACCAGAATGGACAGGAAACAGCCTCTAATGAAATTGTTTCATATAATACATTTACCCTCGGACTCGGATTATATGGTTGCTGGCTGCCCTTCCGGCATAAAGCAGGTTTTCTACAGGGTATCATGGTGTCGCCCAGCGTCCGCTACTGGCCAACAGTTCACTCGACGCTTCCAGGTGACAATTACACCTATTTTAACCAGTCGACCCAATCCTTTCAGCAAATAAAAACCTATGGACCAGGCATTAAACTTTCGCCATGGGTAGTAAATATCAGCGTAGGTTATTCATTCGAATGGAAAAAAAGAAAGCAGTGAGGCGTCGGTTTACGGCCGTTGTTTGAAAAGCACGGAGTCGTGTGAATACGCAATTCCCCGGGGATATCACCGGGGCTTTGGGAAGGCGGGGATATTACCACAAGTAAAAATTTCCATATCTTATGTCAGAATGAAAGTCTATTTCATTTCCGGAATTGCCGCGGACGGGCGATTGTTTAAAAACATTCAGCTGCCCGCAGGATTTGAGCCGGTATATTTAAACTGGCTGAAACCCGGGCATCGGGAATCCGTCAGAGACTATGCATTAAGGCTGGCGAAAAAAATTAATACCGCAGAACCATTTATCCTCATCGGGAATTCCCTTGGGGGAATCATTGCCAGTGAAATAGCTCTTCAATACAATCCGCAGGCCGTTATTATTATTGCCAGCGTTCCCGCCGCGACCCAGCTTCCCGGGTATTACAAATCGGTTGGCCGGCTTAAAATTCACAAATTGTTGCCCGGCCGGTTATACATATTTTCCGGCATTCTTAAACAGTATTTTTCCCGGAGAAACAAAGAGGAAAAGAAGGTCCTGGTCCGAATGATTCGCTCTTCAGACCCTGGCTTCATCCGATGGGGAATAAACGCTGTATTAACCTGGGAAAACAACCGGGTACCTGACCGGCTTTTTCACATACACGGAACCAGGGACAAAGTTTTTCCCTTTAAATACACCCTGCCTACCCATGTAGTTGATAAAGGAAATCATGTGATGGTCATCAACAGGCCGCAGGAAATAAACCTGATCCTGGCCGCTATATTGTCGTAGTCATTCCCTCCAGTCTCCCTTCAGATTCTCCCCGCCCCGGTGACACTACGAAGGCGCATAGAGACAGTTGCTCCAGCTACTTACGTATATGTCAAGGACAGACGGAGATAGAAAAAAATGTCCGGCACAGGGCCGGACATCACTGAAATCACCAACACGCTTCTCCCTCACGTGACCACATTCTTCGGCGCCCGGTGATTTATATTTTCCAGTATAAAAAATGCATGTGCTCTTTTTGTTTTTGAAATGAAAGCCTCCCTCATCAGGGCGTAAGCATTCCATTTATGGGCTGATAGATCGTATTCATGCCGGCCAGCTGGTTTGTTCCTGCAATAATATAAAAACTCAGCATTGACATAGCCGATTAAAAGGGGCCGGCCTTTCGCTTGTGACTATGCTTTGCGGAACGTTTCAGCGAGGCAGCGATTTTCTTTAAGTCTGTTCCTTTGAATATACCATTTTCAAGATCCAGTGCATCACTTGTTCATTCACGCGCTGCGACGGTTTCTTTGGTTTGTCCTGTTTTTTCATCAGCGATTCCTTTGTTCTGTCGTACGCCCGTTTATCGTCCTGCGTTTATGAAGTCCAATAAGACACTACAGTCCGGAAGACATTACAGTCCGGCGAGCCCGGGATAATTGTAGTCCGGACCGGAGGTCAGGGCTTCATCATAGTTCCTGTTCGTATCGCTTGTGTGCCTCGAACTGTCGGCTGCTGTCTGGGCATGTGTTGGAACGGCAATGGATATAGCCAGCAAAAAGGCGATGATTAAACATACTATACACTGTTTCATGACCGAAGATTTTTCTCTCTAATAGTATTTCAAGCTGCCCAATGAAAATTATATGCCACGCGGATTGCGAAGGCCGGACACTCATTTGGGGAAAAGATGGATCAGCCGTTCATTTTAATGTAGATATTGTACAAGTGATTACCCAACACGCAAGGGAATAAGTAAAAACCCTTAGCACCGTTTAATTTAATCAGATCCCACATGCTGTTTCTATGACTTTTCGCAGACTATCTATATCTTACTCCGATGAATAAATTTCTGACATTAAAACACTGGCAGCTGTTCGGGGTTCTTATTGGAATTCCTTTCCTCTTTCAGATGATTTCATTCACCCTGGTCATTGCAAGCCATCGTCCCGGAGTGATGTTTTTCGTTCTTCCCGTTTTATTTGCTGTTTACATGGGACTCTACTTCGCGTGGTTTTATTCGTTGGGTACCAATTTGTACAGAAAGCTTCCGGCAACCGCAAAGATGAACCTTACAAGATTCAAAGTTTTTCTCCTCATCCCCGTTATTTATATGACGCTTCTTTGCGTTGGTTTGTTTGGAGCTTATTCATCTGCGTTAAAAGGCGTACAGCCCAATCCTCTGATATTCATTTTTATCTTTCCCGTTCATTTTTTCTGCATGTTCTGCATGTTTTATTGTCTGTATTTTAATGCGAAAGCACTAAAGGCAGCAGAATGGCAGAGACCCGTAACCTTCAGCGACTTTGCGGGAGAATTTTTCATGATCTGGTTTTTCCCGGTCGGCATCTGGATCCTTCAACCGAGAATCAACAAACTGTTTGAAAATAAGTCAGGCACTCCGAATGACAGTTTACCGGGGTATTAAAGGAAATATTTGAGGTGAAAAAATCAGCGATGCAGCCAGTCCTGGTATGTCATCTCGAACCTGATTTCATTTTTCCCGTGTAAACCCGTTTCCTTCCATCCGGCGGTTCTGTAAAAGCCCTCCGCTCTTGTTCCGGGTGCCGTGCTGAGCCAGACGGTTTTTTCGGTCTTGCTGAAATACCAGTCCAGCATGATATCATGCAGCTGCCTGCCTATTCCACGCCTGTCAAATCCGGGTTTCAGGAAAAGGGCCCAAATATTATTTCCCTGAAGATCAGCAATGCAAAAACCTATAATTTCATTTTCCCTCTCGCAAACCCAGCCCTTTCCTCTTATGGTCATAAAATATTTGCAATCCTCGTCTGTTACCAGGGCAGGGTTGGATAAGGCATTTTCTTTCACCGCGTTTCGTACGACCTGCATTTGTTTTATATCGGTGATTTTTGCTTCCCTGATGACCATAGTGGGTTGTTTCAACAAATTATCGCGCCAAATGTATCTGATCTGCTGAGTTTTCGTACTTTACCCATATAGTTTTTACTTCCCATGGACCTTCATCTTAAAGAGAAAGTCATTGTAGTTACCGGAGGCGCCAGCGGCATTGGCCAATCCATCGCTGAAGGACTGGTGTCGGAAGGTGCACATGTTTATGTCCTGGATATAAAAGAGCCTGTCCCGGAGAAAGAAAATGAATCCAGAAAAGCCGGGACACTGATGTATATCCAAACCGATCTTAGAGATAAGGAAGCCTGTGGCAGGGCCGTTGACCAAATCGTAAAGAAATTCGACCGGATAGACGGCCTGGTGAACAATGCGGGTTTGAATGACGGCGTGAGCCTCGAACAGGGAAACGCGGACCAGTTCATGAGTTCTCTGGAAAAAAATGTTATTCATTACCACACGATGACGAACCTGGTCCTGCCCTTCCTTAAGAACTCCCGCGGGACGATCGTAAATATATGTTCCAAGGTTGCGGAGACTGGTCAGGGAGGCACTTCGGCGTATGCAGCTGCTAACGGTGTGCGCTTCGAGCTGACAAGACAATGGGCTGCTGCTTACCGGCCCTCGGGTATCAGGGTAAATGCGGTTGTCGTGGCAGAATGCTGGACTCCTCAATATGAATGGTGGATCAGCCAGCAGGAGAATCCGAAAGGAAAACTGAATGAAATTGTTTCCAGGATACCCCTCGGAAACCGTATGACGGCTACAGAAGAAGTGGCGTCAACGGTGATCTTTCTTTTGTCAGAAAAATCTTCCGCATTTAATAGTGAATTCTTTCATGTGGACGGAGGATATGTTCATCTCGACAGAAAAATCCTTCCGGTCAATGTTCAATAAGGAACGCTTTTCCATAATGATCAACGATCCTGTTATACGCTTCTGATGCAGCACCATTACCCCAGTCATAAATTGTAAATTCTCCGATTCCCACGCCGGTGCTGCCTGTCTCACCGCCATGACCATAATTTTCCATCATGAATCCATAGTCAGCCGGTCCAAAAAAGTTCCATCGTTCTTCCCATTGCTTTTTTGTTCTTGCATTTTCAGGGCAGTACATCATCACAAAGGACGCCCTCAACGCGGAAAGCCCACGTTGCGTATACTCCTTTATTTTCAGGAGCTTTCCGTAGTTCAATATCAGTTCTGCAAACAGGCTCTGCCGCGCATCATTCCACTCAGCGTCGCCATTCATTACACCGAATCCTCCCAGCGCATTGACATAGATATAAGGTGGCTGCCAGCAGGCCTGAGTCATCAGCAGTTCATCCAGTGTCCGTTGCCCATATTTTAAATAAGGTTTTTCACCAGTGAGCTGATAACAGTTCAGGAGGGCTTCTGCGGTCCAGTACATCGAAAAATTATTTTGCTTGAAAAGATCGTTGCGCGCGATCTTCTTCCCCACTCCGTGTTCAGATCCGTAGCGGCTGCATGACCAGTAGGTCTCAAAATCCTCCCATTGTCCCTCGGGTACGACAGAATTCATAACCGCGTTCATGGCGCGGAGTGCCGCTTTTTTATAGATATCATTTTTTGTGACTTTGTAAAGTTTAATCAGAAAAGTCACCGACATGGAAGTCTCAGGCGAATGATCCAGGTCTTTATATGGCTTGAGATCAGTGGTAGAAATCCAGGCAGGAAAAAATCCATCGGATTCCTGTATGCCGACAAGTGCTTTTCCATACCGCTCAGCATAGGCTAACAGTCGCGAATCTTTTTCTAATTCACTATACCAGTCCAGCATCAGGCTGGCCGTAAAGCTCATGTCCAGTATATGATACGGAGATTTCTCTGCATTCCAGGTATATGGATTGCGGTTTGAATTTCCAAAATAGTATTCATTCCATCCTTTCGACCTGCTATAGGTTTTCCCGTCTTCTGAAACCGTTTCCATCCGGGTTGCAATGAGGGCATCGAAAAATCCATTGTGCTGCGGAAAAGCGAGGGCGAGTTCCTTGGTCTTCATGGCGTATTCCATGAGCGCGGCGTTTTTTGTTCTTCGCGCATAACGGAACAATCCGCTGGCCGAACGGAGTGAACTAAACCAGGCCTGGTTCCAGACAGATCTGAATTCCCTTTCATTGACTTTTCCCGGATAGTCGGGACTCTGGGTAACATTGACAATAAAAACCGACCCGCCTACATTTTTTCCATCCAGGCTGATATCCTGCCATACTGCTTTTTTCCAGGTGTTAAACGCCCAGTTATAGGTATAAGCACTATAAGGCTCGAGATCCTTCCTGTTTAGAGGCTGACCCGCTGCATAGAGCGGGGATCCCCACTTACTCCAGAATAGAGAATCCGGTTTTCTCCATGGATCAAAAAGTGCATCAGGTTGTTCATCCACCATGATATAAAATCCAAACCGGAGTTTACCGGGAGGATATACGGCTCCCTGTTTTCTTACAAAGAGGGTATGTTCTTTCACAGCCGAAAGGCTCATGCCCATTATCATTTCTTTCTTCGGCGCATCCATGTCCATATACCAGGGCACGGGCTGAATGGACTGCAGGATATCAAGATCAGGAATTAGGGTTAACTGTTTCTTTGCAGAAGCAGCAATCAACGCGGGCGACCGGAATACATGCTGAGCGATAATATGATCTTCCGTTGGTGTAAGATGCGGGGCCCAGTGAAATCCGGGCTGAAACGCCGGATAGACAATTATCTTCCAGTCATCCTGTTTAAGCGAATCTGTAAGTATCCAGGTGATAGAAACCTTCCAGAGGTTAATGGATAGTTTTTTGTATTCGACCGAGGGTGAATAAGTTCCCAATGCTCCGCAGCTTATTTTCTCAATAAAGGGTTTTACGGGAGAAGGCAGATTCTGCAAATCTTTTATTGAAGAGCTAACGGAAGGCTGTGCGCACACCTCTCCGCCTATTAAAAACATGGCAGGCAGGAAGAAAACCGGTATTAGAAAACTGCTCCGGACCGGGTAGCCCGGTTTATACTTTTTACATTCAGGTCTGACCATCTAATATCCGTTTTTCTGTAAACGCTCCGGTTTCCAGGTATTTTAGAAATCTTTTTTCAAACAATCTGTTCTTGCCAGGATGAGGGAAATAAGGTTTTTCAAATCCCTGTCCCATAACTTCCATGGCGTCTTCCACGGATGGATGAATGCCTGCGACGGTGGCAGCAAACATTGCTGCACCCAGGGCGGAAGTCTGTTCTGCTTTATTTACCTTAATCGGAAGGTTAAGCGTATCGGCCATCATCTGCATAATAAAATCAGATTTTTTTGCCACCCCTCCGATGCCGATCAGTCCCTTCACCGGGACACCCTGTTCAATAAACCGGTTGACGATGGCTTTTGCTCCGAAACAGGTGGCCTCTACCAGGGAACGAAAAACAGCAGGCGCATCTGTACTGAGATCCAGGCCGGATATCGTAGCCTTCAACAGGGCATTAGCATCGGGTGTGCGTCTGCCATTAAACCAGTCGAGGCTTATGGTGCTTTCCTCATCTACATCCAGCAATTGCGCCTTGCGGCTGAGTTCCGGAAGAATGACATCTCTCAGTTCTTCCCTGCCGGCTTCAGTTCCTTCATTCATAAATTGAAGAGGCCACGACAGAAGGTTCCTGAACCAGGCAAACACGTCACCGAACGCTGACTGTCCTGCTTCCAGTCCCCTCATACCGGGTATGATGGATCCGTTTACCGAACCGCAGATGCCCTGAACATATTTTCCTTCCATATCTGCGGACGGCGCCACGAGCATATCACATGTGGATGTACCCATAACCTTGCTCAGGATATAAGGACCAATTTGTCCACCCACAGCGCCCATATGCGCGTCCATTGCGCCTATCCCAATGATAACGGTGCGGGGCAGGCCAAGTCTGCCGGCCCATTCTTCTGAAATGATACCGGCGGATTGATCCGCCGTAAATGTTTTGGAAGGAAGGGAAGCGGCGAATCCTTTCAGCAGCGGGTCGAGAGAGGAAAAAAAATTATCCGGAGGAAATCCGCCCCAGTCTTCCGCCCAAAGCGCTTTATGTCCTGCCGTACAGACACTCCGTTTCATCTGGCTGATATCCTTTCTGCCTGTGAGCAAAAAGGGCAGCCAGTCACAGTGTTCAACAAATGATGCGCAATGCTTATATACTTTTTTATTTTTCCGGAGGATATGGAGCGCTTTCGCCCAGTACCATTCGGAGGAATATATACCGCCCACGTAGCGGAGATAGTCCGTATCAAATTTTTTTGCGTGCGCATTGATCTCTGCCGTTTCCTGGATCGAACTATGGTCTTTCCAAAGCAGGAACATGGCATCGGGGTCCAGCTCAAAATCAGGAAGCAGGGACAAGGGCGTACCGGTCTTGTCTACCGCCACAGGCGTAGAACCGGTGGTGGCGATGGAAATGGATTTAATATTTAACCTTACTGCATCTCCCGCTTCTCTCAGCGCCCGGGTAATGGTAAAGGTTAGTCCTTCAATATAGTCTAAGGGATGCTGCCGGAACTGGTGCAGCGCCGCATGGCAATAAAGTGCGTCCTGCCACCTGGGATATTTGAACATGGAGGAAGCCAGCTCCAGGCCGTTCGCCGGATTCACAATGACCGTCCGGACAGAATCTGTTCCGAAATCGATTCCTATACAGTAAGATTGTCCAGACATGAAAATAGGCTGTTAATGATAGGCTGCTGCGGAAACAGTTCCGGCCACCGTGGGTGATTTTTTATTGCTCCAGAGGGCATACCAGCAGATAAAAGCAAAACAACAAAGCGGGACGATAAAAGCAATGGACATTCCCAGGTGATCGGCTATGGCGCCCATCAGCGGGGGACAGAAAGCGCCACCGGCCACCGCCATCACAAGAAAAGCAGCAGCTCTTTTCGTCAAAGGACCAAGGCCTCGTAAGCCCAGCGCAAAAATGGTGGGAAACATCACTGACATAAAGAAATAGGATGAGAATAGGGCGATCACACTCAGCCATCCCAGGCGCATGATGACCAGGGCCATCAGGATGGAATTGCAGAGACCGTATAAAGCAAGCAGTTTTCCCGGTGAAATAAATTTCATGATATAGGCACCGGAAAGACGTCCGATCCAAAAGGATCCCATCCCGCCAAGGCTGAGAATGACCGAAGCCGCCTGTTCCGCATTCTTTGGCATAAAAAAGCGACCGAATCCGCCCAGGTGTTCCATGACGCGTCCCACCGATGCCTGTACCCCAGTCATCGTTTCCGTTACATAGTTGATGAAAAAAGAATTTACGCCTGTCTGTGCGGCCACATAAAGGAACTGAGCGACCACGGCCCATACAAACAGCGGATGCTTCAATAGCTCGCGCGCTGGTGCGTTTTCCGAAATCCCTTCCTTGTTTTCCTCATGGATAACCGGCAGCTTCGTGAAAGCAAAAAGAAGGGCTACAAAAACCACGATACTTCCTACCAGCATATAAGGAGTGATAAGAGAATCAAATACGCCTTCCCCGGTAGTATGTTTAGCTCCAAAAACAAAAAACCCGCCCATTAGCGGACCCAGGATCCATCCCAGCCCGTTGAAGGATTGTGCTATATTGATACGACGGGCAGCTCCCTGGGGCGGTCCCAGCACCGTTGTATATGGATTGGCTGCTGTTTCAAGGCAGGCCAGTCCGCAGGCAATGATGAAGAGTGCCAGCAGAAAAGGAATAAAGGCTGCAATTTTTGCGGCGGGGTAAAACAGAAAGGCGCCGAGTGCGAAAAGACCAAGTCCGAGGATGATGCCTTTATTATATCCATAACGCTTCATGAATAATCCGGCAGGTGTTGACATCACCAGATAACCAATATAGAGGGAAAACTGTACCATGCCTGACTGGGCTTTGGAGACATGGAGCGTATCCTGAAAATGTTTGTCAAGTACGTCAAGAAGTCCGTGTGCAAAGCCCCAGAGCAGAAAGAGGCTTGTGACCATCGCAAAGGGACGAAAATAAGATCCTCCTTCGGGTGACCGGAACAGGGAGGCAGCCGGATTAGTTTTCATATGCAATCGTTGAATTTTATTTGTAAAGTGCTCCGTAGGCATGGCAGGCCCTGAAATCGCTTCCTTCCGGATCAGATCCAAAAGCACTCCACGCCGAAGGTCTGAAAATTTTGTCTTCATCCACATTATGCATACAGACCGGAATTCGCAGCATGGAGGCCAGCGAGATCAGGTCGTGACCGATATGGCCATAACAAATGGCTCCATGATTGGCTCCCCATCTTGCCATCACCGTATACACATCGCTGAAGGCGCCACGGCCCGTGAGACGGGGGACAAACCAGGTTGTCGGCCAGGTTGGATCCGTACGCTCATCCAATAATGAATGCACGTGCCCGGGCAGGTCGATCGTTTCACCTTCCGCGATTTGCAGGACGGGTCCGATGCCTTTGACCAGGTTCAAACGGCACATCGTAACCGGCATTCCTCCCCTGGTCAGAAACTTGGAAGAATAACCGCCGCCACGAAAATAACCATTGGCCGCAGGATGCCAGCTTGTAGCGTCGAGGCATTCCTGCGCTTCTTTGTCAGAAATTTCCCAAAAAGGTTTCATTACCGGCCTGCCATCTGATGTTTGCCTTCCGCTTCCGTCAAGAGCAGCCGATCCTGAATTGATCAGGTGAAGAAATCCGCCGGCTGCAATGCCCTGGGGTTTCCATTTAGTAACTCTTTCCACAGCGTCCGGGCTCCAATAGGTTCGCACGTCCGCGAAGATCTGGGCTGAATGGGTGAGCAGTTTGGAAAAGAGCATGCTGACGCCATTGAGCGAATCATTTTCGGTCGCCACGACAAAGGGTTCGCGGATTCCGTTCCAGTCGAATGAGGAATTCAGCATAGCTTCTGAAAAATCTCCGTTAGGAAGAAAATCCGTCCACTGACGCTGCCCCTGAAATCCCGAAACAATGGCGTTATGTCCATAGGATTCTTCACCATGTCCTTTTTTCGCCAGTCTGGGATTTCCTTTCATAAGATCCCGGATGATCATGGTCATTTTGACCACAAAGGACCAGTGATCGTCTTTATCTTTTCTGGAAAATTGTTTCTCCGTTGTATTGAAATCCTTTCCCTCCTTACAGTTTTTTTTTGTCCATTCCAGGGCTTTTTCAAATTCCTCCTCATCATAAATCTTTTTCTCTACTCTTCTCAGCACTTCAGAGGAGTCCACAAACTCATTGCGCATACCCAGGTATTCGCGGAAGAAATCAGGGTTCACAATGGAACCGGCAATGCCCATCGAAACGGAACCGATAGAGAGGTAGGATTTGCCCTTCATTATGGCGACGGCGAGGCCTGCGCGGGCGAAACTTAGCAGGCGCTCCTTTACATCGGCGGGAATGGCTTCATCGCCGAGATCCTGTACATCATGCCCATAGATGCCAAAAGCAGGAAGTCCCATCTGGTTATGTGCCGCCAGTGTCGCTGCGAGGTAAACGGCACCCGGTCTTTCGGTACCATTGAAACCCCAGATGGCCTTGGGCAATACTGGATTCATATCCATGGTTTCGCTGCCGTAACACCAGCAGGGTGTAACGGACAGGGAGACGCCCACTTGATTTGCTTCAAATTTTTCAGCACACCGGGAGGCTTCCACCACACCACCGATGCAACCATCGGCAATTACACATTGAACTGGCGATCCGTCGGGATACCTGAGTTCTGACTCATACAGTCTGGCAACATTCCTCGCCATTTTCATCGTCGTTTCTTCCAGCGACTCTCTTACGCCTCCCAGCCTGCCGTCGATGATAGGCCTGATGCCGATTTTAGGATAGTTTGTTTGTTGACTCATCGTTTCGGTTTATAATTTTCAGAACTGTTGTCTGACAGATTCAAGGGATACACCCAGCAGTTTTTGTGCGATGGGATCAAGACCACTTTCGCTGCCGGTAAAATGCAGTACGGTATGATGATGGGTTTGCGATTGCATGGGTTTCAACAGGGCGGCCGGGGAAACACTTTCGATCTCATAAAAAGGGCCCATCTGGGAGCCATTGGCAAGGGGTCCGTCGTTATAGGCATTCATCGCATCACCCGAGAAAGAGGGTTTGGTCGTATTCCATTCCTGATTGAGATAACGTGATGCAGGTTCAACGTCAAATAAAATGATCGTCAGGATATTGTTGGCCGCGTCATAGCTGCCCGCAACAGGTTTTGCGTTTCGCGGATGTACGCCGAGCTTTCCCCTGCTTTTTCCGTCCGCTTTAAAAAACAATACACTGTCGGAATGTTTGAGACGGTCTGCGGCGATCTCACCGAAATAATTTGTTGTCGCTACTGTATTCAGGGAATCATTTCCCGGGTTGTTGAAAGGAATGACGATGACCGTTTGTGGCGAAGGCTTAAACATGTCCAGGATCCAGAGGCAGGGCATACCCGTATTGTCCGACCAGGCATTCTTCCCTTTATTGGTTAGTGTATTGGCGGTTTCATATCCGACCATCTTCACCGAGCTATCCGGAGAGAGGCCAATGCGTTCTGCAATTTGCTGTTTATTTAAAATGCTGATCTTTCGGTCAACGGAAAGGCTTAATTCAGTCCCTTTGTAATTGATCAGCTGCATATCCTTTTGCAGGGTCACTGAATGGTCGTCTTTGCTGACCACATTCCAGCTTTCCGTATCGATGGGCGGAGGCGTTTTCCAGTTTTCAAACACCATCTCTGCTTTCGGTTTGAAATACAATGAATATTTTCCGCCTTCCGGACCGAGCCAGAGACGGTTCTCACCACCATAGGCATTCATATGGGGATCCGGAGTTCCGGTGAATGCCTTATAGTTTACCCAGCCAAAACTCTTGCCCTCCAGATTTCCCGCAGTGGATGTAAATACTTTGCCCTGGTATTTGGGTGAAACAATAACCTGCGCATTGGAGTCTTCACTTTTCAACAGGACCACCTGGTCGTGGCCTGACAGAAATTTCAGATCATAACCAAAAGTTCCGGAAATGGCAGCCGGGTCTTCCTTCGTTTCACCGGGTGTTTTCTCCGGTTCATGACAGGCGCTGGAAGTGAGCATAATGAAGGCTGTTAAACGGGTAAATAAACTTTTCATCTGTATGGCTTGAGGAACCGCCCGCAACGAGGGCTTTATCGATTAAGCTGATATGTAAAAAAATGGTCGTTTTGTTTCTTCATGACGGTTGTTTTAGTTTTTTCCCTGAGCTGCTGCGTATCACCAGTTTGGTCTGCACCACGACTCTCGAGAATTTACTATTCCGGTCTGCAATTCTTTTCAATACCAGTCCAACCGCCTGCCGGCCGATATCTTCTACGGACTGGCTTACATAAGTCACCGGCGGATAAAAAAGATCGAAGGCGTCGCTTTCGTCAAAGGAAATGATAGCAAGATCTTCAGGCACCCGGATACCTGTTTTGGTAATGACCTTCAGACTTTCAACAGCCAGTGAGTTGGTGGCAAAAAAAAATGCGTCCACCTGCAATTTGGGTTGCAGGAGTGATTTGAGTTCAGTCGCCAGATCCCTTGCGATATTCTGATACGAAACTTTTTTCAGCCAGGAATTCTTAAAACGGATTCCGCGATCCTTCAATGCTTCCTTATAGCCTCTCACCCTTTCATGCATATGCACCAGTTCATTGTCGTAAGCCATCATTCCGATTTTTTGCCGTCCGTTTTTGATCAGATGCTCCACGGCCTGATAAGCGGCCTGGAAATTATTGATCATTACCCCGTCGGCATCCATATTCGGAAAATACCGGTCTATTAATACTACGGGAACACCCCGCTTCTGCAAAGCCCTGATCTGGCTTTCCGTATTTTCCGTTGGAGCGATGATGAAAGCATCCACCTGGCGGGTCAAAAAGACATCGATTAACAATTGAGACTTTTCCGCGCTTTCATCACTGCTTCCGAATATCACCACATAACCATGTTTTCTTGCTTCGTCTTCAATTATCCGGGCGATCAGGGAGAAGAAGGGATTTGAAATATCCGCCACGATCAGTCCAATCGTATTTGTTTTTCCTATCTTAAGGCTTTGCGCGATCAGATTGGGCTGATAGTTGAATTCTATCGCTGCTTTCCGAATCCGTTCTGCCATTTCAACCCCTACCCTCGCCTTCTTATCCTTGTTGTTGATAACGTAGGAAACAAGTGCAGTGGAGACCCCCAAATGATTAGCTATGTCCTTTAGCGATACCTTTTTGTTCACCTTTCAAATATACTGCTTATACCTTTAAGCCACTAAGCATCAGTTCACTTCGAGCGCATCGATACCGGGTATCGCAGGGAAGGAATTATGCGGTTCCGACTGGTACCAAAAGACGGTTGTCGCAATATCGTCCTGCAACGGAAGATACCTGCCCTCGCTTCGCCATCCCAGATCCTGGATGGTGACTTTCAGGCTCTTCTCAAAGCGTATAGGATCGGTTATATGCCAGCGGTATAGTCCAAAGCGTTGCGAAATACCATAATGTCCGTCGCCCCGTATAACCTGGTGCAGGCCGGAATAAGGCGTTGAGAATTCGGTGTAGTTCACTTCTTCCACCCCCGCGCTGTTCTTCTTCCTTGTATCGAAATCATAGGAGCCGCAGAAGTAGTCTTCGGTTCCTGTTCCGCAGATCGTCGGATAATCCGTGTCCCCGTCCATATAGAATTTGATCTCACCTTCTCCCCACCAGCCGTTATTGTGCACACCGATGGCCATATAGGTTCCTACATATTGGCCGCGTCCTCTGATACTGTCGACCAAAACATAATTCGCCTTATAAGGAAGGGGGTTAACACGCCGGAACTGTGCGTGAAAATAACCGGCATCGGATGGAACTTCCGTCAGGATATAATCCACCTGATAATACAGCACCATATCTTTCGTATCGATATTCTCCATGGTAATGCGGCATTTTTTCCTGAACGGCATCGGCCAGTAACAATTAAAGGCGCTGCCCGGGTTAACGCATACTGCCAGGGATTGAAGGTGACTGTATTGTCCCCAGCCGCTACAGAAAAAATCTCCGACCGGCGCTTCTACGGAAGGCGTCTTTTCATCATCCCAGTAAAACCGGATGATGGAATTCCTCCATACGCCGGTAGGTGTCATCCAGATATGCTGAATTGACCCGGAGCCTTCAATTTCCGCAATGGTAAAAGTCGTTTTGGATTTAATAATCACACTCGGACTGATTTTCCAACCTTGTCCCAGTTCCCTGGCTGCATTGGCTCCGGTTCCGGAAGTTGCCATTCCCCCTTTTCCCTTTTCACCCTTTAAATTTTCGGGGCTTATGGATCGGGTTTTGGCATCAGACATCCTGAATATATTGCTCATATTGGATTCGATACCGTCGAATTTAGTCTGGCTGAATACGGAGCCCGAACAGAGCATGAAGGCAATAAAATAAAACGACTTTTTACCTGTCATAGTTTAATTTTTATAGTTACTGAACGTAGCCCGGATTCTGTGTAGCCAGCTTATTAGACCCCAGTTCTGTGTTAGGTAACGGTGCGAGCAGGCTATGCGCATCGATCGAAATATTCTGCCCAGGAAAAACCGCCGCCAGGTTCGCATTCATAATGTTTATCGTCTCCGCCTGCGGTAATCTCAGGAGATCGTGCCAGCGCTGACATTCGAAAGCCAGTTCCACACGACGTTCATGCATCAGCTTATCCATAAATGTTCCGGGCGTGGAAGCATCGATTGGTCCCAGGTTCGCCCGGTCCCTGACTTCATTGATCAGGCTATAAGCTTCCGGTGATTCACCCAGGGCTTCCGCCAGGAGTAACAATGCATCGGCATATCTCAGCACCGGAAAATCGTTGCTCGCATCATTGCCTACTACTACACCCGGATCCTTAAATTTAAGAATATAGGGCCGATTGTCGGGATCAATTCCGATTGAAGCCGCCAGACGCGTATCCCCTGCTTCATAGGCATCAATCAGGTCCTGGTTGGGCGTATTGGGCGCCACGCTACGGTTTTGACCACCAGGGACATTGAGACTTGCAGGGGCGAAATAATTCCACAGAGGAGATCCGTCGAGAGGCGGAAGGAATTGTATTTCAAATATTGACTCTGCCGAATTCTTGTTTGCCGGGTTCCATAAATCGGCGTAGTTGGTCAGCAGTGAATAGGGAGTACCGGCGAAAACCACTTTACGCAATGCTTCGACGGCGGCCGCTTTGTCTCCTTTCTGTAATTCAACCTTACCCAACAGTGCATAAGCTGCATAGGAAGTAGCCCGCCCGACAGCTGAACCTGAATAATTCTGCGGAAGCGTGGTGCCTGCCAGCTGAAGATCGGCGATAATCTGTGCATAAACCGAGTCTACGGAGGTCCTGGCCATGTTATTGTCTCCGGCAAGTGAAACGGTTTCTTTCACTCTTAAAGGAATCGCGCCGTAGTCTTTCACCAGTTGAAAATAGGTATTGGCACGGATGAACAGTGCCTCTCCTATAAGTTGGGCCTTTGTG